>Ga0224508_10001561_pt1 | contig 20437 bp, 23 predicted proteins | sample SF_Jan12_sed_USG_4_FD_170157 | JGI IMG/M metagenome (GOLD analysis project Ga0224508, IMG submission 170157) | Sediment microbial communities from San Francisco Bay, California, United States - SF_Jan12_sed_USGS_21 | ecosystem: Environmental > Aquatic > Marine > Sediment | place: USA... | reverse complement strand
CCCCTACCAGAGGGCGTCGATAAAGGTGGCCGTGGTGCCGGTCGATTTCACTTGCCTGCAGCGCACGGGCAGAATGGTGCCCGCGGGCACGGCGCTAAAAGTGATCGTGCTGCCGCCGGTAGTGATCACACTCACATCGCCCGTGCCGCCCACGTAGAGGGCCCGCGAAAAAGTGGCCAGGTCACTGTCGGCGGGCGTGACATCCGCGCCGCCGTCGCACGGTGAATCCAGACTCGGCGTCGCGTTGGCGAATACTTCGTGGGCTTCTGGCATGGAAGGGTCCTTTACGTTGTCTGATCGATCCAGGTAGTGCCCCAGCGCTCCAGGTACTGGCCGACGCTGTTCAGGTCGGCCACGCTGAGAGTGCCGCTGTAACCGACCACCTCACAAATCTTTCCAATCCACTTTTCGCCGCCGGTGGAGTTGGCGCCGAGGGTTAACAACTCCGCGAGGGCTGCCGTCCCGTGCGAGGCGGGGCCAGCGTCAGTGGGCCCGTTGACCCGGATCCGGCTGGCCGCGCCGTTTACCTCCAGCACGATCGTCTGCAGGGCGGATCCGATTGCCGAACCTTGCACTCCAGGGCTGGCGGTCGAAAACAGTCGCCGCACATTGCCGCTGGCGTTATTGCGCTTGATTGCGCGAATGCGACTGGCAGCCGTGGTGACAACAGCATCGAAAATATGGTGCGTTCCCACGGCGGTGCTGGAGTCGTTGCGCAGCACCGCGAATACGGTAAAGGGGTCATCGAGCGCGAAGTGGCCCACCGACGACATATATCCGCCGAAGTTGATCGCCGGCAGGTCGCCGAAGGTCGTCGAGTTGAACGTGGGGCGTGTACCTGAAACGCCCCGCAAGTTTCTGCCGCTGCCGCTTTGATCGTCCCAGTAGGCCAGCAGTTGGCCGTCGCTGCAGGTGGTCGCGCAGGGCGTGCTCACGTTCTGCTCGCCGGCGGCCAAGAGGCTGGCCGCGCCGCCGTTGTCCAGATGGTAACTCGAACCGCTAGCGTCCTTGCGGTGGCTGCCCCAGCCCTCGCGGCAGTCATAGCTGGCGGTGGGCACCAGGCTGGTGCTCATCGAGGCGTGCGTCAGCTCCTTGCCCTGGTTGTAAAGGTGCTTTACGTCGGTCGAGCCCAGGGCCGTCCCCTTGAAATAGCGCACCCCAGATACCCGGCCACTGGCGTGATCCGCGTCCCCGCCCAGGCCGTCGCTGCGGGCCCCCAGGAAAAACTTCGTTTGCGGGGCGTAGAGGCCGCCGGTGAAGGTGGTGCTGGTCGCCGCCAGCGCGCCATCTCGATAGAGCTGCAGCGTCACGCCGTCGCGCACGCCGCACAGGTGTACCCAGCGGCTCAAGCGCGTGTTGATAGAGTCGGACAGCGCGGTGGATGCGCCGGCCGCATTGTGAACACTGAACTGGTATTTCCCGCTCGCGCTGTCGTATTTCAGGCAGAAGCCCGCCTCGCTTGACCCCGCCGCTTGCCCGTCGTCGCCGTAGCAGGTGATGTACTGGTCGCTGGCCAGCGAGGCGTCGAGGTAGGCCCAGGCGGCCAGGCTGAGCTTGTCGGTGGAGGCGGGGCGCAGGTTGCCGGTGGTGGAGTCGTCGTACCAGGCGATCCGCGGCCCGCTGGCGTCTAACTCCATCGCCCCGGAGATGCGGCACCAGGGCGTTCCGGTGCCGGGCGTATTGTTGGCCGTGAGATTGAGCGTTCCCTGGCTGTCGGCCCGCGTGGCGTCGGTCGAGGCCTCGCGCAGTTTCCACCAGTGCCCATTGGTCAGCCCATAGTCGGTAATCTCCTGGGCGGTAAGCTCCGAGGGATCCTGCAGACCCGGGCCGCCGTTCTGGATTGCAGCGCGGATCGTGTTGGCCAGGCCACCGGACAGCGAAACGGTGCTGGCCGGGTTGATACCCATCACCACCTGGTCGATCCGCCCGTCCAGGTGCCAGGTGGCCGGCCCGTTTACAACCGCCTTGCCGATCCGCAGCGGCGCACCCGCCTGGGCCACATTGAACGTGCTGCTCACCGATGTGGATGTGAAGGGCAGATTGCCCACCGCCACGCCAAGCTGGCCGCCCGCCCGGTCGAAGTAGGCGAATCCGTTGAAAAAGTCATTCAAATCGGGCGCCAGGCCCGAATCCACGACCACGTTTGTGGAGCCGCCCATGATGAATCGCACGCTGCCGCCGTTTTCATAGCACAGCCACTGTTGTCCGGTGAGCGTCGTGTCCCACTGGCCCACGAAAGCGTTTGCGTCGGCCGTTTCTTTGCGTGCGGAAAAGGCCAACCAAAACGAATGCGTGCTTTGCGGCAGGGTGGTTGAGTCGGCCACCTCAAAGAATTGCGAGTTGGTCCGCTCCAGATCGGCGCACAGAATCGAATCGAACTGAAGCGGGCCCGCGTCGGCTTTGTAGTTAAATTCCAGGGTGTTGCTGATCGAGGGCAAAGCGGGAGAGGCCCCGCCGCCGCCACCGCTGGCGCAGTTACTGAGCGAACAGCCGCGATTGAGTCCTATGCTGATCGACATGCAAACCCAAAAGTGCCGGCGCGGGGCCGCCTCGTGAGATAACGGCCGCCGCGCCGAACACGCGGAAAGGTTCTTACGTGCTACCCGTCAAAAGGTGGCGAATCGCGCTGTACTGCACGCTTCCCCCGTCCATCCGAGAAAAGGCCATCCACGCCACTTGCCTGAGATCCATGTAGCGCTCGTCGAATCGCACGATCTGCACGTCGCGCGCGTCGCGGATCCAGAAGCGCGAAAAGTCGCCAAAGGCCAGCGGCTTGAGGCCGCCGGTGGTCGTGGAGTAGCTGGGCATCGACTGGTTGACCTGGTAGGGGAACCCCAACAGGCGGTCGGGCTCGTTACCCACGATCGAAGGCAGCCACAACGGCCGCGAATCCCCGTCTACCAGCTTTTTGAGCCGGCCCAGGGTGTCGTCGCTGAACATCCAGCCGCAGCTGGGGCTGGCCCGGTAGGCCGGATCCAGGCTGTGCACCAGGTCCACCAGCTCGCTGTAGATCACGGTGCCGTAGGTGCTGCTGGTTACTCCCAACTGGCTGCTCATCGTGGTGGAGCCGCCCACCACGCCCGCCGGGTTGGAGTCCGAGGACCCGCCGCCGGTCGTGAGGTGCGAGGTCTGGATGCGCCCGATACGGATGCCCAACATCTCGCCGAGAAACGCGGCCACGTTGATCGACGTGTCCTGCAGGAACTCGACCGTGGCCGGAACCATGTGCGAGGTGTAGGTGTAGGCGCTGAAGGTCACCTGCCCAAAGGGCACGTTCTGCGTGGTGGTCGCGGCGCTTTCGGCCAGGATGGCCCCGGTGGCCGCCGTGTCGTCGGCCGTGGGAACCGGCAGCGTGGCGCCCGAATCGGTGCGGATCACGCGGGCCACGGCCCGCGGGCCGCCAAACTGCAACAGGGCCACTTCCAGCGCAACCATCATGGCGTTGGGCACGGTGTTGCCGCCGTCGGCCGCGGTGCCGACGTTCTGCGCGTCGCTGGTCGCGCGGGCCTCGGCCATCTGCCGGGCCTCCTCAAGCGTGCGCGGCGCACGGGCGGACAGCCGCAGCGGCAGCTTTTTGCTGCCGGTTCGCAGGCCCACCTTCTTGGCCGCCTCGCGCCACTCTTGGGGCGTGCCGTCCTGGTCGTGCAGCAGAAAGGCCCGCAGGGCCAGTTCCCGGTCGCGCTCCGTAACGCGATCGCCGGCCGTCTTGGGGTTGGCGGCGAACTCGCCCCGCGCGGTGGCTTCCCGCTCGGCCTCGAGCACCGCCGTGGCGCTGTCGGTCTTTTGCAGGTCCTCGATGCGGGTCTTGAGCGACTCTTGCTCTTTGTCCAGGCCCTCGAACTCGACCCGCTCCTCGGCGGTGAGTTCCCGATCCTCTTTGCCGCTGGCGGTGACCAGCTCCCGCATGCGCGTGGTGAGCTGGTTGCGGCGATCTTGAAGTGTGTGCACTGACATTGCGTGCTCCGGGTTCGATCGGCGCGCGCAAAACATAAGCGGCCGATCCGTGTTGCGTGGGTTTCCTCACGCCACCGATTAGCCGCTTTTCGGTCTAGTCGTGGTGCGTTTTGCCCGCCGGCCGCTTCTCGGCCTGCGGGGTTGGTCTTTTTTCACGGTAGCAGCTGCGTGGCGGGCCGCCAAAAGCCGTTCGGCTTCCTGCCAGTCGGGGGGCTGATCGATCCTCAGCGACCGCTCGGGCGGGATGACCAGGTGGGCCGTCTTGCCGCCGGCCACCGCCCCGAAACGCTTGCAGGTGGCGGCGGTGGTGATGTAGATCGAGCCGTCGCGCACCCAGAGCGGCGAGAGTTTCTGCCGCGGCACCCAGGCGGCCAGCGGCGAGAGGGGCCGCACGTAGGGGCCCTCGGTGACGTACATCTGCCAGGGGTGCTCGCGGGCCTCGGCGATCGACATTACCGCGTGCAGGCCGCGCGCCGGTGGATGGTCCCAGAGCGCGATCCCCCGCACGATATCCTCCAGCATGCGCAGCGGGTTGGTCGGCTGCAGCAGCAAAATGGGCCCGTCGTGCTGGAGCTGGACCGCCGCGTGCAGCACCGCGTCGACGACCGGCGAGGTATCGCTGGCCAGGCGGGCCGGGCGCATAAAAGGCACCTCCAGGCCCAGCGATCTGCCGCACTCGGCGATCGCCGCACAGTCGGTCGACAGCACCAGCCGCGTAAGGCGCTGGCACTTGGCCGCCTCGGTGGCCGTCCAGGCCAACAGTGGCCGCCCGGCCAGGGTCTTGAGGTTCTTGCCCGGGATGCCCTTTGATCCGCCGCGGGCGCAGATGAGGCCCAGCATCTTATCCACCGGCCACCTCCAGTTCCCCGCGCGCCGGCGCGTACGTCTTGAGTGACAGCGGCTTGAGCGTCTCGATCCGCTCGGCCACCTGGCGGGAGACGCCGGGGTGGCCGTAGAGGTAGCTGGGCGTGTAGGGCCCGTGCTCCAACTGCAGGCGGCAGATGCGCTCGATGGAGCGGGCCGTGGGGTGCGCGAAGCGCACGTTCTGGCCCCGCTCGCGGCCCTGTTGGCGGCGGCCCACCAGGCAGACGGGCGTGCCCAAGGCGGCCGTGTCGCGCACGAAGCTGGACGAGTTGCCCACCGCCAGCGCGCAGCAGCCCAGGTGCGCGTAGAACTCCTCGCCCTGGAAGTTGGTGTGCAGGTGCAGCCAGCGGCGGCCCGGGGCGTCGCGGAAGCGGCGGATCTCTTTATGCACCGCGCCGCTGCCCGCATCGATGTTCGGCCACAGGAGGTCCACCTCGCGGTTCAGGGTCAGCAGCGCCGTGAGCATCTCCCGCACGTGGCGCGCAGCGGAGAAGGGCTGCGCGGTGTCGGGGTGAAAAATCGAGAGCACCCGGTCGCTGCGGCGCACGCGCACGCCGGCCAAAACGTCCGCCGAAGGGCAGCCGGTGGCCAGGATGTGTTCGGGGTGCTCGCCCGAATCGATCAGCTCCGACTGGGCCTGCTCGGTGGCGGGCACGTGATAGTGGGCCAGCTTGGTGATCGCCCAGCGGGCCGAGTTATCGAGGCTGCCCGAATACTCGCCGCCCTGCAGGTGCAAGAGCGTGCGGTGCGTCTGCGCCGCGGCGATGGCCACGCCCAGGGTCTCGTGCCGATCGCCGATCACGACCACCAAATCGGGGCGCAGTTCGGCCAGCGCCGATACGGTGGCGTTGATGGCCAGGCCGATCGAGGCGGCCTGCGTGGCCAGCGTGCTGCCCTCCAGCGAGCACCAGCGGCGGGCCATGCTGGCCTTTGGGAAGTCGCGGCCCACCAGGTCGGCCACCGAGCCGAACCGATCCAGCACCAGCGAGCCGGTGGCCAGGATGCTCAGCTGCAGCCGCGGGTGGGCATCGATCTGTTGCATGAGCGGCTTGAGCCGCCCGTAGTTGGCCCGATCGACCAGGGCCACGGTTACTTTGCGCATGTTTTGTTCTTTCCGCGTGGGCCAGAGCGAAAGGTGCGCGTGCCTGGGTAGTCAGTCGTAGGTGTAGGTTTCGCGCTGCTTGCCCTGGCGGTAGCAGGCCACGCTCTGGGCCAACTCGCGGGCCAGGGCGTCTTTGTCCACCGGGTGGCTGCGGGCGACGCTCAACCAGCGCACCCCGCGGACCAGTTCGGCCAGTTCGCGCACTTCAATGCTGCTGGCCGCGTCGCAGGCGAACTGCCGGCGATCCCAGCAGACGTGCACCTCCAGCAGCGCCGCGCCCAGGGCCACCGCGGCCAGTGATGCCCAGACGTGTCCCGAGTGATCCGACAGGCCGCCGGCGAACAGCATGTTGCGCGAATACTGAAACACGTAGTTGAGGCCCAGCTTTTCGGGCGGGCAGGGGTACTCGGTGGTGCACTGCAGCACCGTGAGCTTTTCCGGCGGCAGGGCCAGGAACGTCACCGCCCGATCCACGTCGAGTGTGGTGGCCATGCCCGTGGAGAGGATCACCGGGCGGCCTGTCTTCTTGACGGCCGCGAGCAGGGCCAGGTCGTCCAGCTGCGCGCTGCCGATCTTGAACCGCTCGGCCAGCTGGCCCACGCGCTCCACGGCCTGCACTGAGAAGGGCGTGACTATAAACTCCAGGCCCAGTCGCCCGGCCTCGGCGGCCAGGCCGTGCCACTGGCTGGCCGTGAACTCCATCCGCCGCCAGTAGTCCTGGCGTGTCTTGTCTTGGGGGTGAAACTCGAACCGCGGCGGGAAGCGCTCTTCCGCCGAGCTTTCGGCCAGGGCGATGTGGCACTGAAACTTGACCGCATCCACGCCGGCGGCGGCCACGGCGCGCATCAAAGCGTAACACTCGCCCAGGGAGCCCTCGTGCACGTTGCCGATCTCGGCCACGACCGTCGTGCGCTCTGGCAGACCGGCGAAATACGGATCCCACATGCGCAGCACCTTCCCGCGTGTTCGGCTGCGGGAAGGTCGCGTGCCGGCGTAATTTTCTGCTAGCTGACCTCGCAGGCCCGCAGGCGATCGGCCAGGCGACAAAGGCGGGATTGCACGTCGTCGTAGCGGGCCGTATTTTCGCGGGCCAGTTCGGCCAGGCGCTCCTGCAGTTCCTGGAGTGTCAGCGCGCCTTTCTCCCCGCGGCCCTGGCTGCGCAGGTGCTGCCCGTAGGCGGCTTGCAGCTCGTCACGCACGGCGGCGGTGGTGCTGGGGTAGGCCGGGTGCAAAACCGGGCCGGTATCGATCAGCGTCACGCTGTTGATCTCCCGCACTTCCCGCTCGCCGTCCTTGATCCAGCGTTGATCGTCCACGTAAAACGCGAACGAACTGCCGCGCATGTCGCCCCGCTCGATTTCGGCGAGCGCGTCGCGGCCGGCGGTGGTATCGGGGGCCTCGATCTCGTAGGCCAGGCCCCGCTCGTCTACCGAGAGCTTCATGGTGCCGCTGGTGGTGCGGCCCAGCAGCCGGTCGCGGTTGTGGTTCACCAGGCCCACCACGTCGTCGGCACGCTTCAGGGCCTCGTCAAAGGCGGTGGGCATGATCCGCTCGGTAATCGTGTCGCCCCAGATATCGAACGTGAACTCGGTGCCCTGGTCGCGCTGGTCGTAGAATACGGCGCCGTAGCCCGATATCAGTTTAAGGCCGTCGCGCTCCACCAGTCGGCACTGCAGCGCGTTGTCGCGCTCCGCTCTTTCTCTCATTTTCGTCGCTCCCGTTCGTAAAGTCTTACGTGGAATAACAGCCGGCCAGCGCCGTTGCCGTTTGGTCGGCCCGCTGCAAGAACTGCTCCTCAACCGCGCCCGCCAGGCCCTCGGCGGTGACCTGGCCCGCCAGGTCCAGTAGATCCCGTTTCATTTTTCCGAGCATCACGCGGGCCAGGTGGTCGCTGGCGGTCTGCGTGCTGCCGTGCAGCAGGTAATCGCAGACTTTCACCGCGGGCTGGATCGCGTCGTGCAGGCGGTGGTGGTAGTCCTCCTCGATCCGCTCCAGCCACCGCCAGAACGCGCGGCTGTCGCGGCTCTTGCGCACCGCCGCGTGCCCGATGTGGGCCACGCTCACCCGCACCTGGCGGGCCAGCACGTTGTGGGCGGCCTGGAGGGCCCGGCCGGTGGTGTCAGTGCTGCGGGCAGTAAAACCGATCCTCCGCCCGCCGCGGTCGTCGCTTGCGTCCGGCGGCGGCTCGCCGCCGGCGGCCGGTTCTTCAAGCGGTACGGTCTGACCCACCAGGCCGATGTTGAGCGGCTGGCGGTATGCCTGCCCGGCGCCTTCGGGCAGCGGGTTGAGGTTTTTCACTGAGCGGGCCTCGTCCACGTTCACTAGGCCGTTATTCACCTCGTTGATTAGCACATCGCTCTGCGTTTTCACATCGGTGCGGATCAGCTGGTGGCGCGAATGCTCGATCACGTGCGTGGCCCGCTCGTCGGCGGTAAGCAGTTTTAATTCGCTTTCCTTCTCCCACTGCACCAGGTGCGGATCCAACTCGTCGCGGTATGAGAGCGCCATCTGCTCCACGCTGGCGAAACTGGTCGTGGTCGGATCGGCCAGCAAATAGATCGGCAGGCCGAAAATATTGCTCACCTGGCGGGCGTCGAACTGCCGGCTCTCGAGCAGCTGCGTGTCGCGGTTGGTGATCGCCACCGGCGAGACGGTGGCCCCGCTCTCCAGGATCGCCGGCCGGCCGGCGTTCTCCAGGCCGCTGTGGATGTCGCCCCAGCGGGCGCGGAACTCCTCGACCGCCTCCTGGTCCTTGAAGCGGTAGGGGACCGTAATTACCATCCCGGGCCGGTTGTTGTTCTCAAACTGCACGGCCACCAGCCGCTGCCCGGCGATTCCCAGGCCCAGGGCGTCCTTGAGCGCGTCGAGGGGGTCCAGGCCCATGTTCGAGTCGCTCGAGAGGCACAGGCCGCGCAGGTGCAGCACGTCGCGGCCGTGCAGGGTGAGCGTCATGCTTTCGCGGCCCACCGGGATCTTGGTGGCGTAGATCAACTCGCGCTCGCCCGTGTCGCGGTCAATCTGGTAGCCGGTGACGGTGGCGGTGGGATCCAGCGGGCGGATGCCTGTGGGGCGGCCCGTGAGGCTGTCGCGGAGGATCCAGCCGTAGCCGTTGCCCCGCAGCACCATGTGGGCGGTGAGCGTCTGCCGCAGGTCGTAGCTCTTGAGCTGCCAGGCTTCCAGGGCCAGGCCGTTGAGTAGCGTCTCGGCCGGGTGCTCAGCTGCGCGCTGTTTGCCCTCTCCCTCGCGGCGGTAGGTGTGCAGGCTCAGGCGGGCCGTGTCGCGCGCGAGCTTCATAATGGCCCGCAGCACGGGCGGCCAGCTGATGGCCGACTCGGTGGACACGCTCACGCCCGTGCGGCTGGGTTCACCGCCGAGTATCTTTTCAATGTTCGCCGAGGTCAGCGGTGTGCTGGGGTTCTCCAGCGTCGCCCGCGTCTGCATCAGTAAATCGATCACGCCCTGCATGGTTTGCCCTCGCGATTAGAAACATGGCCGCCACCACCAGGCAGCCGCTGGTGATCAGTGCCGAGGGCACGCTCCACATGCCCACGCCCACCACCACCAGGGAGCACCCGATCACGGCCACGATGTCCTTTGTCATGTTTACCACCCGCTCGATCCCACGCGCGCAAACCAGGGCACGCGCTGGCCCGCAATCCACCGCGTACCGTCCGGCGCGCGCTCCAGGCCCACGCTGGCCGCCTGCACCGTATCGATCGCCAGGTCGCACTCGGGCAGGTACAGCACGACGGCCGGCAGTTGCTTGTGGGCCTGGCTCTGCAGCGGCTCAACCAGCGCCGCCTGGCCGTAGTACGGCGCGGCGTCCCAGTGCCAGCCCACCTTCAACACCAGGGGCGCGCCGATGAGTCGCTTCATTTTGCGTACCAGGCCCCGCCGCCGGTGCGGCAGGAAGATCCCCCGCACCAGCGCGAACTGCGGCAAGCTGCTCAAGTGCTCAGGCATAACACCCCGGCCCGTCGTAAAACTGGCCGGCCTCGTCGTCGGCTGAGGCCCGCGCCAGGGCCATCAGCAAGGCCACCACGGCATCGATCCGCGCCTTGTCGCTGGCCTTCACGGGCCGGATCTGATCGGTTGTGCGGTTGCTGGCCATTTCCACGTTGCCCAGTTGCCAGCGCAGCGCGTCGCTGCCGTCGTGCGTGAAGGACTGGTCCGCCACCAGGCCCTCCAAGAGACGCGCCGGGGCGCTGTACGTGCGGAACCCTTGCTTTACGTCCACCGCGGCGATGTCGCGCATGGGCAACTGCTGGAAGAACCACTCCGCCTGCCAACTGTCGATGCCCACCTGCCGGCATCCCCAGGCGTCGCAGATTTCGCACACTCGCTCCAGCAGCCAGGCCTGGTCGATGCGCGAGCCGGGCACCAGCTGCACCTGGCCGCTCTTGGCCCAGGCGCCGTAGGGCACGCGCTCATCGTGCTCGCGCTGGCGGGCCGTTTCTTCGGGCACCCAGATCCAGACTTTGGCCCGGTAGCCCTCGGCGCACTTGGCGGCCAGGGCCAGGGCCGTGGTGTCCTTGACGCTCGACAGGTCCAGGCCGCCGTACCAGCGCAGCGCTGCGTCGGGTTGGACCTCGCCGCGGCAGGCGTCCCAGAGTTCCAGGTTGAGCCAGCGGTTTACCTGCTGCGTGTGGATGTTCAGGTACAAACGCTTGAACTCGTTCTCCAGCGAAGGCTGCCTCTGCGCGCGGGCCGCACTGATCCGCATCTCCTGGAGGCTGCGAAAGTCGCCCAGCGCGGGGTTGGCCTGGTGCCAGGTTTTCTCGTCCAGCCAGTCGCTCTCGGGGGGCGCCTCGTAGATCACCGGCAGATAATGGGGATCTTTTATTTGTCCGTCGCGGACGCGGGTGGCGTAGTCGTACAGCTCGTGCTCCAGCGTCGTGCGATCGTCCAGGCCCGCGGTGGTGATCGTGAACGTGAGCGGCTGCGCGCGGGCCCCGAAGCTCGTGGTGAGCGCCGAGTACAGATCCCGCCCCTGCCAGCAGTGGAGTTCATCGGCGATCACGCAGGAGGCGTTAAAGCCGTGCGCCGCGCGGTCGTTGGCCGGGATGGCCCGCAGTAGGCTGCCGTTGCGGCGATTGACCATCCGCCGCTGGCTCTCGATCACCTTCACGTGGGCCAGCAGTTCCGGCGAGGCGTAACACATGGCCAGGGCCGTGTTGTAGATCAGCGAGGCCTGCGCCAGGTCGCTGGCCGCCAGATAGATTTCGCCGCGGGGTTCGGGTTCGACCAGAAAAAACAGCAGCGCCAAGGCCGCCGCCAGCTCGCTCTTGCCTTGCTTGCGCGGGAGCCAGCAGCCCACCTCGCGCACCACGCGGCGGCCGGCGGCATCGACCCGCCCGAAAATGGCCCGCACGATCTGCTCCTGCCAGGGGCGCAGCGCGAAGGGCTTGCCGGCGTACTCGCCGTGCGTGTGCCGCAGCAAGTTGATGAACTTTACGGCGCGGTCGGCTTTGGTCTTATCAATCGGCAAAGGTTGGGTGCTCGATGTGCGGCCAGCTCGCGCTGGCCTGGTCACGCTCGGGCCAGGCGCACAGCGCGTGCCCGTATTTGGATTTGCAGGTCAAGCGATAGGGCGAGAGGTGCTCCAGGTACTCGCGGGAACTGACCCGCAGATCGAACAGCACCCACCGCGGCCGGTGGGCGTCGCAGAAGTAGAGGGCATCGGTTCCCACGCGGCCCTTGAGGTCCGGCCCGTCCACGTAGAGCAGCTCGGCCGGCGGGTAGTCCGCCAGGTAGCGGCAGGTCTGCCACGGGTCGCGGTGCACCTCGGCGGCCAGGCGGGCCACGCAGTTATGCGTCAGGCGGCGCCCCGTCTCGGCCAGCCATTGCGGCTCGTCGATCGACGTGCACCGCCGGCCGGTGTCGCGGGCATACTGATCGATGATCCCCGTGGTGAGGCCGCTGCCCAGCTCGACCACGCTGGCCGGCTGCAACTGCAACAGGAACCACTGCAGCTCGCTTAGCTTCTGGATGTAGGCGTCCTGCCAGAGGCCGGACTCTTTGCGCTGTTGCATCCAGGCCGGATCGATGCCCGCGAAAGTCTTGAGTGCGATCACGCCAGCAGTTCCTCCAGTTCGCTAGGGGGCGCGTCGGGCTGGGTGATCTTTTGCCGGTCGCTGGGCGAGAAGCCGAACGCGCGCAGCAGCCGCTCACACTCGCGCGAAAGGCGCACGGTGCCGGCGGCGGCCGGGTCCGATTCTTTGGCCAGTTGCCACTGGTCCCAGTAGTGCAGCAGCAGCTCCAGCAGCGGCAGGTCGCACTGGCCGCAGCCGTGCAAGGCCAGCTGCGGGGCGATCCGCTTCCAGAGCTTGCTGGTCCGCGGGTTGAGTTTGACCGGCGGCTCGAGCTGCCCCGCGGCGGGTTGGTCTTTGCGGCCCGCGTGTCGGTCGCCGCGATAGCCGCCCTCCACTTTCAAGACGGCCAGGGGCTTGCGTGGTCGGCTCATAGTAGCTGCTCAATTTCTTCCCAGTGCGAATGCACCATGATCGTGAATCCCAGGTCCAACAGCTCGCGGCCCCGGTTGATTACGTCTTGCCTCGTGGCGTCTGGGATCCCCGTGTGATAGGCGCGGCTTCCCCACGTGAGACTCCGGATGAACTCTTTCGTGTAGGCCGCCCAGTTGTTTTGGATGGGGTGCGTGGCGTTGGTGCGCGTACGCACAAACCCCTCGGCGGCCGTGATGGGCCACTCAAACCAGTGCACCATCTCCGAGCGTGGGCAGGCCTCGACATACACCCGCCCCGTGAGATCCGCCATGTGACCAAAAACAGGGTGCGAGGTCGGGATCCCGCTGCTCGCGTCGATGCCGATACTAAAGCCCGCCTCGAGAAAAGGCCGCACGTGCGATTGCCATAACTGGCGGTCTTGAAAATCCAGTTCCCCGCCGTCGGAGCCGCGGCCGAAATATAGGCTGAACTCTGCGCCGGCGTCGATCAACGGCTTGAGGTGCTCGATCACACCGTCCCACAACCAGGCCGCCTCCTCCGCTTGGGCCGTGGCGTAGGTGGACAACTGATAGTGCCGATCCCATCGCCACCGCCAGGTGCCGTCTACAAGCTGCCGGGCACCACCAAACGGCTCATGGATCCAGAACCGGCGCCAGCCGCGCTCGTACAACCGCCACCAGGCCCTGGCCCTCTGTTCCCAGGTGCGATAAATCTGCCCGGTCATCAGGCCACGGATATTTCCGCTGGGTAGATTGCCGTTGTGATTTTGATAGAGCACGATCCGATCAACTCGCGGGCGACCAGCTAGGGCCAAGCGTGAAGGGTTGCCAGCCAGAAAATCCTTCACGCTGCCGGAGGGACCACGCCGTGGACCGCCCAGGCGTCCAGGTACACCCGCAGCGCCGCTTCGACCTCTGCGTCGGCTGCTAGCACGCTCGCCTCGGCGCTGTCGCGCGCGTTGATGGCCGCTTTGAGCGCGGTTTCCTTCGCATCCAGATCTGCCTTGGCCTGATCGAGGGCCGAAAAGTCGGTCATGGTTTCGCCTTTCAAAAAACGTCGAAGTTTTGCCAAAAAAAACGCGCCGGCCACGGGTGGTCAACAGGCGACCCTACGCGCAGGATTTCAGCCGCCCCCCTCGGCTGAGCAGCACGTCACCCAGGCGACGGCGCGTGTGGTTGAACCACTTACGGTCGATCTCGCAGCCGATGAACCGCCGGCCCAGGCGCACGGCCGCCTCGGCGGTCGAGCCCGACCCCATAAAGGGATCCAGCACCCAGTGATGCGTCCAGCTGTGGTTGCGGATGAATCGCATCGGCAACTCGATCGGCTTCTCCGTCGGGTGCTGATCTTTCGCCGGGATGATCTTCCGCACGTTGCGGATCACGTTCTCAACTCGATGCGTCGAGTCGTACCAGCGGCACTTCCCCTTGCCCTTCTGCGCCACGAGCACCATCTCGTAGCTGCGGCGATAGTGCCAGCCCATGCCCATCGGTCCTTTGTCCCAGACGACGGCCTGCTTGAACGTCATCGCATCATCGAGCATCAGGCTCCAGCGTCCAAACTGCGGATCAGGTCCACCACCACCACCACAACAACAACAACAAGATCCATCAGCCAGCAGTCGCGGCGCCTGCTGGCAAACGAGCGCAAATAATTCGTGCGCCTCTTGTGGCCCGTCGCCCTGGATGGGACGCGGCGGGCCGGCAACTCCTAGGCCGAGCGCCGACTCCCGGTTTGCAATTAGACCTTTGTTGTTGTTGTTGTGCCCGTAGGGCGGATCGGTGAACACCATGTCCACGGAGGCGTCTGGCAGACGCGGCAGCAGCTCTCGGGCGTCGGCCCGGTAGAGCAGCACGCGGCCGCGCTCGTCGCTCCAGTCGGGCTGTGGGAACTTCATCAGGTCACTCTCCGCGTGCGGTGCGCTTGCTGTGGCACACCTTACAAAGGGCCAGGCAGTTGCTCTCCAGTAGCCGCAGCTCGGGCGCGTCGGCCACCTTTTGAATGTGGTGCACTTCCTGGGCTGCTGCGTCCACGCAGTCGGCGCACATCGGGTGCCGTCGCAGGAAGTGTGCGCGAAACACCCGCCAGCGTCGGTCGTAGCCCCGCTGGGCACTGGTGCCCCGGTCGTCCTTGCGTCGCACTGCGTGCACATCGCAGAACAGCCCCCGCGTGGCGATGCGGTTGCAGCGGCGGCAGATGGTCAGCGGTGCGGTGGGCTCGGTCGGTTTCACCCTTACAACACGCCATACAGGGCCGTTGTGCGAAAGAGCGGACGGCGCCAAGGCAGCTTTTCTAAGATTCGCCCCCGTTAGGCTAGGGGCCCGCGATCAAATAATCTCCAGCAGCAGGTCAAAGGGTTCGGAGAAGGTGCTCGCGCTGGTCGGCGTGACGCGCACCGTGCGCCGGCCTTGGGCCAGGTCGCTCGAGGCGGTGACGGTAAACTCCAGGGCCATCGAGGCGGCCACGGTCGAACCGCCCAGCAGTTCGCCCTCCACGTAACCGGTCGAAACGCTGACGGTGCCCAGCACCAGGTCGGTCGATCCGACCTGCTCCACGGCGCCCGAAGCTAACGTGTCGCCCGACTCCAGCCAGGTGGAGAAGTTGGCTTGCACTTTGAGCACGCTGCCGCGGCTGGCGCAGTGCCTCTGATCAAACGGTATTGCCACGTTACTCTCCCGCGCTTACCTGGATCGGCCGCGGCGGTGCCTTCACCTGCAGCGGCCTGGGCGGCGCTTTGACCTGCACGATCTGCATCAGAAACCTCGAATAAACACGCGGGGCGCAAAGATCGACCGCAGCACGCTGCCGGCCACACTGGGCACCACCACGCGCTGGACCCGTTGGACCTGCACACGCTGCACCTGCACGCGCTGCTGGGGCACGAAGACACGCTGCACCTGCACGCGCTGCTGGGGCACGAACACACGCTGCACCTGCACGCGCTGTTGGGGCACGAACACACGCTGCACCTGCACGCGCTGCTGGGGCACGAACACACGCTGCACCTGCACACGCTGGCCAAAGTTAGTCGCCCAGAGCGGCGAGCAAAGAAAAACGCACAACAGGAAAATGCCGAATCGCATTAGTTCACCTCGCTTAATTGCTGCAGAAAGTGTGCGCCGATGGCGGCGCGTTCGGTATCGCTCAAAGGTGGCTCGCTGGCAGGGGGCATACGACGCGCCGCCTCGCCGGTGGTGATCCTGCCCCAGGCTTTGCGGATGGAGTCGATCTCCAGCGGCACCAGGTCCAGGGCGAACTGGCCTTGAGGCTGGGGCCCGCTGTGGCATTTGGTGCAGCGCTGGATGGCCGGGGCGGCTGCCGCGGCGGGACGCTGTTGCGTATGTTCGTCGTCCCCGCGGGTAGCCGCCGTGTCTGTGGTGGGGGCCAGTCGCCAGGCCCCGTCGTGATACTCCAGTTGAATTTTCTGCGGCGGCTGCGGCTGTCCGCCGTGCAGCAAACGCTCCAGCACGTGGGCCCGGGCCGCCAGGGCCTGGGCCTGGGCCTGGCCCTCGGCCAGTTGGCCGATCGACTCCAGCAACTGCGTGAGACCTTCCTGGCCCGCCGTCTGGCTGCGCTCCACCAGGCGCGTGGCCCGCTCCAGCAGCTGGGCCACGTCCACGCTCTTGGAGGAGGTGGCGTAGCTTTGGTAGGTCGGGTAACCGTACACGGTCGTGCCGCGGGCCTGGTGGGTGATCTGTTCCGGGTAGGTGTTGTTAATGATCACCTGCGAGGGCTGCGCGTAGTTGGTTTTTAGTTTGCTGGGCACGTGCCGCAGGTGCACGCAGTGGCTGCTGGCGCACGAGCGACAGAAATTCGCGGCGTGCGTGAGCGACGAAACGAGCAGCAAACAACAAAAAACTAGCGCGCGGACCACTGGAGCACCTCATGGAAGTATTTTTGAAACGCGGCATCGGGGCGCATCTGCAGGCCCAGCTCGGCGTGGTGAGCGGCCTGGCGGCGATCGCCCGCCTCGACCAGGCGGGCCACCACCTGGGCCTGGGCCCGGTAGTCACCGCCGCCGGCCGGCGGCGTTCCGTAGGTGGCCCGATAAAGTAGTTCGCCGTAGACGCGCTCGAAGTCGCCCCGGCGCACGGCCAGGCCCTCACGCAGGAAACCCACGATGCCGTCCTCCACCGCGAATTGTCCGGCCACCGGCTTGTCGTCCAGCACGGCGTGCAGCACATCGGGATCGCTCTGGCTGCGCCAGCCGATCTCCAGGGCCGCCTGCCGCGTGGTGACCGACCGATACAGGTAGTCGTCGCAGATGCGCGTGACCAGTTGCGTGGCCGCCTGCACGCCCAGGCCTCCGGTTACGGTGAATGTGGCCTCGGCCACATCGTCGCGGGCCCGGGCAAAACTACGGCGAAAATCGCCGGCGTAGAGGTCCGCCAGGCGGGCCACGGCGTCGGCCTGCTCGCCGCGCTCGGCCCGATCGGCCAGCACGTCCAGGCGGCGGCCCAGGGCCAGGCGGATATCGTTGGGCGCCGGCTTGAGCCCCTCGTCGCTCTCGCTCAGTGCACTGTGGCAGCGCAGGCAGCTGATCGCCGGCTGCAGTCGCTGCGTGTGCGGCGGCGGGACGGTGCGATCGGTGGCCACCGAGGCGGGGGCCTCATCGACCAGCGCGCCCGCGTCATCGCTCAAATAGAAACTGTGCAGGCCGTTGGCCCGCTCCAGGATGCCCTCCCGCGCGGCGAATTTTCCCTGCCCGTTGGCGTCGGGCAACAGGTTCAGCAGCGGATGCACCCGCGCATCACCCAACTGCTCGTCCGTCAAGTCCTCGGTGATCCAGCCCTGGCCCAAAAAACCGCGCAGGGCCACGATCGAGCGCGGCTTGCCGGTCACCTGGCTCTCGACCAGCCCCACGCGCCGGCTGCCACCGATCTGAAACGAGGCCGTCTCGTTGATCCCGTGCCCGGCGAGGATCTGCTCCTCCTCGCTGCCCTCGCCCGTGGAAAGGATCCGCAGCAGGTCGTAGTACACGCCCCCGTTGAGCGTCGAGAGAATCTTGCTGAGGAACCAGTCCGCCCGATATACCGGCAGCGGGCGCAAGGTGAAGTAGTTGCGGCCCTCGCGGCGCACGTAGCCCAAGGCGACCAGGGCCGCTTCCAGTTTGCCCTCGATGGCCGGTGAGATGATCGCCGCTTTAGGCGTGGGGTCGCGGTCGGAAAGTCTCACGTGAAAATACGGATCGTCGCGGGCCAGGTCGTCCCAGACTTTGGCCAACGCGCGGCGCTGGCCCGCCCGGTGCGCCAACTGGGCCAGGTCCACTCGCAGCATCCAGCCGCCGGCGAAACTCTGCGGCTGGTGCAGAAGGTGGCTGGTGCCCGCGGCCGTGTTGAGCCCGTAGGCTACCGCCGCCGGCCAGCGGTCGTCGGCCCAGGGCGGCAGCCACAGGTAGCGCAGTTGCGCCCGGCGCTGCGGGTGGTGCGCGGCCAGATCCGAGAGCGCCCAGGTGGCCGCGCTGATCGGCGTGGGCACTTGCTGGAGCTTCTCGGCCGCGTCGACCAAGTCGAACACCAACAGCACCAGCACCAGGCAGCCCACCAGTAATAAGCCGGCGTGCAACTGGCCCACGCGCTGCTCGAGGTTTTCCAGCCGCTCTCGATCGCTCATCGTCTGGCAAGTGCCTCCAGCAGATCCAGTATGGCCTGGATGCAGGCGTCAGCGGGGGGCGGCTCTGGCTTGGGCGGAGCGGGGGGCGGCTCTGGCTTGGGCGGAGCGGGGGGCGGCTCCGGCTGCGTGGCCGGGCGACCGTAGCGCGCGCGGGCCTGCCGAATGTCGTCGTCCTGCGGCGTGCGCAGGCCCCACTGGTACATGGGCTGCATTACGTTGCCATTGCCCAGGTGCGGAATCCCCAGGGCGTGGCCCAGCTCGTGCACCACCACGGCGCCCAGCTCGATGGCCGCCGCCGGCGGGTTGGAGAGCCAGCCGCTGTAGTACCATTGCTCGCTGTCGTCGTAGCGCTGATTGGTGCGCGGCCAGTTGGCTAGCTCACTCCAGGCCAGTGTGCCGGCGGGCCCGTCGATGTTTCCCACGCGCGCCAGCACGTTAGCCCGCTGCGCGTTGGGTTCGTACTTGGGCCGGATGCCGCAGACTTGCGCCCAGCGCGAGAAGCCCCATTTGAATATCTGCACGGTCTGCGTGTGGTTGAACGGACGCACCGGCTCGGCCGGGTGCCAGGTCACGTCCTTCTGGGGAAACTGCACCGCTTCACGCATGGGCAGCTTGTCGGGCAGGGCGCAGATCCGGCGCATGCCCAGGTGGGCCTGGGTCACCGGCCCAGCGTCGCCATCGATCAACAGGCCGTGAAAGCCCTGGTAGCGGCGAATCACCTCGGCGCTCACGTCGTCGCCGGGCCGCAGCCAGCCGGTGTTGATCAATCGTTTTTCGTACGGCTGCAGTTTTCTCACTCCCGCACCTCGCGCAGCTGCTGGACCAGGTTATTCACTTCGGCGTCGCTCAGACCGGCCTGGCGGGCGGCCAGCGTGGCGATACGCTCCAGGTTCTCGCCTGTGCCGCCCAACAGGCACTCCAGCAAGCGGGCCAGGGTGCGGACCTCCACCAAGTTGCTCCCGGCCAGGTCGGCCAGCAGGGCCTGCCGCTGATCGGCTGGCTTGTCGGAGAGCATTTTGAGCAGTGACAGCAAAACGCCCATCACCTCGGGATTGCGCAGCACTTCGGCCAGCGCGCGAATGATTTGCAAAAGCCCGCCGCCACGGGCCGCCTCCGCCTGGTGCGACTCCTGCGCCACGGCGATGGGCAGCACGGCCAGCTCGGCCCGTTTAACCGCCGCGCGACTGGCCGAGTAGCCGATGGCCGCCAGCCCGGCAATGAGCGCGGAGATGATGGCGTTGACCAGGTTGAGCGCCGGCTCGGTGGGCGAGTCCAGCAGGCCCGATCCCTGCACGGCCACCAGCACGATGGCTGCCAGCGAGAGCCAAAACTCCGTGGTCCGAAAACCAGGCTTGGAGCGGTTCTCGAACGTGGTCTTAACTTTGATATCGTTGATCCTGGCCATCCGCGCACCTGCTTGTTTGTGGGCTCGGTGCGGAGAGGAGCGCGAGCGATTAGCGTGTCAGTCACCCTCGGAGGTGGTCTGCCAGCGGACGGCGCCGGCTCGATCTTTTAGCGGGCCGGACTTGCGCATGGCCTGCAGCAGCTCGTCGGCGGCGACCAGGTTCTCCGACGAAACTCCTAGCGTCTCGTCCTGGCGAAAGTGCACGGCCGCTAACTGGCAGACCTGCAGCCGCTGGTGCTCGGGAATGTGCTCCAGGAAAAAGGCCAGCAGGTTGACCGTCTTGCAAGCGATCAAGGTGCGCACGGGCACATCGTGATCGATTGTCAGCTGGCCTCGCACGCGATCCTCGATCTGCCAGGGCGTGGCGGCGGCGGTGATCGCCGCCTGCAGCCGCACGTCCACATCGTAGGATTCGCCGCAACCAAGAACTTTGCGCTGGTCCTTGAAGATTTTGCCGGCGTAGCGGTCCAGGGCCGCATAGAGGACCACGCGCAATTTGCTGACCGAAGGTCGCCCCATAGGAATCTCCCAAAGCGGGCGGCCGGGGGGCGAAAGGATGCGGCGGCGCGGTGTTAGGCGGCGCGGCTGTAGTCGGCGATCTTCACCGGGCCGGTCGGAATAACTTCCAGCTCGATGACGTGGGTTTCGCGGTTAATGTAGATCCGTTCTCCCAGTATAACGGCCTCATCGGGCAGCCAGCGGATGAACGGCTCCCAGGCGCGCAACTCTCCGGGCTCAAAGTCGATACGACCCGGCGAGCGCAGCTGTATCAGACGCGCCACGGTGCGCGAGTGATTCACGAGGCGGTAACCGGGCACCTCGACCGGCTGGCCGAAGCGGACGACGACGGCTGGACCCATGCCCTCGTCGTAGCAATTCGCCGCGTGCCGTCCAAACGCTCGCCCGCGGCGGTGTCATTTGGGGGGGCGTGCGAGGAGGTGATCTCTTAGCGGTTCAACAGCCAGGCCGCAGCCAGCGTGAGAACGATCACCACCGGCCGCAGCACCTCGCCCTGGTGCAGCATCTCCTCCAGGG
>Ga0224508_10001560_pt1 | contig 20452 bp, 23 predicted proteins | sample SF_Jan12_sed_USG_4_FD_170157 | JGI IMG/M metagenome (GOLD analysis project Ga0224508, IMG submission 170157) | Sediment microbial communities from San Francisco Bay, California, United States - SF_Jan12_sed_USGS_21 | ecosystem: Environmental > Aquatic > Marine > Sediment | place: USA... | reverse complement strand
GGGTATTTTTTAGCGAAGACAATCCCCAGCGCCAGGCTTTCGACAAAATTCAGGACACCTATACACGTAACGACACGTTGTTGTTCACGATCACGCCCAGAGGCGGGGACGTATTCGAACCGGAAGTTCTGTCGGCCATTATTGAGCTGACGGACGCCGGCTGGCAGCTGCCCTACGCGTTGCGAGTGGACTCGATCACCAATTTTCAGCACACGCGCTCCGAGCTCGACGATCTGATAGTGACTGATTTGTTCGAGGACCCCGAGAGCCTTTCGGCCGGGGAAATAGCCGTCGCACGCGAAGTGGCGCTGAACGAGCCAGTCTTACGCGATCGGCTCATTGCACCGGACAGTCGGACAACGGCCGTATTTGTGACCTTTCAAATGCCGGATCCGGAACAGGACAGTGGCGAGGCGCAACAGGCAGTATCCGAACTCATTGCCCTTAGCCGGGACCTGGTGCAGCAATTCGAAGCGGATTACCCCGGGCTCGATTTGCGCATGACCGGCTCGATAGCGATGAACAACGCCTTTTTCGAGGCATCGATAGACGATCTGAAGAAACTGGTCCCGCTGATGTACATGGGCATCATTATTGTGATGCTGCTACTGGTCCGCTGTGCCAGTTCCACATTGGCTACAGTCATCGTCATAGCGCTTTCAATCGTTACCGGTATGGGACTGGCTGGCTGGTTGGGTATCAAGCTGACCAGCCCTTCTGCTTCGGCGCCAACGGTGATAATGACACTGGCGGTTGCAGACTGTATTCACATCATTGTCTCCATGTTTAATGCCATGCGTCGCGGCATGGACAAACAAGCCGCAATTGTCGAGTCGATGCGTATCAACATGCAGCCGGTGTTTCTCACGAGCGCAACAACAGCGATTGGCTTCCTGACGATGAACTTCAGTGACGTGCCGCCATTCCGTGACCTCGGCAATATTGCCGCAATGGGTGTTATGGCTGCCTTCTTTTTTGCGGCATTCTTCTTGCCCGCGGTTTTATCACTACTGCCATGCCGCAAGGCGCCCGTGGATCATCCCACCACAGTGTGGATAGATCGCTTTGCCACCTTTGTAGTCGAGCGCTCGAATGCACTTTTAGTTGTCATGATGCTTGCCAGCATTACTTTGCTGGCATTCATACCGGCCAACGAACTCGATGACGAATTCGTCGAATACTTCGGTGAGAGCATCGAATTTCGCCGTGACACTGACTACACCATTCAGAACCTCACCGGCATCAACCAGGTGCACTACTCCATACCTGCCGGTGAGAGCAATGGGGTCAGCGACCCGCAGTTCCTCAAGCAACTCGACAGCTTCGCGCAATGGTATCGTGACCAACCCGGTGTGGTTCATGTCAACACGTTGAGCGACACTTTCAAGCGTCTCAATCGTGTTCTGCACGGTGACGATCCAAGCTGGTATCGCCTGCCTGAGCAACGTGACATGGCGGCGCAGTACCTGTTGTTATACGAACTGTCGCTGCCGTTCGGCCTGGATCTGAATAACCAGCTGAATATCGACAAGTCGGCCACCCAATTCGTCGCCACAATGGAATCCCTGAGTTCGGTGCAATTGCGCGGGCTGGTGGCTCGCAGCGAGCAATGGCTTGTCGACAATACCCCTGATTTAGCGACGACCGGGATCGGTATATCAGTAATGTTCTCACATATATCGGATCGCAATATTCGTAGCATGCTCGGCGGAGCATTGCTCGGTCTGGCGTTGATTTCCGGTTTGCTTTTGGTTGCCCTGCGCAGTTTCCGCATAGGCCTGCTAAGCCTGTTGCCCAACCTCTTGCCCATCGGTCTGGCTTTTGGCATTTGGGGAATTGCGGTCGGCCAGGTTAATGTTGCCGCATCAGTCGTGTCCGGCATGATCCTCGGCATTATCGTTGACGACACGGTGCATTTTCTCAGCAAGTACCTGCGCGCGAGACGCGAGCGCGGTCTGGATGCGCCCGACGCCGTACGATACGCGTTTCACACTGTCGGCCTGGCTTTGACAGTCACTACAGTGATCCTGATTGCCGGATTTGGTGTATTGAGTTTTTCCGCCTTCGAAATCAACGGCACGATGGGCGCATTAACCGCCATCGGTATTGCCATCGCGTTAATCGTCGACTTCTTATTGCTGCCGCCGCTGTTGATTAGACTCGACAAGCGCCGGACCCCGACTACAACTACTGGAACGGATACTGAAGAGGAACCTGTTTATGCGTCGACCTGAGAAAAGTCTTTTTCTATTTTTGATTGCTGCAGCAATCGGGTTTGGGCCGGCAGCGGCCGATGAGGCCGCAGACAAAGGTCTCTCCATCGCCAGGGAAGCTGATCAACGCGACACAGGATTCGGCGACGCCAGTGCGACACTGCAGATGATTCTGCGCAACCGTCATGGCGACCAGACCACACGGCAAATGCGCAGCCGCACGCTGGAAGTACTGGAAGACGGCGACAAAAGTCTGATGATCTTTGACGACCCCGCGGACGTGAAGGGCACGTCTTTCTTGAGTTTTTCTCACAAGGAAGGCGACGATGACCAGTGGCTGTATCTGCCGGCACTAAAAAGGGTCAAGCGTATATCGTCCAGTAACAAGTCCGGTCCATTCATGGGCAGTGAGTTTTCCTACGAAGATCTGTCCTCACAGGAAGTCGAAAAGTACGCCTACCAATATCTACGTGACGAGAACTTCGATGATCGCGATCACTTTGTAATCGAACGCATACCGGTGGACAAAAAATCGGGTTATCGGCGCCAGATTACCTGGATTGACCAGGAAGAATATCGCGTATGGAAAGTCGAGTTTTACGATCGCAAGGACTCGCTGCTGAAAACGCTGGCGTTCGCGGACTACAAACGCTATCTCGACAAGCACTGGCGTGCCAGTCAACTGGATATGGTCAATCACCAAACCGGGAAAAGTACGACGCTTCGTTTCGAAGACTACATCTTTGGTAATGGCTACGCGGATGACGATTTTAATCGCAACAGTCTTGCGAAAGCACGTTGAAGCCGGCGCACCGCCGCCGCGAAAGATGGATCGAACGCAAACCGCGGGGTTTGCCGCCCCCTGTTGTTTGTGGCGCGATCTGCGCGGCCATGCTGGTGGCTGCCGTGCCACTGGCGCATGCGGGTGAGTGGACCGGTGATGCCGGTATAGAGTTACGTGGTTTCACCGGCAGCCCGCTGGACCCTGTGCAACACGAAAGTAACTTCTCTGTCTATCTGCAGCCAGAGCATTACCACGACTGGGATGACGGTGACCAACGTTTTGTCATCGCGCCTTTCCTGCGCGTCGACCAGGATGATCCGGAACGTTCGCATTTCGATCTGCGCGAGCTTTACTGGCGCAAGAGTTTTGCCTCTGCCGAGCTATCGGTAGGACTGAAAAAAGTGTTCTGGGGCGTGACGGAATCGGCACACCTGGTGGACATCATCAACCAAACCGACGCGGTCGAAAATATCGACGGCGAAGACAAACTCGGCCAACCGATGATAAATCTCAGCTTGCTGCGCGACTGGGGCACGGTCGATTTATTTGTCATGCCCTGGTTTCGTGAGCGCACCTTTGCCGGCCGCGAGGGTCGCCTGCGGCCACCGTTTTATGTCGACGAGAGCGGTGCCCGGTATGAGTCCGCCGCCGCTGAAAAACATATCGACACAGCTGTCCGCTGGAGCCACTACCTTGGTGACTGGGACATCGGCCTGGCACATTTTTCCGGGACCAGTCGCGAGCCCCGGTTTGTGTTGTCCGCGTTCGGGCCGATACCGGTTGTGATTCCCTTTTACGACCAGATTGAGCAGACCAGTATCGACCTGCAGGCAACCAAAGGCGGCTGGCTGTGGAAACTCGAAGCGTTCAACCGTAGCGGCCAGGGCCATTCCTTTCAGGCCCTCGCCGCAGGATTTGAATACACGCTGGTCGGTCTGTTCAATACTTCAGCCGACCTGGGTCTAATTACGGAATTCCTGCGCGATAACCGCGACGATCCGACCATAGTCGGTGACAAAGACATTGCCGTCGGTTTCCGACTTGCATTCAACGATGTCCAGAGCACCGATTTGTTGGCGTTTTCCGGGATCGACCTCGATACCAAGGAGCGTTTCTCGTCCATAGAAGGCAGTCGTCGCCTGGGACAAAGCTGGAAACTCTCACTGGAGGCCCGTTTCTTTTCCAACACGAAGCCGGGCAGCACACTGTATACGCTACGGCATGACGACTACCTGCAATTCTCACTGGCCAAGTTCTTCTGACCTGCACGCGGGTTTTCAAACTCGCTCACTGGCAAGAATGCTTCGCATCGAGGTTTCTGGTGAACAGAAACAATTCATATACGGCGCCAAAGTCGACGTGTCGTTGCACGAGCAAGACTGTGGGGATCCAGCCGGATGGACACGACGATGCTCTGCATATGGGGAATGCTCCCCCTAATGCGCCAGCCGTCCGGCAAAGTAATTGAATTGCGATTACATCAAGTTGCCAGGAAAGTATCTGTACACTGCATCCAGGTAGGTCAATTCTTACAACAGTATCCAGACTTCTTTTACAACAAAGTGTTGCGTTGCTCTGCCATTGCCTGGCGCTACATTTGCGACGAACGGTCTAATAAATTAAGGTTTATATGTCTGGTGGTCCGCAGCCAAGTGACTGGTCACACCAGAGAGTATGGACTGGCAACCTAAAATCGCCAGCCGTGCCGGGAGGTAAATGGTCACTATCAGTCAGTTCTGGCTTGCACTCTTCGCCATTTTCATGGCGGGGGCGGGGCTGGGCGCATATTCCTTGCGTCGCCTGACGCGTCGGCACTCTCACAAAAACGACGTGCGTTGGCAACGACTCGTGCAGGAATCCAAGGAAGAGCTCGAACGGGAGCTTGCGAAATTGACGAAGACGCTCGATCACACCCGACAAAAAAAATCCGCCCTGCGACGCACACTGAGCGAAAGCGAAGAAACCGTCCGGTTACTGAGCGCAAAGCATGTTCCGGCTTATGAGACTGATATCGCCGAGCGCGACAAGCGGCTTGCGGAATTGAACAAGCGTCTTTCCCATGCCCGCGCGAAGTTAGCCGATGCCAAGGATCAGGAAGAAACGGACAAGCGCGAGATAGAGAAATTGCATACCGAACTGGCCAATCGCGACCAGCGGGTTGACGATCTGCTGACACGCAATACCGAATTCTCAGGACTGAAACGGCTCAACACCGAGCAGGAAAAACGCTTCGCAGAAATTCAGGCCGAATTGGAATCTGCCCGGAGTCTGAACAATCGTGCCGAAATTGACTTTCAGAACAAGCTCCGGGGGAAGACCCACGCCTTGCAGCAGGCAGAATTGAACGTGGCGGAGCTGAAGACTCGTATAGAACGATTCGAGAAAACTGCACCCGATTACCAGGCGGAGCTGAAGGAGCGGGACCAGCAGATTGCCAGCTTGAGCCAGGAGTTCGAGGTTATGCGCCGGCGACTGCCGACACTGAACGACGCGTTGCGGGAACGCGAGACTTCGATTGAAGACCTGATCGCCGAACTTTCACAGGAGCGAAAGAAAGCTGCATTGCTGCAGGAAAAGATTTCGCAATCGGCAAAAGAGAGCCCGGTGGAGGTTCACCGTGCCAGTGCCAATGTCATCAATCTGCAGCCACATCTGGATGCCGATGCCGTCGCACGCAACCTCAATCCCGAGAATGCCGAACAGCGAATCCAGGAACTCGAGACAGAGCTCGAACAATGGAAGCGCAAGCACCATGCTGTCAAGCGGAGAAAAGACCATATAGTGTCCAACCTGTCGGGAGAACGGCGGGCCGGCAGTCTGCAGCAGATTCGGGGTATCGGTCCGGCGCTGGAAACCACACTGAACGACCTGGGTATCATGTCCATCGATCAACTGGCCATGCTCAATCAGGACGACATCGCGGCCATGGCGGAAAAAGACAGCTCCTTGCCCCGACGGATCAACCGCGGCGAGTGGATTGAGCAAGCCCGCCAGCTGGTGAAATCTGACCAACGGGACCGACGCCGTCCGCGTGCCTGATCACCACCTCGCCCAGGTCAACATTGCGCGAATGCGCGCACCCCTCGAAGATGAGCTGATGCATGGCTTCGCCAGCCGGCTTGACGAAATCAACGCGCTTGCCGATGCGAGCCCGGGTTTTGTCTGGCGGCTGCAAACCGATGACGGCGACGCCACCGCCATGCGCGTTTTTGACGATCCGCTGATCCTGATCAACCTGTCTGTTTGGGATAACCTGCAGGCGCTGCGCCAGTTTGTTTATCGCAGCCAACATCGGGAATTGTTGCGCGGTCGTGCCGACTGGTTTCTTCCAATGAATGGCCCGGGTCTGGCTCTATGGCATGTGCCCGCGGGACATCACCCGACCGTCGACGAGGCAAAATCGCGCCTGGATCTTCTGGCCCGTGCGGGAGCTTCAGCTGAAGTCTTCACTTTCGGCAATGCGCCCTCGGATTGATATCATTCACACGGCCAGCCGGCATACACGCATAGAGGAACCGTCATGCGACTGACTTTGATTCTGATTAGCAGCCTTCTAATCGCTGGTTCAGCCATGGCTAACGAAGAAGACGCCATCGCACTGACGGTCTTTAATTACATGCAAGGCTGGTATACCGGCAATGCGGCCCAGATGGAGTGGTCATTACATCCGGATCTGGCGAAAAGAACCATCGGCACAAACACCAGGGGTCAGCGTCATTTGCATAACATGGGCGCCATGCGACTGGTACAGCTCACCCGATCCGGCGCCGGCGCCGGCATGCCGGCTGCCAAGCAGTTTAAAGAGGTCATTATTCTCGACGTGCATGGCGACACCGCAAGCGTGAAAGCGATTATGCATGGCTGGATCGATTACATACATCTGGTGCATCTTGATAACCGCTGGCTGATTGTCAATGTGCTATGGGATCTGGAGGACGGATCCTGACGCTTGTGGGGCAATGCGTTAAGCTGAGTGCGGCCGAACTGGAAAGTCAATTCTGCAATGTCACGTTACCGCGGCAATTCCGAATTTCGCCACGATGCTGTTCCGGCAACTGGCATCCTGCTCAATAATCTGGGAACGCCTGCTGCTCCTACCACATCCGCGGTCCGCAAATACCTCGCTGAATTCCTGTGGGACCCGCGAGTTGTCGAAGTACCCCGGCCGATCTGGTGGCTGGCACTCCATGGCATTATCCTGCGAACCCGCCCCCGTCGTTCTGCCAAGGCCTACAAAAAGGTGTGGACTGACGAAGGCTCGCCGCTGCTGGTCAATACAGTGCGACAACGCGATGAGCTTGCAAAGACGCTTGCCGGCCGCGTCGGCGGACCGCTTCACATCGAAGTAGGCATGCGTTACGGGCAACCCTCGATTGCATCGGCGCTGGAAAAACTGGAACAGGCAAATTGCACCCGGGTGCTGGTTCTGCCGCTTTATCCGCAATACTCGGCCACCACAACAGCATCGACCTTCGACGAGTTGAGCCGCCAGCTGCGCAGGGTGCGAAGGCTACCTGCATTGCACTTCATCGACGGCTATCACGACGATCCGGGTTACATAGATGCTCTGGCAGCGAGTATCCGCGAACATTGGCAACGCCAGGGCCGGCAGGCACAACTACTATTTTCTTTCCACGGCATTCCGCAACGCTACCGGCTCAATGGCGACCCGTACCCATGTCACTGCCACAAAACAACCCGGCTGGTGGTCGAGAAGTTGGGTTTGGGTGAGGCCGACTGGGATATCGCCTTTCAGTCGCGGCTGGGGCGTGAGGAATGGTTACGACCGTATACGGACGAGGTTTTGCAGCAATGGGCAACGACCGGTGTTGGCGACGTCGACGTAATCTGCCCCGGATTTTCCGCCGACTGTCTGGAGACGCTCGAAGAAGTCGGCATGCAGTACCGGGAGCTGTTCATAAAACACGGCGGCGACTCACTACACTATATTCCGGCGCTCAATGAGCGACGAGATCACATTGAGTTTCTCGCCGGGCTGGTCCGGTCGGTTCTCGATGCCTGGGAAAACCGGAGCCTGCCCGAAACCGCATCGGCGGATACGCTGGAACGGGCACGGCAATTGGGAGCACAACAGTGATTGGCCGTTTTCTCGAACTTGGCCTGAGCACGGAAAAAATCCTCGATTCCATCGGCTATTACGAAGAACTGGGCTTCAAGCAACTCAATGTCGGCGACGTCTGGCAGTATGCCTATGCCGTCCTCAGCGACGGTACCATCCATATCGGTCTGCACGATATACCTCCGTCTGCGCCGATGCTCACTTTTGTACTCCCCGATCTCGCCGATGAGATCATCGAGTTTCGCTCACGCGGCATCGAGTTCATCACTGAAAAAACGGCCGATGATGAGTTCAATGAGTTGGTTTTCACAGATCCGGATGGGCACGTCCTGCGGCTGGTCGAGGCGCGTACTTTTTCGCCACCGCACTTCGAGCAAATCCAGTCAGCTTGTGGCCATTTTCGCGAGATTACGCTGCCGGTGCGTGACCTCGAGGCGGCGACGGCATTCTGGCAACGCATGGGATTCGATGAACTGGGTCAGGCCGACGAACCGCATCCCCACATCTGGCTACGTGGATCCGGTGTGGTCCTTGGCCTGCACCAGTCAGCAGAAGTATCAGGCCTGGCGTTGAGCTTTCAATCGCAAGACATTTCAGCGCGACTGGCGAGCCTACGACAAATAGGCATCGATACCGCGGGTCAGGCGCCATCCGGCGTCGCCGCGTTGACATCGCCTGAGGGCCTGGCTATCTACATGCACGGCATCTGATCGTGATTCCGGTCATACGATTGAAAGACAAGCTGGCCAGGATTGACCAGCACTGGACCCCGGGAATCGTCGCAGCAATCAACGACTATCAGGTCAAACTGGTAAAGATTGAGGGCGAATTCACCTGGCACAAACATGCCGACACGGACGAATTGTTCCTCGTACTACACGGCAACATGGTAATACGACTGCGTGATGGCGAGGCGATCCTCGAAAAGGGAGATCTCTGTGTCGTGCCACGGGGTGTCGAGCACAAACCAGTTGCTGAACGTGAATGCCACGTGTTGTTGCTGGAACCAGCTGACACTGTCAATACCGGGGATGCCCCGGGCGAGCTTACGGTAGATAAACCGAACTGGTTGTAGGTCAGCTCTGATCTTTCAGTAAATCATCCAGACGCCGAGATAACTGATCGTACTTGAGCTCGGGCAATTCGTAGACCCAGTCACTGAACTTGCCGTTCAGTTCATCTGCTTCGGCGGCTATCGCTGTCAGGTCGGCTTGTGGCTGAGGCGGCGGTCCCTCCTCCTCATCTTCTGATGCCCCAGCCGGCAAATATCTCGTTGCTATTGCAGCATCTGTCGCGGCGTGGAAGTACGCGTAGTACTTGTCATCTTTGGCAGCGACATCGACATTGATAACCAGGCCGTCAAAGGCACGAAAAGCCGCGCGAGTCGTGCTCAAGCCGGCAAATCCTGAATCACTCAATGGTGCCACGTCATCGACACGCAGACCCTTCAATACGCTGCCTATTGCGTTGGCAATATTGTCGCGCTCGAGCTCGCGACCAGCGGGGATATTGGCAACATCGAAGTTAGGCTGGCCGAACTCGCTCTTGGAAACCCGCAGCGTATGTCCATCCGCATGTGTGATCTCTATTTCCGCGATGCGGCTCGCGTTGATATCTATCGCCTGGCGGTCCAGCCACCGCATCGTATCGTTCGCGACATTGATATCACCGCTGGCAAGCCAGCTCGTCGTCTCAGCAATTAGACGCACGTAAGTCGCCTGACGGGAACCCTCCTGGTCTCCAACTATGACCGCGGGCACATCGACACCCTCGAGTTCGACCAGCACACCGCCCGCGTCGCTGGCTTCGATATTTTCAACGCCGAGGCGCTCGTAAAATTCCGGATTGGAGGTTTTTTCTTCCAGCAACGTCGCCTCTGACAATTTAACCAGTAGCTCGCGTAACTCACCCATATTGGCCCGGTAACCGGATTTTTCTGCCAGGACCCAGCTGATCTCGCCGCGCGTCAGTGTTGCGATGATTTCCGCGCCCGGCCCGGTTAGTTTTACGCCAGTCACGTTATTGAGATTGTCTGCCAGCCCCGGCAGCAAGAATTCACCGGCTGACTCGCCGGAGATCACCGGTTCGCGAATGCTGGTGGTCCATAGCGCCGCCAGGATAGCCAGCACCGCGGCAACGACCAGCAAACCGAAATGATGGCCTTTCACGCAACACCCGACTTGCGCCGACGCGACCGAAGTATGGTCGCAACGATGGCACCGATAATAATCAACGACGGGATCAGGCCAATATTAATGACCTTCAGTGTTGTGCCGAGTTTCTTGATATCACGGTCGAGGTCACGACGCACGCGACGCAGCTCTTTACGTACTCCGACTCGCTGATCCAGGAATCGCTGGATCTCGGCACTTTGTTCCGCAGTCATGATCAGTGCATTGCCCTCATCCCGACCGCTCTGTAACTGACTGAGCTTGTCCTCCGTCGCCGTGAGCTGATCCTGCAACTCCTGCTCCTTGGCAAGAAAGCGTTCGTCTGCCTTGCGTTTCAGTTCCTCGACACGTTCGAAGGGCCGGCGATACGTCTCCCGGCTGCGTATGCCGATCAGATCGCTGCTCCCGGTGAGGTTGTCCAGCGTATTGACTACGAAATCCCCGTTGCCCGACCAGGCGGTTACGATGCGCTGGCCGAAAAAACTCCTTACTTGCACCCAGAACTGGTCAGCAAGCATATCGACATCGGCAACAACGACGACATTAATACTGTCTTCGGCAACAGCGAGATGGCCCTCGGTGTCACCATCGCCAGGCGCGCCATCCGGAAACGCACTGGCCACCTGACCGGATATTCTTGCGGCCAGCGTATATTTGTTGCCGGTCGGCGCAAAGACATCGCGTAACGCATTCGGGTCAGACAAAAAGCGCACGCGGTCAACCGGAATGGTCCCGGCCTCATCCGTCGACTGCATCAACGGAATGACCGCTACAGCTGCATCTTCTTTTGTTTCTATGTACCCGGGCATTCCCAGGTTGACGCTGGTCAGATCGCCTGTCACGACGTCTTCCTGGTTGAATTGCTCGGCGGTCAGACCCAACAATGCAAGATGGCGTGCCGGCGGCGCGCCCGGTCGCGCGCTAATCTGCAAAGCCAGCACGTTGTCGCCCAGCACACTCGCCGTGGAAACGGCTATGCCCCAGCCGTCGAAGAGCCGCTCCAGCGACGAACTGCGGCTGGCTGCAAATGCGGCAGCCGGATTGTTCGGATCTTCAACTGGCCGATCCACTTCGGCGTGCGGATCGACAAAGATCAGGGCTTTGCCACCACGCATAATGAACTGGTCAATCCCGTAAAGTGTCTCATCACTGAGATTCTTCGGGTGCACGAGCATTAGCACATCGATTTCGTCGTCTATCACGCTTGTTCCGGGGCTGAGATCGCGCAACTCGAATAACGAGTTGATTTGCTCGTCAATCACCCAGGCGGGATCCACCTGACGGGTCTGAGGATTGAAATCCCCACCCATCGACAATCCGGTCATCAACCCGACAACCGGCTTCTTCGGGTTCGCCAGCGTGTAGACCAGCTTTGCCAGATCGTATTCCAACGTGGCTTCTTTGCCCGGATCGAAAAACGGTATGGTCTCTTGGTCACCGACAGAATTGGTCGCTGCCAGGCCCATGTAAACCGATGCGCCGCTGGCGGTAGGCAGCGCCTGCAGCCCGAACTGCGAAGCCTGGTCTTCTTCTTCGCTGAAGGGCAGCGGATCGATTACCTGCAAACGCAATTTGTCGTCTGCATGCTGAGCGAACTCTTCCAGCGTTTCGCGTACGCGCACCGCGTAGGGCCGCAGTGACGGCACTGTTCTCGCCTCGGTCTCGGAATAGAAGAAATAGACATTGATTGGTTCGTCAATCTTGCGCAGTACGTTGCGCGTACCTTCGCTGACCGTGTAAAGCCGGTTTTCCGTCAGGTCCAGACGAAAGCCGCGCAGGAGAATATTGCTGAGCACGATCAGGCCAACCAACAGGACTGCCATTACGGCCAGCCCCGAAAGACTGAACAGGTTTTTTTGCCAATTTCTCATCAGTTTGATTTCTTCACGTCGAGAATCACTGCATTTGCAATGAGGAAAAACGTAATCACCAGCACAAAGTACACGAGATCCCGCAGATCGATTACCCCTTTCTTTATCGAGGCAAAGTGCGTGTGAAAACTCAATGAAGCAATTGCATCGACAATGAACTGCGGCACCCAACCCTGCATGACACTCAGTACCTGTGGGTGTCCGATCAGCAGTAACATGAAGCAGAGACTTACGGTCAGTATGAACGCGATTACCTGGTTGCGTGTGACGGCCGATAAACAAGCGCCGATTGCCAAAAACCCGCCAGCCATCAGGAACGAACCGATGTAAGCGGCAAGGATCACCCCGTTGTCCGGATTTCCCAGGTAGTTGACCGTGATCCACAAAGGAAACGTCAACGCCAGCGCGATGCCTGTAAAACACCACGCCGCGAGGTACTTGGCCAACACCGCTTGCCACATCGTCACTGGCAGCGTCATCAGCAGCTCGATCGTACCGATCTTGCGCTCCTCGGCCCACAAGCGCATCGACAGCGCCGGCACCAGAAATAAATAGAGCCAGGGGTGAAATTCAAAGAACGCCGCCAAATCTGCCTGGCCCCTTTCATAAAAGCCACCGATCTGAAAAGTGAATAATCCGGTGAGGGCCAGGAATATGAAAATGAACACGTAGGCTACTGGCGTAGCAAAATAACTACGCAACTCTCTTTTCATGATCACCCAGACTGAGCTCATACCTGTGGCTCCGCGCTTGTGATGTCACGAAATACTTCATCGAGCCGACCACTCTCCAGATGCAGTTCATCCAGCTGCCAGTTGTGTTCGTTGGCCAGTCCGGTTATGCGTGGCAGCAGCAGCGCACCGTCTTTGGGGAATGCGGTAATAGAGTCACCCTCGCCTTCGATGCGACCGATTTGCTGTTGTGAACGCAGGATGTTGCGAACCGATTCTGCGTCAGTTCCCTGGCCAACCCGCAGGGACACAGCATTATGATAACGCGAGCGGGATTCCAGAGCCTGCGGCGTGTCATCCGCCAACAGCTTGCCATTCGCGATGATGATGGCGCGGCTGCAAACCGCGTGCACTTCTTCGAGTATGTGAGTTGAAATAACGATAATCTTGTCCGATGCCATTTTATGGATTAGTTCACGTACTTCGAATTTCTGATTCGGATCCAGGCCGTCAGTCGGCTCGTCGAGAATCAAGACCTGCGGATCGTGGATGATGGCTTGCGCCAGACCAACCCGTCGCTTGAAACCCTTGGACAAAGTGTCGATAGCCTGGTGCATTACCGGCCCTAGATGCAGTCGGTCAATCACGTCGTCCAGCCGTGCCCGACGGGTATTGCCCTTTAGCTGGCGCACGTCGGCAATGAAATCCAGGAACCTGCCACAACTCATCTCCGGGTAGTTCGGCGCGCCTTCAGGCAGATAGCCGATGGCCGACTTGGCGGCGATGGGATCTTTCTGGATATCGAAACCACAGACCGTCGCGGTCCCGCCACTGGGCGTCAGAAACCCGGCGATCATGCGCATTGTTGTGGATTTACCGGCGCCATTCGGGCCCAGAAAACCGAGAACTTCCCCCGGTCCGACCTGGAAGGACAGATTGTCTACGGCGGTCAAACTACCGTAATACTTCGAAAGTCTGGTGGCTTTAATCACTGCTTTTACCGTTGCCGGGCAACAACACCGTGTTCTCGAGGGGGCTTGTTATACCGATGCGAAAAGGGATTTTCAAGGCGGCTGGCGCTTTCGCCGGCAGCGCGCCCAAGTATAATGATTCCCATGACTAAACTACCCGATCTAAAGGCCCGTGAAATCCGCGAGAGTTTTGAATATTTCGACCGCGATCAGAACGGCTATATCGATTTTGACGAATTTACCGAGCTATTGAAAGTTATCTCTCCCGAATCGACGGTACAGCAGGCCGCGGAGGGCTTCTCCATCATCGATACGAATGCCGACGGTCATGTCGATCTGGAGGAATTCATCGAGTGGTGGAGGACTACCTGGTGGGAATACTAGTCGGCCAGCAAAGCGCCGATCATTCGTTCGGCCTGTGCGCCATAACCACCCCCAAACAGGTTGTAGTGATTTAGCACGTGGTAGAGCCGGTATAGCTCCCGCCGCTGCCTGCCCCCAGGTTTATCCGGCAGCTCTTCGCGGTAGGTGGTGTAAAAACTCTGGGGGAACCCGCCGAATAGTGTGGTCATGGCAATATCGGTTTCGGAGTCACCATAGTAAACCGCCGGATCGAATATGACCGGTTGTCCTTTGCAGACACCCCAGTTGCCACCCCAAAGATCGCCATGCAACAGTGCAGGTTCAATAGTTATGCCGGCGAAGAACCGGTCGAGTTGCTCGCACAATTGTGCGCCGCTTTTGGCCAACCGCGCCCCGCCGCGCCGGCTGGCCAATTCGAGCTGAAATCCAAGTCGATGTTGCCCAAAAAACTCTATCCAGTCGTCGGTTTGGGTATTGATCTGTGGCGTGCTGCCAATGGTATTGTCGCGAAACCAGCCAAATGCCTCACTGTGACAGCCGTGCAGCTGTGCCAGCTGCAACCCGAGTAGCCGGCCCGCCTCGTTGTCGGACCGGTCAAACGCTATGTACTCCAGAATCAGGAATGACCAGCTGTTATCGCAACCGCTGCAAATGACTCGTGGCACTCGTATGGAATTGGTCTGCGCTAATTCCTGCAGCCCGGCTGCTTCTGCAGCGAACATCTCGTGCATGGCACTGTCGTTGAATTTGACGAACAACGGACCGATATCGCTGTTCACTCGCCACGCATCATTGATACTGCCCCCGGCAATGGACCGGGCGCTATCAGCCACAATGTCTACGCCTTCTTTGCGCGCTGCGGCGACGGCAGCCTTCCACATATCGCTAGACCTTTGTCAGTCTCTCAGCCTGTTGTCGCAACGCCTGACCAACGCCGAGTTCGTCATACAGGGTATTCAGAGCACGCAAGTCAGGCGTAATCCAGCGCATACTACGCAGCGTTGTCGGCACGGGCGCGTCCAGAGCAATGCCGGTCAGCCTGCGTGACAAACGGGCCAGGTCTTCGTGTTTGGCCAGGCGGTCGCCGAGTTTCTTGGCCCCGCGTACTGCAACCTCCGCGACCATTTCGAGATTGGCATAGACATCATCGAGCGTATCGAAATGCTTTAGCAACGCCACCGCCGTCTTCTGACCGACGCCAGGCACCCCCGGTATGTTATCGACGCTGTCGCCGGCCAATGCAAGCATATCGGCTATTTGCTCGGCACGAACGCCGAAATTCTCTTCGATATCTGCATAGGCGAATCGCTTGTTTGATGCGTAATCCCAATACTCGTCGCCTTCACGTACAAGTTGTGCCAGGTCTTTGTCGCGGGTTACAACGACAAAGTTCTTGCCTTGGCCGCGCAGATTGTCTGCGAGCGTACCGATAATGTCGTCCGCCTCAAACTGTTCGTTGGCGTAACCGCTAACGCCCAGTGCCTCAGTCACGCGCCGACACTGAAGAAATTGCCAGATGAGGTCCTCCGGCGGATCATCGCGATTCGCCTTGTACTGCGGAAAAATTTCATTGCGGAACGACGTATTCAGACTTTCATCGAATGCGACAACAACATGCTCGGGACGAACACGCTCCAGCAAGTCGCCGAGAAACCGTGCATAGCCGTAAACAGCATTGATCAACCGCCCTTCGGAATCGACCATATCCGCTGGTATGGAGTAATACGCTCTGAAGACGTAGACGCTGGCATCGATCAAATAGACCATACCCGGAGCATGCGTCATGCACGGCGCACCGGCAAGCGGGTTTTCCCGGTTGCCTCCTGGTCTGCAGGGTGCGGCTTGTCAGACCGGATGAAATCGCCGGGGGCAACGCAGTAGTCCCGCCAGGGCGGGATCCGGCAAGGCTTCCATTTCACAAATAAGGATTGCAAACTACGGTCATATTCGAAAGAAACACGTCAGCGCACGTTTCATGTTGCAGACCTGCGCTGAGCTTGTGAGCAACCAGTGCTCTGTTCCAAATCAGAATGAGCTTGCGATGTTAGTGGTTTGCCTCGGTATGACCCGTTCCGGTTCGACCCTGCAGTACAACCTGGCAGCGGAAATAGTAGAGAGTACCGACCGGGGGCGCCGGGAAGGCTTCTTTGAGGAAGAAGAGATTGGCGCAATTCGCCCCAAGCTCTTGCGATGGTGTAATGGCGAAGATTTTCATGTGCTAAAGAGCCACAAATGGATACCCCTGGACGGACTGCCTGCGAATCGCGTCCGCTTCCTTTTCGTTCACAGGGATCCGCTTGATGTTGCCAATTCTGCGAAAAAGAAGTGGAATCATACTGTCGAAAAAATAATCGCGTTGATCGACCTCGGTTTTGAGATCTTGCAGCGTCTCGAGAACGATGAGCGTGCCCTGATTCAATACTACGATGAGTTGAGTGCTGACAAAGAGGCTGGCGTAACCGCAATATCAAATCATCTTGGTATTGCAGTAACCGACGAGATTGTAGCCCAGGTCTCGGCGCGCACCGATCGACAGCGTACGAGTGTGGCGATGCAAAAGACCAATGCAAGTTTGCTAAAGTCACTCCTGAACTGGGCCCGGGGTCGCGGTATTACAGTGAAACTGGGGGCAATGCTGCGTGCGTTGCGGCTGCCACCCGAACTTTATTATCGCCTGCGCAGGTTATCGGCAGAATACGACTCCAGGAGCCTGTACCACGCAGACCACATTGCCGTTGATAAGGACTTCGTCCTTTCGGATGAAGAAACCGCGAAACTCAAGAAACGATATAGCCACCTGAAGTGGTATCGACGGACTACCTAGACGCCAAAGTCTATTCCCCGGCAGCGACTTTTTGCAGAATGCGCGCGCGCAAGGGGCTGCGCCTGGGTATATGGGCCAGCAGGTACTCCATCTGATCGGCCAGAACCCGACGGCCTTTGAGGTAAATGTACTCTGCAAAACTGGGCGTGAACGGAACTGCCAGGAGCTTCATTTTGGCTTGTTCCGGTGTACGACCGGCTTTCTGATTATTGCAGTGACGACAGGCAGTAACCACATTGGTCCAGACATCCTTGCCGCCGGAAATCAACGGCGTCACGTGATCTCGTGACAACTTTGACGTCAGAAAATGCTCGCCGCAATACAGACACAAATAAGCATCGCGTTTGAATAGGGTGTGATTGTTCAGCGGCGGTGTGTAGTTGTCTCGTACCTTGCCAAGCACATGGTTATTACCCTGCGTGGCGATAATGGAGTTAACGTCGATGATGCTGCGATGACCGGACCTGGCATTGGTGCCGCCACGCAGGCGATACAAGAGGGACCCACAAGAGTAGGCAACCTGCCGCGTGTGATAAAGACGCACGGCATCGCGGTAGTCGATCCACTCCAGCGGCATGCCGGAGACATCGAGTCGCAGAACCTGCTGTCCGAGATCCATTATCTTTACTCAAAACCGGAAATGACCGGCAAGCCGTAATATTCCTGAAAATCGAGCTAAAAATCAAACAACTAGCTACAAGCAGCGACTATTCGGGTTGGTTAGGGACAGGGTTCAGCAAATATCGTGGTTATGTCACGCCGGAATTACCCGAGCCAGCCCAAGCCACGGCTGGATCAACGCCCGTCGCCGGCAGGGGGTTTGCGTTGTGCCGGTGGCCGCTGCCGCGGCATGTCACGACGTTGTCGTTCGATCTGCTGGCGTCGCCTGTCCTGCATATTGCGCAATACCCGTCGACGCTCTTCAACTGACATGCCCTGGTACTTGTCGCGCAGTGCACGGCGCTCTTCGGCCGACATCTTCTTGAACCGACGGTAGTTATTCTTCAGCTTTTCCTGCTGCGCAGGTGTCAGATCCTGGAAACGCTTGTAACGTTCCCGTATCCGTTTGCGTTGCTCCGGCGTCAGCTTGTTGTTCCAAATATGGAAACGCTCGCGGGCTGCCTTGCGTTGTTGTGGCGTCATCCCGGTCCAGCGCTGCGCGCCGGCGAGCAGTCTTTCACGCTGCTCGTCTGGCATCTCAGCCCAGTGATCAGCATGCCGCTTCAGGATCTGCTGTTCGGCCGGCTCCAGACCCTGCCAGTCCGGTGCCGCGTAGCCTGTCCCGGCCAACGTCAGGCCGCACAGCAACAACAGACAGGCAGCGGGTGAGCTACGTCTATTCATTGTCTTCATCATCTTCATCTTCGTCTTTGTCATCTTCAGTCTCTAAACACAGGTCGTCGCCCGGTAGCCCGCCCTCCGGATCGCAGGTATCGCTCCACGCCTCATCCCATGCCCCGAGAAACTCCAGAAATTCGTCATCCGGCATTTCCTCATCGGCACCGAACACGCCGCCCGGCACAACGAGGCAGGCAACCAGTGTGGCCACTGTGCTAGCCCGCATCGCCCGCCACTTCGAGCCACTCGTAAAACTCCAGGTCTTCGTACAGTTCCAGACTCTCCTCCGCCAGCATAATGTCCATATCAAACTCGCCCTCGCCGGCCACCACGACGGGCAAACTCCGGCCATCTGTCATCGGCTGTACCACCAGGAACGCAGCCAGGGCGGCGACCGCTACACCGGCAGGCAACCACAACCAGGTGCCAGAAGTCGTTTTTGTCTCGGCCGTATCCAATACCAGCCGCCGGCGACGCGCGAGTTCGTCCCGGGTGCGCTGATTGACCTGTCGCGAGCTGGCTGCCAGGGAATTTTTCAAATCGTTTTCGAAACGACTGCTCACGGCCAGTGGTCTCCAAGTAGTGCGCGCAGCGCATGCACGGCGCGCGAATAATGCGTTTTCACGCTGCCTTGCGTGCATCCCATCGCCGTCGCTGTTTCTGCGACGTTGAGTCCTTCGACCATGCGCAACAACAGTGCTTCCTGCTGTCGCGGCGCGAGTGTATTTATCGCGGTGTTGAGTGCTTCCATGGTGCTGTCTATCGCAACTTCCTGATCGGGACGTCGCCCATGCGGGTCCGCGATCGTCGACATCGGTTCCTCGTGCGGCTCATCGTAACGGCTACCCGGCAACCATGTCATGACACGATTGCGCACAGTACTGCGGCGTTGCCAGTCGCGGACACGATTAGTCAGCACCCGGTAAAACAGCGGCTGCCATTCCTCGGCGGGTTTGTGGGCGTAGCGTCGTACCAGTTGCATCATGGCCTCCTGCACCACGTCCAGCGCGTCTTCCCGGTTTCCGAGCCTGTAGAGCGCAATCCGGTACGCTCGAGGCTCGACACCGGCCAGAAAACGATCCAGTTCCGTTCGGTTGTCCAGTCACCCCTCCCCGTCGCGATTGTTGCTCCCCCAAGCCGCACAATACTCGCCCGACGGCAACGACCTATAGTTGCCCGGCGCGGCGGTCGAGTCGCCGGTTGATGCGGTTGCCGCGACGATCCAGTCGGCGTTCTGCGCGATGCCCACGGCGGTCCAGTCTACGGTCGGCACGATCACCCCGACGGTCAAGCCGGTTGGCGGCGCGTGGATTGCCATTCGCATCGGCTCGTCGTGCTGCACGATCCAGACGCCGATCGATCCGGTCGCCGCGCCGGTCGAAGCGATTTTCAACCTGATCACCGCGACGGTCGAGTTTTCTGTCGATCCGGTCGCCGGGACGGTCAAAGCCGGGGCCTGCGTGCGCCGTTGCCGCGCCGGCTGCGAGCAATCCGGCCAGAGTGATGGTCAGTATCCACGTGGTTTTCATCGCTTGACTCCCATTTCCGTTGTCCTAAGGTGGTGTTCACTTTGAATAACGCGGCAGCGGGAAAAACGTTGACACGATTGGTTATGCACAACCTCAGTATTTACAGACCATTACAACATATGCCTCAAAGTTGATATTCGTTGAATTTAGCTAAGCTTTTGTTTCTATTGGAAATATCGGGTAACTCACGATCAGGCCGGCAAAACCGGCCAGCCTGGGCGCGTGCCCCGCAGGGCGCTTTGCCCCAGTCTATCCACAGTGCTATCCACAGCTGCTGTGGAAAACCCGAAGCCCGATGAAGCATTCCGGACCCATTATTCACGTTGCGATCAAGACCCCGATCGATCATTTGTTCGATTATCTCGAACCGACCGCCGCAAGTTCACCGATTCGCGCCGGTACGCGGGTCCGAGTACGGTTTGGCCGTGGTGAAACCGTCGGTGTCGTCGTTGGCGTCAGCGACAAGAGCGAAATAGCGCTAGCGCGACTACGTCCGGTAGTCGAAATTCTCGATAACGATCCGGTTATCGATGAACCTCTGATGCGGCTCCTGTCATGGGCCGCCGCGTACTATCAGCAACCACCAGGCGACGTCTATGCCGCCGCGCTACCAAAACTGTTACGTAGTGGGCGCGCG
>Ga0224508_10001559_pt1 | contig 20457 bp, 18 predicted proteins | sample SF_Jan12_sed_USG_4_FD_170157 | JGI IMG/M metagenome (GOLD analysis project Ga0224508, IMG submission 170157) | Sediment microbial communities from San Francisco Bay, California, United States - SF_Jan12_sed_USGS_21 | ecosystem: Environmental > Aquatic > Marine > Sediment | place: USA... | reverse complement strand
TTCTTCGTATACCTCGCGCCGAACGGCATCTTCAAGGCTCTCCCCCGGCTCCACGAATCCTGCGATCGTGGAGTAACGTCCTTCTGGCCAGTCGACCTGCCGACCAAGCAGGCACCGGTCGCCGTCGGTGACCAGGACGATGATTGCCGGGTCGGTTCGCGGAAACAGTTCCTGGTTGCAGTCCGGGTTGCAGCAACGGCGCGTGTTGCCGCCGGCTTCGGGCTGCGATGCCGAGCCGCACTTGCCGCAGAACAGGGTCGCGTTATGCCAGAGCACAATGGCGCGGGCGTGGGCGGCGAGGTTTGCTTCGTCCGGTGGCAACACTGTACCGAGAAAACGCAGGTCCTTGAACTCACCGAATTCCGTGAACGGCGCATCGAGATCGCGGTTTATCGATACCGCGAATGCAGGCTGGTCCCGGAATAACCCGAGGAAGATTACGTCCTGTTCGTCAATGAACGGGTCGATTTGCGTCCGCTCCAGCAAGACGGCGCCAGGCGGATCGCCGCCTACCAGGCAGCGATCCCCCCAGACCGGCACGAAGCGAGTGCCGTTTGCCGACATCGCTTCGGCCAGCCAGTCCGGGTCCTTGCGACGCTCGCCACGACGGTCGACAAATGCGCCCGCGAAGACGTTGTGGTCTTCCATGTTGGGAGCCGTCAGCCTCTCCGGGCCGGGATCAGTTCTTTGCGAGCAGGTCGCGAATTTCTGTCAGCAGGGTCTCTTCCGCCGAAGGCTTGGGAGGCTCTGCAGGCTTCTCTTCTTCCTTCTTCTTCATTGAGTTCATGCCCTTGATCAGCATGAAGATCGCGAATGCGACAATCAAGAAGTTGATGACAGTATCGATGAACACGCCGTAGTTAATGGTCGCGGCGCCTTCTCCCTCGCCGAGAGCCAATGCGAGTTCGCTAAAGCTCACGCTGCCCATCAGCATGCCTATTGGCGGCATGATGACATCTGATACCAATGACGAAATAATCTTGCCGAATGCGGCGCCGATTATGATACCAACGGCCATGTCGACTACGTTGCCTCTCATCGCGAAGGCTTTGAATTCTTTTAGCATTTGGTCTAACTCCCTTATGATTCATTCTTGTTTTTGCACGGCTGATGCGTGCGGAGCCAGTGTACCGGAAGTCGTGCCAATCTCGCAGTTGGGGCAGGTCTGGTTGTCGAGCGCATAAGCGTCCTGCACGTAGCGGGCATCGCAGTGAGCACAGGCAGCCAGGTACAGTTCGTCGTTGTAGCCGATGCAATGCAGGAGGTTCCACGCCCACTCGAAGTTGAGCTTCGCGTCGTCGTGGAGCAACAGGTAAGTCTCGTAGGCACGGCACAAGCGGTGACCAAACTCCACGTCGGGGCGCGGCCAGCGCGGGTGAACCTGGTCGTTTTCGTCGATGCGCACCAGCAGCCCGGCACAGAACAGCGCGACGAGTGTCGTCGCCTGCAACTGGCTGCCCGGGTTTTTGACGTAGCGCTGCACCTGCCGCGGTGATTTGCCGCGCCGTCGCTTGATGTCCGCCCGCCCGCTGTCACGGAAATAGGTTGAGTACAGTTTGCGGATCCGGTCGTCGGACAGGCCCGTGCACTCCCTGATCGTGCGCGTGCGCGCCTCGTGGCGGATCATCCTGAGGGCCAGTTCGAACTGGCTGCGTTCTCCTGCGTAGCGGTCGTCTGTGAGTCTCATTTGTCGCTCTTTGTGATAGAAAAAGAACATATATGGTATTAAGATACCCTATAACATCCATACATGGTCCTACAATCAAATATATAGAAAATCAGAATACGCACGAAAAACGGACCGAAACCGTGCATCTAGGGAGGTTGTATGGAATACGAGGGGCTGACGCAGGACGACCTGGCCAACGTCCGGGCGCTGAATCGTCGCTGGCTGCGACTGCACCGGGACGCAGCAGCAGGGGGCGCGTGTCTGACGGACAATCAGCTGGGGCGGCTGGCCGCCACCCCTTTTCTGTTGTTCTCATTTCGGGAACAGGACGAACAGCTGTGGCGATCGTTGCTTGAGCCTGGACAGCAGCAGGACCTGCTTGCCACGAGTGCGACTGTCTCGGCCGAGTTGCTTGCGCTGCAATCTGCCGGCCTGGCGTTCCTGTGGGAGCTCGCGCGCCGAAATCCGTATGTCGCGCGCGTTGTCAGTGCTGCGCCGCTTAGCTGGTGCGAGCAAATCGCGGCCCTGACGCTGGTCCGCGTGCTGGACAGCGTGGGGCGCAGCAGGGTGATTGCGACGCGCTTTGACGATGCGTCTTCTCTTTACAGGAGATTGTTGCGCCGCGGCGGCAGCGCGCTGCGGGAGGCACGGGTGTTTGCGCAGATCGCCGCGTTGCAGGCGATGCTCACAAGCGCCGAGTTGGTTCCTTACCGACGATTCCCGGCGGCTGCGTGTCGTATGCCACGACCGGCGCAACAGGTGGCCGACAAGGTGTGATCCATGTCGGCACGCGGTTACAATACGCGGCCTCATGAAAGCGCTGTCCATAAGAAATCTCACCAAGACCTACGCGAACGGTAACCAGGCGTTGAAAGGCATCGACCTGTCCGTTGAAGCGGGGGACTTCTATGCCTTGCTCGGACCGAACGGCGCCGGCAAGACCACGGCTATCGGCATCATCTGTTCGCTCGTCAACAAATCGGGCGGTGACGTAGAAATCTTCGGGCACGACATCGACAAGGAGCTCGAAGCGGCCAAGGCCTGCCTGGGCATCGTGCCCCAGGAGATCAACCTGAACTTGTGGGAGACGGTCGGCAACACGGTCATGAATCAGGCCGGGTACTACGGTCTCAGTGGCAAGTTACGCAAGGAGCGCGTCGAAAAATACCTGCGTGCGTTGCGCCTGTGGGATCGTCGCGATGATGCGGCGCGCAGCCTGTCAGGTGGCATGAAACGGCGGCTCATGATCGCGCGAGCGCTGGTGCATGAGCCCAGGCTGCTGATTCTCGATGAGCCCACGGCGGGCGTCGACATCGAGATTCGTCGCTCGATGTGGGACTTCCTGCGGGACATCAACGAAGCGGGCACGACGATCATCCTGACAACGCATTACCTCGAGGAGGCGGAGTCCCTCTGCCGGCATATTGCGATCATCGACGAGGGCACCATCATCGAGGACGCGCGTATGAGCACGGTGTTACGCAAGCTGCAGCGGGAGGTGTTCGTTCTGAGCCTGTCCGAGCAACTCGAGGAAGCGCCGGCACTAAGTGGCTTCGAGACGCGCTTGCGAGATGACCGCGAACTGGAAGTGGAGAAAGGTCTGGAAGCTGACCTCAACGACCTGTTCGAACAATTGAACGCCCGGGGTATTCGCGTGGTTAGCCTGCGCAACAAGGCCAACCGACTGGAAGAGATGTTCATGCACCTGGTTGAAAACAAAGGCGAGGCCGCGTGAATATTGCACTGAATCTCGTTGCTGCCAAGACCATTATTCGCAAGGAAATGGTGCGCGTGATGCGTATCTGGATCCAGACGATCGTGCCGCCTGCGATAACGATGACGCTGTACTTTATTATCTTCGGGAACCTGATCGGGCGCCGCATCGGGGTCATGGACGGCTTCGACTACATGCAGTACATCGCGCCGGGCCTGATCATGATGTCGGTCATCACGAATTCCTACGGCAACGTCGTGTCGTCGTTTTTCGGCGCCAAGTTCGGCCGCCACCTCGAAGAGATGCTGGTTGCGCCGATGTCCTACGCAACGATTATCGTCGGCCATGTGGCTGGCGGAGTACTACGTGGCTTGCTGGTAGGTGCGCTGGTAACGCTCGTCGCGCTGTTTTTCACCGATTTGAAGGTCGCGCATCCGTTCATCATGATCTCGATCGTGCTGTTGTCGTCAATCGTGTTCTCGCTCGCGGGGTTCATCAACGCGGTCTTTGCGAGGAAATTCGACGACATTTCGATCGTTCCGACGTTTGTGCTGACACCGCTGACCTACCTCGGCGGCGTGTTCTACTCGATTTCGATGCTGCCCGAATTCTGGCAAAACGTATCGAAAGCCAATCCGATCCTCTACATGGTCAACGCCTTTCGCTACGGCATCCTGGGCACATCCGATATCAGTATCGGCCACGCGTACACGATCCTGCTCGTGTTCGTCGTTGTGCTCTTCTCAGGTTGCATGTTCCTGATGCAGCGCGGCATCGGTATCCGGGAGTAGGTTATGTGTGGCCGGTTCGCGTTCTATTCACCGAGCGAAGCCGCTACTGCCTTGTTCGGTGTTTCGGCATCACTTGAAATACAGCCGCGATACAATATCGCGCCCACCCAGTTTGTCGCCGCGGTCCGCAATGCCGAGGACGCGGAGCGGGAACTCGTGATGCTGCGCTGGGGACTCATTCCCTTCTGGGCCAAAGATCCCTCGATCGGCAATCGCATGATCAACGCTCGCGCCGAAACCGTGGCTGAAAAGCCGGCATACCGGGCGGCATACCGGCATCGTCGATGTGTTGTGCTTGCGGACGGCTTCTACGAGTGGTGCAAGACCGGCGACGTCAAGACGCCCTACTTTATTTCGCTGGCGAGCGGGGAGCCGTTCGCGCTGGCGGGCCTGTGGGAGAACTGGAGCGACAAGGAAAGCGGTGAGTCGCTGCAAACCACGACGCTGATCACAACGGCAGCCAACGAGTTCATGACGCCTTTGCACCATCGCATGCCGGTCATCCTCGAATCCGGAACGGCCGGTGAATGGCTCGCAGGGTCCAATGAACTTCTCGATGACGTTGCCGCCATTACACCGCCATTGCAGGCGTGGCCCGTGGATCGTCGCGTCAACAATGCACGCAACGAGGGTGAAGAACTGGTGTCCTGTGTGTCCGATTCGCTAGCTCTCAGAGAGCCTGCAAAGCGCTAATGCAAGGCGCAGCCCGCCGGTAATGGCGCGCCCTTGCCAAGGGCTGCAACGCCGCAGTGGCGATTTGCAGGCTCTCCCTTCGGGCGCTATTGTCAGCTCGTCCTGCCGTGTTGCAGTCGCTTGAAGTAGCCCGCTAATCCTGCACTCCTGCGCCTCGCAGCACGAGCTGACAATAGCGCTGAGAGCTAGCGAATCGGACACACAGGACACTAGTCACCGCCGCCGGCGATATCCTGAGCTGAGAGCCAGGGCTTCACGGCAACGAGCAGTGCCCGTGGGCCGCCGTGGACGCCGATCGCCGGACTGAGACCGTTGATACGTGATCGTCGAATGTCCGGAAGCAAGTCCTGCAGTGAGCGCTCCAGTGCCAGCGCATCGTCTTCACAAATGGCGTGACCGATGCCGACTTCGACGGGACCCGAAGGGGCCCGCTTTGCCACGTGACGAGCAAAACGCCCGATCACGTTGCGCCGCCCGAACAGGAAGCCGCTCAGGCGCAGCTTGCCCTCATGTGTCGTGTAGATAATCGGGGTCAGGTGCAGAAACTCGGCAACGGTTTTAACCCAGCCCGGCAGGCGTCCGCCACGAACCGCGAATCGCATGTCATTGAGGATGACGTAGCTCGTGGTCAATGCGACTTGCTCCTCGATGACGGCGACGGTGCGGTCGGCGTCCAGTCCGGCCTCCGCGCACTCGGCGGCCAGTACGGCAAGCTGTCCCTGCGCAAGTGACCCATTGCGGGAGTCGATCACGTGAATGTTGCCTGCCGCGCTGGTTCTCGTTGCGGCGAGACAGGCTGCGTCATAGGTGCCACTCGCGCCTCCCATCACGTTAATCGAGATCACGTCGTCAAAGTGGCTTGCGAGAAACTGGAACTGTCGCCGAAAATCGCCCGGTGACGGCTGCGACGTCGTCGGGTGATGCGGATTCGTTTTGAGCTCGTTGTAGAACTCGTCAATCGTGATGCCGACCTTGTCCAGGTAACCGTGCTCACCGAACTGGACCCGGCACGGGACCATGTGAATATCCAGGCGTTCCATGTCCTCATCGCTGATGTCGGCGGCGGAATCCACAATGACTGCGAAGCGTTTCCTGCGGCCGTGTGTTGCGTGCTGTTGCCGATGCATGTCGTCGGCCTTCTCGCCGCTGACCGCACCGAATCGACGTGCGGTCTCGAAGACATCTTCAGGTTCATCGACATGAATATGGATCTTCGCCTTGCGCTTGGTCCCGGCGAGCACCAGCGAGTCACCCAGTTCAGTCAGGGCCTCGCGCAGTTTGCGCCGATTGATGTCAGCGCCCGTCACCATGCACTCGGTGCAGAAGCGGAACTGGGAATCGTTGTCGGCTTCAAGGAAATCGGGCGGCGGTTCGATCTCGTGGGCGATTGAAGTATCGGGCAGCGGTGCGATCGTTCCGTCCCGCAAATAGCCGGCCATGCCGGCCACGAGTTCCGTAAACCCTTTGGCACCTGCATCGACGACGCCGGCTTTGCGAAGCACATCAAGCTGGTTTGGCGTGTTGGCGAGCGCCTCCTCGACGCGCTCCAGCGCGTTGCCGATGACGACCGGGAATTCGCCCTCCCGCACGCTGCGCACCTGGTGTGTAATGCTCTCGGCGAATGCGGCGATAACCGAAAGCACCGTTCCCTCTCGCGGTTTCGAGAGCGCATCATGAGCGTAAGTGCTGCCCATGCTGACCGCCTTACCGAACGTGTAGGTCGTAAAGCGTGTGATCTCGCCAGCCGAATCGCTCATGCCCTGGAAGAACTGCGCGATTATGGCGCCCGAATTGCCGCGTGCGCCATCGAGCAGTGCGTCAGCTACCGCAGCCAGCATCGTGCCAAGGTGTTTCTCACCAGGCGCACTCAATGGTGCGAGCGCCGATCCCAGCGACAGGCTCAGGTTTGTCCCGGTGTCGCTGTCTGCTACCGGGAATACATTGATGCGGTTCAGGAGTTCCTGCTCACCGAGTACCCGGTGGATTCCCGAGATCAGCGCCTCCGCCAGCGCGTCGCCATCCAAGTGTCTGGACACCCTGCCGGACAAACTTTGCCCCTCTAGTCGCGCGGCAGAAGGAAAGTCGTGCCGTTCTGGCTGAGGACCACACCTTCCGGCGTAATTTCCTGTACCAGCGGACCCTCGGCGAGTCGCGAGCCTTCCTTGTGCTTGTTCATGTTGATGAACACGAAGCGATCATCAGCAGCTTCGCTGTAGACGTGAATGTCGACATGCATTTCCGGCAAGGCAAGAACGCCATTAGCCACCACCTCGTGAATCGTTGGCAGGTTGGACGTATCCGCTGCCGCGCGCGGCGTACGAATCGTCGACGGCGGTGAGTTCTCGCGCACCGTATCGTTCGTCGTGACCGGGCGCTGCGCGGCGCGCGCAGGCGCGTTTTGTCGTGCGACCTCCACCTGTTGCGCAAAATTGTCTGTACTGGCCGTGGCAGGTTGGGTGACCGGTGTGTTGCCGGTTGCGACAGGCGGTGGAGTGTCCGGTCGCAGCAGCAGGCCCACCAGGACGGCCAGATTGACCGCCAGTAGCAGTCCCAACACCCAGAGCCATCGGGGTGCGCGCTCCCGCTGCTCACTGGTCGGCACCCCGGCAAATTCTGCCGAGCCTTGTTGCTGGCGATCCGTCTCCGATTTTCTCAAGGCGTCGAGTATGAATGACATCTCTTATTCCTGTGCCAGCCGCGGTGATGACAAGCGCGGCGTCCCTTCAACCGCGAGCAACGAATTGATGATTATCTGGGTCTGCTGCCCCGCGAGTCCATCGACGTCAAGCCGGTGGTCGCGCTGGAAGGTCTGCACGATCTGTTCGAGTTCCGCATCAAACTGGTTGGAATCCGGGTCCGCACTCGCGTAGCGCCCGTCGATGGCTGCGAGACTATTGCGCAACCAGGTGACATCTTCTCCCTGCGAGCCTCGGCCAAGCGAGGTGGCCGCACCGGTCGGTGGCTGCCACAACAACATGAAATTGCCAAACCAGGTCTGTGTGATGTCCGCGACCGGGTGCACAACACGAACACCGCCAATCGAAAGCTCGGCGCTGTCATCACTGACTGCGGTCAGCACGACCTCATGACTGTTACCGCCGTTGTCGACCAGCGTCAGGATCGCCGGACGGTCCATCTGGCGCAAACTGGCCCAGGACCCACGCTGGTAAAGGCAGGTCAGGCCGGCATCGGCAGCCTGGCTGCAGCCACTCCGTCCACCCGAGCGATATTCGAGGCCCCAGGTTTCAAACAATGCGGCCAGTGCGTACTCCGTGCTCGTCAGGTCGGCCGCGAGCTGCAGTTGCTCGTCGAGTGTCGGAACGCGCTCAGGCTCTTCCGCCGGCACCTGTTCCGCAACAGGGACCGGCTCTGGTTGCGGTTCGACCATCTCGGGTTCCACAGCAACGATCTCAGGTTCTGCGGCAGCGATTTCACGCTGTGAGGGTACTTCCCGTTGCATGACCGACCAGACACTGGCCGCGAGTAAGGCAATGCCCACGATACCGGCCGCGACGGCCGTCCGGCCGATCCACGGCGAGCGTAACAACTGTCCCCTGACTTCACCTGCAGCCTGGCGTACCAGGCGCGGGTTAATGCGTCGTGATTCCTTTGCATAGCCGCCGAGCAGCGCGCGATCGCAGATGACATTAATGAGTCGCGGTACGCCTTGCGATAATCGGAACACCTCTTTCTTAGCGCCGCTGTCGAATACCTCGCCCACTGCACCTGCGACCTTGAGCCGATGTTCGATATAGCTCGAGGTTTCGTCGCTGGTCAGCGGTTCGAGGTGATAGCGTCCCGTGATGCGCTGTGCCAGTTGCCGCAGGTCGTTGCGTGCCAGCAGCTCCCGCAGTTCGGGCTGGCCGATCAGGATGATCTGCAGCAGCTTCTGCTTGGCCGTCTCCAGGTTGGTCAGCAGGCGGACCTCCTCGAGCACGGCGGGCGCAAGATTCTGTGCTTCGTCGACGACGAGTATGGTGCGGCGGCCCGCAGCGTGCGCCTCGAGCAGGTGCCGGTTGAGCGCATCGGTGAGTGCCTTGGCGCTGCCCCTGTTGTGCAGCACCTCGATGTGCAATTCCTCGCAGATCGTGGCCAGGAACTCGATGACTGAAAGCTGCGGGTTCAGGACGACGGCGACATCGGCGTTGTCGGGCATGCGATTGAGCAGCAGGGAACGGACCAGCGTGGTCTTGCCCGTGCCGACCTCGCCGGTGAGCTGGATGAAGCCGCCGCTTTCGGTGACGCCATAGACCAGGTGCGCGAGCGCTTCTCCGTGGCGTTCGCTCAGGAACAGGTAACGCGGATCAGGCGTGATCGAAAATGGTTTCTCGTTGAGTCCGAAAAAACTGGTGTACATATTCCTTGCCGGAGGCCAGGCGGACCCCCGATTCTACCCTATTCAGGGCTTATCGAGCGTGCGCGCGCGGCCCAGCACCCCGGTCCCGAAGCGATCGCGTATTTCGTCAACGGTCTTGTCGACGGCCGATTCGGTATTTTCGGCGGCAAACAGGTCCGGCTGCGCCGCCGGGACAAGGTCGCTGCCTCCTACACCGAGCAGGCGAATTCTCGCCCCCGGGTTGCGTGCGAGCCATACGCCGAGCAGGTCGCGCGCGACCGCGTAAACCTGGTCCGTGCCGCTTGCTGGCGGCTGCACCCGGCGCTGGCGCGTAAACGTCTTGAAGTCCGATTGACGAATCTTGATGTGCACGGTGCCTGCAGCCAGATCAGCCTTGCGCAGGCGCGTCGCTGTGCGTTCGGTCAGGCGCAACAACTCGCGCTCCATGTCGTCGCGCCGGCTTAGATCCGTGTCGTAGGTTTCTTCGGCGCTGATCGACTTCTCGGCGCGAGACGGCACGACCGGGCGGTCATCGACGCCCGAGGCACGGTCGCGAGTCTTCTGGGTATAGCGGCCGAATACGGGCTCGAGTACCCGGTCGTCGGCAAGCCGCAGGTCGCGGACGGTGCTGATTGCAGTGCTCTCGAGGCGCTTCAGGGTCTCACGACCAATGCCGGGGATGACGGAAACGGGTAGTGGATCCAGCCTGGCCTCGTAGTCGCGGGGCAGGATGATCGTCAGTCCGTCGGGCTTGTCGAGATCGGATGCAATCTTGGCAACGAGCTTGTTTTCGGCGACGCCAACGGAGGCGGTCAGGCTGGTCTCGGCCAGGATCTTGTCCTTGATTTCCGTGGCAATATCGGTCGGAGCGCCAAACAGGGCCATGCTGGCCGTCACATCGAGGAACGCCTCGTCGAGTGACAATCCCTCAACGAGTGGTGTGAAGCTGTGGAAGATCTCGAAGATCTGCCTCGATACTGCCTTATAGTGCGACATGCGGGGTCGTACGGAAAGCAGGTCAGGGCAGCGCCGGTACGCATCGCGCATTGGCATCGCCGATCGAATGCCGAATTTCCGCGACTCGTAACTGGCTGCCGCGACGACACCACGATTCGTTGTGCCGCCGACGACCAGTGGCTTGCCGCGCAATTCGGGATTGTCCCGTTGTTCGACTGACGCGTAGAACGCGTCCATATCAACATGCAGAATACTGCGCGTTGACGGCATCATGATTATCGCTCGCGATCGACGATGTACCGCGCCAGCCATTCGAGTGGCGCAGCGGCATCGCCGAACGTCTCGAGATTCGCGATGGCTCCATGCAACAGCTCGTCGCAGCGTTTGCGAGATGCATCTACTCCGAACAGGGCCGGGTAGGTCGCCTTGCCGAGCTTCACGTCCGACCCGGAAGGCTTGCCGATGATGTGCGTCTCGCCTTCGACATCGAGGATATCGTCCTGAATCTGGAACGCGACGCCGATGTTTCTCCCAAATTCATCGAGTGCGGCCGAGCTTGCTGTGTCGAGACCCTCGCGTAACAGGCACGCCGACACGATAGCGGCGTGAATCAGTGCACCGGTCTTCAGGGAATACATGTGCTCGAGCTCGGATGCGGTCAGCGTCTTGCCTTCGGCGGCAAGATCGATCGACTGGCCACCAGTCATGCCTACGGACCCGCAGGCATTGGCGATCAGGTCGACCAGTGCAGTGCGAGCTTGCGTAGAGGCGTGATCGATTTGCGCCAGGACCGCAAACGCGAGCGGCTGCAGCGCGTCAGCGGCGAGTATAGCTGTGGCTTCGTCGTACTCGATATGGACCGTCGGCTTGCCGCGGCGCAGGTCGTCATCGTCCATCGCGGGCAGGTCGTCGTGCACGAGTGAAAAGGCGTGGATCAGTTCAATGGCAACCGCGGGCCCGTCGAGTAATTCCGGCGCGACGCCAAGACATTCGCCGGCCGCGTAAACGAGCAACGGGCGGACGCGCTTGCCGCCGTTGAACACGGCATATCGCATGGCATCGTGCAGGCGTTCTGGCGCGACTGTGGCTGGCGGCAATGCCTCGTCCAGGCGAGCGTGGACACGCTCCTGGTAGCTGGCTACGCGCTTGCTGAACTCGAATGGCAAGGTACTCTTTCCTGCTGAATCGGGGCATGTAGCCTACACGGAAACGAGGCTCTGTGCGCGTGCCGTGCTGGGCTATAATTCGCGTCCTTTGGGGACATTTTGAAGGACCGTTGGGAATGCAGGGAACGGCAATCGCACAGCCGAACATCGCGCTGATCAAGTACTGGGGCAAGCGCGATGTCGAGCGCAACCTGCCCGCGGTTGGATCGATCTCGATTACCCTGCGCGAGTTGTTCACCCGCATGCAGGTCGAGTTCGATGGCTCGCTAACCGCGGACGCGCTCACCGTAAATAATTCCCCCGACGAAAAGATGTTGCCCCGCCTGGCGGCCTGTCTTGACAGCGTCGCCGGGCCGGGGCGTCTCCGCGCCCGTATCATGAGTACCTGCAATTTCCCGATTGCCGCGGGACTCGCGTCGTCGGCGTCGGCGTTTGCCGCGATTACCGTGGCGGCGGCCCGCGCCGCCGGCGAAACGCTGGACACGGATAGACTCGCAAGTCTCGCCGGACAGGCATCGGGGTCGGCGGCACGTTCGATATTCGGTGGCTTCGTGGAGCTTGAGAACCGTGGCGACGACATCCGCTGCCAGACGATAAAAACTGCGGATGACTGGCCACTGTCGGTCGTGGTCGCCATCACGGAGAAAGGCCCGAAAGCGGTAGGCTCGACAGAAGCCATGGAAATCAGTCGCAGGACGTCGCCGTTCTACTCGACCTGGGTAGAGCAACAGGAGCAGGATCTCTCAACAGCACGCTCGGCAATTGCGGCGTGCGATTTCGAGAAACTCGCGGCAATCACCGAACACAATTGCCTCAAGATGCATTCCATCATGTGGGCCTCCCGGCCCCCAATGGTTTACTGGAACGCGGCCACGATGCGGTGCCTGCAGACGGTGCGGGAACTCCAGGCGCAGGGCATCGGCGTGTTCTTCACAATTGATGCCGGTCCGCAGGTGAAAGCCGTTTGTTTGCCCGAACATGTGGGCGACGTGGAAAACGCGCTCCGCGCGACGGCCGGCGTGACCGACCTGATGACCACTGGCCTTGGCGCGGGTGCGCGCCTGGAGGATGCTGCGTGACAACCGTCGCCAGTGCGCCGGGCAAGATCGTGCTGTCGGGCGAGTACGCCGTGCTGTTTGGCGCGCCGGCAGTGTGTATGGCAGTGCAACGACGCGCCGTCGTTTCGGTGACAGACAGTCCGGACGGCGAATGCCATGTCTCGACGCCCGGGTACTCGGGTCCCGATACGTTCGCAGTTATTGATGCGGTCAGCGACGGGGTGAGACCAGCGAAGGCTATCGAACTCGACACACGGGCATTCGCCGCCGACGGCAACAAGATTGGCGTCGGTTCGAGCGCCGCACTGACCGTCGCGTTGCTGGCTGCCCTGCACAAATCCACGGTTGTCTTTGACGCCTCCCTTGATGCGCACAGGAAGTTCCAGGGAGGGACCGGCAGCGGCGTGGACATCGCCGCCGCAGTAAACGGCGGATTGATCGAGTATGAAATGCAGTCGCGAACAGTGCGCTCCCTGCCCTGGCCGGACGGGCTGGGAATGCGTGTGCTCTGGACGGGCGTGTCGGCCAGCACCGAAGCGAAGCTCGACAGGCTTGCGGCGACGGGCAACCATCCTTCACGGGCCGCACTTCGCCAGGCTGCGGAACAAATGGCAGGAGCCTGGCGCTCGGGCGATGCCGGGCGTGTCCTCGCCGGGTACGCCGCTTACATCGAAGTTCTGCGGCAGTTCAGCCTTGACCATGATCTCGGCATATTCGATGCTGGCCACGATGAATTGACGGACGCAGCGATCGTTAACAAACTCGTTTACAAACCTGCCGGTGCCGGTGGCGGCGACATCGGCGTTCTGTTCGGCCGTGACCCGGTGGCGCTCGACACGTTTGTTGCGGAGCACGGCGACCTGATCCACGACGTCGTCGACTGCGATTTGGATCCTGTTGGCGTGCGCCAGGACAGCGCATGAAGGACTCCCGGATTTCCGGCCTCTACAGGCTTGACGTTACCGAGCGAATTGCGAAGCTCGTTGAGCTGGGGTGGTTGTCGGCCGTCGATGCTGCGCGCCTGCGCGATGGGCGACATGTTCTGTCGGCGGCCGCGGCCAATCACATGATTGAGAATGTCGTTGGCGTGTTCGGGTTGCCGTTTTCTATTGCGCCTAACTTTATCGTTAACGGTCGCGAACATATTGTGCCGCTGGTCGTCGAGGAGCCGTCGATCACGGCGGGCCTCAGCGCCGCCGCCGCGCTGGCGCGCCCATCCGGTGGATTCGAAGTCGACAGCGACAATTCCCTGCTCATCGGCCAGGTGCATATAACTGATATGGCAGACGCCGACCACGCTATTGCCGCGGTCGGCGATGCAAAAACCGCATTGCTCGAAGCTGCCAACGCCGTGCATCCGCGCCTGGTGGCACGTGGTGGTGGCGTGCGCGATATTGAAGTTCGTCTGTTCGCATTGCCAGACAACAAGCCCCTGGTCGCAATTCACGTACTCGTCGACACCTGCGATGCGATGGGCGCCAATCTCGTGAACTCGATCTGCGAAGCGATCGCTCCCGAGGTCGCGGCATTGTGTAAAGGGCGTGTCGCGCTTCGTATCCTGTCAAACCTCGCTGACCGGTCGCTGTTCACCGCCCGCGTGCGCTATGCATTGCCGGACAACGAACGCGACGCGATTATCGCGGCGAACGACATAGCGATCGTTGACCCTTATCGTGCGACGACACATAACAAGGGAGTAATGAACGGTGTCGACGCGGTCGCAATTGCCACCGGGAACGACTGGCGAGCCATCGAGGCCGGCGCACACGCCTTTGCGGCAGCGACCGGTCGCTACCAGTCGCTGACACGCTGGGGCGCAGATGCAGATGGGAGCCTCGTCGGCGAGATCAAGCTGCCGCTCAAGGTCGGCACCGTCGGTGGCACGCTGGCCAATAATCCTGCAGCCGCCCTGGGTCTTGCATTGACCGGTGTGGAGAATGCGCGCGAACTCGCCGAGCTCATGGCGGCGGTCGGCCTTGCCCAGAATTTTGCCGCTTTGCGTGCGCTTGCGACCGGTGGCATCCAGGCCGGTCATATGAAATTGCATGCGCGAAGTGTGGCGGCGTCCGCCGGGACACCCGACGGGCTCTTCGATGATGTCGTCGAGCAGCTGATTGCAGGCGGCGAGATCAAGGACTGGAAGGCTCGCGAGATTCTTGCAGGATTGCAGGCAGGAGAGGTCAGGCAGGGCGCGCCTGGCGCGGCGGCCGCGGGCAAAATCATATTGCTCGGAGAGCATGGTGTTGTGTACGGCCGGCACGCACTGGCAGTACCGATTCCCGATGCGGTCAGGGTGCGGCTGACCGACGCAGACCGTTTGTCTCATGCCCTGCCCGAGGAGTTCGTCGCATGTCTTCTCGATAACCTTGGCGAAATGGACGCCAGGGTTCGCATTGATGTGGATTCCAGGTTGCCGTTCGGCAAGGGGCTTGGTTCGTCAGCGGCAATCGCGGTTGCAATCGCCAGGGCCTTCGATGAGCGCCTGGGCCTCGGGCTCGACGATGAACGTATCAACGCCATTGCCTTCGAGAGCGAGAAACTTGCACATGGAACACCGTCCGGCGTCGACAACACACTGTCGACCTATGCTCGGCCAATCTTGTTTCGCCGGGATGAGAGCCTGCAGATCGACACCCTTGATGTCGATGCCCTGCCACCGTTGCTCATTGCCTGGGGGGACGAGACCGGCAAGACCAGTGAAATGGTTGCCGGTGTTCGCGCAAGACATGAGCAGGCGCCTGAAGCCTTCGACGCCGTATTCGATCAGATGGGCGTGCTGAGCCAGCAAGGGGCCGACTGGTTGCGTGCAGGTGCCTGGACCGAACTGGGTGCAGCGATGAATATCTGCCAGGGACTGCTGAACGCGATCGGTGTGTCCACACCGGAACTCGAACGTATGGTGGTGCTTGCGAGACAAAGTGGCGCGTTGGGTGCCAAGCTCACGGGCGCTGGTGGAGGTGGGTCAATCGTTGCACTGTGTCCGGATGGAATTGGTGAAGTCAGAGATGCAATGCAGATGGCTGGCTATAACACGCTGTTACTGGCCGATGAGGACGACACTTGAACGACCAGCACAGAATCGTCTCGTCGGAAAGCGAGGAGCTCATTCTTGTCGACAAAGACGATAATGAGATCGGCTATGCGTCGAAGGCGGACGCACATGATGGCAGCGGGATCCTGCACCGTGCCTTTTCCCTGTTCCTGTTCAACGACGATGGCCAGTTGCTGTTGCAGCAGCGTGCTCCGTCGAAGCGCTTGTGGGGTGGTTACTGGTCGAACAGCTGTTGCAGTCATCCGCGGCGGGGCGAGACGCTGGCGGTGGCGACGTCGAGGCGCCTGCTGGATGAGTTGAATTTCGAAGCCGAACTCGAATTCGTTTACCGCTTTTGTTACGCCGCAAAATTCGGGGACGCGGGATCGGAGAATGAGTCGTGCCATGTATTCCTGGGGAGGGCCAACGACGAAATCAGCCCGAACGATAGCGAGATATCAGGGGTCCGGTACGTGACCGCATCGGGGCTGGGCGAAGAACTCGAACGGGACCCGGATTGCTTCACACCCTGGTTCAAACAGGAGTGGCGGGAGCTTAACGAGAATTACGCGGAGCAGCTGGCGCGCTACTGCGCGGTCTAGGGCTGGCCGGCCCTAGGCGATGTACTTGTAGTACTCGATGCCGAGGTCGGCAAAGTGGCGTTCGTCCGAGCCACCCACACGATCAATGACGAACTCGTTGTTCGGCACGTAGTCGAGATTGGCGACGCGCCGGCCATCGTGCAGTGCCTTGTACTGCTCAAACGAAAGGTCGACGGCAAACTTCATGGCATCGCCAAAGTGAATCTTGCGGGTCGCTTCCTTCCATCCTTCGGCAATAAAGAACGGAATGACCTCGGCCGCGTCACCGCTGCCGTATCCCAGCGTCAGTACTTCCTGGCCGACCTCGAGCGAGTCCTCGTCCAGTGCCTGCTCGAATCCGGCCGCCATCCACGCGGGCAGCGCCGCCGTGTACAGGTTGCCGAGATCCAGCATCGTGTCGCTGCCGAGCTTCATCTTGTCGAGGATCTCGCGGCGGAAGTGGCGCGATGCACGGAACGCACGCAATGCGGCCATTGTCAGCGGATACGCTTCGTAGCTGAGTGTGTCGGGTTGTGCGAGATTGCTGACTTCCGGCTTGGAGGCCATTTCCCTGATCATCAATTCGACATCGATACCAGCTTCGTAGCAGTACGACGCGAGTTCGGCCTTGTCTTCGCTGTTGCCATGGCCCAGCGCGAACAGGTAGGAGACCGCCCAGCCGGTTTCGGGCATGCGGCGGTATGGACGGTGCATGAAGACAGCGCGCAGTGACCGCAGGTACTGGCTTGGGTTGAGTTCGCGCTTCTCGTACATGTCCTGCAGCGCATGCAGGGTCTCGTCGATGTAACAGGTCGTCGAGTACTTGCCATTGAAAACCGGGAAGTCCTGGACCTGGTGAGTCTCCGACCGGTCCTGGCCGCAGAAACGCGCCATCGGCTTGCGGAAATCCATGATGCGGTAGTCCGACGCTGATCCGGACCCGACCAGGTCGACGACTGCCAGTTGCGGATCCTCTTCAAGCAGCATCGCCACAGCGCCGGCACCCTGGGTTGGCTCACCCGAACTGCCGCGTGCGTATTCGGCGATATCCGCGCAGACGACAATCGCCTGGCTGCCGGCACCATCGAGCGCCAGGTGACGAATCGCACCCTTCATGCCATACACGCCGCCGAGACAGGCGTGCTTGAATTCGGGCACTTCGCAACTACGAGAAATGGGGGGCTTGCCGCGCGCGATCAGTGCCTCGTCAACCATTCCCTTGATAATGATGGCACCAGCCGAGTTATCCGTACTCGACTCGGTACCCAGCCCGAGGAACTTGACCCTCGCGGGGTCGACATCGTACTGGTCGATCAGGCGGAGGACGGCATTGGCGGCCATCGTGTAGACACTGTGGTTGGTACCACGCACCCGAAAACTGCGCCCCACGACTTCCCGAATCTTGGGCCACTGGTTGTCCGTCCAGTCACACCAGTCCTTCAGCCATACGCGGTACGGCGGGATATAGGCGGCGAGGCCGCTGATTCCGATGGGTCGTGTGTTAAGGGGCTGATTCATTTTAAAAGTTCTTTATAGCCCGGCGATTTTAGAGTGCCGGGCCATGGCACTCAACACTTTATTCGACCTGAATGATAATTTGGGAAGAAATAAGGGGCGGGTCATGGGGGATATGCAGGTGGTCCCCAAGCAGCATTTGCAGCGTGTGCTGGCCAGGTTCGAGCGTGATCTCGGTCTCCGTGCTGCCGTCGCCAAAATGGACGTGCTGGCTGTCCTTGGGGATTGGCAGGCCAAGGTCGGGCAAGCCGGTGTCTATCAGGAGGTGGTGATGGCCCGAATGCGGCGTGTTATCGCCGGCGGCCACGACCTCCATGCCTTCGATACCGAATACGACCTTGACCGGATTGCTGACCGTCTCGCCGTCTGCAGGGCTTATGAAAAATACCCTTGCGCCGGATACGGACGCGGTGCGCTCCAGGGCGGTCACAGGGGTCTCTGCCGGTGCGGCTTCGACGGCGACCGGTTCGGGGGCTTCGCCACCGCAGCCGGCGAGGGTGAAAGTCAGGAGTAGTGCAGGCAGTGTTCTCGTTTTCATTATTGTGCCTCCAAAGATTCAGGCGGAAACTGAAGCGATCGCGAACAGCAAGGCACCGAGCATCGTGAATGTGGCGCCGATCATGTAAGCGACCACGAGGACAGCGTACTTGGTGAGCGTGAAGAAATGGCCCTGCTCATAGACCTGGCGCATCGCCTTGTACAGGTACACGGGTATGTAAAACGCAGCAGCGACGATCACGAGGATCTTGATGACCTCGGGCAGGTGTATCAGGCTTGCGATACTCGCGAACAGGATTTGCAGCGTCAGTATAAGGAAAAAGAAGGAATGGAAGTGCACGAAGAACAGCAGGTGTTCCACGAAGTAACGTCGTGATAGCGGGTACAGGGCCTTCAATACCATCGCCATAATCGGCAACAGCACGATCAGGGCGACGGGGATATTGTCCAGCACGAGATTGAGCAGCGTCTTGCCGCCGTCGGCGCTAATTCGCGTACATAGTTCCTTGAGACGCTCCGGGGTCAGGCGGCGCTGCAGCCATCCCGGCAGGTCCTCCTCACCGGTGACGGTGCATTCACCCGTTTCGGGATCGATATGAAAATTGAGTCCGTCGTCCGGGTCGTCTGATGTAACGCTGAATTTCGTCCCTTTGGCGTCTTCAGCCGCCTCACGCGTTTCGGCCGTGATAATGCCTTCGTCCGCCAGCTCGCTGAGGACTTCGTTGACTTCGTGCTCAACCTCCTCGCGTTTCTCGGCGGCTTCCTGTTCCTCCGCGGCTATCTCTTCGGGTGTCGGTTCAGGTTCCGCCTCGAACAGCAGGCTGAGGTCGTTCGCGGGATCGAAGAACGCGACGACGAAAAAGACGACGCTGAGTACGAGGTACATGCGAAACGGCGGCATGTAGCGTGCGCGTCGTCCGAGGAGATAATCCCGTGTCAGGCGCCCGGGTCGTACGAGCAACGGGATCATCGTGCGCCACAGGCGCGAGTCGAGCTCGAACATGTCGCCGAACGCGTCCTGCAACAGTTCCCACAGACTGATCAGTCGACCGCGGGCACGTTGGCCGCAGTGACCGCAGTACTGCCCTCGAAGCTCCGTGCCGCAGTTCAGGCAGTTCGGGTGATCCGGCAATGGCTCGGGCTTCTTTGCCATCGATCAGGTTTTGGCTGTTTTCTTCTTGCTGGTCTTCTTGCGCGATGCCTTCTTTCCGGAAGCCGGCTTCTTCGATGCGGCTTTCTTTGTTGAGGACTTCTTCGCCACCGGCTCTTTTGCGGCCGGCTTCGTCGGCTCCACGATTCGCCGGAGTTCATCCGGCGCAAAGTCATCGACGTCGAGCAGGGCGGACACCTTCTCGTGGTAGTCCCGGAGGCTGTTCGCTTCGGCTTTGCTGATGACCTGTGCCTTCTCGGCTTCGCCGATTTGCAGGCCGAGATAGTCGGATGCGATCAGGCCTTCCCTGCTGGCCTGGCGAAGACGTTTCTCGAGAGGAGCATGCTCGGTCGCGAGCTCGAGCGCTTCCTGCAACTTGCCGAGCGGGTTACCCGGCTCGAGTGCCTTATAGGCGAATTCGCTGAGGCGTTCGCGCGACTCGCCCGGCGTCGTCATCAACGTGACAATCTTCTGGCTGAGCTCATCCGACGGCGTCTTGTAGGTGCGCCCGCGCGGGAAAATAAAGAAGCGCAGGAACCAGGCGACCCAGCGGTTCGGGAAGTTGAGCAGGAATGCGTGCAATGACTCCTGCGCCTGGTACATCAACGTGCGCACTGACCATTCGACCAGCGGCAAATCCGTCGCGCGACGTCCCTGGTTCTCAAAGTGCTTGAGGACGCAGGACGCCAGGTACATCGAACTGAGGACGTCACCCAGCCGCGCCGACAGCAGCTCGCGTTTCTTGAGTCCGCCGCCGAGGGTCAGCATGGCGAAGTCCGATGCGAGCGCGAATGCTGCGGTGTAGCGATTGATGTTCTGGTAGTAGCGTCGTGTCGGGGTGTTCAGGGGGACCTGGCTGAACTTGGCGTGGGTAAGCGCGAGGAACAGCGACCGTGCCATATTGCTGATGGCGTAGCCGATGTGCCCGAACAACGCATCATCGAACTCGATCAGGCCACGATCATGGTCCTCGTCTCCGGCCGCCTGTAGCTCCCGCAGGACGAACGGATGACATCGGATGGCGCCCTGACCATAGATAATGAGGCTGCGCGTCAGGATATTCGCGCCTTCCACCGTGATTGCAATCGGCGTTGCCATGTAGCCTCGGCCCAGGTAGTTGTTCGGCCCCATCATGACGGCCTTGCCGCCATGCACGTCCATGGCATCGTTCGCGATCTTGCGGCCCAGCTCCGTACAGTGGTACTTGAGAATGGCCGATGGCACAGCAGGCTTCTCGCCCTGGTCGATAGCTCCCGCCGTCACCGAGAGGCCGGAATTGATGATATAGGTGTAACCGG
>Ga0224508_10001558_pt1 | contig 20458 bp, 18 predicted proteins | sample SF_Jan12_sed_USG_4_FD_170157 | JGI IMG/M metagenome (GOLD analysis project Ga0224508, IMG submission 170157) | Sediment microbial communities from San Francisco Bay, California, United States - SF_Jan12_sed_USGS_21 | ecosystem: Environmental > Aquatic > Marine > Sediment | place: USA... | reverse complement strand
GGTGGAAGTCACGATGTCGGCATGTGGCACCGGCGACGGGTGCGCACCGGTCGCGATCAGACCCGCGATGTGCGCCATATCGACGAGGAGCTTGGCGCCGCTCGCCTTCGCGATCCGACCAAACCGTTCGAAGTCCAGCTCGCGCGGGTAGGCGCTCGCACCGGCGATGATGAGCGAAGGTCGCTCCCTCCTGGCCAATTCCTCGAGGGCGTCGTAGTCGACGCGTCTGTCCGCCTCGCTGACCCCGTAGGAGATAACATTGTACCAGCGGCCCGAGAAGTTGACCGGTGAGCCGTGGGTCAGATGGCCGCCGTGCGACAGGTCCATCCCGAGGATCGTATCCCCGGTCTCGATGAGCGCGAACAGCGCGGCCATGTTGGCGGGTGCTCCGGCATGCGACTGGACGTTGGCATGCTCCGCGCCGAAAAGCTCTTTCGCCCGCTCTCTGGCGAGGTCTTCCACCTCGTCGACGTGGACACAGCCCCCGTAGTACCGCTTGCCCGGGTACCCCTCGGCATACTTGTTCGTCATCACGCAGCCGACAGCCTGGAGCACGGCCCGAGAGACGAAGTTCTCGCTCGCGATCAGCTCGAGTCCCGACCGCTGCCGCTCGAGCTCTCGTCCGATCGCGCCGGCGACCTCGGGGTCCGTGTCGGAAAGCGATGCCGACCCGTGTCTCGGATCGGTGGGGACGGAAACGGTGCTCATATCAACCTCGTCCGAGCGCTCAAACGGGACCCCGGTGGAGCCGTCCGACCCGCTCCAACCGGTGCTCTGCCACCCGATCGGCGGCCTCGCCACTGGTGATGCCTTCGGCGGCGGCGAGATCGAAGATGTCCAGCAGGACGTTGTAGATCTCTCCGGCCTTTCGCTTCGACCGCTCGAGGCTCCAGCCTGCGAGCTCCGAATACACGTTGATCAGTCCGCCGGCGTTGATCACGTAGTCGGGCGCGTACATGATCCCACGTTCTTCTAGCTCGTTGTCGTGATCGTACGACGCGAGCTGATTGTTGGCGGCTCCCGCCACGATATCGACCTTCAGCTGCGGCAAGGTGTCGTCGTTGATGATCGCGCCGAGCGCGCAGGGCGCGAAGATGTCCGCGTCGACGCCGTAGATCTCATCGGGCCCGACGACTTCGGCGCCGAGGTCCGCGGCGACCTTGCCTATCTTCTCATCATCGATGTCCGTCACGATGAGCTTCGCGCCTTCACCGGACAGGTACTGACAGAGGTAGTACCCGACGTGCCCGGCCCCCTGCACGGCCACGGTTTTGTCAGCGAGCGAATCGTTGCCGTACTTCTTGAGGGCGCAGGCCTTGATCCCCCGGTAGACACCGTAGGCGGTTACCGGAGAAGGGTCCCCCGAGCGGCCCTGGATCCCGACGACATGCTCCGTCTCCATGTGGACGAAATCCATGTCCTCCACCGAGACTCCGACGTCCTCAGCGGTGATGTAGCGGCCGCCGAGGCTATCGATCGCCCGCCCGTGCGCCCGCATCAGCATCTCGCGGTCGCGCACCTTGTTGTCGCCGATGATCACGGCCTTGCCGCCGCCGAGATTGAGGCCGGCGACGGCGGCCTTGTAGGTCATCCCGCGCGAAAGACGCAGGACATCGATCAGCGCGGCGGTGTCGGACTCGTATTGCCAGAATCGCGTGCCACCGAGCGCGGGCCCGAGGGTCGTGTCGTGGATCGCGATGATGCTCCGGTAGTTGCAAGAGGGATCGTGATTGATCACGACCTGCTCATGTCCCATCTCCGCCAGCAGATCGAACAACTCGGGCGTCGTGTCCTCCAACGCCTCTAGCCCGACCTCCGGCACCTCCAGCCCAGGCTGCGTCACGTCTCGCCACCCCTTTCTCTATACAGTTGCCGCGCCGCGATCACACGGTGGATTTCGTTCGTGCCTTCGTAAATCTCCGTAACTTTCGCGTCGCGGAACAGCCGCTCGACCGGGTACTCCCTGGAATATCCGTACCCGCCGTGTACCTGCACCGCTTGCCTCGTGACGTCCATGGCCGTCTCGCTTGCGAAGAGCTTCGCCGCACTGGACAGTCTTCGCTTCCGCGGGTCGTCCGCCATTTGCGCCCGGGCCGCCCGCTCCAGGAGGCCACGCGCCGCCTCGATTCGCGCACCCATATCGCCGAGCTTGAACTCCAGCCCCTGGAAATCCTTGATCGCTCGACCGAACTGGTGACGCTCAGCCGCGTAGTCGAACGCGTGATCCAGGGCGGAAGCGGCGATTCCGATTGCCTGTGCCGCGATGCCGAGACGGCCGCTCTCGAGGGCTTCGAGTGCGTAGGAGAAGCCGCGTCCCGACTCGCCGATGAGACAGCTGTCATCCAGGCGGACACGATCGAGGGTCAGGGACACGGTCTCCGACCCCCGCTGGCCCATCTTGAGCTCCTTCTTTCCCGCGGCGAATCCGGGCGTCCCCTTCTCGACCACGAACGCGCCGATGCCCCGAGTACCCTTGCGGTCATCCGGCGAGTCGGTCCTCGCGAACAGGAAGACCAGCTCGGCAGACGCCCCGTTCGTGACCCACATTTTCTCGCCGGTGAGCTCCCACCCGTCGTCGACTCTGGTGGCCTGCGTCCGAAGCGCCGCGGCATCCGTGCCGGCGCCGGCTTCCGATAGCGCAAAGGCCGCGAGCGCCTCCCCGGTCGCCATCGCCGACAGCCACCTGGCGCGTTGCTCGTCGGTGCCGCGATTGCAGAGGATCGAAACTGGAAGCGAGTTGTGGACGCTGACCGAGACGGCGACTCCGGCATCCCCCCACGCCAGCTCTTCCAGCACGTAGAGATAGGTGAGCAGGTCGATCTCGAGACCGCCATACCGCTCGGGCACGCGCATCCCCAAAAAGCCCAGTTCTCCAAGCTCGGCGTGAATCTCGGTGTCGAACAGATCCTCGTTCCGGTCCCGTGCGTCGGCTGTCGGGCGAAGTCGGTCCTCGGCGAACTGGCGCGCCAGCTCGACGATCTGGCGTGACTCGTCCGGAAGGGCGATCCCGGTGAGAGGCTGACGGGCCATGTCAGCTTTCCGAATAGTCGTAGAAGCCGCGACCCGACTTGCGGCCGACACGACCGGCCGACACGTACTTCCTGAGCAGCGGACACGGCCGATACTTCGAGTCACCCAGGTCGCGATGCAGGACTTCCATGATAGCCAGGCAGGTGTCCAGGCCGATCAGGTCCGCGAGCGCGAGCGGCCCCATCGGGTGGTTCATCCCGAGCTTCATAACGGCGTCGATCGCGTCGGCTTCGGCGACCCCCTCCATGAGGCACACGACCGCCTCGTTGATCATCGGCATCAGGATCCGGTTCGAGACGAACCCCGGGAAGTCGTTGGCGGCGACCGGCGTCTTCCCGAGACGTTCGCACAGGTCGAGCGTGAGCCGAGTCGCTTCGTCCGACGTCTCCAGCCCCCGGATCACCTCGACCAGCTTCATGACCGGAACCGGGTTCATGAAGTGCATCCCGATCACCCGCTCGGGCCAATCGGCGTGAGCGGCGATCTCGGTGATCGAGATCGAGCTCGTATTCGTCGCAAGCAGCGCGTCCGGGCTCGCCACGTCGGCGATGGAGCGGAAGAGCTCGAACTTGAGTCCCGGGTTCTCCGTCGCCGCCTCGACAACGACGTCCGCGTCCGACAGGGCGTCGAGATCCGTCCCCGTGCCGAGGCGAGCAAGCGCACCCTCTGCGTCCGAGGCCGCGATCCGCTCCCTGGAAACCTGTCGGTCCAGGTTCTTCTGGATGGTCGCGCGCGCTCGCTCGAGCGCGTCCGCGTCGACATCGACGAGCGCGACGTCCATCCCGGCCAACGCGAACACGTGCGCGATGCCGTTGCCCATAGTCCCCGCACCGACAACACCGACGCGAGTGACCTCGCCTGCAGCCTTCAAACGGTCTCCTCCTGACGGGGGTCCGGGTGGGATCATCGGCGCGACAAACTCTCGATTTCCGGCCGCCACCGCCACATCCAGACGATGGCTGCGATGCTCGCCAGCGAAACGAGCAATCCGCCCTCGGGACCGAAAGCGCCGCCCGTCAGGACATCGGGGCCGGAGACCATCGGATCGAACCCGGGCATCTCGAAGTCGAGACCGCTCACGGAAAGCTCGCTGACAGCCATCACCCAGTTCCAGCCGGCATGCACGCCGGTCGCGAACCACAGGCTTCGCGTTCGCCAGTACGCGACGCCCAGCAGCAGCCCGGCCAGCCCGATGTTGATCAGAGGCAGGGCGGCCGCATTCGGGTTGAGTCCGTGTGCCGCCGAGAAGAACAGAGAAGTCGTGACGAGCGCGGCGACGGCCCCGAAACGCCGCTCCATCACCTGAAACGGATAACCCCGGAACAGGAGCTCCTCGACGAACGCGGCGCCCATGAGGATCAGCGCGAGCTTTATGGCGGCCATCGAGGAGGACCCGGCGGTTCCGTCCGCGACCCAGCTCAGCCACCCGAACGCGATCATGACCAGCACGACCGCTCCGAGGATGGCGACCCCCAGGAAGCCGCCGATCGCGAGGTCGCGAAGCCCGCGCGGGCCTCCCGGCAGTCCCAGATCGACGAACCGTCGTCGGCTCAGCCCAACCTGCCCCCCCCAGCTGGCGAGCAAAGCCGCCCCCACCATCGCGAGGACGTTCCAGGCGCTCAGGAGCTCTCCAGCCTCCGCGCTGCTCGGGGCCGGGGCGCCAAGCAAGGCCAGAACCTGGAGAAGAACGAACATGGCGGCGAGGAAGATGCCGACGAACGCGGCGATCCTGGGGAACCACTTCCAGCCTCGTGGCGAGACGCTCCGCCCTGCCGCCTCGCCAGAGTCGACCGAGCCTGGTTCGGTCACGCCCGCTCGACCGCGAGCGCCACCGCGTTGCCGCCACCGAGGCAAAGCGTCGCCATGCCGCGTTCGACGTCCCGGTCGGACATGGCGTGTACCAGCGTGGTCAGGATCTTGGCCCCGGACGCACCGATCGGATGGCCGAGCGCGATCGCCCCACCGCGGACGTTGACCCGATCCAGATCGAGGCCCAACTGTCGGGCATCGGCGAGCGCCTGAACGGCAAACGCCTCATTCATCTCCACGAGCCCATAGTCCTCGACGGTGGTGCCCTCCATCTCCATCAGGCGTTTCACGGCGACCACCGGCGCGAAGAAGAGGTCTTGAGGGGCCATGGCCCCCGCCGTGTACCCGGTGATGCGAGCCATGATCTCGAGCCCGTGGGCTTCGGCGTACGCCTCCGACGTCACGACGGTCGCTGCCGCGCCGTCGTTGAGCCCCGGCGCGTTACCGGCGGTGACGCTGGGGTCCGCGACCTCGGGGGGCGCATCCCCGGCGAATGCAGGGCGGAGCTTCGCGAGCGCCTCGAGCGACGTCTCGCGGCGCGGCGGCTCATCCGTGTCGACGATGGTATCGCCGCGGCGACCCGCGATCGTGACGGGGACGATCTCGGTCTCGAACTCACCGGCATCGATCGCGGCGACGGCCTTCCTGTGGCTGTCGACGGCGAACTGATCCTGGTCTTCCCGGCTCACTCCCGCCTTGTGAGCCGTGTACTCGGCATGCCCGCCCATGTGGCACGTCCCGAAAGAGCACCACAGCCCGTCGTGCACGAGGCCGTCGATGAGCTGCCGATCGCCGAACTTCACGCCTTCCCGGTGACCGCGAAGCAGGTAAGGGGCGTTGGACATGGACTCCATGCCACCGGCCACGACTACGCGAGCATCCCCCGCCTTGATCGCCTGCGCGGCGAGCATCACGGCTTTCAGCCCGGAGCCGCACACCTTGTTGATCGTCAGCGCGGGAACGGTCTCCGGCACGCCGCCCCGGACGGCGGCCTGGCGTGCGGGTGCCTGCCCGACTCCCGCCTGCACCACGTTCCCCATGATCACATCATCGATGTCGCCCGGTTCGATCCCGGATCGTCCCAGGACGCCCGCGATCGCCTTCGCGCCGAGGTCGGAAGCGCTCAGGGACGACAGGCCTCCGAGGAAGCGCCCCGTCGGTAGTCGCGCCGCGCCAACGATGACGGCACTCCGTTCCTTCTCGCTCATCTCTATCCTCGATTCACTCGAATGTCGTCGTTCGGACGTCCGTGATCACGTCGTCGAGCTCGCACCCGACTCGTTCCTCCGTTGGTCTCGCGGTCCCCGTCACCACCTTCCGATCGTGGGCGAACACGATCTTCCAACCCTCATCGGCCGCTCGGGTGAGCCAGCGTTCCTTGGACGCGAGCGTAACGAGGGGCTCGAGATCGTACGCCATGATCCAGGACAGACGCAGATGGGCCGACGTGGGGGCGAGATCGCACGGGAACCAGATGATCTCACGGCCCAGGTCCACGAGAACGCCCTGATGATCCGCGGTGTGCCCGGGGAGCCCGACCAGTCGTACTCCGGAAACGATGTCCATGTCACCCTCGGTCAATTCGAGGACGCCCGGTTCCTTCAACGGATCATAATCGTCTCGCGTATAACTGGATCGGATGCGCCGGTTCGTGGAGTGCGCCGCTCGCCATTCGCCGCGTCGAATCAACACGCGTGCCCTGGGGAACGCCGGGACGATCGAACCGTCCTCCATGCGCTTCGTCTGACCACCGGCGTGGTCGAAGTGGAGGTGAGTCGCGACTACGATATCCACGTCTTCCGGCTCCACGCCGACCTCCCGAAGCGACGTCTCCAGGCGTGTCGGGTCGCCCTCGTTGTCGATCCCATAGATGGCCCGGAGCTTCTCGTCCATCTTGTTGCCCGCACCGGTGTCCACGAGGATCCGCCTCCCGTCGGCCTCGATGAGCAGACAGCGCATGGCGAGGACAATGCGATTCCGATCGTCCGACTCGACGTGGCGCCCCCACATGGCTTTCGGGACGACCCCGAACATCGAACCGCCGTCGAGGCGCACGCTCCCCCCATCGATCGCGTGGACCCGTATCCCGCGCCCTTCACCGATCAGCATTCGGTCGTCTCCCTTCGAGGATCGCCGCCCGGTCCAGCCGGTCCTGCCGCGCCGTCTCTCGCTCCGTTTCCTTCCGGGACTTCGTCTTCTTCACACGTTTTCGTTTCGGTGCCGCCTGCATCTCCCGGCGCAGGTCTGACCAGGTCGACCAACCCTTTCGTTCCGCATCGTCGAGCATCTTGAGAAGGCAGCGGGCGGTCGCGATCGCGTCTCCGCGCGCCCGGTGTCGTTCCTGGATTTCCACATCGTAATAGCGAGCGACGGCATCCAGGCCCCGGCGCTCGAGCCCCGGAAGCAGACGTCGCGCCAGCTGAACGGTGCACAGGCGTGGCCCCCGGGGGAGCTGCGCGCCCACGCGTCGCATCTCCTCCCGGATAAAGCCCCAGTCGTAGCCCACACTGTGGGCAACGAATACGCACCCGTCGAGCTGGCGGCGCACGTCGGGCAGCACAGCCTCGAACGTCGGAGCACCCCGGACCATGCCGTTGCGGATCCCGGTGAGCCGTGTGATCCACGGCGAGACGGAGACACCCGGGTCAATGAGAGTGGCGAAAGAGTCCACAATCTGTCGGTTCTCGATCCGGATCGCAGCAAACTCGATGATGTAGCCCCCCTGGCCGGCCACGCCGCCGGTGGTCTCGACGTCGACGACAGCGAACTTCATCTGGTCGAAGCCGAGTTGCGCGGCCGCGGGGCGCTCGCTCAGGCGCCAGCGATCCCCGTCGTGCTCGGCCCGCGGCTCCACCCGCAGCAGCTCGGTCACGAGTCGGTGCGTGACAGCCGGGGGTCCCCCGGTGATGCCGAGAACCGTCGCCGCGATCTCCGCACTCTCCCGGGGACCCTCGCGAAGGAGGGCGAGCGCCTCTTCGAACAGCGTGCTCTCCTCGCCGAACAACACGCCGGGGCGCTCTACCAAGCCACGTCCTGACGGCGGACCGGGAGCGTCATGCACCTCGGGCCGCCACCTCCGCGCACCAGCTCGGATCCCCGGAACGTGATCACGATCCGGCCATCCGGAAGGTCGGACTTGTCGCCCAGCTCCGTGGCCTCGACGCGGGTGAACCCGCCGTCGGCCTCCAGAGCCGAGAGGGTCTCATCGTTTCGGGCGTATGCGATGACCCGCCCCGGTCCCAACGCGACCATGTTGCACCCCGACCCCCACTGTTCACGCTCTTGCTGGTTGCGGCGCGGCCCCCCGCAGAAAACCGGCTCGAGCGGCAGATCCACGTCACGAAGAGCGGCGAACAGTCCTTCCCGCTCGCGGGCCGTGTCGTCTCCACGACTGAGATGGACCACCGGCAGGCGCGTGGGCCCAGCAAAGTGAGGCGGAAACACGCAGCAAAGCTCGCGGTCGATCATGGTGAAGATCATGTCGAGGTGGATCGCCGCGCGCTCCCGTGGCATCAGGACGACGAGCACATCGCGTACGGCGGTCATCTCGAACAGCGTCTCGCTCAGAAGCCCGATACCCGCTGCCGAGGTTCGCTCACTCAGCCCCACCAGCAGGAGGTCCTCGCGAAGCACGTGGAGGTCGCCACACTCTACGCTCGTATTCAGGCGCCGACTCTCGACTTGATCGTGGATCAGCCCGGCGTTCTGCAGCAACGGGTGGAATCTGAACAGGGCCCGCATGATCAGCTCTTCGGTCCAGCGGACCTCGTGGGCCATGGCGGCGATCAACGCCCGGTCGCCGACGACGCCGGCCGCGTCTCGTGTGAAGAACAGGTTGGGCAGGGGCGGCAGCAAGTACCCGCGTTCGTTCACGAGCCGTGAGAGCGATTCCCCGCGCGAGGGGTACACCTCCGCACGTTTCCCTTCGACAAAGAGCGCGGCGAGCTCCTCCGCAGTCGAGCCCTCGGCCGCACGCCGAACGCCCTCCTCGGCCCGTCGGAGCATGAACTCCCGGCCCTCGTCCATCCCGAGAACGTCGGTCAGCAGGTCGGTCACTTCGGAGACCTGGCAGAACCGCTCGAGCACGGCCCGGAAGACGCGGTGCTCCTCTCGCGAGGTCTCTTCGTCCAGGAGGTCGTCGAAGAGGTAGGCGGATGCGTTCCGAGGAGTCACGACCGAGAGCTCGGGGCCAGGCTCATGGCAGATCACATGCTCGAGCACGCCGATCTCGCTCGTGATCCGAACGGTCATCTGTCCTCCCTCCCCCTCAGTCGTCGCCGTTTCGCCTGCGGCTCGTGAGAAGATAGCTCAGCCCCTCGAGTTCGAGTACGAGGTCCACCGTTCGCACCGGTACGTAATCGATCTCGGAAATGCGAGTGGGCGCGAAGTTCAGGATCGCGCCTACCCCGGCCTCGCTCAGCATCACCGCGACTTCGGGCGCCGTGGCGGGCGGCGTGGCGATGATCGCGATCTCGACGCCCTTCTCGCAAACGACGCTCTCCACCTCGGACAGGGGTGATACAGTGACCCCGAAGATCTCCCGTCCGATCTTGTCAGGGGCAATGTCGAACGCGGCGACCACGCGGAACCCGCGGTCCAGCATGTCCTCGTAGCCGAGCAACGCGGTCCCGATCTTCCCGACCCCCACCAGGGCCACGCGCCAGACGCGTGACAGCCCCAGGATCTCCTCGATCGTCCCGGTCAACGCATCGACCTCGTACCCGCGCCCACGCTTCCCGCACGAACCGAAGAGGCTCAGGTCCTTCCTGACCTGGGCGGAAGTGGCTCCCGCGCGGTCCGCAAGCTCGCTGCTCGAAACCAGCTCGACCCCACGCACCCTCAGGCCGCGCAGCATGCGCAGGTAGAGGGAAAGCCGCCGCACCGTTGAATCGGATATTCTGACAGACATTCTCTGGCTTGTGAAAGTATTCACAAGCCAAGATAGTCGGCCCGCCCTGCCAACTCAACTTTCGGGCGGCTGACCGATCGCTTCGGAGAGTGAAACGAAGTCAGCCGGACTCAGCGTCTCTGGACGCGCGGCCGGATCGAGCCCCAGAGCCGCCATCAGCACGGTCGGATCTGGTCCATGACTCAGCGCCGGCGCGCTACGGAGGATCTTCTGAATCTGCTTACGTCGCTGGCCGAACATGGCCCGAGTCACCGTCCGCAGCGCTCCGATATCGACGGTCGCCGCGCGCTCGAAGATCGGGTCGATGACAAGCACGGCGGAGTCGACGCGCGGCACGGGCCGAAATACGTGCCGGCCCACGCGGAAAACCAGTCGGGCGTCGGCGATCGCCTGTACTCCGACGGACAACGCCCCGTAGGTCTTCGATCCCGGGTCGGCAACCACCCTTTCGGCCACCTCCAGCTGCACGGTTAGCACGATGCGCCGCGGGAGCGGCCGAATGTCGAGAAACGCGAAGATGAGAGGCGACGTCACGTTGTATGGGACGTTCGAGAGGACGCGGAAATCCCGCCCCGGGATCGCGAAGGACGACAGATCCGTCTCGAGGGCGTCGGCCTGGATCACTTCGGCATCAGCGCGATCGCCCCACCGTGCTTCGAGTTCGCCCGCGAGCTCCCGGTCCTTCTCCACGAGTACCAGACGGTGCACTTCTCCAACGAGATGCGCGCTCAGCTCACCGTGCCCGGGGCCGACTTCGAGCACCACATCGTCCGGGGTCGCCCCGAGCTCCGCGACCGTCTTTCGTTGAAGATTGGGGTCGACGAGAAAGTTCTGTCCGAGCGCCTTCTTCGGACGGTGGGTCACGGTCGGACCGCAAGCGCCGTCCGATCGTCCAGGCGCATCCCGGCAGGCACGTCCGCGAACAGCGCGTCCACCAGGCGTTCCGGCTCGAGGGCGTCGGCGTCCAGGACGCTTCCGAGCGCGGGGCCGGGGTCGGCGATCGGGTCGACGAGGTCCGCGGTGAGGCCGTCGGTAAAGACCAGAAGCGTGGAAGTGCCGGGCGCCCACGAGAGCCGCTCTTCCCGGTACCCGGCGTCCGAGCCCATCCCGATAGGGGGGTCCAGAGCCTCGAGACGCGAGCGACCCACAGGGCTCAGCCTGTACGCATACGGGTGCCCCGCATTCGCGTAGGTCACCGCACGACGCTCGGGATCGATCACGGCGTAGAAGAGGGTCATGTACATCTCGGTCGTCTCGAGAGCTCCCATCAGCTGGTCACGCATGCCGTCGAGCACGTCGGCCGCACCGGCGTCTCCGCGAGCGGCCAGGGCAGCCGCGCTCAGCGTCAGCGCCATGATCAGAGCGGCCGAAGGCCCGTGCGAGCTTACGTCACCCAGCATGACCCCGAGTCGACCGCCCGACAACCTGCTCAGAAAGTAGAAGTCCCCGCCCAGTGAGAGGGCAGGCTCGCAGCGCGCGGACACCTCGGCGAGGTCCCGGAACGACACCGCGTCCGGCAGCAGTCGAAGCTGCAGGTCACGCGCGACCTCGAGTTCGGCGAGGACCCGCTCGCGGCGGAGCCGGCGGTCGATCCAGCGTTCGCGGGCCTCGTCCGTGTCCACGATCGCGTCGAGCAACGTCGACAGTAGCCCCTCGGCCCCCGGGACCACCTCCACGCCCGCGCTCGGAGCCGCGTAGGTGAGCACGAGACGCTCCCGGTCGGCGATGTCGTACTCCGCCGTCACCAGCGAATCGGGCTCGGGGTGGTCACCCAGGCCATCGTGCACGATGTCGCGCCCGGACGGACGAAGGTGCTCCAGACGGACGTCCAGACCCGTCGTGCGGGAGAACTCCGAGAGGACGGGGACGAGCCGTCGGACCGGATGCGTGGAGCCCTTGAAGCTCAGCGTGACCTCGTTCCCCACGTCATTGAACGCCATCCCGTCCGACACCCGCCGCATGAGGAGCAGGCCGCGACCGGACGCCCCTTCCAGACCCGACCCGGTCGTCGGATCGGGAACGCTCTCCGGATCGAAGCCGGCGCCTTCGTCCCGGACGGAGATGTCGAGCGAGTCCTCGCTGGTGCGGAGCTCCAGGTGCACGAGTCGCCTCTTCCCGTCTCCGCTCCCGTAGAGGATCGCGTTCGCCACCGCTTCGCCGACCGCGACCCGTACGCGGAATGCCGCGTCGGAGTCGAGTCCGGCCAGGTGCCGACCCGCCTCGACGATGCGCTCGACGGCAGGCCGCTGATAGGACACCGTCGACGGGAACGACAGACGGACGCGTCCGTCCTCCGCGACGTCGAGCGAGATGTCCCCGGCCGGCTCCCCGCCGACGTGGCGCCGCCATACGAGCCCCAGCTCCGGCGCACTGATCGGAAAGAACAAGTAGTCGAACCAGTCGCCGGCGAGCGCATCGCCGAAACGTTCGATCCAGGCACCGTCGAGCAGCGCGACGAACCGGGTATCGGTACCGAGACGGGCACGCAGGAACCCCGAGGTGGCCGCGGGCTCCCCCACGTCGACGATCACGAGATCGGAGGCGGCGAGGTCCCCCGGGGGCCCCAGCAGATTGGTGGTCACCGGGGGAGGGTCGAGGGACGATGCCACGGCCGTCACCGCCGCGAGCACATCCGGGCGACTGGACAACACGAGGATGCGGGGAACCGGATCCGACGTCATGGTCGTCGGACCGTTGTCAGAACTCCGCGAGCGCCGCGGACCGCGTGTCCGAGATCTGAAACAGAGAATCGAGCTTCGTGAGCTCGAACAGGGTCTGTAGATCCTGGTTCAGACCTGCCAGCCGGAGCCGACCCCCGGTTTCCCTAATTCGCTTCGACAGGCTGACGAGCACGCCCAGACCGGACGAGTCGATGTAACCCGTCTGATCGAAGTCGATGATGAGGGACCCGCCCCCCTGCCCGAGTTGGGCGAGGACCGTCTCCTTCAGTTGCCCGCGGTTTCCGACCGTCAACTCACCCTCGACTATGACGACGGTCACTTCGCCGGCGCGTTCGATCGAAAAGCTCATTCCGAGTGATCCCCTTGCGACATGATTGCCGTGACACACGCTACGTCAACGATATCGGCTGGGGACGCCCCACGGGAGAGGTCGTTGAGCGGCCGCCCGAGACCCTGGAGAATGGGCCCCAGCGCGCGAGCGCCCGCGAGGCGTTCAACGAGCTTGTAGGCGATGTTCCCGGAGGCGAGGTCCGGAAAGACTAGAACGTTGGCGCACCCCGCCACCGGCGAGCCCGGAGCCTTCATCGCCCCCACGGACGCGACGAGCGCCGCGTCGGCTTGCAACTCCCCGTCCGCGGCAACATCCGGTCGACGGACGCGAAAGGCCTGCAGGCCGGCTCGCATGAGATCGACGCTCATGCCATTGGCGGATCCCATGGTCGAGTAAGAGAGAAACGCGACGCGCGGTTCGTCGCCCACGATGACCCGTCGGGCCGTGGCAGCGGCGTCGGCGCTCTCGGCCAGCTGCTCGGCCGTGGGATTCGGGACGACCCCCGCGTCGGTGAACGTGAGCACTCGCTCGTCGGCGCCCGACCCCACGACCATGTAGAAGGACGACGAGACAGTGTCGAAGCCGGGTGCGACTCCGAGGACCCGCAGCCCGGCCCGAATGACGTCCGCTGTCGAGTTCGTCGCACCCGCGACGACACCGTCGACGTCTCCCGACGCGAGGGACCGGAGCGAGGTCTCCAGGTCGACGGTGGCGTCACCCGATGCGTGACGTCCGGGAATCACGAGCCCTTCACGCTCGAGGGTCTCGATCGCCTGCGCCGTCCGGGGCTCGTCCGATTCCGGAAACCCGATCCGAGCTCCGATCGCGGCGGCGCGACCGCGAAGATCTTCGATGAACCGCCGGGACGGAGCGGGATCGGCCGCCGGACTCACTCCCCGTCTGACGCTGCGAACCGCTCGGTCATCCGCCCGTGAACGAGCGGAAGTACGAACTTGGAGACATCACCACCTAGGCGGCCGACCTGGCGGACGAGGGAAGAGCTGAGAAACGTGTGGGCCGTGTCCGGGGTCATGAAGAGCACCTCGATCTCCGGCCACAGCGACCGGTTCATCAGTGCCATCTGGAATTCGTACTCGAAGTCGCTCACGGCCCGAAGTCCCCGAATCAGAATGCGGGCCCCGCGCTCGCGCGCGAACTCGACCAGCAGTCCGGAGAAGGCCACGGTCTCGACCCTCGACTCGTCGGCGTAGGCCTCCCGTATGAGCTCGACGCGCTCCGCGACGGAGAAGAGCCCGGACTTCGATTGCGTCGCGGTATGGGCGACACCGATGACGAGCCGATCAAAGAGCCGCAGGCTGCGCCGGATGATGTCGTCGTGTCCAAGGGTGAGCGGGTCGAACGACCCTGGGTATATGGCGACCGACTCTCTCATCTCGGATCAGTCCTCTCTGGCATCTTCGACAGCATTGAATCGGCTGACGCGGCTGTCTCCGTAACGCCTCGACCAGGCTGGCTCCATGCCAAACTCGACGTCGCTCGACGCGTGCTCGACCCAGAGACGATCCGCGAATGGAACGTCGCGGAAGACTCTCGCGAGCCGTGCGGCACCGCCACCCGCGTATGGCGGATCCGCCAGCGCCAGATCCCACTTCCCTTCCTGTGCCGCCAACCAGCGAAAGACGTCGTTGCGCACGACCGTCGCCAGGTCCCGCACCCCCAGGACATCGAGGTTCCGGCGCAGAGTCTCCAGAGCCCGCCGGTCGGCCTCGACAAAGTGAACGTGCCGAGCCCCCCGCGATAGCGCCTCGATCCCCATGGCGCCGCTGCCCGCGAAGAGATCCAGCACCGTCGCCCCGAGGACATCCTCACCGAGGGCCGAGAACCAGGCCTCCCTCACCCGCTCGGGCGTTGGACGCGTCGTCCGGCCGCGCGGCGCCTCGATGAACCGGCCGCCGAACCGACCGGCGACCACCCTCAGACGCACGGAGCCATGGACAGGATGTGCGCCTGGACCCTCGGGCCCCGCCTCGCCATCTCCACGTGGAGTTCGAAGACGACATCGCGGCGCGGCTCCGCCGCGAGCTCCGCCTCCTGCCTCCCCTCGCGGAAGGCGATCGCCTCCAGGCGTGCCCCCTCCTGCTGGAGCACCGCTTTCAGGTGCTCTCCTCCTCCGACGGTCCCGAGCTCGGTAAGGGTGACGTCCCGGGCAAGCAGGCGTGGAATGGGGTTGCTCGATCCGAATGGCTCGAGGTACGCGAACCCGCGGACGAAGTCGTCCGAGATGTCCCCGAGCGCCACCTCGAGGTCGATGTCGATCTCAGGGCCGAGCGATTCGGCGGGGAGCGACCCCACGGCCCCGGCCGCCAGACGGCGACGAAGCTCCGGGAGGTCGGCCGACGGAATGTCGAAACCCGCCGCCACGGCATGCCCGCCAAACCGGTCGAAGAGATCGGCGCAGGCCGCGAGAGCGTCGTAGAGGTGGAAGCTCGGGATCGAACGGGCGGAGCCGCGCGCCCGGTCTCCGTCGACGGACGCGAGAATCGTGGGCCGACCGAGTCTGTCCACCAGCCGTGAGGCCGCGATCCCGAGCACGCCCGGGTGCCAGTTCTCGGACCACAGTACGACGATCCTGTCCCGCTCCGCGTCGAAGTCTTCTTCGAGCATGGCGACAGCCTCCTCATAGATCGAGCGATCGGCAGCTCGCCGTTCCACGTTCGTCTGCTCGATTTGGAGCGCCAGCTGCTCGGCCTCCGCCGTGTCGGCGGTCGTGAGCGCCCGGAGACCGTCCGCGGCTTCGGCGATCCGACCCGCCGAGTTCAGCCGCGGCGCGAGCCGGAAGGCCACGTCGGAGGCGCGGGGTGCGGACCAGCGCCCGACGTTTGCGACGTTCATCAACGCCCTCAGGCCCGGCCGAGGCGTGCGCTCGAGCACCTGCAGGCCAAAACGCCCGAAGACGCGGTTCTCGTCCTCGAGCGGCACCTGATCGGCGATGGTCCCGAGAGCCACGAGGTCGAGATATCGGTTGAGTTTACCAGACCCAAGCCCTTGTCTTTCAAAGAGTTCTTGGATCAATTTGAACCCGACCCCGACGCCGGACAGCCCATTGAACGGATACCTGCTGTTCGGACGATTCGGGTTCACGACGGCGACTGCCGCCGGGAGCTCCGGCCCCGGTCGGTGGTGATCTGTCACGACTACGTCGATCCCCTGTTCCCCCGCCAGGCGCACCGCATCGACGGCGGTCACACCGCAATCGACCGTGACGATGAGGGTGGCGCCGCGATCTGCCGCTGTGGCCACCCCGGTGGGCCCGAGGTCATACCCGTCCCGAGTGCGGTGTGGGACGAAGGGCGTGACATCGGCCCCCAGATCCGCCAGGCCGCCCGAGAGGACCGCGGCACCGGTCATCCCGTCGACGTCGTAATCCCCGTGAACCAGGATCGTCTCGCCGGATCGCAGAGCCGTCTCGATCCGACTGGCGGCCGCGTCCATGTCAGGGAGCAGCCCGGGCGGGTGGAGCGCTTCCAAACTGGGTCGGAGGTAGGACCGAACGTCGGCGTCGGTACCAATGCCCCGCCGCACGAGGAGTGTGCAAAGCGGCTCGGGGAGGCGGGTGAGCCGCTCGATCCGCCGAACCTCGCCAGGGTCGATCCTGGCGGGAAGCGCCCACCGAGGGGCGGGTGGGGTTGCCCTTTCGACCCCCGCCGTCACCTGCGCCGTCAGTCCCCGGAAGAGCCCGCGTAGAGAATCACTCCGCACCCCTCGCACACGGCCAGTTCGCGCCCTGCTCGAATGTCGGCCTGCCGCTGCTTCGGCACGGCGGTGAAGCAGTGCCCACACGCCCCATCGGGAGTGAGAGACGCCAGGGCCGAATGGGTCTTCCCTCCGCGAACCGACTGATAGAGCCGTAGCGATCGGCGGTCGAGACGCTCCTCCTGAGCGTTTTTGCTGTCCGAGTGAGCCGCCAGATCGCCCTCGAGGTCCACCCGCTCGCCGCCGATCTCCGTCTCCCGGCCGGCGAGGCTATCGTTCGCTTCCGCAAGCGCTGCCTCGGTCTCGCCAAGACGCTCCGAGAGAGTCTCGACGTCCTGCATCGCATCGAGAGCGTCTTCTTCCGCCGCCCGAAGATTACGACGCGCCGTGTCGGTCTCCGTGCGGACCGCGAAATGCTGCTGCATGTTCTCGACGGCCGCCGCCCTCGTCTCCAGTCTCTTCAACGTCGCCCGGCCGGCCTGAACCGCACGTTGGTATCGGCGGACACGCTCTTCGGCCTCTTCCTTGTCGCTGGTGATCTTGGCGGAGTTCGCCTGGAGCTCTTCGACCGACTCTCGCAGCGCCGCGAGCTCGTTGTCGTAGACGTCGAGCTGGGTGGTAATCCGCAGGATCTCGAGATCGGTCTCCTGCAGGGTTAGAAGGTCTCCAACGGTATCGCTCGCTTCCATTCTCGCTCCTGTCTCAGCGTTCGCTTTGATCCGTGTCCTCGGAGATCCACCCCGGCGGACCGGCCTGTGGCGCCTTCGCGTGTGCGTGCGGCATGAAAGCCGCGGCCTCACCGACGTCACGCAGTCGCGCGGCGAGGTCCTGCTTCTCGATCAACAATCGACGCTGCTGCTCGGCATCCGCAAGCGCGAGCTCGCGATCGATCTCGCCAAGACGATCCCGCTGCCGTCTGAAAATCAGACGCCGTGCCGCAGCCTCGAACACCTGGTCCGGGTGCAGAAGCTCGGACGCATCTTCCAGCAGCGACGCTACACGCGAGCGAGTGTCGGACGAGAGCCCGGACCAGTCGGATTCCGCTTCGCCGCTATCGCGCCGTGCCTCTACATACTCGAACACTTCGCGCCACGATCCGTTCAAGAAGCTCCCCCCATCCAGCCCCAGGCGTTCGGCTCGTTCGATGAGCGTCGGGTCGCGGACGAGGAGCAGCGCGAGATCGTGCTCCGCGCGCTCACCAGCCCCCGAACGGGCGCCTCCGCCTCCGTCCCCGGCCGTAGCGCCAGCCACCCGTGCGGGTCGCGGACGTGCCGTCCGCGACCGGTCCGATCGGGCGATCTCGTGGACCAGCGTGTCCCGGCGGACCCCGGCGCCATCGGCGGCGCGGTCGAGATAGATGTCGCGAAGCGCCGGGTCCCGGACGGCCCGCAGGGTGCTCAGCAGACCGTCCACCGCCCGACGCCGCCCCTCGACACGATCCAGGTACCCCTCGCGCCTGAGGATCTGGAGCTTGCGCTCGAGCACGTCCACGGCGTCGTCAAAGAGCTCGCGAATGGCGGCTGGTCCGCGCTCGCGAACGAGCGAATCCGGATCGTCCCCGTCGGGCAGCGTCACGACCATGGGGTGGATCCCGGCGGCGAGCAGAACATCACCGGTGCGAAACGTGGCCTTCAGCCCCGGACGATCGCTGTCGTATAACAGGTACACGCGGTCAGCGTACTTCTTGAGGCGGTCTGCCTGCTGACGCGTGAACGCGGTCCCCAGCCCCGCCACGGCGACCCGTATATCGGCGCGGTGGAGCGCCATGACGTCGGTGAATCCCTCCGCGAGCGCCGCGAATCCCTCACGCCGAATGTGGTGGCGAGCCCAGTTCAGGCCGTACAGCTCCTCCCCCTTGTGGAAGACCGGCGACTCGGGGGAGTTGATGTACTTCGGCGCGTCCGATCGAGAATTGAGAATCCGGCCGCCGAAGCCGATCGGCCTGTCTCGGAGATCCAGAATCGTGAACATGAGGCGTCCGCGGAAGCGATCGTAGGGTTCGTCGGCCCGCTCGCTCGTCGCGAGAAGACCCAGCTCCAGCAACGCCCGGTCCTCGATGCCATGCGCGTGGGCGGCGTCCCGCAGCGCTCGCCACTCGTCCGGGGCGCAGCCGACCCTGTACTCCTTCGCCTCGTCGAGCGAGATGCCGCGCGACTGGAGATACTGCCGCGCGGCTGCTCCAGCCTCCCCCGTCAGCTGATCCTCGAACCACTCCGCGGCGAAGGCGAGTGTCGACCGAAGTCCCGCGTACGGGTCTTCCCGCTGCTCTTCCCGGTCGGGAACCTCCACGCCCACCCGCGCTCCGATCTGTCGCACGGCCGTCGGGAAGTCGAGACCGAGGTGCTTCATCAGGAACCCGAAGACATCCCCGCCCTCGTTGCACACGAAGCACTTGAAGATCCCGCGATCGGGATCGACGGCGAAGTTCGGACCGTCTCCACCGTGCAGCGGACAGGGCCCCCGGTAGCTCTTCCCGGTGCGCTTGAGCTGTACGTGCTCGCTGATGATCTCGACGATATCCGCGCGTGCGCGGATCTCTTCGACGATGTGGTCGCCTACCACCGTGGCTTCACTCGAACTTCACCATCGTGACTCCCGTGCCGCCTTCCCTGGGATCGCCCGTCCTGTGCTCCGACACGCGCGGATCGCGATCGAGAAGGTCGCCGACGACCTTCCGCAGCGCACCCGTTCCCTTCCCGTGTATGATGCGCAACCACGGGAGTTCCGCCACCACGGCGGCATCGAGGACAGGCGTGAGCGCGGCTTCGACCTCCTCCGCCCGAAGGCCCCTCAGGTCGATCTCGGTCTTCACGTCGAGGTTCGGCCGGTGTTCCCGTCGTTCCGGCCTCGGTCGCGGTCGCTTCCGGTCGATCGATGCTTCGCCAGGTGCGGTCTCGCTCCCGATCGGACTGAGATCGTCCGCCGCCATCGTCAGCCGGACGCCGTCCAGCTCCACGACGCCTCGATCCCCCCGCAACTCGACCAGCACCCCCAGGCGGGATCCCTCGCCCCAGCGCACCCGATCGCCCACGCGCAGTTCCCTCGACGACGGCGGGGCGTTCGGCGACGTCATGAGGGCTTCTCTGCGGCCCCGCGACTCCCTGATCCCCCGCTCGACCACGTCGCGCGCGGCGCGACGCGACTCCCGTAAAGAATCGTCCTCCCCTCTCGGCTCCGCCGCCGCGTACTCGGTCTCGAGATGTCGGATCGCCTCCTCGACATCGGACCTTGCCTGCTTTAGCGCCGATTCGACCGCCTCCTCCGCGTCCCGGCGAGCCTCTACCAGCAGGACCTCGACCTCTTGCTCGCGCCGCTCCAGCTCGGAGGCCCGGGATCGGATCGAAGCCGTCTCCTCGTCCAGCTCGCGCCGCAGCTCGTCGACCTCGGACTGCTCCCGTTCGAGCCGGGCAAGCAGCTCGTCGAGCGAACGGTGATCGGTGTCGAGGCGCGCACGCGCGTCCGCCAGCACATCCTTCGGGACCCCCAGCCGAGCGGCGATTTCCAGGGCGTAACTCCGACCCGGGCGGTATTTTTCCAGTCGATACGTGGGCTGGAGTCGATCGCTGTCGAACTGGAGAGACGCGTTCACCGCTCCGGTCTCCTCCTCCGCGAGACCCTTGAGATCGCCGAGATGTGTCGTCGCGATCGTCAGACGAACGGTGCGCGACAGGGCCGATAGCGTCGCGGCCGCCAGCGCTCCCCCCTCGGACGGGTCTGTCGCACTTCCGATCTCGTCGATCAAGACGAGGTCATCGGGGCCTGCGGACGCCAGGATCTCGGCCAGGTTTCTCGCCTGGGCCCCGAACGTGGACAGAGACGCCGCGATCGACTGCTCGTCCCCGATGATCGCGTACGGCCCGCCGAGAAACGGTAGCCGGGTGCCCGGACCGACCGGCGGCACGACTCCGCTTCGTGCGAGCGCGACGAAGAGGCCGACGGACTTGAGGAGCACGGTCTTTCCCCCGGCGTTCGGCCCCGAGATGA
>Ga0224508_10001557_pt1 | contig 20468 bp, 13 predicted proteins | sample SF_Jan12_sed_USG_4_FD_170157 | JGI IMG/M metagenome (GOLD analysis project Ga0224508, IMG submission 170157) | Sediment microbial communities from San Francisco Bay, California, United States - SF_Jan12_sed_USGS_21 | ecosystem: Environmental > Aquatic > Marine > Sediment | place: USA... | reverse complement strand
AGTGCTGTCTTTCCCTTAACGCTTCCGGTATCGACATCGGGAATTGTTTCAATGAGCCGATCCAATGCTTGGATATCAGAGTACTGAATCGCCTCGTGCCAGGCTTCTTGGTCTGACCGCGCTGTCGCAACAAGACTCACCGCCAATAAGATTGCTGCGAGCTCTATCGATATGACGCACACCCTCATAGCTAAGGTATTGATGTCAATGCGGTGGATGGGTTGGGTGCTTTTGGGCGTCCTCTGGGATGTGTGCCCAGGGCTGGGTACTGTCACACCAAATATGCATACTGAGATGGATCCAACCAGGATCATCCAGAGTCCCTGCTTTGATTAGCCAGAGGTGCGCTACTACTTGGGCGTCGCTGAACAGTTGCGAACCGCGGTCTCCGCAAAACGTAATCGGATTGCCGCTGGAGCCTGTCACTGTATACCCCTTGACCTCACCCTGGAGTAACTAAATGACTCGGTCGGCACCTTAACCACGGTTACCATCTGCCCACCACTGGACTTTTGGCAGTCAGTGCAACGACAGTGGGCAGTGAATAGAGGTTCTGTAGTACATTCATACCGTATGTTGCCGCACAGATATCCCCCGGTGAATGGCGCCATCATAGGATCTCCTGTTGTGGCAGTAAGGGCCGCATTGTACTGCTGACCGGAGAGCGACTGCAGCGAAAAATTCGAATAACGTTGGACAATGATGTCACCCACACCTCATTCATTGAGGAGCATGAAAATGATCGACCTTTACACCGCCGCAACACCTAATGGACAAAAAATCCACATCATGCTGGAAGAGATACAGCTCGACTACCGTGCCCATTGGGTAGATATCGATCGTGGAGAGCAATTTGATCCTGAGTTCCTAAAAATCAGTCCCAATAACAAGATTCCGGCGATAATCGACCAGGATGGTCCAGGTGGTGCGCCATTTTCGGTTTTCGAGTCGGGCGCCATACTTATTTATCTCGCGGAGAAGACGGGTCAATTCCTGCCTGAAGAGCCTCGGGTTCGTTCACAGGTGATTCAGTGGCTAATGTTTCAAATGGGCAGCGTGGGGCCCATGCTCGGTCAGGCTCACCACTTCAGGGCTTATGTGCGTGACAAGATTCCCTATGCGATACAGCGCTACACCAACGAGGCCCGTCGTATCTATAACATCTTAGATAACAGACTAGGCGAACATAGTTATTTGGCGGGAGACTATTCCATTGCTGACATGGCGGTATTTCCCTGGATACGTCTACACGAACGCCAAGGACAGGATCTCGATCAGTTTCCAAATCTCAATGCATGGTTCGATAAAATCGCAGCGCGACCTGCGGTGGCCAAGGATATGGAGAAATTAGAAGATAAGGTTGGTGAGATCGACGACGAGATGTGGTCAGTTTTATGGGGTGATGAGCAATTCAAGCGGCGCTGATCAAACAATAGCTATTGATGTCGTTCGCTGTCGCGCCTAGAAGGCGCTCCTACGAGGGTGGAATTTCACTTTTGGTCGACCCTGCGTTTGCTCTCTGAACCCCTGATTTCCAAAACCTAGCTGGTTTGGACGAGCAGACGCTCAACTTCTGGTCATCGGTAAGAGCAGCTTCCAGCTGCGAGGCATGTGCGCGACGCATACTTTAAAAAGTTAAGCCGCGACAATTTGCTGCTACAGTAAACCATCAGCGTTGTAACGTATTCCCAGGCGGGAACAACCCGCCCGGGAATATGTGAACAACTATTACTCTATGCCGAGTATTGCCTTCGCTTCGGCTAAAGTGGCGACGGACGCGTCATGATCACCGCTGTTGTGAAGTTCCTCTCCTTGTGCACGTAACTCCATGACTTTCGCCAAGTCCTCGGCCGACAGAGTAGCCTCGGCAGTCACTAGCGCCTCATCAATTAGGCCCATATCGACGGGACATTGAGACGCGAACGCTGGTGCACCCAGCATTGCCAATACGGCAATTGCAGTAAGTTGATGTCTAATCATCTCTCGGCTCCATTAGTGGGGGTTGGTGTTTACGCGATTCAGTTGGCTGTCCTTGACTTTCGGTGCGAGAAGACACTCGGCACCCGCCAACCTGGCAATGAACCATAGTAGGTCCTTTAACCTACAACGGTTGAGCTAGTATACAGTTGACGTCAAGTACCATCAACATGAACGACTTAAATGGCTTATGGGGACCTTTTACTCCACAAGTAGCCTTCCCTAGGCGAATCACGAGTCAATGAACCAAACTCAAGATGCGGTGGAGCTGTTCATCAAGTGGAATAGTTGTACCCGGAGGGACCGAGAAGTGTTTTGGTCTTTTAGTCGAACAGCCCTTTGAGTTTATCCCCTAGTTTTTCTTCAAGCTTCTCTTTTAGTTTTTCTTTGACTTCTTCTTTTTCTTCTTCAATCTTCTGGTCTATCTTCTCCTTTGCCTTTGCCTCGATGAGGCCGGCCACATCGATGCGAAACTTTGGGTCGGCAAATACGCCGTCTACCCGGACAGGGATGGGAATTCCTTTCAGCTCCTCAAGCTCTTTGCCACCCTGTCCTTGAAACGACTCGACTACATTGACTGTCATCAGATAGTCGATGGTCTCTTTAGCGATGTCGGCGGAACCCTTCCCGGTTATTCTAAACAGCGGCGATTTAATGCTGAGGTCATCGTTATACGCAATACCATCCTTGATTGACAAACTTCCTGTCATCTCCGAAAAACGGGTTTCATCTTCTTCGCTGGAGTCTATTTCTTGTTCGCGATCTTTTGCCTTTAGGTAAAGTTGCCGTGCGTTAATGAGCATTTGTTGAATGTTGAAACCTTTTATTGCACCATCTCTAATGGCCAGTTTGGCGGTGCCGTTAAGGTTTTTAGTAATTTGGTCCGTCGCTGCGCCTTTTGTGTTGAAGTTAAAACCGAGGGTACCGTTGCCCGATAACTTGTCACTGATCTCAGCGTCGGATAAAAGAGGCAGCACCGACACCGCGGTGAAATCTTGCTGGTAGGCCAAGGCCGGCACCTCGCTACCTGCGTCGACTTTGATCGTCCCCAGAGACTCGCCGTCATATAGCAGTGATTTGATGGGATCGATATTTACCTGTCCGTCCTGGGAGCGCAGGCCAACCTCGACTTTAGACATTTTCAAGCCTCCGGCCTTTAGATCCCCGATGGATATCGAGCCTTGTGCATTCAAATCGCGCAACAACGCGACTGGAATCAATACAACAGCTCGGCTATTGCCTTGGTTTGAGTTGCCCTGGGTCTGCCCTGAATTTTCACTAGGCGAGTCGCTCGAGTCATCCAGGTCCAATCGATCTATGTCCAAATCAAACTGATAGACCGGCTTTTCGAAGCCTTTCACGGAGAGCGATCCGCGAATTTTCATGTCATCGACTTGAGCGGACAACTCGCTTAGCGTCGCACTGTCTTTGGTGACGTCGAAGCGAGTCTCGAGGGTCGCAGTTGAAAGCATAGAGTCTTCTTCCAGATCTAACTCAGTGCCAATCTTTTGCAGCAATTGCTTTAGTTCAAGGTTACTGGATTTCAAACTACCGCTGAACTGCGGCGCATCCACAATGTTGCTTCCGGTAATCGATGCATCGATTCGCCCATGGGGAGTGTCAAGGCCTAGCTGTGGTGCAGAGAACGTCTGTTTCCCGGTATCTAGCTCAAGTGTGGGCGCCGACAGTACGCCAGTGAGATCCTTGTATTTGGCGTCCATTGATACGTCGGCGAGACTGGCATTTACCTGGTCCTTGCCCACTTGAAAGGAGCCCCTCGCGCTGACGTTCTGGACTGACATCTCAGGGGCTAGTCCGTGTTCTACTTTTAGCTTATTCAGTAGCCCAATGACATTGACGGAGCTCAAGGTGACCTCTCCTGTAGCCATTGGCTGGCTCTTTATTCCTGTAGCAGCCATCTGCCCTTCGATCTTGCCGTCCTGCGAGTTGAGCACAAAACTCGAAAGCTCGGCTGTTTCTTGTTGTAAGTCGGCGGTTGCGGAGGCGGCGTTAAGGGTTGCCTTGAGCTCTCCATATTCGGTGTCTAGCTGGATATCATTGATGGCTAAGTTCTGGGCCTTAGTTTGGTAAGTGGCCTCCGTCGCCTTCAGGTTGATGGTTGCCAGCCCCGTGGTTGTCAGAGTCAAGTCCTTCAGACGAATGGAATCATCTTCCAGGTTGATGGAGGCATTAACATCGAAGGTCTCGGGCTGTTCTAGAGTGTTGCCCTCAATGGTGCCACTGATCTCCAGTGGCACATCTTTACCAGGTACAATGGTGCCGGTCTGCGCATTCAGGTTGCTTAGCTGGTACTCGACACCGGCCGCCTCGTCGCGGTAGCGAATCGAAGAATCGCGAATATCGAATCCCTGTAAAGACAGCGCTGCCACACCGGCTTCGGTGGCTTTGTCGGCGGTGTTTTCTTCGCCACCTTCTCCAGTTTGGGTTGTCTGTGCAAGACTGTCCCAATTGGTTTGTCCGCTGGCGTCACTAATCAAGTTGAGCTGCAGTCCTTTGATGAGGATAGTGCCGGCTTCGACCTGGCGCGATAACAGCGGCAACAGTCGCAAACGCACACTGGCCTCGTCCAGCTGGACCATAGGTTCATTACCGAACTCCGTCGGGTTAGCAAGCGAGACCTTCCCTGTTTCCACGCCAAGCCAGGGGAATATCGAAAGATTTAAATCACCTTGGATATCCAACTTTCGGCCGGTTTTGTTCTCCACCAACCGCGCGATTTCATCTTTGTATTCATTCGGGTCGACTAACAACGGGAGCGCAATAGCTAGCCCGACGACTAGCACAACAATAGCGCCCACGACCCACAGTATTACCTTAAGCAACTTCGTCATAAAAATGTCTCCACGCTAGGTTGATCTCCATACCTTTGACAACGATGAGGGGGCCGGGTCGTCACCGGACCCAAGTTACGACTCCACACAAGGGGAACACGCTTGGGTTCATTAAAATTACACCGAATTGATCATGGATCGATTGGGCTGGAAACCGTAGTATAAATACTATTTACTTTCAATAATATAAGTATGCTTCTTCAATTCACTTGTGAATTCGGATGACGCAGGCACTTGTGACAAATAGTGGATAGTTATTGCTCCATTGACGTTCATATTCGATACAAGATCTAGACTGAGTCTACGTTTCCCATCAACTGTCTCGTAAAGGTTCCATCCTGATTCTCTAATGACAATCGTCATGCTCAAGGAGCTGTGACCACATCCTAATCTATATATGGGTGCCCACAGTTGATCAAGATCAGTGTGCCATGGAGCCCTGAACGCCTATCTGTCTCACATCCGGGATTCGAAATCCGAGGCCTGCGACATACCACTGCTAATCCCTCGCCTGGTTGCGGGAGTGCAGGTTCGCCCCCGAGGAACAGGGATTCGACACATGGTTGTATATCGGAGGTGCTATAGCAGGCCACTACATTGTCGCTAAGTGTAAATCGCTGTCAGTGCTGATGCTAAGCTTGCGGTGCACCGAGTGGTATCATCTCGGCATGGCTTTAATCTGTCGGCCGCTGGGCACTGAGTCCGGGGTCGATTTCCGTCCAATCCATCTTTGGAGCGATGAAAATGTCTCAAGGTGTTTGTGTCGTAGCAGGTGTAGGTCCCGGAAATGGTGCGTCCTTTTCACACAAGTTTGCGTCTGCAGGCTACACAGTCGTGATGCTCGCACGCAACAAACATTATTTGGACGAATTACAAAGTACGACGCCAGGATCCCACACCTACCCCTGCGATGTCTCTGATCCCGATGCAGTGCGTGAGGTGTTTGCCCGAATTCGAGCGGACATCGCACCGGTAGATGTACTTATCTATAACGCAGGCGCGGGAGAATGGTCATCGGTGGAGGACACGACTATAGATGGATTCGAATCATCGTGGCGCACCAACACCCTTGGACTGTTGGTTGCTTCACAACAAGTCATCCCCGACATGAAGAAGGCGAAGCTTGGGTCGATCATAGTGATTGGTGCCACTGCTTCGTTACGCGGCGGCGCCAACACCACGGGGTTCGCCTCCGCCAAGGCGGCACAGCGCAGTCTATCTCAGTCTTTGGCCCGAGGCTTGGGACCCGAGGGAATCCACGTGAGTTATGTAATCATCGACGGCGTGATCGATCTGAAACGTACCCGCGCGCGCATGCCAGACAAGCCAGATGATTTTTTCTTAGATCCGAATGAAATCGCCGAATGTGTTTTTCAATTAACCCAACAAGCCCGGTCCGCATGGACATTTGAGTTGGATCTAAGGCCTCATGGGGAAAAATGGTGAACGGAAGATAGACACTAAGTGACAGTGGGCTGACCTCGGTGTACGTTCCGAGTCACTTCGCGGAGGACGATTGGGTTGTATTACTCGACACTATTGAGGCCTACCCCTTCGGACTGTTGGTGCTGTCATGTCCGCATGGTCTTGAAGCCGCACACCTACCGTTTGTGGTAAAGCGTAGTGGCGAAGACAAAGGGTTGTTGCGGTGCCACGTTGCACGTGCTAATCCGATCTGGAAGGGCGTTCACAATGATAGTACGGCGCTGGCGGTGTTTTCCGGGCCACACTCCTATATTTCTCCCGACTGGTATGACTCGAAGCATCAAGTGCCGACCTGGAACTACGTCGCGGTCCATGTCACTGGTATTCCTCGTTTGATGGAGGATTGGGAAGTGATTGATGTTTTGGATGATCTCAGCGAAATAAGTGAATCGCGGTTGGCCAAATCACCATGGACTGCCGGCAGACTTCCACAACAGGTATACAAGGGGCTGCGTAAGGGGATTGTCGGTATAGAGATTGGGATAGAATCTATGCAAGGGAAGTGGAAGTTATCTCAGAATAAGACGCCTGCTGACCGTCGTAGGGCTGCACTAGCCTTAGATGCGCTGCGTGATGAAAACAGCCACGGTATCGCCGATCTGATGCGAGTGATTGACCAGAACGTTACCGATGCCAAGTAGGCTGACTGCCAATCGTTAGGGCTCACGATGGGCTGCGGGGTAATGAGTCCCTGTTTATTCTAGAATTTACAAAATCTGAGATGGCTGTATTTTGACCGCCGGTTAGGTAAAGTGGCGCTTAACCATAGCCCGTGTAGAGAATAATTAGGTGAATCAGTCTGAAGTCCCCGGTGAGCTGCTCACAGTTCGCGATCTTGAGGTTGGCTTTAGGGTGCACGGCGGACATATTGCGGCGGTTCGAGGGGTGTCGTTCTGCGTGCGGGCCGGCTCCACCGTAGCGCTGGTGGGAGAATCTGGATCGGGCAAAACCGTGACTGCGCATGCCATCATGGGTATCTTGCCTGAGTCGGCAAGCATCACCTCCGGCAGCATTCTTTTTGATGATCCTTTGCAAGCAGGGCCCGCGATCGATATTGCCAAGCTCAAACCGAGCAGCGCTGCCATGCAAGCGATTCGGGGCGGTCGGATTTCCATTATCTTTCAGGAACCCATGGTTTCCCTGTCCCCGCTGCACACAGTCGGTGATCAAGTGAGTGAGGCCCTGTTCTTGCACCGTGATGTGGGCACGAAAGAAGGCATGGAGTTGACCGAGTCCATGTTGGCCATGGCCGGATTTCCCGATCCGAGGCGCGCGATCAGAACTTATCCTTTTGAGTTGTCCGGGGGATTGAGACAGCGAGCCATGGTTGCTATGGCATTGATCTGTCGTCCGGCGCTGCTCATTGCCGATGAGCCCACTACCGCACTGGATGTGACCATCCAAGCGCAGATTCTAAAGCTCATTAAAGATCTACAGAGTCAGCTCGACATGGCAGTGCTGATCATAACGCACGATTTGGGGGTAGTTGCAAATGTCGCTGAAGAAGTGGTGGTGATGTATCACGGGGAGATAATGGAAAGTGGGACCATTGCTGACGTTTTTGAGAAAGCGGCTCACCCGTATCTGCAGGCATTACTACGTGCAGTGCCAAAGTTTGACATGCGGGGCGACGACAGACTTATTCCAGTGCGTGAGATCGAGCACGAGATCGGCCCACTGATCAAGCACGCGGAAGTGTGGAGTGAACAGGCTCGGAACGCTGGACCGCACTTGTCGCTTACGAATCTGAGCAAGACATTTCAGATCCGCAAATCGGGCGTGTTTGGAGGCCCAGAGGAGACCCAGATTAAGGCAGTAGACAATGTCAGCTTGGATATTGCCTGCGGTGAATCTTTTGGTCTGGTAGGTGAAAGCGGTTGCGGCAAGACTACGTTGAGCAAGATCATCATGGGCGCGCTCAGGCCCGATACGGGAGAAGTACGGTACAACGATCGCGGAACTATAGTGGATACGCTCTCGTTGGATCAGGAGGGATTGAAGCGCTACCGGCACAAGGTGCAGTTTATTTTTCAAGATCCGTTCAGCGCTTTAAATCCGCGGATGACAGTCTTCGACATCATTCGTGAACCATTGATAATCCATCAGATAGGAGACGATGCGCATCACCGAGAGCTGGTGCAAGAGCTTATGCGTTTGGTAGGCCTTAACCCGAGATTTCTCAATCGCTACCCGCATAGTTTCTCCGGCGGACAACGCCAGCGTCTCGGAATCGCCAGAGCCCTCGCACTGCAACCTGATCTGTTGATCTGCGACGAACCGGTTTCTGCATTGGATGTGTCTATTCAGGCGCAGGTCCTCAACTTGCTGAAAGACCTACGTGAGGAATTAGGTCTGACTTATCTGTTTATTTCCCACAATCTGGCGGTAGTGGATTACATCGCTGAACGTATCGCGGTGATGTGTGGCGGGCAGATTGTGGAGGTGGCTCCGAGGGAAATTCTATTTCGCGCCCCGGTTCACCCATATACCAAAACCTTGCTGGTCGCAGTGCCCTATCCTGATTTGAATCGACCGTTGGACTTTGCGGCCTTGATGAAGGATAGACTGTCGGATCCGAAGGGTTGGCCAGAGCCCTTTTGTGAAGATCTTGAGGTAAACTCGTCCTTGGTTGAGATTGATACAAATCATTTCGTACGCATGACGGGGAACGCTGTGCCGGAGAACGTAGCATGAACCGACTATGGAGTATTAGTTGCTTACAGTTCTTAACACGATGGTTGGGCAGCTTGGCCACGCTTTGTGCCTTGTCTATCGTGCCACTCCAATTGCTGGCGGCCGAATTCAATTGGCAAGAAGTACCGAGTCTGAAGCAAGCGGTAACCTCTGGCGCTCTGCCTCCGCTGAAAGATCGCGTTCCTATCAGTCCTTCCATTGTCTCGTTCACCGACTCGGAACAGACTTTGGGTGAGTACGGTGGCGAACTTCGCTTGCTGATGGGCAAGCCCAAAGATATTCGAATGATGATGGTGTACGGCTACGCTCGCTTGGTCTGCTATGACAGAGACTTCAATCTGGTCCCTGACATATTAGAGCGTGTCGACAATGACCAGAACAAGGCTTTTACCCTGCATTTGAGGCCAGGCCACAAATGGTCCGATGGTCACCTCTTTACCAGCGAGGATTTTCGGTATTACTGGGAAGATGTCGCGAACAACCCTGATCTAAGCCTGCACGGGCCGCCACAGAACTTACTGGTCGATGGTGAACAACCTGTTTTTGAAGTGCTTGATGAGACGACGGTGCGTTATCGCTGGACACGACCCAATCCTGATTTTCTCCCCACCCTTGCCGGGGCGAGCCCATTGTTCATTTATCGCCCAGCGCATTATTTGAAGCAGTTCCATGCGAACTATGTTGATCAAGAAGTCTTGGAAGGGATAGTTGAGGAAGCCGGCACCCGCAATTGGGCCGGACTACACCACCGTATGGATCACCAATATAAATTCGACAATCCCAACTTGCCAGTATTACAACCCTGGGGCAATACCACAGCACCTCCTTCAGAACATTTTATTTTTGAACGCAATCCGTTCTATCACCGTGTAGATTCATCTGGAAAACAACTCCCCTACATCGACAGAGTCATCGTTGACATTACCAGTACAAGTCTAGTTCCAGCAAAGACCGGAACGGGCGAGTCCGATCTCCAAGCCCGTTATCTCCGCCTGGATAACTACACATTTCTGAAAGCCGGGGAACAGCGCAATGATTACACAGTGAGACTGTGGCGTACGGTCAAGGGCGCACAAATCGCCCTATTTCCTAACTTAAATGCGAATGACCCGATATGGCGTGAACTAATTCGAGACGTTCGCTTCCGCCGCGCGCTTTCTTTGGCGATTTATCGACGTGAGATCAACCAAGTTATCTATTATGGAATGGTCAACGAGGGCAACAACACCGTCTTACCCGAGAGCCCCTTATACCGTGATGACTTTGGAGAGTCCTGGGCGAGGTTCGACCTTGACGAGGCGAATCGTTTGTTGGATGAAATCGGTCTTACGGAGCGTGATGAACGCGGCATTCGCCTGCTTGCGGACGGTCGTCCGTTAGAGATTATCGTGCACACTGCTGGGGAAAGCACTGAAGAGACGGATGTTTTGGAGTTGGTACACGATAGCTGGCTCAGAGCCGGTGTGAAGCTCTACAGCAAACCCTCTCAACGTGAAGTGTTTCGCAATCGTGTTTTCTCTGGTGATGCAGAGATGTCGGTGTGGTCCGGGATCACCAACGGCGTCGCCACTTCGGAAATGAGTCCATGGGAGTTCGCTCCCACTACACAGCAACAGTTGCAATGGCCGAAATGGGGACAATTTTTTGAGACCGGTGCGGCGGCTGGCGTGCTTCCGGACATGCCGAGTGTTCTGGAGTTAACGGAGCTTAATCAGCAATGGCGACTCGCTTCAACGGTGGAAGAACGTACTCGGATTTGGCAAAAAATGCTCGAGATCCACAGTGATCAGGTGTTTACTATCGGCGTAGTGCGTGGCGTACGTCAGCCTGTTGTGATTAACAATCAACTCAGAAATGTACCCACAGAAGGAATATACAATTGGGACCCAGGTGCATACTTTGGTCTATATAGACCTGATACTTTCTGGTTCACTGATGCTCGGCGCTGATCTAAGATATCGTTTTGTCAAGCCTAAAGCTGCGCTCAAGTTACGGAACTAGACACGAACCCTTATCCCTCTAAATTAAGATAATGTCGAAGTCCATGGAAGTGGGCACCTAACGTCCAATGCTTCGTTACGTTGCTCAGCGATTGCTGATGATGATCCCGACACTGCTCGCCATCAGTGTCATAGTATTTGTCATTATTCAACTTCCGCCCGGCGATTATCTTGAGAGTTATATTGCCGAACTACAGAGTCAGGGCGAATCTGTGGATCTGGACAAAATTGCATTCCTGAGAGAGCAGTACGGGTTGGACAAGCCGTTATATGAACAATACTTTCGTTGGTTGCTGGGAATGTTGCATGGTGATTTTGGTTTCTCGTTTGAATATGACCTGCCGGTTAACGAGGTCGTCGGCGATCGTTTGTACCTCACCATCCTGGTGTCTACCTTTACCATATTATTTACTTGGGCGATCGCCTTCCCAATTGGGATCTACTCAGCAACGCACCAATACAGTTGGGGGGACTATGGTCTGACTTTCATCGGATTCTTGGGGTTAGCGACACCCAATTTTCTGTTGGCATTGGTGATGCTCTATCTCGCTAATGTGTGGTTTGGTACCTCCATCGGTGGATTGATGGATTCCGACTATATCGATCAACCTTGGTCCTGGGGAAAGATTGTCTCGATCCTGGAACACCTTTGGATCCCCGTGGTGGTTATCGGAACTTCAGGCACTGCGGGGATGATCCGGCGACTGCGTGCAAATCTGTTGGATGAGCTACAAAAACAATATGTGATCACTGGTCGCGCCAAGGGATTACCTGAGACCAGATTATTGCTGAAGTACCCATTACGCATGGCGCTAAATTTCTTCATCGCCGATATAGGCAGCATTTTACCCAGCATCATTTCAGGTGCAGAGATCGTGGCGGTGGTGCTGTCGCTTCCAACTACGGGTCCAATGTTGCTGGGCGCTTTGCAGAGTCAAGATATGTACCTCGCCGGTTCATTTTTGATGTTCTTGGCGTTTCTCACGGTTTTTGGAGTCTTGTTGTCCGATCTCGCCCTAGCGATGCTCGATCCACGCATTCGGTTGCAAGGAGCGACGGTAAGATGAACAACGCCTCGGCGATTCCTCACCTGGAGCATTTTGTATCTAGCGAGCCGTTTGATCCACATTCTATAGAAGCGCTGACCCCGGAGCAGGAAAAAGTATATATGGCCTCCCAGTGGAGGCTGATGTGGTGGAAGCTCAAACGTCATCGTGTCGCAGTAGTTTCTGGTTTGATCCTGCTGTTGCTGTACGGTTCAACCCTAATAAGCGAAGTCATAGCCCCCTACGAGTTACACACTCGCAATATCGACAATGTCTACGCCCCGCCGCAACGCCTTCATCTATTTCATAACGGAAACTTTGTTGGGCCATTTGTGTATGGATGGGACTACCAACTTAATATGGAGACTCTCAAGCGTGAATACACGCAAGCCACTGATCAGATCTATCCGCTACGCTTTTTCTGCAGCGGCGACCGCTATGAATTTTGGGGTCTTTTCCAGGCACAGTTTCATTTGGTATGCCCCGCGGACGGGGGCACCCTGTTTCTGCTCGGCACTGATCGGTTAGGCAGGGACATGTTCTCCCGAATTACTTATGGGGCACGTATTTCTTTGACCATCGGTCTTGTTGGTATCGCGATTAGCTTTATGATGGGAATCGTGATCGGGGGCGTAGCGGGATACTACGGTGGCACGATAGATTTTGTGGTGCAACGGTTCATCGAAGTGTTGCGGTCATTCCCTGAACTCCCGCTATGGATGGCTTTGTCGGCAATTCTCCCGGTAAATTGGAGTCCGATTCTGATCTTCTTTGGCATTACCGTTATCCTTGCGATTCTTGATTGGACTGGCCTCGCCCGTGCGGTGCGCTCTAAGTTTTTGGCACTCAGAGAAGAAGACTACTGTGTAGCGGCACAACTGATGGGTGCGAGACCTCGAAGAATTATTTTTCGACATCTTTTGCCCGGATTCATCAGTCACCTAATCGCCTCAGCGACCTTATCCATTCCTGCAATGATTCTGGGGGAGACTGCTTTAAGTTTCCTCGGTTTGGGATTACGTCCCCCGATTACCAGCTGGGGTGTGCTGCTAAACGAAGCGCAGAATATTAACGTAGTTGCGCTTTACCCGTGGATAATGCTGCCTGTCATTCCTGTGATCATTGTTATACTGGCGTTCAACTTTTTTGGTGATGGGCTACGTGATGCGGCGGATCCCTACAAGTAACTTTTCTGAGTTTGAAAATTTGACTCTGAGCTGGTACAAATTCAATGCTCGTAGCAGGTTTGGCTGACGATGACGAACACCATGGAGTTGAAAGTACGTCGCTGTCTGAGCGAATTGGGCGTAGCATACGAATTGTTGCCATGTGATCCGGAACTCGCCGATACCGCTGTCTTCTGTGAGCACTATGGCTATTCCCTTGAGAATTCAGCCAACGCAATTCTTGTCACTTCTAAAACAGGCGAGAAGAAATACGTTGCCTGTGTGTTACTCGCATCCACTCGTCTCGACGTAAATAGAACCGTACGCAAACGCATGGGTGTACGTCGTCTGTCTTTTGCCTCAGCCGACGAGACTCATTGCTTGACCGGGATGGAAATCGGCGGTGTCACACCGATCGCTCTGCCGCACGATCTGCCGCTGTGGGTGGATGCTCGCGTAATGGCACGCGACTATGTCATTGTTGGCGGTGGCAGTCGGTCATGCAAAGTAAAGGTCTCCCCCGATCTATTCAAACGTACGCTCAATACAGACGTGGTAGAAGGTTTAGCGACTGAAGTCAGTTAGATTTGTTGTCGGACTTGACGCGCGTGGTAGTAACATGGAGGACAAGATTTGCTGGAATGTGTCGGAGGATTCGCACTTTCACAATTGCTAGGCAATAAGGATTCGCCGAACAGAAACCCTTTAAAGTTAGCTACGAGGACACGTTCATGACTATGGCGAAGCAGATTTTAGATTCCAAGGGACATGATGTTTGGTCTATCGGCCCGGATGAGTTCGTAATTGACGCGATTAGGTTGATGGCGGACAAAGGGATAGGAGCTTTGCTCATAATGGAGGGGGAAAAGCTAGTTGGGATAGTGAGTGAAAGGGATTATGCGCGTAAAGTAATACTGCAAGGCCGATCGTCGCAACAAACACAGGTCAAGGATATTATGACCATCAGTGTTTTATGTGCCCGTCCGCAACAGACCGTAGAGGAATGTCTAACGCTAATGACGGATAAGCGGGTCCGTCATCTTCCAGTTGTTGATGGGGAGCGGGTTGACGGCATGCTCTCAATCGGGGATCTGGTCAAGGCCATTATCGCAGAGCAGGAGTTTACGATAAAACAATTAGAACACTACATAAATGGCTAAGACGCCTAACCAACGCGGCTCAGATTACTTTTGTCAGCGTGTAGATCCGTTTAGTTCAGTGTCAGTGTGTAGCGCACAAAATTCGTTCTAGTTTCTAGGCCTTAAACCGAGTTTCTCGCGGGCCTCGACAGGGGTTAACACTCGTGCACCAAGGTTTTCAATTATAGTTACAGCTTTTTCGACTAGTTGACCGTTACTCGCGAATACCCCTTTGGACAGATACAGGTTATCTTCCAGACCGACGCGTGCGTTGCCGCCGAGTAGTACAGCTTGAGCCACCATAGGCATTTCCATGCGGGATATGCCAAATCCCGCCCACTGAGCATTGTCAGGCAGCATGTCGCACATAGCTTTCATCGAATGGGTGTCTGCAGCGGCGCCCCAGGGGATACCGAGGCAGATCTGATATAAGGGTGGATCTGCGACGAGGCCTTCTGCGACCAGTTGATTGGCGAAGCGCACCTGCCCGATATCGAACACTTCCATTTCCGGTTTCACCCCTAACTCCTTGATCTTCTGCGCCATAGCTCGGAGGTATGCGGGCGGATTGACATAGATTTCGTGCTTGTTGCCGAAGTTCATGGTGCCGCAGTCGAGGCTGCATATCTCCGGCAATAATTGTTCAACGCGGGCGAGTCTCTCCTCGGGGCCAACCAAATCCGTGCCCGAACCTGGTTGTAGCGGATCGGTCTCTCCCACTACGTAGTCGCCGCCCATGCCAGCAGTAAGGTTGATGACCACATCGGTGTCGCTATCGCGAATCCGATCTACCACTTCGCGGAACAGTTCAGGATCACGAGCGCCCTTCCCCGTCTTGGGATCACGTACGTGACAGTGCGCCACCGCGGCGCCCGCTCTTGCCGCTTCAATTGCTGCGTTGGCGACTTGTTCTGGGGTGACAGGAATCTCTGGATGGATACCGACAGTATCACCTGCTCCGGTGACCGCACACGTGATAATCACTTCATTATTCATCGAGAAATCCTCTATATCTATTTGATAAAGATCCTTTACTCTCTAACGGAGTAGAGATACTTGAGGTATTCTGCCACAACTTCATCATGGTTCCACTTCCTTTAGTCACAACTAAAAGCCGGATCCTAGATCAACGTTTCCGTTGACGGGGACATGAGCGATAGATAACCGGTCCGGTAGGTCGAGGCGCTGATAAAGTCCGTCGTCATGCGTCGAGAGTTTGGCAACTGTGCACCGCGACAACCTCACGCGGCTTTTGTGGCCACCTCCAGCCAACGCGCAGATGCCGGATTAAGTTCGCGAAATACAACACCTACGCCTTCGTCGGATTGTCTTACGAGTTCTGCCGGGAAGCGATACCAGCGACGTACTGTTTCGGTAACAATTGGGATCACTACATCAATCCGTGTGTGTGGTGATGGAAATTTTTGGTCAGTATGCACGAAGGCGCCCTCTACGCTAAGATCTGCAAGTCTCCCATGAACCCAGCCAACATCGCGGTGAAAGATTCGAACATCGACACCAACTGTTTTCCTTAAGCTACTCCGTCTGGTGCGCTGCTCATCAACGATTGATGTGCCATATAACTCGGTGTCTTCGAAGGTGGAAAAATCATGCGGTAAGTAAGAAAAACGCAGATAGACGTCCCCGACGCAGATTACATCCCCTTCCTGTAGGGCGCTTGAATTAACAAACCGGCCACCTACACGCACCCCATTTTTGGATGCGCGATCGATAATCTTGAAGTGTCCGAATTCATTTCGTCCAAGTTCAGCATGAAAACGTGACACGGTCTTATTTGGTAACCGGACTTCATTGTGTTTGTGCCTTCCGATCCGGGTGACTGCGGAACTGATGTCGTAACGTTGAGTGTCATCGCCATCTACCTTCCACAGGTAAGCATATGGGGCGGACCCGGTGCGGCTAGCAGACATTCGTCTCAGCAGCATCCATAGTAGTGTAAGTAGCAGTAAAGTCAGTAGGACGCCTGCTATGACATACCAAGTCTGGCGCTTTATCAAAGCATCGCCGGGGCTTGAGACTACCGTGGGCGTCCCCCTTGGTAGCGGTTCTTGTTCGAGTACTTCTTGCGGTTCCAGTGGGATAATAGGCGGCGGCTCAACCTCCGGTGCGGGTTCAACAACGGGTTCTGGTGGCGGAGGCATACTGATGAGTTGACTCATGGTGCTCGATGTATTTGCAGAGTGAAAGGTAATCTCCATTTCTGCCTCGCCCTGCTCCACTAACCCCTTGAGCGGTGAAAGGTCAATCTCAATTTGACCCCCGCTATCCAACCTCGCATACGGTGCCTGTATAAAGTTGGCGAGTTCTTCAGTATCTTTACTGGCGTTAACAAATTCACCACCAGTCTCTTCTGCCAGACGTCGCAGCACCTGCAAAGCCACAGACAATGGGGTGGACTTGGCATAACCGACTCCATAGATTTCAACCCCGGATTCGTTGGCGGCTTGGACGACGTCGGCATGGTTGTAAGCTAGGTCCTCAGCGAGCCCATCAGATAACAAAAACACTGCCTTGCGATCCGCGCTGTCTGAGGCCAGTAGGCGGACCGCTTGTAGTGTATTGCGATACAGTTCAGTAGTAAGTCCCGACGCACGCAAAGTTTGCGCTGCATTTTGCAGCTCTTCTTTGCTGGACCCGATCGAGGCTAGCAGTGTTAGGTCGGTATCGAATTTGGCCAAACCTAGCCGATGATGCGGTCGCATAGTCTCTAGCATTGCTAAGATATGGTCGGTGCCTCGTTTAACACTCGCTCCCCTCGCGGGATCACTGGTATCCAACAAAAACAAAATTGCAGTGGTTTGCTCTGAAGACGGATAGTCTAAGGCCATAGTAACCGGAAGCATTGTTCCACCGGCCATTGCAGTTACTCCGGTGATCTGGTTTTGCTCGGCGACTTTATAATCACAGATAACCAGAACCGGTTCGGGTTGCTCACAGTCCAATAGGATATTTGCTGAGGCCAACATCGCAGCTTGCGCGGAACTGGCAAGCAGGGTCAGACCCGCGAACGCAACCCTGATGAAAAACAGACAGGAAATCCTGCTGCTAAATTGCGTTGCCGCTTGTGAATTATCAAGCGGGCCGAATAGACGAGAAGCTGCCAACACGTGCTTTCCCTTAACAACGATGCTGGTCGACCTGAGTACCCAGGTCGATAGCGTTTTTGATACACCCCCATTTACGCCCGACCGGAGGTCGGCAATAGAGTTTACCTCGGAAACCAGCCTGGCTTCGAATATTTTCGTGTTAGCTGAATGAGCAGCAGTATTCGATGCTACGGTCTCCCGGTTCTACTCCTCGCCCATTGAGTTCAAGATTGACTTAATTAAATGTTGCACCTACTTGATTCACTAAGAGAATTTCGTCACATGGGCATTTACTTGGCGTAGTTCTGCGGCCGCAGTTTGAGTGAAGGTTGCCGTCGATGAGTGGACTGGGAAATAGAGGGGAGACATACTATGAGGCGGCGCTCAGTAGATTCATGAAGATTCGCCCGGGTTGTTGCAGTTCATCAAAACTGCCTCGCTCGACTAGCTTACCGTTGTCCATCACTATGACTACGTCGAAGTATCGAGCAAGCTCCGGGCGGCTGAGCCCCCAAATTAGGCCTCTTCCTTTCATATGATTCACCAAGTTTTCTAACACCCGCAGTTCAGCCGAGGGGTCGAGCGATGCAGTCGCATCGTTAACGATTAGTAGATCGGGTCGTTTAAGCAAGCAACGCCCAATGGCAAGTTTCTGGCGCAACGCCTGGCTTAGGCGTGCGCCAGCTACACCCACTGCATAATCCAGTCCCACCCGCATGACATCACGCCTTAGGTTGAGGGACTCCAACGTGTCGCGCACGAGCTCGCCGAGCTTGGCCTGCGCGTGAGCCTGCCCATAAGCTGGTTTTCCAAAGAGAATATTGTCTTGAATCGATATAGACGGGTTGTATTGGTCTGGATTGAAAAAATCGATGGAAGACGGATCTTTCAAACCCTCGGCAAACGCTTTGCGTGCCTCTAACAGCTTCGTTTGGATTCTGGAGTCGATCAACCCTAGGCGATGTCGAGCAGGGATCAGCTTGAACGGGAGCGAAAGTAGCAAGGCTCGTTCATCATCCGGAAGAGCGCTAATGCCTCCATCGCTGGCACGCCCGACAATTCCTTTGAATGTTGGTAAGTCATCTGCACTGATAAAACTATACTGTTCGAATAGGTCGCTCTGCGCGTCAACATCCGCGAATAACTCAACCATAAGCCCCGCAACTTGGTGACCGATCTCGATCAAATCATCGGTGATTCCATGGTCGTCTAGAATCTTGCGGACATATTGATTTGTAGATAACTTTTCCAGATCAAATTCTGTGTTTTTAGGTGTGCCGAACAGCAAATTCTCAGCGACATTCATGTTTGTGTTGTATCTGAACTTGTCGAAAAGCTCCACTAATGGTGCATAATCCTGATCTTGTAGGCGGTCACGTAGAGTCGAACGTGCCTGTAGAATACTTGCCGTTAATTCGGGCTGGGATTGCGGATCCAAAGAGCCAGAGAGTCCTAACTCGTAAATTTCACTTTCGAAGTCAACGGTAACTGCAAGATCGAGTATCTTTTCATCTAATTCCAATGCATTGGCACAGCCGGCCGCCTCATAATCCACCCAATCAGCGCGAACATCGTGGACACTGTTACCAGTTTCTCGCGCACTATTTTTATCTTTCTGACGCTGGCTTTGTCCCGCTTCATCGTAGGTTGGTTCGAGTAACGGCTGATGCTTGAGTCCATAAACCAGATTGTCTCGGATAGAACCGAAGAACATATACGCATCGGCGCCAACATAAGCCATGCGACCACCAAGTACTGCTTCGGGAAGTTCCGCCAGTGGGGCGTTAGCCAACGTAATTCGACCAGAAGTGGGTTTGACTAATCGCGCCATCAAACGGGTAAGCTCGTCTTTGCCGCTTCTGCCGGAGCCTACGATCGCGACACTCTGGTCCAAGCTTAAGTTGAAGCTCGCGCCCTCCACCGCTTTTGTGAATTCGTCTTCACCATAGCCGACATTCGTGCCTGAAAGATCACCCTGCAGCGGCTCGATATCCTCAGGTACCTCATCGACAATCTTAGAATCGAATATGTCTGGCGGTTGAAACTGCTCAATAATCGCGGCGTATTTAACGCGAACGTCAGCGGAGATCTGATAATACTTGAGTAGTTCTTTCCACGGATCGGCCAGATCTCTAGTGGCTGCAAGCACTGCGACCAATGCACCCAGAGATAAGTTGCCCTGGATTACGAAATATCCGCCCGCAGAGTAAAAGAAAAACGGAGCGATCTGGGCCAGGAAATTGTTCAAGAACTTGATAAAAAACTTTCGCCGAAAAATCTCGAGTCGGATGGAAAAGATGGTCCCCAGCCGCTCTGCGATATCTGCCCTCTCATAGTGGGAAGTATCATGAGCGTGGATTTCAGTGGCACCGGAGACGCCTTCGCCAATACGGTCTGCGAGTTTACGCACAGTTTGCACCCGACGCTTTGCCAGCGCGTTGATCTTTCGCTGAAGCTTAGGGATGACGTAGAGTTGGAACGGATAAAGTGCGGTCGCCACTAGCCCCAACAGGGGATCCTGCGCAAAAATGAACAATAAGTAAGTCAGCAATAAACCACCCTGAAACGCAGGCAATGCAAAAGCGTCTCCGATGAATCCACCCAAGGGCTCAGTCTCGGCGGTGATCATCGGAATAATCTGCCCTTGTGAGACTCGTTTGAAGTGAGGTAGGGGAAATCGCAATACTCGGGAATACAGCTCATAGCGAAAGCGGCGTAACGTCCGCTCACCTATGAGCCCCCTGTATACATTTATAACGTACTTGAGACCGCCGTTGAGTATGACCAGCAGCAGAAACAACGCGCATAACAGCATGAGGTATGATATCTGGGTTACCTCAATACCAGCGATGGCCTCAGGAATGCCCTCTCCACCGATGCCCCTATTGATAATCAACTTTGGAATCTCAAGGGAAAAATAGACAAACGGCATCGATATAGCAGTCAGAACTATGACATGGATCTGACCCTTCAGAGTATGCGAAAGGATGTAGCGGTAGAGT
>Ga0224508_10001556_pt1 | contig 20496 bp, 17 predicted proteins | sample SF_Jan12_sed_USG_4_FD_170157 | JGI IMG/M metagenome (GOLD analysis project Ga0224508, IMG submission 170157) | Sediment microbial communities from San Francisco Bay, California, United States - SF_Jan12_sed_USGS_21 | ecosystem: Environmental > Aquatic > Marine > Sediment | place: USA... | reverse complement strand
ATTTCTTTTAACTACATAGTAAAAAATAGTAATAACTATGCAGATAGTGATGATTGAAGCAAGTACAGTAAAACTGGATGCCGTGTTTTCTACACGAGCCGCATATTCTACTGATGCATCGTTGAGATTACTTAGTTCGTTAACAAGTGCATCTAGTTCATTAATAAGCGTTTTCTCACTTGCTTCGACATCAGAAACCATTTCCATTCCCATTAAGAATGAACCATCTTCTACATGACGAAATACTTTTTCTGCGCGGATGTTGTGAATACGACTAGCTTGTCTAAGACTAGATAGTTGGCGTAGTAAATTCTGGCTGTATTCTCTTATCAAGTTATTTTGCGCATCTTTTTTAGAAGCAGCTTTGGTAATAAGTTTGTCAGCCCAATCGATTTCTTCATTGATGCTACTGCGATCTTCTTGATAACGTCCACGCGCTGCAATGTAAGCTTCTTCAGCTTCTTTATCGTAAACCACACGATCACCAACAAAGATAATGTCTTTTAAATTTAATCGGCTATCTTGAATTTGATGCCGAATCGATTCGGATGAGCTAAACAATGGTAAATAAAGATCTGATGTTTGCTTAACTACGTTACCTACAGAGTTAATTTGTGACAGTGCAATTGTAGTTACTACCGAGTAAGAAAAAATCTCAAGAAATATTATTGTCAGAACTTTTTGTCCAACTGACATTTTATTTATAATATTCTTAATTTTATTTTTCATGTTTCATTCTTAATTAATAAATGAATTTAAATCTTAAAAAAAGAAAATATGAATGCTATTAGGAGGCTGCTTTAACCACTTTACCATTAGGCAAGTGTAAGCCAGTTGTCATGCATTCGCCTCGTTGAGGGTAGAGTATGTATGGATCAGGCTGTATGGCATGATCTTGCTGATACAACAATTTAATCTGACCATTTCCATCAAACTTTCCAATTTTAGGGGTGAGCCAGCTATTAAAGTTTTTTTGGTCTATATGTACAGCGCCTTCGGGCGATTCTTGCTCAGTTAATTCTAACCCAGCAGAGTATTGTCGTAGCTTCATTGGGTTAATTGCGGATTCACCTTCTTCTTTAACTAGAAGCTCAACAGCTTTTTTAAAATAAAGAAAGGTTAAATAGGTTTCTTCCATATTATAGTGTGTAACGCCACTTTCACCGTATTGGCTTGCTAGAAATTGATCTACAAATTGCTGGTTAGTTTCATTGTTTAGGCTTTGAAAATAAGGTGCAGAAAGTATATGGCCTTCACCATATCTCTTGCCCATTAGTTTCACTTCCATTTCAGATGTCGTTAAAGAGGCAGTCGGTAAAATATCCGGACTAAAACCTTCTTTGATATACTCTTTTCTTAGATATATGTCTGAATCTCCAACTACAGTCGAAAAAATCCAATCGGGTTGGAGTTTTTTTAATTTTTTGAAAATTAGGCCAAAATTACCTTGGCCAAGCGGCATATAAGATTCACCAGTGAGTTCGCCATCCGCTTTTTCAAGCCAGCGCTCAGCGTTTCGATTTGATTCTTTTGGCCAGACATAGTTTGAGCCTATGAAATAGGCTCTAGGCCCAAAGTGTTTAACCATATAAGGAATTAAGTCGTAAGAATGCTGATTAGCAATAGGGCCAGTGCAAATTATATGTTGCCAGCATTCTCGCCCTTCGTAACAGGTTGGATAATAAAATAAACCATTATTCAAAGTTACTAATGGCATTACTGCGCGTCGACTTGCAGAGGTATAACCACCAAAGGTTGCTAATACATTTTCATTTAACATCAAATTTTGAATACCTTCACGATAGGTTTTCATATCTGATCTTGCATCGATAACTATGGGTTCAATTTGAAAGCCAGCAACCCCGCCATTTTTATTAATCTTGTCTACCCAATAAAGACCAACGTCTCGTGAAGGTTTTTCAATCACACTAAGGTGCCCTGTTAAGGACCAGAGTAAACCTATTTTGATGGTGCCGCGTTTAGTGATCCAGGGTGAACTAGATCGCGCGTTAGATAATTTCGGAATAAATGGCGATGCGAGCAGTGATGAAGCTGCACAGGATGCTTTTAGAAATTTTCGGCGATCTATAGCCATTTTTTATGTAAGATAGGCAAGGTGATGAATTATAAAATATTAATTCATATAGTACTTGGTTGCACACCTACATAATAAAGGGTTATTAGTACTGTAAGCTGCTACTAACGTATGGCCATTTCTGACCATACGCGAGTGCCTGTTCTTTGTTGTTGTAAGTAGCTAAGTCACTAACAGTCAAGTGTAGTTTGTCTTTCCCAATTACTCAGATGACTTGTGTAATCGCGCCATTCCATCATCTTTAATTTGATATAAGAATCGACAATTTCTGCACCAAGTTCTTCTTTTAGAATTTTATTTTTTTCAAGTAATCGAAGTGCATCTAAAAGAGTAGAAGGAAGTAGTTTTGCCGATCGCACTTTATCACCTTCCTCATACATATTTACGAAGCTTGGGTCACCCGGATCACGTTTGTTTTTAATTCCATCTAGTCCTGATGCAATGATTGCAGCTTGAGCTAAATAGGGATTAGTGGCTCCATCCAATAAACGTAATTCGAATCGCCCATCATCTGGCACGCGAATCATGTGAGTGCGATTATTACCAGAATAGGTTACTGCTGTAGGTGACCAAGTTGCGCCGGAAGTAGTGCGTGGTGCATCGATTCTTTTATAGCTATTAACCGTTGGATTAAATATTGCACACATGGAAACAGCATGTTGCATAATACCTCCAAGAAACTGATAGGCTAGTTTTGATAAGCCTAGCTCATCATTTTTACTTAAAAATAGATTTTTCTTGCCAGTTCTATCCCAAATCGAAATATGTGAATGGCAGCCATTACCAGTTAAATTTGAAAATGGTTTCGGCATAAAGGTTGCGCGCATGCCATGATTTTCTGCAATGGTTTTGGTCATGTATTTAAAAAACACATGTCGATCTGCAGTGAGTAACACATCGTTATAGTCCCAATTCATTTCAAATTGTCCATTGGCATCTTCATGATCATTTTGATAAGGACCCCAACCAAGCTCTAACATGCAATCGCAGATTTCTTTTACCACAGGGTAGCGACGCATTAAGGCTTGTTGGTCATAACAAGGTTTCGTTTGTGTATCATAAGGATCAGATAATTCGGATCCTTCTTGATTTACTAAAAAGTATTCACACTCAACGCCTGTTTTAACGCGATAGCCTTTTTTTTCTGCTTTCGCTATTTGCCTTTTAAGCGCTACTCGTGGTGACGCTTCAACTTCTTTGCCATCCATCCAAAGATCTGATGCCAGCCAACCAATCTCAGGATTCCATGGTAATTGTATTAAGCTATCCGGATCAGGTACTCCAAACATATCTGAATCTGCAGGTGTCATGTCTAGCCATGCAGCAAAGCCCGCAAAACCTGCGCCGTCTTTTTGCATGCCTTTTATAGCGCGAGCCGGAACAAGTTTGGCTCGCAGCACACCAAAAAGATCTACAAAGCTTACAAGAAAATATTTGATACCTTTAGTTTTTGCAATTTGAGCTAAATCTTTTGCCATGATGACTCTCCGTTATATCTTGTTCTTATGTTTTTATTATCTGTCTTAAAAATTCATTGCATATAAAATACATTATTTTACTTTCATGCAGCATTAGCACTATCTCACAATTTAGTAACACCTGGAATCCAATTTGTGCCAGCAAGGGGTACTTTAGCCATGGCAGCTGCTTCGAGCGTTAAAGCAACCATGTCTTCAGGTTCCAAATTATGAACATGACTTTTGCCACAGGCACGTGCAAGCGTTTGTGTTTCTAACGTTAATACTCGCAAGTAATTGGCCAGTTTTCGGCCACCTAGGATTGGATCAAAACGTTTCGCTAATTCTTCGCTTTGGGTAGAAATACCTACAGGATCTTTACCATCTTGATAATCATCATAATAACCTGCGGAGGTCCCAAGCTTGCGATACTCTTCTTCGTATTCAGGACTGTTGTCACCCAATGCAATTAACGCAGCGACACCAATTGCAACTGCATCGGCTCCTAGTGCTAATGCTTTGGCAACATCTGCACCACTACGTATTCCACCTGAAACGATGAGTTGAACTTTGCGGTGCATATCCATTTCTGTAAGCGCTTCTACTGCAAGTCTTACCGCAGGTAAAATTGGAATACCCACATGTTCAATAAATACATCTTGAGTCGCTGCGGTACCGCCTTGCATTCCATCCACAACGATTGCATCTGCACCTGCTTTTACGGCTAACATGGTGTCATAATATGTGCGAGTAGCGCCTACTTTTATATAGATAGGCACTTGCCAATCAGTAATTTCACGTAATTCTAAGATTTTTATTTCTAAATCGTCCGGGCCGGTCCAATCTGGATGTCGACAAGCACTGCGTTGATCGATTCCTTGGGGGAGGTCGCGCATTCCTGCAACGCGTTCACTAATTTTTTGTCCGAGTAACATTCCGCCACCACCAGGTTTGGCACCTTGGCCAATTACTACTTCAATGGCATCTGCTTTACGAAGATCATCAGGATTCATGCCGTAACGAGAGGGGAGTAACTGATATATAAGAGTGGAAGAATGTCCTCTTTCCTCAGGGGTCATGCCACCGTCACCTGTTGTTGTACTGGTACCAACTTCGCTTGCACCACGGCCCAGCGCTTCTTTTGCTGGTGCAGATAGGGCGCCAAAACTCATACCTGCAATGGTGATGGGTATTTTTAATTCAATGGGATTTTTAGCAAAACGTGTGCCGATGGTTACGCTGGTGTCGCATTTTTCTCGATAACCTTCGAGTGGGTAACGCGACATACTTGCACCTAAAAATAGCAAGTCATCGAAACAAGGAACATGTCGTTTCGCGCCATATCCACGAATATCATACAGCCCTGTTTTTGCGGCGCGTTGAATTTCTGCTATGACGTGTCGCGGAAAGGTAGCAGATTCTTTCAACCAGGAATTTAAGTTTTCTTTTTGTGTCATCGAAGATTCCTTCCAATAAGCTTCAACTAGTAAGCTCCCACGTTATCAATATTAAAATTGTATAGTGTTCTTGCAGAACCATAGCGATGAAACTCATCAACATTAATATCTGAAAGATTAGCTTGTTTGAGTAATTCTTTTAGTTCAGCCTTATGTTCTAATTTCATTGGCTTTTCAATACAGTCTGCACCTAGGCTTGCAACTTTTCCACGAACATAGAGACGAGCTTCGTAGAGAGAATCGCCAAGTGCATCTCCTGCATCACCACACACAACTAAGCAACCTTTTTGCGCCATAAATGCACTCATATGACCAACATTTCCTTTAACTACAATGTCTACGCCTTTCATAGAAATTCCACAGCGTGAACTCGCATCGCCTTCTATAACAAGTAGGCCGCCATGGGCGGTTGCGCCCGCATATTGCGAAGCATTGCCTTTAATTCTTACCGTTCCAGACATCATGTTTTCTGCAACACCTGGACCACAATGACCATTTACAGTTATGTTTGCATGCTTATTCATGCCAGCACAGTAATAACCAACATGTCCGTCAATTAGCATTTCTAAAGTTTCATCAATGCCTACAGCAATGGCATGACGTCCTTTAGTGTTGCTTACTTTCCATTTACTTTGATTTTTTGCAATGTCTGAGTTATGCAAAGCAGCATTTAGCTCTCTTACATCCGATTGGTCTAAGTCAAATTCAATCATGTTTGTTTCTAATGTTTCCAGCTATAAATCTTTGCAGGTGCTGGTTCCCAACAATGTGCATCTTTTGCACCAGGTAACACTGCAAGTGCACGATATTCTGAGGCCATTGCAACCCAGTCATCTGTTTCGGCTATCACAGCGGGTTTGCATGCAATAGGGTCGCGCATCACAGCAAAACCATCTTTAGTGCCCACGGCAAAGGTATAAAACCCATCTAAATCATGAATAGCAGCTGCAAGCGCCTCATTCAAATCATCACCTTGTTGTAAGCGAGATGCGATATAACCCGCTGCTACTTCACTGTCATTGTCAGTATGAAAAATGATGCCTTTTTTACGCAAGATTCTACGCAGGCGATTATGGTTTGATAGCGATCCGTTATGAACTAAACATAAATCTTCCCCAGTAGAAAAGGGGTGCGAGTGATGGGTAGTAACCGCACTTTCTGTAGCCATTCGCGTATGTCCAAGAGCATGTGTTCCCGTTAATTCTTGGATGTTAAATTTTTCAATAACTCGAGAAGGTAGTCCCATTGCTTTGTAAATTTCAATTGAGCTGCCAGAACTGATTAATTTAAGGTCAGGATGATTAGCATATAACCAAGCTGTAATACCTTCTTCTGTACCAGGAACAACATAAGTTGCTTGATTGCCACGAATTTCAAAGTTTACTGGGCCATCGTAATGTTGACTTAAATCGTTTGAGACTTTTTTCCAGTTATAGTTATCTTCGGAAGATAGAACAGTTAATTTAGTATGATTTTTATCTGTTGCGGTTCTATAAACAGCGATGCCCGCACTATCTGGCCCACGTTCAGTCATTTCGATTAACATCTTCGATAAATAACTACCAAGATGAGATTCGATACTTTCAGATTTTGAAAATAACCCTACAATTCCGCACATAGATAACGCCCAGATTGCTTAAAACTAAATGTTACTATACGTAAAAAAAAGTTACTGTCAATAAACTTATCAAATAGGCCAAGAGAGGTTGGGATATATAGATATGCAGCAGATAAGTGTACTAAAACTATGCGTCTACCAACAAGTTTAGGGATTCGGCCTTGTGCATAACTTCAGGATTTAGCTGGGCTTAGTTTTCTGATGAGTAGTTAATGATGGCTAAAATCTCAATCGGGACTTTAATGAGTTTTTCGGGGCCATGAGGGACTTCACCTGAAAACATTAAAGAGTCACCAGGTTGTAATAGATAAGTATCGCTGCCGTGTCGATATATTATTTTACCTTTTAGTACATAAATAAATTCGGTACCTAAGTGTTGAAAGCTAGGAAACTCCTCACTTGCATCATCCATGGTTATTAAGAATGGTTCGAAAGACTTTGCAGGGCCTTGCTCATATGCAAGTAACTGATAAGCATGTCCTTTTTTGGTTCCTCTTCGAACTACTTGCATACCTTTGCCTTTTTTAACGTGTTGAGCACTCCATTCTGGTACATCATAGTCTCTAAAGAATAAAGATATAGGCATGCCTAACGCGGTTGCTAATTTTTCTAAAGTTTCTAAGCTAGCCGAAACGTCTCCACGCTCAATGCGGCTTAACATCCCAGAGCTAATGTTGGCGAGTTCCGCAACTTCATTGATGGTTAAGTGGTTCGTGCTTCGCTGTTGACGAATTACGTTGCCGATATGATGTTCAATAGCGAAAGAAGAATTTCTAGCGGAATTTTCTAAGGCCTTAGATTTAGATTTTCGATTTGAGGCACGTTTTGGTTTCGAGCTTGCGATGGTCTTCTTTTTAGTAGATTTATTAGGCATGAGTTAGCAAACAGATATTTAAAATAATGGCGTAAACCCAGATTGTTCTTTTTACTTTAGATAGGCTGCAAACTCAATTAAATCTTTTGCAGTAATATCAGGCGTGTACTCCCAAGGGTCAAAAATATTACCTGGATCACGTTGTATCCATGCTGCATTTAGTCCTGCAGATTTGCTTCCAATCACATCAAAGGGGTTGCTGGATACAACCCAGCATTTGGCTGGATCTGCTCCTGTTTTTGATGCGAGGTATTCATAGACTTTCGGGCTAGGTTTGAAAGTTTGTACTTTGTCTACGCTTATTATATCGGTGAGATAGTCGATTATACCTGCATTAGATAATAATGTTTTCAATGTAGATTCAACTCCATTCGAAAATGCTACCAAAGTATGGTTATTTTGCTTTAGTAGTTTGAGTGCGGGCATAACATCTGGGAATACTTTAAGGTTTGAATATAAATTAAGAAGATTATCTTTTTCATTGTTTGGGAAGCTAACAGTTAAACAATCCATTGCATACTGCATAGCTTGTTGCACACAAATATCGAAATTTTTATATTGGTTCATCAATCCGCGACGGAATGTGTATTCCAGCTGTTTTTGTCTCCAAATTTCTGCAAATAATTTGTTTTTATCTCCGATGAGTTTATGTAAGTAGCTACTTACTTCTAATGGGTCGACTAATGTTCCATATACATCGAAACCTATAGTTAACTTTTTCATGTAATGCCAAGTGCTATTTAGTTTATTGTGTAACTGTATTAATAATCAATATTGAAGAATATCATTGCGACGTTTTTAGCTTAGTGTTATTTAGTCAAACTGATCAATGTCACAAAATGGAGCAACCCATCACATGGAGCAACCCATTACCGTTTATATCATTAAAACAGCAAAATAAGCATAAAAGGCTCATTTATAAGAAGTAGGGCCGATAACATATATGTCACCATTCAATTAGTGGAGGTCTTGTGCTTTTAAAGCTAGGGATGGCAATTCTATTATTTTTAATAGTCGCTTCAGCTTCAGCTGACGAGATTGTTACTTATCTTATCTTCACGCGCACTGATACGGGTGAATTTTTACAAGGTGCTGCATTTACCGATAGCGATCGCTGGGAAGTCGATGGGTTTGTCGTGATTGAGCAGGATAAAAGAGTTAGATTCAAGGGAAGCTGGACTCGACAGGGCTTAATTGAAGCAGTTGATAGCAATGGAAACATGTATATGTTTGATGTTGTTACAGTGTTAAAAAGTGAACAAGCACTATATTTAACTGGTATTTTTTTGATTTAGATCAAATACCAAGTATCTCTAGTTATTTGTCTATATAATTCCATTATTCATAATATCAATCCAATGTTGTAGATTGGTTGGAGTATTTTACATAACCAAAATGAATAATGGTTATGAGCCAAGATACAAATACAAATGGGGCTGTTAACGATGGCCAGCCAGATATAATGAATGCTTGGGTAACAAAAACTGTTAATACGATTCCAAGCAACGGAAATATTATCGGTTTCATACTCTGTAAGGCAATGGCAGTTAGTACTGCGCTGAATCCATAAAGGCCATTTTGAATATTGGTATCAGGGTAGTTCAGTGATTGTGCAAGTAGCCAGGTCAGTGTGGTTGCAACCAGTGCCCAAACGAAACTGGATTTTGAACAAATCAAAATAGCTACTAACATTATTACACCTGTGATTCCGTTCCCCTGTATATATACCTGACCCACTGCTTCCCCCAGGCCCTCAGTATGGATGTTGTGGGCAAAATTAAGAACATTATTTGACGGTTTTAGATTTATAAAATCTGCAATCAGAATGATGAACCATGTGATAAAAACAAATGGAGCGGTAAAGGCTGGGAGCTTTAAATACCTCGGAATCCATTTGGTAATAAAAACTGATAGTACACAGCTCAAGATAAATACAATTACAGAGGTAATTGCGGTTTCAAAAAAATAAATATTCGCGATACCTATTAATGTCGCGTTATACCCAAAGATTCCTAAAGTAATATCTTTGCTGTCAAAGTTGAGAATTTTTGCAGACGCGGTGCCAATGACTGCACCAAAAAAAGCTCCTAGTGCCATTTTCCATGAATGAATGGCAATACTCGCCAAGATAATCAAACCAGATAAAGAACATGGTTGAACGATGACTTGTGCGATGCCGGACATCGTACTTTTAAAAAAGTTAATCATTTTAAGTTTGGGACATGTTACTTAGGGGAAATTAAGATTGATTAATGCTCTAAATATAAATTTATGCTTGAAATAATTCTTATTAATAGAACAAATAACGTTTATTAACCAATTTACCAGTAGTATAATTAAATTTATACCAGTAAATATTAATTCTAGAATTAAGCCTAAAGACTGGCCTGAAAAGATAGGCATATAAGATCGATAGAAATGAACCCGATCAAGAATCTATGATAGTTAGTTTTGGCTGTTTTTATGCGAAAATAAAACAACGATATTTAGAACTAAGGAGGATGAATTATGTATCACGGTGATATATCTAGTAGTAAAGATGCGGTAGGTGTTGCAGTAGTGAACTATAAGATGCCACGTCTGCATACCAAAGCTGAAGTTCTCGATAATGCACGCAATATTGCCAACATGATCGAAGGCATGAAAGTCGGTTTACCAGGAATGGACCTTGTCATTTTCCCTGAATACAGTACGCATGGAATTATGTATGACGAGACAGAGATGTATGAAACAGCGTCAAGCATTCCAGGCGACGAAACTGACATTTTTGCAGAAGCATGTCGTAATGCAAAAGTCTGGGGTGTATTTTCACTCACAGGCGAACGTCATGAAGATCACCCAAATAAAGCGCCTTATAACACGCTTATTTTGATGAATGACCAAGGCGAGATTGTTCAAAAGTATCGCAAAATAATGCCATGGGTGCCTATCGAAGGCTGGTATCCAGGAAATTGTACTTATGTTTCTGATGGCCCCAAGGGTTTAAAGATCAGTTTAATAATTTGTGACGACGGTAATTACCCTGAAATTTGGCGTGATTGTGCAATGAAAGGTGCAGAACTAATCGTCCGTTGCCAAGGTTATATGTATCCATCTAAAGATCAACAGGTCATGGTTGCAAAAGCTATGGCATGGATGAATAACACTTATGTTGCAGTTGCAAATGCTAGTGGATTTGACGGCGTGTACTCCTACTTTGGTCATTCAGCAATTGTTGGATTTGATGGACGTACCTTAGGTGAGTGTGGAGAAGAAGATATGGGTGTTCAGTATGCAAACTTATCGGTTTCACTAATACGTGATGCGCGTAAGAATCAGCAGTCTGAAAACCATCTGTTCAAACTTCTACATCGCGGTTACACAGGCAAAATTAATTCAGGTGAAGGTGACACAGGTGTTGCAGAATGCCCGTATGACTTTTACAAAAAATGGATTACAGATCCTGAAGCAGCTCGTGAAATGGTAGAATCCATTACCAGGACTACTGTTGGTACTGAAGAATGTGACATTGAGGGTATTCCAAACCCTAAAACTCACAGGTAATGCCATAAATATAAGGTGAAGGCTGTGCTTATGTCTTCACCTTATTCCTAATAACAAGTATTCAAATTTAAATTTGCTGATGTATTTATTAAGCACATAGTGAGATCATGCGTATGGGTATAAATCTGGATGATTATTTAATTAAGGAAGAGCCTTACTATTCTCCTACACATAATGAAATTCAGCTGTTTGAGGCGGCATACGCAAACCGTATGCCGATGATGCTTAAAGGACCAACAGGTTGTGGTAAAACACGTTTTGTTGAGTACATGGCTTGGAAGCTTAAAAAACCACTCATTACCGTTTCCTGTCATGAGGATATGACTGCATCAGATCTTGTAGGTCGTTATCTGCTCGATGCAGAAGGGACCGTTTGGCATGATGGGCCTTTAACCTTAGCGGTGCGCCATGGTGCAATTTGTTATTTAGATGAAATTGTTGAAGCCAGGCAAGATACTAGTGTGGTAATTCATTCCTTAACGGATGACCGACGTATACTTTCTTTGGAAAAGAAAAATGAAGTCATAAAAGCAAATAAAGATTTCCAAATTGTAATTTCTTATAATCCAGGTTATCAAAGTGTGTTAAAAGATTTGAAAGAATCAACCAAGCAAAGATTTGGAGCTATAGATTTTGATTACCCTAAAGCTGAAGATGAAGCGAAAATAATTGCACATGAATCTGGTATTGATACGAAAACTGCTGCCAAACTTGTGCAAATTTCTGAACGTTCTAGAAATTTAAAAGGCCATGGTTTAGATGAGGGGGCATCTACACGCATGTTAATTTACGCAGCGCAACTTATGTCTAAGGGGATTCCTTTAGAAGAAGCCTGCGAAGTGGCTTTGGTTTTGCCGATTACGGATGATCTTGATATTCGTAATGCATTGAGTTCAGCTATTGAAGCATGCGCGTGAGGTGATACTTGGCTGCCTCCACTACGCGAGGAAAGTATGCAATTTCTTCACATTCCCAAGAACATGCACAAGAGCCAGGGGATCCTGATGAACGTCTGGTTTTTCTTATTAATGAAGGAAAACATCTATTTCCAAACGAATATTACCCGCTTTGGGAAACTGCTTGTAGCAAACTTTCACATGCAGGTTATGGTGCCTTAATTCCTCTTTCTTATGCACGTCATTCCCCTAAACTAGTTAAAAAATTAAATTCCGAAGCAGCGATTAATTTTGCAGCAACCGTTTCACTAGCTGCGATTAAAGTGAATCGCGCCGCAGCAGAATTATTACCTAAAGCTGCAGTGATTGCTGCAAATGAATTAAAATCTACACAGGCATTTACTTCTTGGGTAACGACTATAGAAGAATTAATTTATAATGCACCCGAATCTTTGCTCGCAGTTCTAGAGCGCACACAAAAAATAGTTTCTACCTTAACGCCAGATCAGTTTAGAGCTTGGGTATTAACTGGGTTACGCTCAACTGGAGATGATGCTTTACGTCAAATTAATTATTTTTCTTTTACAGATCCAGAATCAGAAAAGTGGTTTAGACACGAAGCAGGAGATGTCGTTTTCACTGATCTTGATCGTCGCTTAAAACTCTATTTACTTTCTCTTTGGAGTTTGCGTCCACCTATTCGTGATCTTCCAGCATCTACATCACCATTATCGTTAAGGAGGATTTCAATTAGTAATGGAGTAGTACGAGTTCCCGAAGTGTTTCCAGGTTTTCATGGTGAACAAGCTGAGAAAATCTTTCGTGCAGGGCTTGCGCATGTAGGTGCTCACTTGGTGTATTCAACTAAGATTTTTCCTTTAGGTGAGCTAAAACCTATACAAGTAGCCTTGGTTTCGTTACTTGAAGATGCTCGTGTAGAGTATTTGGCGATACAAACTTTTCCAGGCTTGCGAACACTTTGGCAGCAATTTCATGTAGCAAAACCCAGTGGACCAAAACTGGTGCCACTGTTGTTAAGCCGCCTCGCACGTGCACTTATTGATAAGGAATATAAAGATAAAGATGGTTGGGTGCAAAAGGGACGTGACATGTTTTTTGATCCACAAAATGATATGACGGATCCAGCTATGTGTCGAAGTATTGGAGTTCTTTTGGGTAATGATTTGGGTCAGTTACGCGCACAATTTAATGCTAAAACTTATGTCGTAGAGCCTGCTTATAGAGACGATAATATGGGCTTGTGGGACTTTGGAGACCAGCAAGGTCAGGAAGAAGATAGCGATGGTATCTTTATCGAAGCCATGCGCATGGATCGGGAAGAAGTAGAAGATGATTCTTCTAGTGAGCAAGAACAAGATCAAAAAGAAAACGACGAAGATGAGCAACAATATCATGCCCGAGAAAGTACAGATTCAGAACAAAGAGAATCCGAAGTTGCCGTACGTTATCCAGAATATGATTATTTAACAGGGTCTGAGCGACCAAACTGGACTTGCGTTTTGGAATATTTTCCTGATTTTGGAGATGCATATAAAATTGAGAGGATTCTAGAAAAACATAATAATCTTGTTAATCGAATTACTAATTTAATTCAAACCGCTAAAGTAAGTTTGCCAGAACGATTGCATCGCCAAAGTCTAGGTGAGTCCTTAGATCTAGATGCATGTGTTAATGCAGTTATTAGTCGAAGGATGGGAGATATACCTGATCCTAGAATTTATAGTACTACTGAACGAAAACATCGTGATTTATCAGTCATGGTATTGCTAGATATTTCCAATTCAACGAATGATAAAGTTCAAGCATCTGGTACATCAGTATTAGAGCTTGAAATTCAAGCTACTAGTTTGCTTGCCTATGCAATGTCTGAATTAAATGATCCATTTGCTATTTCTGCATTCTGTTCTGACGGTAAAGAAGATGTGCATTATTATCGAATTAAAGATTTCAATTCACCCTATGACACTACAGCTCGCGCACATTTAGCAGGTTTGCACGGTAAATTGTCAACGCGTATGGGTGCAGCTATGAGGCATGCCACAGAAGATTTGGTTGCTCAACGAACACATAGAAGACTGTTGTTGGTTATATCTGATGGCGAACCATCAGATATAGATGTAGATGATCAACAATATTTGGTTGAAGACGCACGCAAGGTGGTGCGGTCCATTTCGCGATTAGGCATCGATACTTTTTGTGTGGGTTTGGATGCAGGTGGAGATAATTATTTACACAAAATATTTGGCAGAAAAAATGTAGCAGTAATTGATAAACTAGAACACTTACCCGAAAAGTTACCTTTGTTGTATCTTCGATTAACTGCATAAATAATGTAACTAAAAGAATAATAAGTTTAAAGGAGAAATACTATGTCAGCAGATAAAGTTTATCCTGTACCAGCATCAGTTTCGTCAACTGCACATATAGATGCAGAAAAATATAAATCAATGTACCAAGAGTCGATAGATAATCCTGAAAGATTTTGGGCCGAACAAGCTGAAGAATTTATTACCTGGTATAAAAAATGGGACAACGTTTTAGATTGGGATTATCACAAAGGCCATATACGCTGGTTTGAAGGCGCAAGCTTAAATGTATCTTACAATTGTATAGATCGACATTTAGATAAGCGCGGAGACCAAACTGCAATCATTTGGGAAGGGGATGATCCAAACGATGATAAACATATTACTTATAAAAAATTACATCAAGAAGTTTGCAAACTATCTAATGTTTTAAAATCTCGAGGTGTTAAAAAAGGCGATCGGGTATGTATCTATATGCCGATGATTCCTGAAGCCGCCTATGCCATGTTAGCTTGCACACGAATTGGTGCAGTACATTCTGTTGTATTTGGTGGGTTTTCTCCCGACTCACTGCGAGATCGCATTCTGGATTCTGATTGTCAGACAGTGATCACTGCAGATGAGGGCGTGCGAGGCGGCAAGAATGTTCCACTCAAAGCCAATACCGATATTGCATTACAAGAATGCCCAAATGTAAGCACAGTATTAGTGGTGAAGCGTACTGGTGGAAATATAGATTGGCACGACTCGCGTGATTGTTGGTATCACGAACAAGTATCTACTGTGAGTGATGAATGTGAACCTGAGCATATGGGTGCAGAAGATCCAATGTTTATTTTGTATACCTCGGGTTCAACGGGTAAACCTAAAGGAGTTTTGCATACAACTGGAGGTTATTTATTATTTGCAGCTATAACACATAAGTATGTCTTCGATTACAAAGACGGTGAAGTGTATTGGTGCACTGCAGATGTAGGTTGGGTAACTGGCCATACATATATTGTTTATGGCCCTTTATGTAATGGCGCAATCACCATGATGTTTGAAGGCGTACCTAACTATCCTGATGGAAGTCGTTTTTGGCAGGTATGTGACAAACATAATGTCGCAAGTTTTTATACAGCACCCACAGCAATACGTGCACTAATAAGTTTAGGCAATGATTTAGTTAATAAAACCAGTCGTAAAAGTTTGCGCATACTTGGTTCAGTAGGTGAACCCATTAACCCAGAAGCATGGGAATGGTATTACCACGTTGTGGGGGATGGTCGTTGTCCGATTGTAGATACTTGGTGGCAGACTGAAACCGGTGGACATATGATCACACCGTTGCCCGGTGCAACGAATTTAAAACCAGGTTCGGCAAGTAAACCATTTTTTGGTATTCAACCTGCGATTGTGGATGAGAACGGAAAAGAACTTGAGGGCGAGTGTCAGGGCAACTTAGTCATGAAACATCCATGGCCAGGACAAATGCGTTCAGTATATGGAGATCATAAGCGTTTTATAGAAACGTATTTTTCACAATACCCAGGAATGTATTTTAGTGGCGATGGATGCAAGCGGGATGCAGATGGTTATTATTGGATAACAGGACGTGTAGACGACGTACTAAATATTTCAGGCCATCGCTTAGGTACAGCAGAAGTAGAAAGTGCCTTAGTGTTGCATGCAAAAGTTGCCGAAGCCGCGGTAGTCGGTTATCCGCATGATATTAAAGGGCAAGGTATTTATGCATACGTGACACCTATGTCTGGAATTGAAACGAGTGACGAACTAAAAGAAGAGTTAGTACAACTGGTACGCAAAGAAATAGGTCCGTTTGCAAAGCCAGATATTATTCAATGGGCGCCAGGATTACCTAAAACTCGTTCAGGGAAAATCATGCGACGAATTTTAAGAAAAGTCGCTGAGAATGAGATCGATAATTTAGGCGATACTTCGACCTTGGCTGATCCTTCGGTAGTAGATGATATTATTGCAAATCGAGCAAATCTCTAATCAAAAGTGAGTGTCTTAAATCTAGATAAATCAGAGAGTTACATAACCGTTCACTGAGCCATTTACCGTTTGTCGTCTTAAATCTACCGTTTGGCTTTAACTGTGAAACTCAAATAGTTTTCTCTGATATTTCTATAGCATCCATTGGAGTTGGAGATTTCAGAGTCATGCAATTAATCGACTCGATTTTATCTATTGCGAATTTAAAATTTGGCATTGTGGCTATTGCATTTCTATTGATAGTGCTTTGGAGTATGAAAGTTATACGAAAAATTCGTGAAAACATTTTGCGAGCAAGAATATTTAAAGAAGAACTAAAACGAATTGAAAATCTTCGTGAGAATTATAAACAAGATATCATTACATTTTTAAATTCTTATCGTGCTGATATTTCAACAAAATTAGCAGAAAGCAAAGCGGAGAATGGCTTATTCATATTTTGGAGTGGCGCAGAAGATGTGTATAAGAAATTCGAGAGCGATACTTCGCAGATCAATAAACTTCCTAGTCAAGAAGAACGAATTGCAATTCGAAGTTTTTATACAGAAGCGAAAGCATTTTTAGATGGAATTCTATATAACAACTATTTGTTAAAGAAATATCAATATCTACACTGTAAAGTTAAAACCACAACTGCAACTTCAAGCGAAGTAACAGAGGTGAATGATGTTACCGAACAGATGTCTACCTTAGGAACGCAGCTGCAACAACAACATCATGAGTTATTGAATAGTTTGCAGAGTGCTAGAGCCTACTTCTAGTATAGTTATTGCTTATTTAAAGCTCTCTCGTTTTTTGCGTGCTTCTCGAATCAGTTCTCTTTTTGCTTCAACCCTTGCTTTAGAGTTGCTATCAATTCCAGATGCGCGAAGAGATAACTGTATTTGCTCCATCGCAGTACCATATTGCCCATGTGCTGCATAATAATCACTTAACGATTCGTGGCTGAGCCATGGCAAATTAGCTTTACTTGCTGCTTTGGCTTTTAATTTATCAAATGCAGGATTTTTAAGGTGCGAATTATATAAGCGATCAAGTTTTTGTAGAGCAAGTTGAGCGTTTCCGTTTTCTGTCAATGAAGTAGCTAAATAATAAATTACCGATGGATTGCTTGGGTAAATCTGTTCTAATGATTTCAATGATTCCTCAGCTTTTGTATATTGACCATCAACAATTTGTATCTGAGCTTTTGCTAATTTAATAGTAAGTTCATTGTCAGTATTTAATGGAATTAATTTTAATTGCTGCAAGGCTTGTTGATTTTTTCCTGAGCGACTTAATGCGAGAGCATAGGAATAGATTTCAGTATCGCTTAGGCTTTTAGGTGTTTTGATTTTCTTTCTGAAATAGTCAACTAATTGACTTGGTTTGGTAGTGAATGCAATCGATCGTGCTTTGGCATAGTCGAAATGGATTGTATTCGTGGTGAACGTTCCTTTGTATTGATTAGCACGTGTTTTTGATTCGCTTATACGGCTTAATGTTAGTGGGTGGGAGCTTAAGAATTCAGGAATTTGTCCGCGGTTTAATTGCGTGTGCTTATTTAATTTCTCAAAAAACGCAGGCATGCCTTGAGGATCGATATTTGCATTGACTAAAAATTGCATGCCTACACGATCTGCTTCTTGCTCAAAACTCCGTGAGTAAGCGAGTTGCCTTTCTTGTAATGCAGATTGGGTTGTTATGATGGCAGCTTGTCCTAGCTCGCCTCCACCATATGCTGCGGCAAGTATTGAACCTAATAAAGTGAGAGCAGAAACTACACTAAATGATTTTGCATTTGCGAATTTACGTGCAATATGACGTTGTGTTACATGAGCAATTTCATGTGCAAACACACTGGCTACTTCGCTTTCATTTTCGCTTAGGGCTAGAAGGCCGCTATTTATAGCAACAATACCGCCTGGTAAAGCAAAAGCGTTCACATCGGGGTTCTGTATTAATACGAATGTGAATGGAAAATTAGAATTTAAACCTGACGATGTAATCCTAGTACCTAAAGAATGTATATATTGGCTTAACTCAGGATCATTTGAGACAGGTAGATAGGCGCGCACTTGTGAAATAAGAATTTGTCCAAGCTCAATTTCTTTAGAAATGCTTAGTCCTTCACTTGCTGGCCCACCAATATTAGGTAAATTATATTCAGCTATCGAGATGTGTGAGGCTAGAATTAGAATTAAGCTAATTACTGCATAGCTCATCCGCTGAAAATGTATATTTACTCGAATTGACCGTATAGGTATGTTATTCATATGTGAGTAAGACCGGCTATTGAGTAAATTGTTTACATTATTGTAGCGACTCACTAAATTAAAAGCTGGTTAATCTATATAACCATATATTAGTCAGGGTTATATATTTGGCAGCACACCAAATATTAAAATATTATGATATTGTAATATAATATTGTGGCTTTGGGCTGAGACGCCTATACGCTAATATTATGAATGAATTTTCAAGGAGTTTTTAAATGGCTGAGTTTGATCAAGAGTTAGATGCATGTGGTTTGAATTGCCCACTACCTATTTTACGGGCAAAAAAAGCATTGTCTGGTATGGATTCCGGCAAAGTGTTACATATTATTGCTACTGATCCTGGAGCTGTTAAGGACTTTGAAGCATTTTCAAAGCAAACTGGAAACGAGCTTTTAGATTCAAAAGAAGATGATGGAAAGTTTTATTTCCATATTAAGAAGAAGTAATAAAATAACTATAAAATATTTATTAAGATAGTTGTGACAGTCTATGTCACAGCTTAAACAGTCTTAGTTACTCGCTTCGTTATTTATTGATTAATATGCTCTAGCCGATAAGGCTGGAGCATATTTTTTTATTGCGAATAAAATACAAACAACTACAACTTAATGCGACATATTATTTCGATTTTGTTAGAAAACGAAGCTGGAGCTCTGTCTAGAGTCTCTGGATTATTTTCTGCACGTGGTTATAACATTGAGTCATTAACCGTTGCGCCAACAGATGATTCTACGGTTTCGCGTATCACTGTGGTAACAGAAGGTAGTGATGAAGTCATTTTGCAAATTGTGAATCAACTAAATAAATTGGTTGACGTAGTAAAAGTACTTGATTTGACTGCCGATGAGCATATTGAACGTGAAGTACTGTTGTTAAAGTTACATGATAATGGTGCAGCGAAAGCTGTTATTGAAACGTTAACGAATGATTATAAGGGTCGCGTAGTAAGCGATTCAAAAGACGCAATTGTTGTTGAAATTACTGGCGTAGGCGAAAAACTAGATCGTGCTATTCAATTAGTACCATCAGAAATTGTATTTGAACTTGTGCGTTCAGGTGCGCTTGGTATTGCTGCAGGAAAACAAATTTTAAAATTAGAGTCTATGTAAATAAATTGCATAGACTTTTCAAAGCTTAGTAATTGGAGAATAAGCATGAATATTTATTATGATAAAGACGCAGATCTTTCAGTAATCAAAGGTAAGCAAGTTGCCATTATTGGCTATGGCTCACAAGGCCATGCACATGCAAATAATCTACAAGATTCAGGTGTAAAAGTAGTAGTGGGTTTGCGTGAAGGGTCATCCTCTTATACTAAAGCTAAAAATGCTGGTATTACTGCACAATCTATTGAAGAAGCCGTGAGCTCTTCAGATATCATCATGGTATTAGCACCCGATGAGCATCAAGCTAAGCTTTATAAGGATTCTATTGAACCAAATATTAAACACGGTGCGACGCTAGCATTTGCACACGGATTTAATATTCATTTCAAAGGCATAGCACCACGCGAAGATCTAGATGTAATTATGATCGCACCAAAAGGCCCAGGTCACTTGGTTCGTTCTACTTATACGCAAGGTGGCGGTGTTCCAACTTTGATTGCAGTTTTCCAAGATCCGTCTGGCAAGGCTAAAGAAACTGCTATTTCATATGCTTCAGCCAATGGCGGTGGTCGTGCGGGAATTATCGAAACTACTTTCAAAGAAGAAACTGAAACAGATTTATTCGGTGAGCAAGCAGTGCTTTGCGGTGGTGCTACAGCATTAGTACAAGCAGGTTTTGAAACATTAACCGAAGCAGGTTATGCGCCAGAAATGGCCTACTTTGAATGCTTGCATGAGTTAAAGCTTATCGTAGATTTAATGTATGAAGGTGGTATCGCTAATATGCGTTACTCGATTTCTAATACTGCAGAATATGGTGATCTCACACGTGGCCCGCGTATCGTGACCAGTGAAACTAAAGAA
>Ga0224508_10001555_pt1 | contig 20505 bp, 16 predicted proteins | sample SF_Jan12_sed_USG_4_FD_170157 | JGI IMG/M metagenome (GOLD analysis project Ga0224508, IMG submission 170157) | Sediment microbial communities from San Francisco Bay, California, United States - SF_Jan12_sed_USGS_21 | ecosystem: Environmental > Aquatic > Marine > Sediment | place: USA... | reverse complement strand
CTGGCAATCGGATCCGGCACCGCAATTGCGGAACACCACGAGGACGGATTCAAGGTGATTCCGGTCGACCTATATGCTTGTAAGTACAATGAGAAGAAGGGTCCCAAAGATCTTGACGCTTATGCAGCAAGGTTCGATGCGTGGGCGGATGCCAAGGGCCTGAACGATCTTTCAGTCTGGACGCTGACACCGTATTACTTCGGGCCTGGTGACAACTCAGACTTCGACTTCATCTGGATGATCGCCGGCAAGACCGCAGTTGCATTGGGTAAGACGCATGACACGTGGGTGACTGATGACGATGGCTTGCAGGAGGTGGCCAATGAGGTTGCGAGTTGCGCAGGCCACAGTAACTTCGCATCTGTTAATTACAAACCGACGCCAGCAGGCAAAACACCCGAAGACTCGTTGATCACTTTTTCCGATTGTAATTTCGACGAAGGCGCGACCTTCGAGGAATTAGGCACGGCGATGGACGCGTGGTCTGAGTACCTGGGCGAAAACGGTTCGGAGGCCGGCATCTTTCATTGGTATCCGGTATATGGCGGCGGCGGTGAGAAATTTGACTTCAAATGGCTCGAAGTACACGGCAGTTTTGAAGCAATGGGCGGCGACTACGAGATGTTCGGCAACGGCCGTGGCTATGAGAAACATGGTGAGTTAATCGGGCCGCTAATTACCTGTGACGCGGCTCGGGTGTATCAAGCCAAGAGCCGCCGCTTTACGCAACTCAGATAGCCAGTAGCAATGAAAGGGCGGTAAGCAGTGCTTGCCGCTCTTTTTTTGTGGAACGGGCATTGGCTTGCCTGTCGCCTTGGAATTTCCTTTGCGCTTTCCTCTAGCGCTCGGCTTGGCTTGAAATTCTTGAGACGGTAGGCCGCTGGTAAGAATGGTGGTCAGGGGCGGACCGAGCATCGCGAGGGCAAGAATCGACAACAAGTCGATTCGACCCCGTGGTCTTTTCAACTATCAATAGAATCGAGTGGCCCCACACTGCTTTCCGATGGGTGCGATTTCGTCTGTCTTGTGAAATCATGAGCTATGCGCCGCCATTGCCTCCTTTTGACAACCTTGGTCCTCGGTCAAGGTGTGTCGGCTGCCGAGTTTGGCGGCTACGCTGCATTGACGACAGATTACGTCAAGCGCGGTGTTACCCAAAGCAACAGTAATCCGGCGCTGCAACTGGGCGGTGACGTGAGCTTTGCGAACGGTTTTTTTCTCGGCGCGTGGGGTTCGACAACCGACATCAACAATAGACCTGGCCGGCAGAGGGATCACGAAGTCAACTATTATTTCGGCTACGCTGCGGATGTTACGAAATCATGGCGGCTGTCTGCTAATACCGTCGCCTACGTATATCCAGGGCAATCAGGCAGTATCAATTACAACTACCGTGAGTATTCAATCAGCGGTAATTATGACGACCGGCTCTGGCTGGAATTTTCATATTCGCCAGATCTCTACCACACGGGAGCGTCGTCGACCAACGTCGATTTATTTGCCGAATGGCCGCTTAATAGCGTCTGGTCAATAGGCGCCGGCACGGGACGCTACGACACGTCGAATTTGACCGGCAGCGCTTACCAGTATTGGCAACTCGGCATTACCGCTTCATTCAAGTGGGCTGACGTTGATTTACGGATTCACGATACCGACAAATCTGTACCGATAATCAGCACGCCTGACCGGGCGAATGCGCGGCTCGTTCTCAAAATCCAGATCCCGTTCTGAATTGAGCGGCTCGGCGATACACGGGTCACTCGATACTGCAAGGTTCAGTGCGGCGCAGGCATTGACGGAGACCATCGATCCAAGCCCACTCGCCTGGGAGCGCTGCAAAATACCGTGTATCGTCCCCGGCGACTGATCGGGGGCGGCCGACAGCAACAGCGCGACGACGCCACTGACATGAGCCGCTGCCAACGAATTGCCGGAGCGGAATTCGTACCGGTCGGTGGGGACCGCGACCAGGATTTCGTTACCCGGCGCGAACAGCGTAGTGTTTGACGCGCGCTCCGCGGATCCGTCTGTTGCTGTCGTCCCAACGCCGATAACCCTTTGCATAGTTGACGGAAAGTCCTTATGTGCCTGTTCATCAGACGGTCCTGCCGCGACAACAATTACGCCGGCTTCAATCGCCTTGCGAATAAGGCGCTCCAGCAATGAATCGTACGGTCCAGTCAGACTCAGGTTCAGCACATCCGGTGGATTCTCGAGCATGGCGTCGAGCGCCTTGGACAGCGAAAAACTGTCACAGACGGCTGATTTCCCCACACCCCCGCTCCAGCAGGAGACATACAGCTCCAGCGTCGCTTCCGGCGCGATCCCGACGATGCCGATGGCATTATTTGAGCGCGCACCAATTACGCTGACGATAGCAGTACCATGGTTACGGTCAGCCGACTCAGCCCGGTTCGTAAATTCCAGTACTCGATGGATTCGACCCTTCAGATCTTCGTGCGACCGATCCACGTCGCTGTCGATAATGGCGATTCGTATACCGGCACCTCGTGACGTCCGGTGTGCCGCCGCGATGTCTAGAACATCCAGACCGTATTGCAGGTTCGCATATTTGTCGTCGTAGGTATCCGCCTGGTTGAGACTCGTCTCGAAACTCTGTAATGGCTGCGCTGATTCGACACGACTATCGGCATTTAGTCTTGCGACGATGTCGCTGCGATCGGTGCCATCTGCGACCCGATAGACGAAGCAGTAAACCGACAGGGATTGAATTGGCCAATGATCGATTTCTTTGAGTGAATATTGCTTCGCTAGGGCCTTCGCGTCGCGTCGCACACTGCGCGCAATGGAATAGCGTTTTCGGCGCTGATACGGAGCTGCGAGTCCGGCGCTCGCCGCGCGCGCGGCCTCATTGCCAAAGGTAACCAGGATGTCGCGTTTCGGGTCCGGCGTCTCGTTTGCGAGTGCCATGTCACCAAAACACACGACACCCAGGACAAGCACCAGTTTGAGCATCCTCATCACATTTACCTCATCGGTAACTGCAGCGCTGTGAATTCTGCCGATTGTACGCCCGGAAGCGCACCCGTGCGCATTTCATAGTCCTTTAGAACCTCAAGCGAAGGTGCAACAAGTTGCACATGTACTTCGTAAATGCCGCTGTCGTTAACAGCCCACTTCACCGCTCCTTCGAGCTGCGCTGCAATTCGAGCTCGTTGCCCTTCGGAGACATCGTCCTCGAACCGCAACTGCAATACGTAGTCGATGCCCTCGGCGGATCCCGCAGACGTGGCTGTTTCAAACACCTGGTTCGTCACTTCAGTGTTCATTCCAGGAAACAGCGCTACAAGCAAGGCTACGCCAATAATTACGGCCGCCGCTGCAGCAGCGAACCATTGTGACGAAGCCCGCCGCTTTATCCGCGGCCGCGAGACTCCCGTTCGGCCTAAACCAATGATGTCGGCCGCGCTGGATTGCGGCACAATTGGCGTCACCTCGGAGCCAAGCACCGCAGACCGCATGCTTGAGTGCAGTTCGAGGTCGGCACGACAGTCGTCGCAGCTTTCAATATGAGCTCGAACATGCGCGGCGTCCGTTTCAGACAATGTGCCATTGAGATACCACGGAATATCCTGCCGCAGACGACTCTGGCACGAATTTACTTGAGCTTCAGACATCGCGTAAGTCCTTGTCCTGGTCTTGTTGATCCGCGCTCGCGACAAGATAGCGCTTCATTTTTTGCCGCGCGTGAAACATACGAGTTTTGACGGTATTCACAGGTACCCCGCTTGCCTTTGCCGTTTCTTCACACGACAATCCGAGAAAATAGACGAGCATTACTGTGAGTTTTTGTTTCGGTGGCAATTTCTCGATGCCATGGCGAACCCAATCCTCACGTTCCAATTGGGCACCGTTCGCATCACTTGTAATCTCGTGTTCAACAAACGGCACCAATTTCAATTTGCGTTTGCGAAGATGCGCAAGCGCCTGCCGATAAGCGATGCCGAATATCCAGGTCGACACTTTCGAGTCGCCACGAAATCGACCGGCATCCCTCCAAAGTGTCAACAAGACATCGTTCGCCAGTTCTTCAGCGGCGCCATGTGACCGCGTCAGACGAAACAGGAACGTAAACAGGCGTGGACGGTAACTGTCGAAGAGCGCCTCGAACGCTTCACCGTCGTTGTCGGCTATGCGACTCAGCAGGCGCACTTCAGCCGCATTCGCGCTGTTCCCTTGTTTGCCCGCGGACACAGACATCATCGATGCACCAATGCTCACCTTGGATCGCCGGCTCAGCCGGCCCGTATTGGTTAGTGTCGATATACACGGCAAAAGGTTCATTTCCGGAGCAATTGAACCTTTCAGCGCGGCGCTGGCACCCACGGTGCGTATCGACTCAAAAACAATAGTGAGCCTAAATTGACCGCGTCGCAATGCAACGATAATAAGAATCTCTTTATTTTCTTTATAGTTAGCCTCCTCCTCACCGCCTGCACGGGTGGTGACGGAAGCGGGCTGCCGCCGCGGCTACCTCCTGGCGCATTTGGCCCCAATTTCTCTGAGATTCAAGCGAATGTTTTCGCCCCGAATTGCGCTACGTCCGGCTGCCATCTTGGCGCCGGCGCACCCCAGGGATTGCGACTTGACGATGCCAACAGCTACGGCTTGCTCGTGGACGTTGCGAGTTCAGAGGTTTCGTCGACATTGCGGGTCGCGCCCGGGGACCCGGACAATAGTTACCTGGTTCAGAAGCTGGAGGGCACTGCATCAGTGGGTGCGCAGATGCCGCTGAATGCGCCGCCGGTCGAACAAGCATCCATCGACGTAATCCGCCAGTGGATTGCGGACGGCGCCATCGACGACCGCGTTCCGTCATCGAATCCGATCAAAGTTACATCGCTCTCGCCTGTTCCCGGCACAGTATTGAGTGTTGCCCCGGGCAGTATCCTCGCCATGTTTGACCGCGAGCTTGACGTCTCCACCGTCAACGAGATGACTTTTGTCGTTGACGCCAGCGGCGGCGATACAAGTTTCGACGATGGCAACGAGACGACAATAACAGCGACAAACATCACGACGACGCCGACGAGTGCAACGTTTGAGCTCAGCGGGCTCGCGCTGGCGAACGATACCTATCGGGTACGACTGTTCGGTAGTGGTGCTTCTATCGTTATGGATCTTGACGCCAATGCACTCGACGGCGAATTCTCAGGGTCGTTTCCTTCTGGTGACGACATCGCCGGCGGCGACTTCGAGGCGACCTTCACGCTGGACGTTCCGGTCAGTGCGGCAACCCTGGATGCGTTGCAAGCCAGTGTCTTTACACCGACTTGCGCCGTATCCGGATGCCACACCGGTCCTGCCGGCGGCAACCTCCCGGCAGGCATGGGCCTAAGCACGGCGGATGCAAGCTTCACAAACCTGGTCGGCGTAACAAGCCTGCAACAGGCAACCTTACTGCGCGTCGCCGCCGGCGATCCGGATAACAGTTACCTCGTACAAAAACTCGAAGGAACTGCCGCAAGCGGTGCACGAATGCCGCTCGGCGGCGGCGCCCTGGATCAGGCCCTCGTCAACGACATACGCCAATGGATTGCCGACGGAGCGAATCGCTAGATGATCACAGATAAAAAAACGCTGACGTGGCTTGTCGCAGCAATGCTGGCGATGATTGTGACGGGTCAGTCGAGCCGCGCCGAACCGTACCTCGCCGTTCAAAAAGGCATGCAATGTTCCAGCTGTCACAGCCATCCGGCGGGCGGCGGCAAGCGCTCGGTTTACGGCAGTGTATTCGCGCAGACCGAACTGGCTACGCGGCGCCTGGGCGACGGCAAGCTGTGGACTGGCGAGGTGCAGAAGTGGCTGTCGATTGGCGGCGACTTGCGCGCCAGTTTCTTGGACATCGACACACCAAATCGACGCGGCACTTCCGATACCGGGTTCGACCGTGGCACTTTTTACGTTGAAGCAGCGCTGATTCCCAACAGGCTATCGATCTACATCGATCAGCAGTTTTCTCCGGACGACATCGAGAATCGCGAAGCCTACCTGCGACTCAACAGCAAGAACACAAAATGGTTTGTCACGATTGGGCAATTTTACTTGCCGTATGGCCTACGCCTCCAGGATGATTCCGCCCTTGTTCGCCAGGCGACTGGAATTAATTTCGCCAACTTTGATCGCGGCCTGCAAGGTGGCTACAACGCCGGCGCCTGGTCCACGATCGTCTCTATTACCGATGGCAGCGGCGCCGGGCGGAGCGGCACGAGCGATCAGCTCAGTCTCGTTTCCAGTTATGTGCAGTCAACGTGGCGAGCGGGTTTCAGCGCTAACATCATCGACGATAACGCGGGCGACCGTTCGATGTTCGGGTTTTTCGGGGGACTCAAGACGGGACCTGTGGCCTGGCTGGCGGAAATCGATGGCATTCGCGACGACATTGCCCAGGGCGTGACGATCAACGCGTTCGCGGGACTATTGGAAGCCAATTGGACGATTCGCGACGCGCACAATCTGAAACTTTCCTACGACTACCTGGATCCGGACAACGACATTCGCGAGGACCACCAGGTTCGCTACAGCCTGATCTGGGAGCACTCGCCAATACAGTTCCTGCAAGCCAGAGTCGGATACCGGCTGTACGACGGTATCCCGCAAATAGACACACAAAATCGAAAAGTATTTTTTGCCGAGTTGCACGGCTTCTTCTGACCATCAATCGCGCCGATTGAACCTTTTGCGGCGTCTTACCCACTCACCGAACAAACAAGCTTGCGTCAATGCAGGCACCTTTCCGAACTACTTGCAGGAATCGTCACATGACCATTGAGCGAAGATTGCCGCACATCGTACTGTCCCTCGTCACTGCACTCGTCATGGCCGGCTGCGGTGGTGGGAGTTCGTCTGCTCTGGCACCACCACCTCCTCCTGCGGCGGACACGACGGCCCCGACGGTTTCGGCCGTGCAGGCGCCGGCGGCGACCGTTAATCGAACCGTAACACTGACATCGACGGCAAGCGACAACGTCGGCGTGACAGCGGTACGCTTCTTCGTCGATGGCGTACTATTGAGCACGGACAACACTTCACCTTACAGCGCGGATTGGGATACATCCGGCGAGTCTGAAGGCGATCACACCCTGACCGCAGAAGCGGAAGATGCTGCAGGCAACGTCTCGACCTCAGCCGCGGTTATCGTAACGGTACAGAATGTGCTGACGTTCGCCGTGGCGCCGCGCGGCGCGGAAGAGGTGCCCGTCTCCGGCTCGCAGGCATCGGCGCAGGCCAGTCTGACGATCAATGTCGCCAGTGGCGCGGTACAAGGCAGCATGACTACGAGCGGCGTCACGGCGACCGCGGCGCACATTCACGACGCTTTTGCAGGCACGAACGGACCGGTTCTGATTCCACTGGATCAGGATGCTGGCGATCCCGCGGTCTTCAATATTCCCGGCGGCGCAACACTGGATTCGGCAGGGGTCGATCGGCTACTGGCCGGCGCCCTGTACCTCAATGTGCACTCGGCGGCCGCACCGGGCGGCGAGATTCGCGGCCAGATATTGCCCGAAAGTTTCGAACTGCTTTTTAGCGATCTGGCCGGCGCCGCGAGCGTGCCACAGTTAGATAGCCCCGCCAGCGGCCGTGCCGCAGTAACGCTCGATACATCCACCGGTACCGTCGTCATCCACGCACAGGTCACGGGGCTCGACGATGCTACGCAAGCACACCTGCATCAGGCTTACGCCGGAGCGACCGGGCCGGTACTGGTGGCACTGACACAGGATACGGCCGATACCGGGCACTGGTTCGCTGAAGGCGAGGCACTGAATACAGCCGCGCTCGATGCGCTTTCAAACGGCGAGCTGTACATCAACGTGCACAGCCCGGCGAACCCGGGCGGCGAAATCCGCGGTCAGCTACTCCCCGATGGGATCAAGGTGCTGTTCACTGAATTATCCGGCGAGCAGGAAGTACCGACACTTGATTCGAATGCCGACGGGCTCGCGTCACTGACACTGGATGAAGCCGGCGCCACGCTGACGATACACGTTAATACCCGCGGACTGGACGATGCCAGCGGTGCACATTTGCACAATGCATTCGGTGGCGTTAACGGGCCCGTCGAAATCGGGCTCACCCAGGACGGCAGCAATCCTTCGCATTGGTTTGCGGAACAGCAGTCGTTGAGCGCCACGCAGTTGGATGCGTTGACTGCCGGGGCCACCTACATCAACGTGCACAGTCCCGCCAATCCGGGCGGCGAGATTCGCGGTCAGGTTATTCCAGAGGGCATCGTATTCGCGTTCGGCCGGCTTGACGGCAGTCAACGAGTGCCCGCGGTTGCCACGGCGGCCAGCGGCACGTTCGCCGTCACCGTCGATCCAGACACCGGCACACTCGTCGCGCACATCAACACGAGCGGCGTCGACGACGCGACGGCCGCTCATCTTCATGACGGCTATGCCGGCAGCAACGGCGGAGTCGCTATTGGCCTGACACAGGATCCGGGTGACGTCGCACTCTGGTCTGCCGTGGGTGCACCCATCGACGCCACGCAACTTGAGGCACTCCGCTCCGGCCGCTATTACGTGAACATTCACACGCCGGCGAACCCGGGTGGTGAAATTCGTGGTCAGGTCGCGACGGAGTCGATTGAAGTCCTCTTCACGGCCATGAGTGGCGGTCAGGAGGTTCCAGCCAATGCGAGTGCCGCGAGCGCGGTCGCCGCCTCGACAGTGGATCTTGAAACCGGCGCCATCTCGCTGCACCTGAATGCCACGGGCGCCGACACCGCAACGGCGTCGCATATTCACCTCGGCTTCGCAGGCACCAACGGCGGCGTATTGATTGCCCTGGGGCCGGATGCCGGCGATCCGGGTCACTGGTTTGTTGATGGCGCCCAACTGGACGAAGCCGGCCTCGCCGCTTACGGCGAGGGCCAGCTCTACGTCAATCTGCATACACCGACCAACCCGGGCGGCGAGATACGCGGCCAGATAGCGCCACCGCCGATCGAGGTGCTGTTCTCCACGATGACAGGCGACCAGGAAGTTCCGCCGGTGGCGACGGCGGCGAGCGGTATTGCTGCAAGTACTGTCAACCGTGATACGGGCGCGCTGACACTGCACGTCAACGCCTCCGGCGCGGACAATGCGACGGCGTCACATATCCATACCGCCTCAGCAGGACAAAACGGTCCGGTGCTCGTTGCGTTGCAACAGGACACTGGCAATCCGGGTCACTGGTCGCTCAGCGGCGAAGTTCTGGACAGCGACAGTCTTGGCGACTACAAGGCAGGGCAGCTGTACGTCAACCTGCATACGCCAGCCAATCCCGGCGGTGAAATTCGTGGTCAGATAATGCCGCCGGATGCGGCAGATTTTGACAATATCGACCCGATCGTCGATCTTGCATCACCCGGTTCGCCGGTCAGCGGCACCGTCACATTGACGGCCGATGCCAGCGATAACCAGGGGGTCGTCGAAGTGCGTTTCCTCGTCGATGGTTCCTTGATCGACACCGACACAACAGCACCGTACTCGGTCGACTGGACGACTACTGCGGTAGCGAACGGCGACGTCACGCTGACCGCGGAGGCCGAGGACGCGGCCGGCAACGTCGGCGTCTCGGCGGACGTGGTTGTTACCGTCCAAAACACGGCTCCGGTAACGCTGTCGATGATTCAGGCACAGGTCTTCACGCCAGCTTGCGCCGGCTGTCACTCGGGCCCGACGAGCAACTCACTGCCATCTGGAATGGACCTGAGCAGCACCGGGAACAGTTTCGCCGCGTTGGTGAATGTGCCCAGCCTGCAAGTAGACACTCTCGATCGTGTCACGCCGCGCGATACTGCCAACAGCTACCTGATTCAAAAACTCGAAGGTACGGCAGCCGTGGGCTCGCGTATGCCGCAGAACGGTCCATTCCTCGATCAGGCAACGATGGATATGATCAAGCAGTGGATCAACGATGACGCACCGAATAATTAGAAATGGTGTCATCCGGCGGCTGATCCACCTGCAGAAACCGTCGTTGCCCATTTCCTGAGAATTTGAACGTTAGGCTGACCCGGTAATTAAGAATGGTGGCCAGCGGCGGAATGGGCGCAAGCGCCTGTCGGCGGTGGATTCCTCGCTTTGCTCGTCACCCCTGGGGGCGCATTTGGCATCCAAACTGCCTAAGGCAGTTTGTCGCGGCTCGGATGAACCGCCGACATGCGGGTTTTCAGAACGCTGGTGGAGGCTCTGTGGCTATATTTTTCAGCATGTTACCGGGGCGTCCGTTGCCCAGATTGCAGTACCGTGCAGGACTGTGCACAGCTCATTCACGCGAAATTCACACAAACTACTGCTCCTGCTTAGCAATTGAGAACCAAATTCGAAACTCCGCTCCCGGCTCTGCGTTAATCATATCCACATTGCCATTCATCGCTAGTGTGAGTTGATGCACGATTGCTAATCCAATACCGGTTCCGACAGTTTCTCTCGTGAGTTCGGACTCCGAACGGTAAAATAGTTCGAATATCTTTTTCATTTGGTCTTTCGGAATTCCGGGACCGTAGTCGCGAACCGAAAACAAGATCCGATTGTCGCCGGAGGGATTGCTACTAATCTCGATAGTCTTGTTTTCTGCGTTTCTGGAGAACTTGATGGCATTGTCCACCAGGTTGATGATGATTTGAGTGAAACAATCTTCGTCTATGTTGATCGTGGCCTGATCTGCGGCCTCGCTTCTCTTGAGCCTGAGCTCAAAACCCGCACGTTTCATCTGGCTTGAGATTTTGGAGTCAATAATGCTCATCAGCTCGGCAACCTTCGTTGGCTTAAGGTCGAACTGTGGTTCGTTTCTCGTGATCTTGGCGAGTTGCAGGACGTTGGAAATGAGTCTGCTCAGGCGCTCTGACTCATCGTGGATGAATTCGTAGTAGCTCTGCCGTTTTTCCTCATCTGCCCAGCCTTCTTTGAGCATCTCGCCGTACATGCGAATAGAGGTGAGTGGCGATTTGAGCTCGTGGCTGACTGCGGAGACGAAGTCCTGCTGTCGCCGGGCGAGGTTGATCTGGCTCAGGCCCATCCGGTACAGGGTGAGAAAGCCGCCGACAAGAACAATCGCCAGGACCAGCGTGACCCAGCCGAGCACGCTGGCGCCCGGACCTGGCGGCAAACGCTTAATGCTGAAAATGAGCTCCAGACTGTTTAGTGGTGTGGCAAGGCGATTGCGATAAAGCAGTGCTCCATCAAGCTCTTCAGCAACATTGGGATAGCTCAGGCTGTCGCGCCCACTAATCGTGTGAATCACATCGTCCTGATACGCAATGATCAGACTTGTAATGTCAGCAAGTGCGGTACCCATAAAATTTGCGCTGACGATATCTTGCGTGAACGTTTCCTGGTCAACAAGCAATCCCTGAATGTACCGCTCGCCATCACGCCAAACCTTGCGGAACAAGACGAAGTGACCACTGTCGAGTAGACTGAACTCGAAGGGGTCGATTTCACTTTCAAAGGTGCTGATGCGGAGGTCGGTCGGCCAGGAAACATTTGCAATCTGCTTACTGTCGGCGACGGCGACGGATTCCGGCAGGGCACTTTGTTCCTTGCGTTTACTCCGTCCCGACGCGAACGCAGAGCCCTCGGCACCGCGCAATTCGGCGGGAGCTTCACGCTCGACAGCCTCGCTTTTCTTCTGTAGGTCCGCATCCAGTTTCAATCCGCTGACTTTGGCAACTCTGTTGGGTCTTTCTTGCGCTTCGACCGCCTCGCCAATTGCATCGTTGTATTCCAGCGCGCCAGCACTGCCGGACTCATTCCCAGCGCGTTGCCTGAATTGATTCAGTTGATCGAAAACCTGCTGGCTGTAGTTCTCGTCAGCATCTTTATACGCAGACGCAAACCCGCCGACCGCGTCCACCTCTTTTTCCTCCTCGGTCAAAGCATTCGATGCGTCGACAGACGATGCGATGGACCGACGAAGGCCAATTTCCGGACGGGACTGGACCAGGCGGTTATCGGCGAGAACTGCCTGAAGCTCCTGTGCCAATTGCAGCCGGTTGCGGAATTCATTCTCGCTGATGCCGAGGCTGCTGGCCTCCGCACCTTCGGGTGGCAGAACTGGGGAACTAAAGTTGCCGTTAGTATCTACCTGAAAGTAACCCAGCACACCGGGCAAGTCGGCAGTAACAGGATACGCAGACAGAGGCGAACGCTGCACGAAATTGGCGCTCGGGTCGCCGGAGACGACCAGGAAAGTGTAGTCCGCGAACGACCGGGCATCCGCGGTTTTGATCATGTCATTGAGACGCGCGTCGATGCGTTGGGTCAGCTCTTCAGCAACACCCCGGTACTGATGAAAAGCCTCCCACTTGAGTTGACTGTAGGCCTGCCAGATCAGGAGCGCTGTCGGCACCGCGAGCGCCAGGAAAAACAACGCAAGAAAGTTGCGCAGCCGAATCCTGTCGAAGCCTTCGATCAGTTTCTTTGGCAACAAGACTCAGCCCCCCGCCACCAGACGATAACCCGCACCGCGGACAGTAATGAGCAACTCGGGCACTTTATTGTCAGCCTCGATCTTGCGCCGTAGCTTCGCAATGTGAATATCGACGGTTCGTGTCTCGATATCGAGGTTCCTCGCGTATCCCCATACCTTCGACAACAACTCCTCTCGTGACACGGGTCGGTCGGAATTTTGGGAGAGGTAACTCAAGACTTCTATCTCGCGCTTCGTGAAGGTGATTTCATTTCCGTCTTTCAGGCCGCGGAAATTATCAGTGTCGATCTCGATGTCGCCAATGCTTAACGTCCGCGCCATTTCCTGGCCGACCTGGGAGCGCCGCAAGACTGCCTGGATCCTCAATACCAGCTGCTGGATCGAAAAGGGCTTCGGCACATAGTCGTCAGCACCAAGTTTCAGGCCCTGGATAATCTCCTCGTCCGAGGTCTTGGCCGTCAGCATGATGATGGGCTGCTTGCGGTCCTCTGTACGAATTCGGTCGCAGATCTCATAGCCATCCATTCCCGGCAACATGATGTCCAGCAAGATCAGGTCGAACTTGCCTGTCAGTGCTTTTTCGAGGCCATCAGGGCCTGTCGCGGCACTGTCAGCGTCGTAGCCGTGAAAGATGAGCACGTCGATAAGGCCTGTGCGAATGGCCTCCTCGTCTTCCACAACCAGTATGCGAATCTGTCTATTCATCAGGGTTTCAGGCTATCACTCCGGGGCCGTTGGAACCGTGATCGCATGTAACGTTTTTGTAAATTCTGCCCCGCAGATTTTACTTATCCGTGTCTTATTTAGTCCGCGGCCAGTGACTAAGATTCCTCCATCGAATATTTCGACTGAGAATTTGAGGAGACACGACCATGGCACTTATCAATCGCATCTCGCGGCTATTCAAGGCGGACTTTCACGCCGTTCTGGATCATATCGAGGAACCTGAAGCCCTGTTGAGGCAGGCTATCCGCGACATGGAGGACGACCTGGCGAAGACCGAGCAGCGCATTAGTCTGTGTGCGTACGATCAGGACGCGTTAACCGTTCGTAAAGGCGAGCTTGAAGACGCAGTCATCGAATTTCAAGTGAAGCTCGACCTTTGCTTCGAGTCGGACAAAGACGATCTCGCAAAAACACTTATCCGGAAAAAACTCGAGACGGAACGTCTATTGAAACGCCTGACGACGAAGCACGTCGCAAACGCAAAATACCTGGCTGAGCAAGAAACGATGCTCGAGCAGAACAACACGACACTCGAGAGTCTGCGGCAAAAAGCCGAGCTCTTCGCGCAACGCACACCGGTACATGCCGGCGGAAGTTCGGAGTTCGATGACATCGCCTGGATGGCCAGGGAAATGTCAGTCGGCGACGACGAAGTCGAGGTCGCGTACCTGCGAGAGAAGAGCTTGAGGAGCGCGTCATGAAACGGCCCACATTTTTCCACGGCGTCATTATCGCCGCAGTACTCGGTTTCTTCGCTAGCGCGATCGTCGCCACGCTGACTCCCTTTGTTGGTTTAGGCGCTGTGATTCGCATGGTGATTCCCGCATTGGGACTTTCGTATCTCCTGTATCTGTTCAGTCGCAGCGAAGAACGCGTGGGACGCGTGACCACGCTTTCCCTCTGGAGCGCGTTGGCCGCCGTCACCTGGTGGATAGCTCCGCCGTTACCCTTATATCTGCTGATACACGTCGGTGCGATTTGGTTAGTGCGCTCACTTTACTTCTACTCGGGCGTGATACCGGCCTTGATGGACCTTGGAATAAGCACTCTGAGTGTCTCCGCCACTGTCTGGGCGATCAGTCGTTCGGGCAGCGTGTTTCTTGCCACCTGGTGCTTTTTTCTGGTCCAGGCCCTTTTTGTCACGATCCCACCGGCGGTAAAGCGGGCACAAGACGTCAAGGGCAAGAAGACGGCCGACAACAAAACATTTGAGCGCGCCAGGCGCGACGCCGATCAGGCGCTGCGCCAGCTATTTACGTCATAGCAACTTTATAGCCCCAATAATGAAAGAGGACATGATCATGAAAACCAAACTACTGGGCATTGCCCTGTTCGGACTCACGCTTGGCTCAGTTGTGTACTACCCGCAGCTGATGGCAAAAAACATTCAGATTGACCCACCGATCCAGCACCACGTCATTGCCAAACCCAAGATTGATGTTGTCTTTGTTCTGGATACGACCGGCAGCATGAGCGGTCTCATTCAGACGGCAAAAGAGAAGATCTGGTCGATCGCAACAACCATGGCTTCGGCGCAACAAGCGCCTGAGATTCGCATCGGTCTGGTCGCGTATCGTGATCGAGGTGATTCGTACGTGACCAAGGTGGTCGATCTATCCGCTGATCTCGATTCGGTCTACGCCACGTTGATGGATTTCGAAGCAAACGGTGGAGGCGATACTCCTGAGAGCGTGAACAAGGCGCTTTACGACGCAGTACACAACATGTCCTGGAGTCAGGGTGACCAGGCATACCAGGCGATTTTTCTCGTCGGCGATGCCCCGCCACACATGGATTACAACGAAGTCCGCTATCCGGAAATCATCGCCTCAGCCCTGGACAAAGGTATTGTCGTAAACACGATCCAGTGTGGTGACATGCCGATAACGGTTGAGCCCTGGAGTCAAATCGCAAGCTTAAGTCACGGCGAATTCTTCCAGGTCGAACAAGCCGGCGGTGCAGTCGCTTTCAACACGCCTTTTGACGAAGAGATTGCCAAATTATCAGCGCAGCTTGACGACACCCGACTGTACTACGGTACTGAGAAAGAAAAGGAAAAGATGCAGGGAAAAGTGGCTGCGACCGAAAAAATGCATGCCGGGCTGTCTTTCGCTTCACGTGCGCGGCGCGCCGAGTTCAATGCAACGGTGGGTGGCAGAGCTAATCTCCTTGGCGACAACGAACTGATCGCTGCAGTTGCAGACGGCACAGTCGATCTCGACGAATTAGAGGAAGATGCATTGCCAGAGGCCCTCAAACCGATGGCTCCTGCCGAACAGGAGGCCTTTGTTGCTGAACTGTCCGAAAAACGGGAAGACTTACAACGGCAAATTCGAGCTTTGTCGACAGACCGCAGTGGCTATATTGCCAAGAAGGTTGACGGGGCTGGCGGCATGAAGAACTCACTGGACCAAAAACTCTACGACGCAGTCAAAGATCAAGCGGGTGAAGCTGGTCTCGAGTACAAAGACGGACCTGCGTACTAATTGACAGGAGCCACAGATAGGAAAACGCCCCTTCGCGGGGCGTTTTTGTGTTTTGTGGCCAACTCAATCGGAGCGCCGCGCCAGCCGATGAGATGTGCTTGCTACGAATACGGCGGAGCGAACTACCGACACGCGGATTTTCAGTCGCGCGGTGAGACGTCGTCGAAGCGAAGTTCTTCAGCTGGTTGAAAGAATTGCGGTTCGACCCTGGTTTCCCCTCTTTGCATTAAACGCCAGAAACTAAAGCGTCAGAACGGCCCGTTCACAATCGATGGCGTGTGCCAAAATGCCGCCCAGACATCCTCATCACGAATGTAGTACACCGTGTCGTCGTGGATGAACGACCGGCTGCGCGCCACCCAGTCGCGCGTCGAGCCGATCGACGGCGGGCTGATCGAGCCGACACTGTTCAGCGCCGCGACCGCAGGCATGTTCTTGTCGAGGATCTCGAACAGGTACAGCGATGCGCCCAGGTACTGCCAACTGCCGTCCGAGGCATAGATATGTGCCGGGATCGTAAAGCGGTCGATACCATTGACGTCCGCCTGGTAGGTGAACGCGTGACGGTCCCAGCGGGCCTCGCTGTGCGAGCCCCGACCGCCGAGGACCGCGCTGCCGCGCGACAGCGGCTGGGCAATGTTCGAGACGTCGAACAGCTCGAGCTTGACGCCGCCTGTGGCATCCGTGCCCAAGCCGAGCAGCAGGTCGTCAGTCACCGGATGCAGGAAGTCAGAGAATCCCGTGACCTCCAGTTCGCCCGCGATGAACGGGTCGGCCGGATTCGACAGGTCGATCGCGTACAGCGGGTCGATCTGCTGGAACGTCACGGCATACGCCACATCGCCGAGGAAGCGGACGCCATACAGCGCCTCGTTCGGCTTGCCGATCTCCTCGGGCCGGCGGTCGTTCGGCAGGGTCGAGACAACGTCGAGGTCCGGCCGCGTGCTCGACTCGCGCAGGGTAAAGAGGTAGTGGTCCACAAAGTCCTCGTTGTTCCAGTCGAACTGCGACGACAGCAACCGCAGGTCACCGTTGTGCTCGCTCATGCGAAAGTCAGCCTGACCGCCGCGCCAGACGGTACCGTTTATGTCGGCGGAGCCGCGGTAGCGGATGTTCGTGCCGGCCAGCGCGAACTTGTGGACGCGCGTCACGTCCTGGCCGCCAGCCGTCGCCGGCCGTAGCTCGGTGAAGTACAGCGCGTTCTCGGAGACATAGACGCCGTAGGCATTTTCCTTGTAGCAGGTCGTCGAGAACGCCGAGGGATTATCGATCGGTATGGCCGTGACACTCGTAATCACGGGGTGGTTTGCCGAGGCTGCGTCGGTCGTGACATAGCAACGCTCGGGCGCAACCAGCGGCCGCGTCTCGCCGGCCACCGTCACCTTCGGCAGAAGGTCGTCGACCGTCAAGTCGGCGAGCAGCGCCTGGTTCTCGGCCTGTTGTGCCGCCGTCGTAATGTAGTAGTGCAGCCCCTCGATCCACGGCGTGTAGCGGCTCACGATGTATACCGTGTTGCCGATGCGCCGGCTCTCGACGAAGACGCCGTCGATGGTCGCATCGAACTCGAGCGCGGGATTACCGGCGTCGCTGACGTCATAGATGCGGAAGCCCAGCTTCTCGGGCGCCCAGATCGCGATATCGGCCCAGAGCTCACCGAACGTGCCGTAGATCGACTGCCCGGTCAGCGCGACCATCCTGTTGCCTGCCGTGTACATGCCCTGCACGGAGATGTTGTCCTCGAGCGGGATCTCGCTGACGAGGTCTGCCGAGCCGTTGGCACGATCGGTCGCCAGGATGCGGATCGAGCGCTCGATCGGGGGTGGCTCAATGATCGGCGCCCCGGCATCAGCAGCCAGGAAGCAGCAGTGGAAGTAGCGCCGCGGAGCCACATAAAGGTGCTCGCCGTCGTAGCGCACAGCATCGAACTCGTCGACGTTTAGTTCCTGCGTGTAGGTGCCCGTAAAGTTACCGGCCGGGGATCCGCCCGCGCCGGCCGCCGCATCGGCCACCGCGAGCTGCTCGTCGCTGCTCATGGCCGTGAGGCCGTCTTTGATCGAGGCCTCGAAGGCAGCAGGGTCCGAGACCAGGCTCAGTAGCCCGGTGGGTGGGGTGGGGTCCGGCGTGTCGGTCGAGTTCGAGCTCGAGCTACAGCCGGCAAGCGCCAGAAAAACCAATCCGGAAAAGATCGCCGTTAGTCGCATCATCGCGCTATCTCCCTTGTTGTCCATATGTTCAGGCTATGCCCCCGGTAACGCATTGTCTGTAGATATGTTGCGCAAGAATGTGTAAATGTGTAGCCGGGCCGCTGTACATTTTTCGACAATTTCCATACACCTTTGATACCGGCCCACAGCCGCCCGCTTGCGACACTGACGTGGTATGCATGACCGGCAGGAGGCGTGCCCGATGTTGCGACAACTGACCTGGCTGGCACTGCTGCTCATCCCGTTCCTGGCAGCGCCCTGCCTGGCCGATGAGGAAGCAGAAGACGCGAAGGAGTCGCGCTGGCGACTCGGGGCCGCGCTCGGCTATGGCATCCGCTCCAACCCGCTCGTGCAGAGCGATGACATCCCGATCGTCGTCGACCTCGACATCGCCTGGTTTGGCGAGCGTTTCTTCTTCGATAACGGCGACCTCGGCTTGACGTTTGCCGACAACAACACGTTCACCGCCAGCGTCGTTGCCCGCATCAACTCGGATCGGGTGTTCTTCGGCAACACTGACACGCGCTTCGTCGACTTCGACCTTGCCGGCCTGCCGCTGGTCGCGGCCGTTGACTTCAAGCCACCGGACCGCGACTACGCGATCGAACTCGGCGTGGAAGTGCTGACCGACGGCGATTGGGGCGCGCTGCAGTTCAACGCCTTTCACGATGTTTCGGGCACGCACGAGGGCTTCGAACTCTACGCCGACTACAGCTACGGCTGGCGCGCGCAGCGCCTGTACATCGAGCCGTCGTTTGGCGCGAGCTTCAAGAGTGCAGACCTCAACAACTACTACTGGGGTGTCACGCCCGAGGAAGCGGGCCTCGTCGCCTTCCCCTACGAGGCTGATGCCGGGGTCAACTGGCACGTCAGGCTCATGTTCGGCTACCAGCTCTCACGGCACTGGGCCTTCTCGCTCGTTGCCGAATACGAGCGCCTCAACGACGAGGCGACAGCTAGCCCGATCATCGAAGAGCAAAAGGTGCTCGGCTATTTCACCGGCTTCGCGTACCGGTTCTGACGATGCGGCTGCTCATCACACTTGCCCTGCTCTTGCCCGCGCTCAGCATGAGCGAGGCTGCGGCCGCCGAGGACATGACGCTCACCGTCAAGCCCGTGCTCTGCATTACGGACAATCTCACCCCGAGCTGCGACATGTCGTTTCTCGTTGTGTGGCAGAGCGCGCTAACGGGGTATTATTGTCTTTTCACCGACTTCGACGACGCCCCGGTGCACTGCTGGAATGAGGAACGCACCGGTCGGCTGAGCGACGAGCGCACCGTGCGGAAGAATTTCAGCTACTGGATGACCGACCAAGACCAGATTAGCCGCCTTGCCGTGGCCACGGTAGAGGTCCTGCGCATGGACTCCGACGATCGCCGCCGCAAGCGACGCACGCGTCACGTCTGGGACCTTAATTGAATAACGGCAGCGTCGATATCCTGCTCGTGGAAGACGATCGGCGGCTCGCCGACCTCACGGCCGAATATTTCCAGCAGAACGGCCTCTCCGTCGCAATCGAGTCGCGCGGCGACCAGGCGTTGGCGCACTTCGCCAAGGTCAAGCCGCGGGTCGTGCTCCTGGACCTGATGCTGCCCGGCGTCGACGGCCTGACGATCTGCCGTGAGCTCAGGGCGACCTTTGACGGCCCGATCCTGATCTTCACGGCAAGAGACTCCGACATCGACCAGGTAATCGGCCTCGAAGCCGGTGCCGACGACTACGTGACCAAGCCTGTCGACCCGATGGTGTTGCTGGCGCGCACGCGCGCGCTGTTGCGCCGTGTCGAGTCGCTCGAAAGCCCGGCACAAACGAGCGGCGACATCGTGCTGGGCGGATTGCGTATCAGCTCAGCAGCACAGAAAGTGTCGCTCGACGGCAAGCCCGTGCAACTCACTACCCACGAGTTTGAGTTGCTGCTTCTACTCGCAAAACACGCAGGCACAGTGCTGAGCCGCGACGACATTTTCCACAACCTGCGCGGCATCGACTACGACGGCCTCGACCGCTCGATCGACGGCCGCATCTCGAAGCTCCGGAAGAAGCTCGCCGACTCGGCGACCGAGCCGGCACGCATCAAGACAGTCTGGGGCAAGGGCTACCTGCTCGTGCCGGACGCCTGGGGCGAGACCGCGTGAACAACGTCCTTGGCGGGCGCAATCGGCGGCTGCTGTTTCGCTCGTACTTGCTGCTCGTCGGCGGCCTGCTCGTCGTGGCGATCGTGCTCGACCTCGGTTTCGGCTATTTACAGTCGAAGGAAGCGCCGAGCGTCGACCGCTGGTTCGAGTCGACGTTTCGGCTGATCGAGGCGCGTCTTGCCGACACACCACCTGGTGACCGCGACGCTGTCGCCGCCCGCCTCACCGAGACGCTCGGCATCGGTGTACAGCTGCTCTCGCGCGACGACGTGCACATGCAGGAGACCGCGGACCACCGCCTGCCGCCGCTCGTCGATGCCGACGGCAACACCTCCTACCTGCACGACGCCGACTCGATCGGAGCGATCATCCGACTCGGGCCGATCGCCGCACCGAAAGACAGCCTGTTGCTGAGCTTGCTGCCGCCGCTGTTCTACCTGTCGATCTTCGTCGTCGTCGGCTTCTGGGTGCGACCGATCCTGAAAGACATCAACGTGATCT
>Ga0224508_10001554_pt1 | contig 20507 bp, 33 predicted proteins | sample SF_Jan12_sed_USG_4_FD_170157 | JGI IMG/M metagenome (GOLD analysis project Ga0224508, IMG submission 170157) | Sediment microbial communities from San Francisco Bay, California, United States - SF_Jan12_sed_USGS_21 | ecosystem: Environmental > Aquatic > Marine > Sediment | place: USA... | reverse complement strand
TCAGCTCTTTATGCTCGGCGTCCCAGACGATGGCGAACAGGTCTCCGCCAATACCGTTACCGGTCGGCTCCATCAGGCCCAGCGTCGCGTTGGCGGCAATAGCTGCATCGACAGCGCTGCCACCCGCTTTGAGGATATCGAGCGCCACCTGCGTAGCAAGCGGCTGGCTCGTCGCCGCCATACCGTGTGGCGCAATGACTTCCGAGCGCGACGCATGCGGCCGACCGGCGACCCGGTCGTAACCGGGATCAGCTGCCATGGCGGCGCTCGTTGCGATCAATGTGATGAAAACCAGGCATTTGATTCGTTGCATCCTCTGCTCCACTCCCCGAAAGGGGGTGCCAATGATGGCACTCGCCGACTACAGCGGCAACAGGGTATGATCCCGCCATGACGACAAAATACAGCGATAAGAATCCGGCGCTCGGCACCCTGTACGGCGGCCATCTCGAGACTGTCACAGCCCGTCACGACCATGCCCTGGAACAGGCCGGCGCGAGCCACGCCGTCATCTACTCCGGCAATCCGAAGCTGGCGTTCCTCGACGACTATCATCACCCGTTCAAGGCGAACCCGCACTTTGTCAGCTGGGCACCACTCACGGCATTGCCGTTCTCCTACATTGTGTACACGCCAGGCGAGAGACCGGTGCTCATTTACTACCAGCCGCACGATTACTGGCATGTCGTGCCCGGTGCGCCCGATGGGTACTGGACTGCGCATTTTGATATCCGCGTCGTGCATGCCACAGACGAGATAGGCGCTCACCTGCCCGCCGATCGCGACAAGTGTATTGCCATCGGCGAGTTTCACGACGAGTCGCTGGCATTCGGTATTGACCGTGTCAATCCGACGACCGCCGTTAATATTCTGCACTTCGCGCGCGGCGTCAAAACGGAGTACGAACTCGCCGTAATGCGCCTCGCGGCAGAGCGCGGAGCGGCCGGGCATGTCGCCGCCGAGGCTGCGTTCCGTGACGGGAAGTCGGAATTCGACATTCACCGGGCGTATTGCGAGGCCGTCAGTCATACCGATCCGGAGTTGCCCTACGGCAATATCATCGCCCTGAACGACCATGGCGCCGTGTTGCACTACACAGACCTGGACCGGGAAGCACCGTACGTCGTCCGCTCATTCCTGATCGACGCCGGCGCGCAAGTCCACGGCTATGCGTCGGACATCACGCGCACCTATGCGAACGGCGACCCGCGTTTCCAGGAACTCATCGACCGCATGGACGCGATGGAGCTCGCGATCATCGACAAGCTGCATGCCGGGCTCGACTATCGTGACCTGCATGTCGGCACGCACAAGATGCTCGCGGAGCTGCTCGTCGATGCCGAGCTCGCGACCGGCGACCCGGACACACTGCTCGAGACCGGTGTTACGTCAGCTTTCTTCCCGCACGGTCTTGGCCACTTGCTGGGCGTGCAGGTGCACGATGTCGGCGGCCACCAGGAGAGTGAATCAGGCGGGACCATCGATCCGCCGAGTGGCCACCCGTTCCTGCGCCTGACGCGCGTGCTCAAGGAAGACATGGTCCTGACCATCGAACCAGGCATGTACGTCATCGACATGCTGCTTGAAAACCTGCGCGGGACGCCGGCTGAGGGTCACGTGAACTGGGATACGGTTGACTGGCTCCGCCCGTTCGGCGGCATCCGGATTGAAGACGATGTTCGGGTTACGGCAGACGGCCACGAAAACCTGACACGCGACGCTTTCGCACGCGCGTCATAGCAGCGCGCCAAGCCGCCTATATTGCTCCCTTTCGGTGCGCTGCGATGGCGCCGTGCCCATAGTTTTCAATAACTTGGGCACGCCTTCGATTGGCACGGAAACTGCAGGTACGATTCTATGGCGACGTGGAATCGAAACGTGTCAATGCGTGCGCTGCGTGCATTTTGTATGGCTGTCGAACACGGAAGTTTTCGCCTCGCCGCTGAGGAGTTGTACCTGACGGCCTCGGCCGTCAGTCACCAGATAAGGCAACTCGAGGACACCATCGGCAGCCAGCTGTTCGCAAGATCAGCGCGCAATCTGAACGTGACCGACGCGGGTCGCGCATTCTACGATGACCTAAAACCAGTCCTGGACGACCTGGACGTCACCATCGACCGCAACAGCCGGCACACGGATGGCGTAGTCCTGAAGCTGTCAGTACAGCCTTTCTTTGCGAATGAGCTGCTGGTGCCCCGCCTGTCCGAATTCGTAGCAGAGAACCCCGATATCTCGATCACAGTCGACACGATCGAGGGCGAAGCCGCGACCCACGACAAAACGGCCGACGTTTCCATCCGTTTGTTTTCGTCGCCCCCGACCGGACTCGATAGCGACCACTTGTTCGCACTGCGGCTCGCCCCGGTCGGATCGCCTGACTTTTACGACAGTGTCAAAGTGGTAGCCGGACGGATAATTAGCGACTTTCCATTGATTGTTCATGATTCGAGGCCGAAGGCCTGGCAGCAATGGCAGCGGTCGTCCGGTATTCGCCTCCCACCAAATCCGAAAATTATCCGGCTCAATTCAATGACGTCGATCGCCCGCGCTGCCGAACAAGGGCTGGGCGCCGCACTGATGCCTGCGCAACTGTGTTGTGCCTGGATGGAGTCCGGCGCACTGACCCAGCTCTTTGACCATGAGCTGGAATCAAGGGAGGCCTATTACCTGATTAGCCCTGATAAACCGGACAACGCGAAACACAGCAGTACATTTCGTGACTGGGTGTTACAGGAATTCGCATTTGGATCGTGATTTTTTTTCACTGCGAAGATCAATTTATGTCGTTTGTAAGATGTCGTGACTTCTTCTAAATTTCCCGCCGACGATGAGTTTCAGATGGGTCACTCACGCTTGGAGGAAATGAAATGAAGACTGATGTTGTACGAAATGGAGGCGCGCTCGTCGCGCTTCTCGGATTTCTCGGTACTGCTTACGCGCAGGCGGAAGAGCCGTCGACCGATGGTTACATTATGACGGTGTACTCGAATATGGCACACGGCGAGAAAATCCTTGATGGTTCCGAGAATAAAGCCATCAGCAAGCTTGCACGTGGCGATAACCAGCGGGCCGGGTACCTCGAAGGTCAGATTAATCTCTGCGTCGCGTATACGAAAGCCAAGGAGGTGGAGAGAGCAACCGAGGCCTGCGATTCAGCCATCGAGTTGTCCCTCAAGGACCAAAAGCGAAGAAAACGCACGACCTCTTTTGGCCGTTACTCTATTCGGGTCGCCGAGACCGGGCGCGCAATCGCGCTGACCAATCGAGGCGTACTGCATGCGATCGTCGGCGAGGCGGCACAAGCCCGTGCAAAATTCGAAATGGCGATGGAGCTGCAGTCAACCGAGCAATCGGCGAAGACGAACCTGGCGCTACTCGAACGCAGGATCGCGAGTAGCCGTTCCTAAAAGGTGTAAGAAAAGGCATCCGGCAGCTCACTTCCCCCCTTGACTACCGGTGTGTAACAACGGTCCGCCCATTCCCCCGGGTGGGCCGTTTTTTCTTAGTTCTTTTCCTGTTGACGCCGCTCCGCGATCAGGCGCGCTTTCACACGGGCACCCTTTTTTTGCAGCATCGGCCGCAAACGCTTACCCAACCATGGCATCAGGTAGGCGAACGTCGTCAGGATCCCGCTTGATGTCGGCAGAGCCTGTTCGGCAATGTTGTTCCCACACAGGTCAAGGATGGCCTGCCCTACCTCTTCCGCCGAACTCATGGGCTGCGAGAATACGATGTCGTCAACATCGTCGAGATTCTCCATGATAGAGCCCGTGTCAACCGGGCCCGGCGATACGACTGCAGCCTTGATCCCCGAGCCTTCGAGTTCCTGGCGCAGTGCCAGGGTGAAAATCCTGAGGCCGAACTTGCTCGACGAATATGTCGTTGCACCGGCGCTGGCCAGCCGGCCATGGAGAGATGCCACGTTGATAATGGCGCCACCGCCCGTCTCTTCGAGATAAGGCAGGGCAAGGCGTGTCAGGATGATTGGGGCCTTGAGATTGACGTCGATGATGCGGCCGAGGTCCTCCGCGGGGACATCGCGAACCAGGCCGCGTGCGTGAAACCCGGCGTTGTTGACGAGGATGTCGATGCGGCCGAACTCGAAATCGGCTTTCTTGAACAGATCGACGCAGGCGTCCGCATCGGTGACATCCATCGCGAACAATTCGACGCGCGTCTTGTCACGCAACTCCGCCGCTGTTGATTCGAGCTTCTTCTTGCTACGCGCAACAAGCATCAGGTTGGCGCCGGCTTCGGCGAACAGCCGCGCGGTCGCCGCACCCACGCCCTCCGATCCGCCCGTAATGATTACGGTCTTGTCTTTGAAAATCATCCGGGGATGGTATCAGAAGCCCAGGTAGCCCTTTATCTTCTTCCAGAGCGACGACTCCCAGCCGTACACTTCCAGTTCCTCAGGGCCGAGCACCGCAACGGGCATTGTCGTATCGGCAGGGATAGGCTCGTTCGCCGCGACGTCTTCGGGACGCAACTCGAGCTGGCCCTTTCTTCCTTCGCTCGCGGACGTCAGGCCGTCGACTTCGAGGCTCAGGTAGGGCAAGACCTCGTCGTCGACGATGTCGTCGAGGAATACTGCATCGGGGTCGAACGCGTCTTTCTTCAGAATGACGCAGTCATCAAAGGTTTTCTTGTCGGTGTTAATAGCTATGGTCCCTTCGCTACAACTGGGTTTACTGTAGGCCTGTAGCGCGATTTTCGCTGTGAGCCGACTCACAAATATGGATTGTGTTAAATCACTGAACTGAAAGGGCTTTTGTTACTTACTTTACATAATTCGCGGACCGGCATTCGGAAATTCCGGCCGTGCCTGATTCCTACGGCAAACCGGCCTCCGCCACGCTTCTGCCCAATTCGATCATCTCCGCAGCCCGGTGAATCTCAAAGGTGCGCGCCGCGTCCCTGGGAATCTCGATCGTCAGGTCCGGTGGATACGCCGCAAGCTTCTGCCGCGCAATGGTGCTCTGCATGGCGTCGAACACAAGGTAGGCCACCTCGGCTGCGCCGAAGGCCTTGCGCGACTCGACAGGCTCTTCGTGCAGCGGTTTCCCACCGAGATTGACGGCGAGCGTGAGGTCCGTGTGATCATCGAATACCGGCGCAATTGGAACCGGGTTTACGACACCGCCGTCGACCAGCATCTTCCCCTTGTAGCGGGCCGGCGTGAAGAACAAAGGGAGCGAGCATGACGAGCGAATCGCGTCGAACAGGGGCCCTTCGCTTAGCCACACTTCGCGGCCGCTCTCCAGCTCAGTCGCCACAGCGGTGAAGCGGATGGGGAGGTCCTCGATCTGGCGGTCGCCGACGAGTTTTATCATCTTCGCGATGATGCGCTCACCCTTCACAAGACCACCGCCCTGCCAGGCGATGTCCATCATATTGACCATGTCGAATTTCTTCACGCTGCGGACCCAGGCTTCATAGTCATCGAGCTTGCCGGCCGCATATATTCCGCCGATCAGCGCCCCTGCCGAGCACCCGGCGATCGATGTGATCTTGTAGCCCTTTTCTTCGAGGACCTGGATGACGCCAATGTGCGCCAGACCGCGCGCGCCGCCACTGCCGAGCACGAGCGATACAGTCTTGCTCTTGGATGTGTTCATACCCCGATTCTAAGGCATAAAAAAAGCCGGGCTAAGCCCGGCTTCTACGCATATAACGTTTGTGGACGTGGCTCAGTCTTCAGCCGCCGCCTCGGCCGCCTGCTCGGTCAGCATGACGATCGCCATCGGCGCAGCATCGCCCGGACGCGGCCCCGTCTTCAGAATGCGCAGGTAACCACCCGGGCGCTCCTTGAAACGCGGACCGATTTCCGAGAACAACTTGCCGACCACTTCCTTGTCGCGCAGGCGATCGAAAGCGAGGCGACGATTCGCGACGCTGTCTTCCTTCGCGAGCGTAATCAGCGGCTCGACGACACGGCGCAGTTCTTTGGCTTTTGGCAGCGTCGTACGGATCGTTTCGTGCTTCAGCATCGAGGTAGCCATATTGCGGAACATGGCCTTGCGGTGTGAGCTGTTACGACCCAGTCGACGACCGGATTTTCTATGACGCATTGTTTTATTCCTGGTATCTGATTCTTACATCATGAGCTCGTGCTCAGGACGAAGGCTCGCCGGTGGCCAGTTGTCGAGATGCATTCCCAACCCGAGTCCGTGGCCTTCCAGAACTTCCTTGATCTCAGTCAGAGATTTCTTGCCGAGGTTCGGCGTACGCAGAAGTTCTACTTCGGTGCGCTGCACGAGGTCACCGATGTACATGATGTTCTCTGCCTTCAGGCAGTTCGCTGAACGAACCGTAAGCTCGAGTTCGTCAACCGGACGCAGGAGGATCGGATCCACCTGGTTCTCAGCCTGCGCGCCAACGCCTTCTTCCTGACCCTGCAGGTCAACAAAGACTGACAGCTGATCCTTGAGGATGCTGCCGGCGCGACGAATCGCTTCTTCCGGATCGATCGTGCCGTTCGTCTCGATGTCGATCAGCAGTTTGTCGAGGTCGGTGCGCTGCTCAACACGAGCGGCTTCGACGTTATAGGTAACGCGAACGATCGGGCTGAACGAGGCGTCGAGTTGCAGACGGCCGATCGGGCCGGCCTGCTCTTCGAACGACGGACGCTGCGTAGCCGGGCGGTAGCCGCGGCCGCGCTCAACACGCAATATCATGTTCAGCTCACCGGCCTTGGTCAGGTTAGCGATGACTAACTCGGGATTCATGATTTCTACATCATGATCAAGCTGAATGTCGCCGGCCGTAACCGGGCCCGGACCCTTCTTCGACACACGCAGCTCAGCAGTGTCACGAGTGTTCATCGTGACGGCTACCTGCTTGAGGTTCAGGAGAATGTCGACGACATCTTCCTGTACACCTTCGATACTCGTGTACTCGTGGAGCACACCTTCGATTTCGGCTTCCGTGATCGCAGCGCCAGGCATGGACGACAGCAGTATGCGACGCAGCGCATTGCCGAGCGTATGGCCAAAACCGCGTTCGAACGGCTCGATAACAACTTTTGCTTGCAGATCGTTGACCGGCGTTACTTTTACAACGCGCGGCTTCAGAAATTCGTGTACTGATTCCTGCATGGGAAAACTCCCTCCAATTACTTCGAGTACAGCTCGACGACGAGGTTTTCGTTGATGTCGGGAAGAATGTCTTCGCGATCAGGCAACGCTTTCAAAACACCTGCCATCTTCTTGGCGTCGACATCTACCCACTCGGGCAGGCCGACCTGGCTCGCAATTTCCATCGCACTCTGGATACGCAGCTGCTTCTTCGCTTTCTCGCGAATGGCAATGGCGTCTCCGGCCTTGAGCTGAGCGGACGGGATGTTAACGACCTTGCCGTTCACCTCGATGCTCTTGTGACTCACAAGCTGGCGCGCTTCGGCACGTGTCGAAGCAAAGCCCATACGATAAACCGTGTTGTCGAGACGACCCTCCAGCAGACGCAGCAGGTTTTCACCCGTCGAGCCTTTCAGCTGGGCAGCACGCTTGTAATAATTGCGGAACTGACGCTCGAGCACGCCGTACATGCGACGGAGCTTCTGCTTCTCACGAAGCTGCAGGCCGTAGTCCGACATACGCGGACGGCGTTGCGTCGGGCCACCCGGAGGTACCTCGAGCTTGCACTTCGACTCGAGCGGACGTACGCCGCTCTTAAGAAACAGATCCGTGCCTTCGCGGCGGGACAGTTTGCACTTTGGTCCTAAATATCTTGCCATTGTTCAGCCTCTACACGCGGCGTTTCTTGGGCGGACGACATCCGTTATGCGGAATAGGCGTCACGTCCTCAATGTTTTGAATCTTGAATCCCAGGGCGTTCAGAGCACGCACTGCGGACTCTCTACCGGGGCCTGGCCCACGTACACGCACATCAACATTCTTCACGCCGAACTCGAGAGCAGCTTTGCCCGCTTTGTCCGACGCAACCTGTGCTGCGAACGGGGTGGATTTACGAGATCCGCGGAAACCGCAGCCACCGGCCGTCGCCCATGACAGAGCGTTACCCTGACGGTCGGTGATCGTGATGATCGTGTTGTTGAAGGAAGCATGTATGTGCGCAATTGCGTCAACCACGTGCTTTTTAACCTTCTTTTTCTTCACTTCAGCCATTTAAGACTTACCTCTTAATGGGACGCTTCGGTCCCTTGCGGGTCCGGGCGTTCGTACGAGTGCGTTGGCCGCGCAGCGGCAAACCACGGCGATGTCGGATACCACGGTAAGAACCGAGGTCCATCAATCGCTTGATGTTCATTGACGTCTCGCGACGCAGATCGCCTTCAACCGTAAAGGTCGCGACGGCCTTACGAAGCTTCTCAACTTCGGGCTCCGCGAGGTCCTTGACGGGCGTGTTACCTGCGACGCCGGCAGCTTCGCAAATCTGCTGCGCGCGCGTGTCTCCAATACCGTAGATCGACGTCAGTGCAATCACGACGTGCTTCGTCAACGGAATGTTTATGCCTGCTATACGTGCCACTTAACAAATCCTCGTAATTACGCGGGGCCTAGCCCTGGCGCTGCTTGTGCCGTGCGTCAGTGCAGATCACCCGCACAACACCGTTGCGGCGAATAATTTTGCAGTTTCTGCAGATCTTTTTTACTGATGCTCTTACTTTCATGAGCTCTCTCCTGGGCGCTGACGAATCAGCGTGCTTGTCCACCCTTGCCATAGTTGCGCAAGTTGGCTTTCTGCATCATGCCTTCGTACTGGTGACTCATGGCATGTGCCTGCATTTGCGACATAAAGTCCATCGTGACTACGACCAGAATCAGCAAGCTGGTGCCGCCGAAACTGAAGGGCATGGCTGGGTAGAACATGCGCACGAACTCGGGAAGCAGACACACACCGGCGATGTAGATCGCGCCCCAGAACGTCAGTCGGGTCAGGACCCGGTCAATGTACTCTGCTGTATGGGCGCCCGGCCGGATGCCCGGCAGGAATGCGCCCGCTTTCTTCAGGTTGTCCGCTGTGTCCTTTGAGTTGTACATCAGCGCCGTGTAGAAGAAGCAGAAGAAAATAATCATTGCTGCGTACAGCAAGACGTAAACAGGTTGGCCCGGACCGAGGTTTGCACCGATGGTCTGCAACGCACGCTGCGCGGCGTTGGGATCTGCGGCCTGGCCGAAGAACTGTGCGATCGTCGCCGGGAACATCAGGATGCTCGAGGCAAAAATCGGCGGGATAACACCCGACATGTTGATCTTGAACGGCAAGTGCGTGCTCTGGGCCTGGAACATCTTCCGGCCTTGCTGTCGCCTCGCATAATTGACCGTGATGCGTCGCTGCGCTCTTTCCATGAAGGTCACGAAGATGATCGCTGCAATACCGCCCAGCAACATCAGGATCGCCGTAATGGGCGCCATTTCACCCTTGCTTACAAGGTCAGCCGTGCTGGCGATTGCTGCCGGAAGACCCGCAACGATGCCCGCAAGAATGATCATCGAGATGCCATTACCGATACCGCGCTCGGTGATCTGCTCGCCCAGCCACATCAGGAATACCGTACCGGTAACCAGGGTGATGCATGCCGTAATCAGGAATGCGGGGCCCGGGTTATTGACCAGGGTGCCCTGGTTTTGCAGGAAGCTCGCTGCCGCGATCGACTGGAAGCTGGCCAGCGCAACCGTGCCGTAGCGCGTGTACTTCACGATCTGGCGCCGACCCTGCTCGCCTTCCTTACGCAGCTGCTGCAGCTGCGGGACGATGTGGCTGGCCATCTGCATGATGATCGATGAAGAAATGTACGGCACGATGCCGAGGGCAAAGATGCCGAAACGCGCCAGGGCGCCACCGGAGAACATGTTGAACATGCCCAACATGCCGCCCGACTGCTGCTCGAACCATTCAGCCAACGCAGCCGGGTTTACGCCGGGCACCGGAATGTAGGTGCCAACGCGATAAACGATCAGCGCACCGACGAGGAACAACAGGCGGATTTTCAGTTCGCCGAGTTTACTCGCTTGCTTTGCCAGATCTGCCGGATTTTGTTGGGGCTTCTTTGCCATGGTTTCGTCTTAGCTATTAGTCTTCAATACTGCCGCCGGCTTTCTCGATCTCTTCACGGGCACCCTTGGTGACCTTGAGACCCTTTAGCTTCACGGCTTTCTTGATTTCGCCCGACTTGATGACCTTGACCTTGGTCGTAAAGGCGGGGACGAGATTCGCTTTCTTGAGAACGTCCAGATCGATGACATCTGCAGCCGGCAACTCGAGCTCGTGCAGACGCAGCTCAGCCGAGTACTTGGCCATCCGCGAGCGGAAACCAACTTTCGGCAGACGACGTTGCAGCGGCATCTGGCCGCCTTCGAAGCCGACCTTGTGGAAACCGCCTGAACGGGACTTCTGTCCCTTCTGACCACGACCACTCGTCTTGCCCTGGCCTGCGGAATGACCACGACCCAGGCGCTTGCCTTCTTTTTTCGCACCCTTACCGGGTGAAATGTCGTTAAGACGCATGTCAGGCTTCCTCTACCGATAACATGTACGAAACACGATTGATCATGCCGCGGTTTTCCGGCGTATCGATAACCGTTACCGTCTGATGCATTTTGCGGAGACCCAGTCCGGCAACACAGGCTTTGTGGCTCTTCAGCCGCCCGTTCTTGCTCTTGACCAGCGTGACCTTCAATTCTTTTGGCTTCGCCATGATCTTGTCTCTAATACTCTTCTATAACGATCCGGGCCTCAGGCCAGGATCTCCTTAACTTTCTTGCCACGCTTGGCAGCAATCGCCTGCGGAGAATGAATCTCCGACAATCCCTTGATTGTTGCGCGAACAACGTTGATCGGATTGCGCGAGCCGTAACTCTTGGCGAGTACGTTACGCACACCAGCGGCCTCGAAAACCGCACGCATGGCACCACCGGCAATTACGCCAGTACCTTCAGACGCCGGCTGCATGTAGACCATCGTGGCGCCGTGGCGACCCTTCTTGGCGTACTGCAACGTATCGTTGTTCAGATTGATGTTGATCATGTTCCGGCGTGCAGCCTGCATCGCCTTCTGGATCGCAATCGGAACCTCACGTGCCTTGCCGTAGCCGAAACCAACCTGGCCCTGGCCATCGCCGACGACGGTCAGTGCGGTGAAGCCAAATTGGCGGCCACCTTTGACTACCTTGGCTACACGGTTGACGGTGACCAACTTCTCGATGAAGTCATCGCCAGCTTGATTATGTTCATTTCTTGCCATTAGTCGTTCCTTTAGAACTTCAGTCCCGCTTCGCGGGCAGCATCGGCCAGTGCTTTGACACGACCGTGGTAACGGAAACCGGAGCGATCAAACGCAACCGTATCGATGCCGGCGGCCTTCGCTTTTTCAGCAATGCGCGCACCAACGATGGCAGCAGCTTCGACGTTGCCGCCGTTCTTGATGCCCTTGCGAACCTCGGCTTCGAGCGTCGATGCAGAAGCCAGTACCTTGGCGCCATCTGCACCGATGACCTGCGCATAGATATGCTGCGGCGTACGGTGGACGCTCAGCCGGTTCGCTTCTAACTCACGAATCTTCGCGCGACCACGACGGGCACGGCGCAAACGATTTTGTTTCTTGTCCAGTTTCATGGGTTCTTTACCTGATTATTTCTTCTTCGCTTCCTTGAGCTGAACGCGCTCATCGGAATAGCGAACGCCCTTGCCCTTGTAGGGCTCCGGCGGACGGAAGCCACGGATCTCCGCGGCGGCCTGGCCAACTTTCTGTTTGTCAGCGCCCTTGACGATGATCTCGGTCTGGCTCGGCGTTTCGACACTCACACCCTCGGGTGCTTCGTAAACGACCGGGTGCGAGAAACCGAGCGACAGGTTCAGGCTCTTGCCCTGCGCCTGAGCGCGATAACCAACGCCCTTCAGTTCGAGCTTGCGTTCGAAGCCTTCAGACACGCCCTTGGCCATGTTGGCAAGGATGGCGCGCATCGTACCGGCGATCGCTGTCGAGAAACGCGAGCCCGAACGTGGGGCCAGCGTCAGTACATTGTCTTCCTGCTTGAGCTCAACTTCGGAATTCAGTTCGAGCGACAACTCGCCATTGCTGCCTTTCAGCGTGACAACGGTGCCGTCTTGCTTGAACTCAACGCCTTTTGGCAGCTCAATCGGTTCTTTTGCAACTCTTGACATAGTTCTGTCTCTTAATTAATGAAGCGCCGGCATCTAGGAGACGATGCAGAGAACCTCACCACCAATACCTTTTTCACGTGCCTGGCGATCGCTCATGACGCCCGCCGACGTGGAAACAATGGCAACGCCGAGGCCGCCCAGTACTTTCGGCAAATCATCCTTGCCACGGTACACACGCAGACCCGGGCTACTTGCGCGCTGGATCTTCTCAATAACGGGCACGCCTTCGAAATACTTGAGCTCTACGGTGAGCTCCTTCGTAGCGCCTTCACCATCGGTTGCAAAACCCGTGATGTAGCCTTCGTCCTGCAATACTTTCGCGATAGCTTCCTTAGCGTTCGAGGCGGGCATCGAGACAGCAACCTTGCGTGCCTTCTGGCCGTTGCGAATGCGTGTCAGCATATCTGCGATCGGGTCGGTCATACTCATGTTCTGTCTCCGCCTACCAGCTGGCTTTCGTCAGGCCGGGAATTTCGCCGTTCATGGCAGCCTCGCGCAGTTTGTTACGGCCGAGGCCAAACTTGCGGTAGACGCCGTGAGGGCGACCTGTGATTGCACAGCGATTCCGCTGGCGCGTCGGGCTGCCGTCACGTGGCAGCTTGTTCAGCTTCGCCTGCGCAACAGCACGCTCTTCATCCGAACTGTTGATGTTGCGAATGGTCGCTTTCAGCGCCTTGCGCTTTTCAGCCTGCTTCGCGACGAGCTTGGTACGCTTGAGTTCACGCGCAATCATTGACTTCTTGGCCATGCTATTTCCTATTTCTTGAAGGGGAAGTTGAACGCTTCCAGGAGCGCCTTGCCTTCCTCTGCATTGCGAGCCGACGTGGTGATGATGATGTCCATCCCACGCAGCGCGTCGATTTCGTCATAGTTGATTTCCGGGAAAATGATCTGTTCCTGGACGCCCATGCTGTAATTACCTTGCCTATCGAAGGACTTCGGGTTCAAACCACGGAAGTCACGAATACGCGGGATTGCAATGTTGACGAGGCGATCGAGGAACTCGTACATGCGCTCGCGACGCAGCGTGACCTTGCAGCCGATCGGCATGCCATCACGAATCTTGAACGCAGCAACTGACTTGCGGGCAATGGTCGTTACCGGCTTCTGGCCAGCAATCTTTTCCATATCCGCACGAGCCTTTTCGATAACCTTCTTGTCGGCGACCGCATCACCCACACCCATATTGAGCGTGATCTTGGTGATCTTCGGCACTTCCATCGGGTTCTTCAGGCCGAGCTTCTTCTGGATTTCTCCAGCCAGCTCGTTCTGATATTTTTCCTGTAAACGTGACATGTCTATTCTCTTAAATGTCTACTACGTCGCCGCTCTGGAAGACGCGAACCTTGCTGCCGTCTTTCTCAACGCGGAAACCAACGCGCTCACCCTTCTTCGTCTTCGGGTTGAAAACGAGCACGTTTGAAATATCCAATGGCATCGCCTTGTCCTTGATGCCACCCATCTCGCCGATATTCGGATTCGGCTTGATGTGTTTCTTCGCGAGGTTCACGCCCTCGACTTCGACGCGTCCATCATCGAACACTTCAACAACCGTGCCGCGACGACCCTTGTCCTTACCGGTCGTGACGATGACTTCGTCACCCTTTTTTATCTTGTTCGCCATTACTCTTTCCAATAAATGCCGACGTTCTTACAGAACCTCGGGGGCCAGCGAGATAATCTTCATGAACTGGCTCGTGCGCAGCTCACGGGTCACCGGGCCAAAAATACGTGTGCCGATCGGCTCGAGGCGCGCGTTCAGCAGAACGGCGGCGTTACCATCGAAGCGAATCAGCGAACCGTCTTTGCGGCGCACGCCTTTGCGCGTACGGACAACAACGGCGTTGTAAATCTCACCCTTCTTGACCTTACCGCGAGGGATCGCGTCCTTGACGCTGACCTTGATAACGTCACCCACACCAGCGTAGCGGCGCTTCGAGCCGCCGAGTACCTTGATGCACTGAACACGGCGAGCACCTGAGTTATCGGCTGCGTCCAGAACTGTCTGCATCTGAATCATGACTGAATCCTAATTGCTGTTACTTGTCCGCTGCGCGTTCAACGACGTTGACGACAGACCAGGATTTGTTCTTCGACATCGGACGGATCTCCGAGATCGCAACGCGATCACCGGCCTTGCATTCGTTCGATGCATCGTGTGCAAGCACCTTGGTCGTACGGCGAATGTACTTGCCGTAAACCGGGTGCTTGATCAGGCGCTCAATGGCGACCGAGACGGTCTTGTCCATCTTGTCGCTTACGACACGACCGGTAAGGGTGCGTTGTGCTTTCTTTTCTTCACTCATTTGTCTTCACCCGCTGCACGCGAAAGTTCCACCAGAACCGTCTTGACGCGCGCAATGTCTTTCCTTACACGGCTGTGCTCGTGGTTGTGGGGATGCTCGCCGGTAGCCGCCTGCATGCGCAGATTGAACTGCTCACGACGCAGCGCAACGAGTTCCTCGTTGAGTTCGTCGATTGACTTGGCTCTAAGATCTGCTGCCTTCATCACATCACCTGCCGTGCTACAAACTTGGTGCCGAAGGGCAGCTTCGCAGCAGCCAGGCGGAACGCTTCGCGTGCCACTTCTTCAGTTACACCTTCCATTTCGTACAGGATACGGCCCGGCTGAATCTGGCATACCCAGTACTCAACGTTGCCCTTACCCTTACCCTGACGTACCTCAAGCGGCTTGGTCGTGATCGGCTTGTCGGGGAAAACCCGAATCCAGATCTTGCCGCCACGCTTGATGTGACGTGTCATGGCGCGACGAGCTGCTTCGATCTGACGTGCCGTCAAACGTCCGCGACCGGTCGCCTTGAGAGCGTACTCACCGAATGACACGCTGCTTCCGCGATGCGCCAGACCGCGGTTGCGGCCCTTCATCTGCTTGCGAAATTTAGTTCTCTTTGGCTGTAACATCTGTCAACTCTCTTACGATGCCTTGGCTTCCGCAGGCTCGGCTGCTACTGCTTCCGGCTTGTCAAAGACCTCGCCCTTGAAAATCCATACCTTCACGCCGATCACACCGTAGGTCGTGTGCGCTTCAGCCGTGCCGTAGTCGATGTCCGCACGTAGCGTGTGCAGCGGAACACGACCTTCGCGGTACCACTCAGAACGTGCGATTTCAGCGCCGTTCAGGCGACCACCAACTTTCACCTTGATGCCTTCGGCACCAACACGCATCGTGTTCGTGACGGCGCGCTTCATGGCGCGACGGAACATGACACGGCGCTCGAGCTGCTGGGCGATGCCTTCGGCAACCAGCTGTGCGTCAAGCTCAGGCTTGCGGACTTCGCTGATGTTGATACGGACATCCTGGATGGCCATACCGATCATCTTCGAGACCTCCATACGGAGCTTCTCGATGTCCTCGCCCTTCTTGCCAATCACGATGCCCGGACGAGCCGTATGAATCGTGATATTGCATTTCTTCGCCGGCCGCTCGATCGTGATACGGCTGACCGATGCGTCCTTGAGCTTCTTCTTGATGTACACACGAATTTCGTGGTCCATGTGGATGTGCTCGGGGAACGTCTTCGAGTCTGCATACCACTTCGAAGCCCAGTCCTTGACGATGCCGAGGCGAATGCCTGTTGGATGTACTTTCTGACCCATATTGTCTACTCGTCTCCGACGCGGACTGTAATGTGGCTGTTCCGCTTGATAATCCGTGCGCCACGGCCTTTTGCGCGTGCGCGGTAACGACGAAACGTCGGCGCCTCGTTTACTTCAATGGTCGCGACTTTCAATTCATCGATGTCCGCACCGTGGTTGTGCTCTGCGTTGGCAACGGCCGACTCCAGAACCTTCTTCACGATACGAGCGCTCTTCTTTGGCGAAAAAGTCAGGGTGCGCAGGGCCTCGTCAACAGACTTGCCACGGATGACGTCAGCCACCAGGCGGCATTTCTGCGGCGAAATACGTGCGTATCTGAGTGTTGCTGCAACATTCATGATCCAGCTCCCTTACTTCGTCTTCCGATCACCGGAGTGACCGCGAAACGTGCGGGTCATCGCAAACTCGCCGAGCTTGTGACCAACCATGTTCTCTGAAATCAGAACCGGTACGTGCTGGCGTCCGTTGTGGACAGCAATGGTCAGTCCGACCATATCCGGCAGTACCATCGAGCGACGCGACCAGGTCTTGATCGGGCGACGATCGTTCTTCTTAGCGGCTTCGGCCACCTTCTTCGCCAGGTGTTCATCGACGAACGGGCCTTTTCTTACACTACGCGGCATCTTCGAAATCCTTAATTAGCGCTTCTTGTTGCGACGGCGAACAATCATGCTGTCCGTACGCTTGTTGGAGCGCGTCTTCGCGCCCTTGGTCGGCGTGCCCCACGGGCTGACCGGGTGACGACCACCCGACGTACGGCCTTCACCACCACCATGCGGGTGATCGACCGGGTTCATGGCAACGCCACGAACCGTCGGACGTACTCCTCTCCAGCGCTTCGCGCCGGCCTTGCCGAGCTTGCGCAGGTTGTGTTCGCCGTGACCAACTTCGCCTACCGTTGCACGGCAGTCGATGTGAATCCTGCGTGTCTCGCCAGAGCGCAAACGCAGCGTGGCGTAAGCACCTTCGCGAGCAGCGAGCTGAGCCGAACCACCAGCAGAACGAACCATCTGGCCGCCCTTACCCGGCTTCATCTCAACGTTGTGAATCGTCGTACCAACGGGAATCGCACGAATCGGCAGGGCATTGCCCGGCTTGATCGGCGCATCTTCGCCACTGATGATCTTGTCGCCAGCTCGCAGACCCTTCGCAGCCAGGATGTAGCGACGCTCGCCATCAGCGTACTTGATCAGCGCGATGTGGGCGCTGCGATTCGGATCGTACTCGAGGCGCTCAACAGTGCCCTGAATACCATCCTTGTTGCGCTTGAAGTCGATGATGCGATAGCGCTGCTTGTGACCGCCACCCTGGTGACGAACCGTAATACGGCCGTTGTTGTTGCGACCGCCCTTCGACGTTTTCTTGTCGAGCAACGGTTCGTACGGTCCACCTTTGTGCAGCCCCGGCGTCTTGACAGCGACGACGAAACGGCGACCAGCAGATGTCGGTTTGGCTTTATGCAGTGACATGATCTTCTAACCCTTATTCGCCGCCGAAGAACTCATCAAGAGAGCTTCCTTCAGCGAGCCTCACGTATGCTTTCTTCCAGTCATTGCGACGACCTTTAGTCTGCTGGAAGCGCTTGGTTTTGCCCTTGACGTTGACGACCTGGACATTCTCGACCTGGACCTCGAAGAGCAGCTCAACAGCCTGCTTGACTTCCTTCTTGGTCGCGTCGGTTCGAACCTTCAGAACAACCTGGTTCTTTTCCGCGGCGAAATGCGCCTTCTCCGACAGGTGCGGACCGCGAATGACCGTCATCAATCTTTCCTGGTGTGCAGCCTGGCTCATGACAGACGCTCCTCAATCAGCTTCAGCGCCGGCAGCGTCACCAGCACCTTTTCAAAGCGAATCAATACAACCGGATCCATCGAGGCGACATCGCAGATACCAACGTTTGGCAGGTTGCGAGCAGCCAGGAACATGTTCTCGTCGAATGCCTCGTTCAGGATCAGGACGTTGTCCAGATCGAGCTCTTTCAGCTTCGTGGCGAGCAACTTGGTCTTCGGCGCTTCGAGAGCGAGCTCCTTGACGATCACCAGGCGATCCTGGCGAACCAGCTCCGATAGCATCGAACGCAGTGCTGCGCGATACATCTTCTTGTTGACCTTCTGGTCGTAGTTCCGCGGCTTCGCGGCGAAAGTACGGCCACCGCCAACCCAGATCGGGCTGCGGATCGTACCGGCGCGGGCGCGGCCCGTGCCTTTCTGACGCCAGGGCTTGGCACCGCCACCGCGAACGGCAGCACGATTCTTTTGTGCTTTTGTGCCAGCACGGCTACCTGCGAGGTATGCCGTCACAACCTGGTGCACGAGTGCTTCGTTGTAGTCCACGCCGAATGCAGCTTCCGCTACATCAACCGAACCCTTGTCCTGAAGTTTCAGTTTCATCGTCGGCGCCCCTTATCGCTTGGCCTTGATCGCGGGGCGGACGATAACTCTGCCGCCTGCGTGACCCGGGACAGCGCCCTTGATCAGAAGAACATTGCGTTCCGCATCAACACGTACAACCTCGAGGTTCTGTACGGTGCGGCGAACGTTACCCATGTGGCCGGACATTTTCTTGCCCTTGAATACGCGGCCGGGTGTCTGGTTCTGACCGATCGAGCCTGGAGCGCGATGCGCCAGCGAGTTGCCGTGCGTCGCGTCCTGCATGCTGAAGTTATGGCGTTTCACGGTACCGGCAAAGCCCTTACCGATCGACGTGCCAATAACGTCAACTTTCTGGCCTTCCTCGAAGAGGTCAACCTTGAGCTCGCCACCTTTCTCGAACTCGCCATCGTCGGCGTCGCCCAGGCGGAACTCGGTGAATAAGTCGCCGGCTTCAACCTTTGCTGCAGCAAAGTGGCCGGCTGCAGGCTTACTCACCCGGGACGCTTTGCGGCTGCCGGCTGCAACTCGCAGCGCACGATAGCCGTCGGTCTCCACGGTTTTCACCTGTGTGATTCGGTTTGGTTGTGCCTCGATCACGGTGACCGGAATCGAAACTCCGTCATCCGTGAAGACACGTGTCATGCCGCACTTGCGGCCAACAAGACCCATCGTCATGTCTAAAACCTCTCACCGACTTCAATTGGTCAGCGTAAATCTCTAAATTCAGTTGTCACCGCCAGCACTTCGTTTGGCGCTGGCTGTCTGTCTTCGCGAATCCTTCAGACACGCGAAAGGGCCAGCCATCGCTGAGAGCTCCGCTCTCTATGCTCTGGGGCTGACCCTAAGCTCCGTACCAGTCATTCAGCCGGTACGGCGGTTCCGGGATTTGCCGTGTCGCCCTCGATTTCCTGGCGACTGGTTTTCTATTCTGGTTCGGGCCGACTCCCGGTCCGGCCTGATCCAGCGAGCCCGCAATTATACGACTCGTCTGCCTTATTACAAGCGCTTTCGAGCGAATTTCGCGGGATTTTTAGTCTCGATGAGACCCTAACAAAATCAATAACTTAGCGGGCCCGCCCCAGGGGCCGGCCCGCCGCGTTACTAATTCAGCTTGATCTGCACGTCGACGCCCGCAGGAAGCTCCAGCTTCATGAGCGCATCGACGGTCTTGTCCGTCGGATCCACGATGTCCATCAGGCGCTTGTGGGTACGGATTTCGTACTGGTCACGAGCGTCCTTGTTGACGTGCGGCGAGATCAGGACCGTAAAGCGCTCCTTCTTCATGGGAAGAGGGATCGGACCCTTGACCGTGGCGCCCGTACGCTTGGCCGTGTCGACAATTTCACGCGCCGAGTTGTCGATCAGACGATGATCGAAGGCTTTCAGGCGAATGCGGATGTTTTGATTGGCAGTCATAGTAATTTACTCGATGATCTTGGCGACGACACCGGCGCCAACAGTACGGCCACCTTCGCGAATAGCGAAGCGCAGGCCATCTTCCATGGCGATCGGGGCAATCAGCTCAACCACCATCTGTACGTTGTCGCCCGGCATCACCATCTCGGTGCCTTCCGGCAACTCAACAGCGCCCGTGACGTCCGTCGTACGGAAGTAGAACTGCGGACGATAGCCCTTGAAGAACGGCGTGTGACGGCCACCCTCGTCTTTCGTCAGGATGTAAACCTCAGCCTCGAACTTCGTGTGCGGCGTGATCGATCCCGGCTTCGCCAGTACCTGGCCACGCTCGACTTCTTCACGCTTCGTGCCACGCAGCAGTACGCCAACGTTGTCGCCAGCCTCGCCACGATCCAGCAGCTTGCGGAACATTTCAACGCCCGTGCAAACCGTCTTTTCCGTGTCCTTGATGCCCACGATCTCGATCTCGTCACCCACTGTAACGATGCCACGTTCGATGCGCCCGGTGACAACAGTGCCACGACCCGAAATAGAGAACACGTCCTCTACCGGCATCAGGAAGTCACCATCTATAAGGCGCTCCGGCTGCGGAATGTAAGAGTCCATCTCTTCGATCAGCTTGTGAATCGACGGAATACCAATGTCAGACGTGTCGCCTTCGAACGCCTTCAGCGCTGAACCCGTTACGATCGGCGTGTCATCACCCGGGAACTCGTAGGTCGACAGCAGATCACGGATCTCCATCTCAACCAGTTCCAGCAGCTCGTCATCGTCAACCTGGTCGGCCTTGTTCATGTACACCACAATGTACGGAACGCCTACCTGGCGGGCCAGCAGGATGTGCTCGCGCGTCTGCGGCATCGGGCCATCAGCCGCCGATACCACCAGGATCGCGCCGTCCATCTGCGCTGCACCCGTGATCATGTTCTTCACGTAGTCCGCGTGTCCCGGGCAGTCAACGTGCGCGTAGTGACGG
>Ga0224508_10001553_pt1 | contig 20515 bp, 19 predicted proteins | sample SF_Jan12_sed_USG_4_FD_170157 | JGI IMG/M metagenome (GOLD analysis project Ga0224508, IMG submission 170157) | Sediment microbial communities from San Francisco Bay, California, United States - SF_Jan12_sed_USGS_21 | ecosystem: Environmental > Aquatic > Marine > Sediment | place: USA... | reverse complement strand
GAATAATTCCTGCACGAGCTCCCCGTAGGTGCCTTCGAGAGCGCGTACAAACGTTCTCTTCTTCGTCCAGCGCTCCCAGACGACTTCTTCTTTCGCCGGCGCTTCTGGCTCTACAGACATTCGATCTCCTCGGTGGTATCAGGTCTCGGTTGAGGCCGTTGCAGGTTGGACGCAGTAGAAAATATCCACCATCCGAAGTCAACCAGGCCGCAAGCTACCAGCAGGGTTTCCGGATACCGACCCACGGACCAGCTCAAGGTGTCGAGGCGATCCTCGCGGCAACCATCGTGAGCAGGCCTGCGATCAGCGGTAGGATCATGACGGACAACAAACGCAGGCGCAGGAATGAGAGCCCCAGCAACGGGATCTCGAAAATAATTATCCGGTGTAATGCGTGTACGCTCCATGAAGTAATGAATGCCACCAGGGCCGCCACGGATGCGCCCTCGTTGGCAAATACCGCCGCGATCGAGAACGAAACGACGGGCCCAGCGGGAATGAGTATGCCCGTCATCGTTCCAATGATGATCGCAAGAAAGCCGGCATCAGCGCCCAGAAGACCGCTGATCATGTTTGTCGGGATGAGCTTGACCAGGAATCCGGCACCGACCAGCGCACAGAGCATCCGGGGAAGGAGCCTTATGATCTGCTCAATCCCCCGGATGACGCCCAGCCTGAAGCGCTCAACCCCGCCCGACAGAGCCACTGCGCCGAGAACGATCATCAGCGCGTAAATGATCAATAAGCCTGGATTCATCACTTGCCCGGGGGCGTTTGCGGTGGCGTCCTGGCCAGCACCAGTGACACCGGCAAGCGCCTCGCGATCATCCCGGCCAGGATCGGAAGCGGGAGGCAGACGAGGAAACGCGTGGCCGAGAACTCCGCCCCCATGAACGGCAGATCCCAGACGATAAGGCGTTGCAGGGCCAACAGCGCCCAGCTCGTGATGTAGGCGATCAGTACGCCCCGGTCGGCGCCGACACCGGCCATGATCGCGAGCAAAGAGAACGCAGACGCCGGGCCCCCGGGCGTGATGATTCCGGCTGCCGTCGCGACAATCAGTCCTCGACGGTCGTCTTTGGAGCCGACGAGCTGGAAGAGCCTGTCGCGTGGCACCAGTACCCAGGCAAACCCGGCGACGATCTGCGCGCCGGCCACGCGGGGCAGCGTGCCGCTCAGCAGGGCGAGATCCTCGGCAACAGCGGTGCGAAATACCTCCGCTCCGAGAGACACGTAGCAGATGAGCGCCGATGTCAGCGCGAACGCGGCAAACAACCAGAAGGACCGACCAAAGCTTTCCCGAAGTAGCCGGGCGAACCAGTCCCGGGATCCGGGTTGGCCGCGGGATGCGCTTGGCCGGTCAGGCAATGTCGGACGGCAGCTCCGGAACCGAGATGCCCCGCGTCAGTTCACGCCGGAAAGTTGTTTCACTATGCTCACTCGGCCTCACGGTCTATAGCGCTCCCAGGCTTCCCGCAAACAGCCCGCAGCCGATAATCACCGCGGCACAGCCGATGGAAGCCGTGGTGGCGGCGTTAAACCCACTCGTGCATCGTTCCAGGAAGCGCAGCGGATAGGATGCGACGAACGAAAGCGCGGCCATCCCGAGGATCGACCCCAGCCCGAAAGCGAGTACGAACCCTACGGCATTCAGTAACGAGTCGGCCGCAGCGGCAAGCACGAGCAAGCCGGCCGAGCCGGCGGCACCGTGCACCATGCCAACCGCAAGGGCACGTCTGAGACCCAGACCGCGGTGCTCGTGGCTATGGACGCTCTGGCAGTGTGGCGTGCCTTTTTCGCCGTGGATATGAGCGTGCACGTGGCGAATTCCGTCTTCGTGCTCATGGACGTGGAAGTGCGGGCGCTTCTGCCAGAGTGAGCGCAGCACATTTGCCCCGAGAAGGATCAGCATCACACCCACGAGGAGCTCGAGCAGGGCTTCGGTTCGGGGCGGGATGGTCTCGCCAAAGATCAGGAGGACACCACAGATCGACAATAGCGTCAGCGTGTGTCCGAGCCCCCATACTCCGCCGCGAATTACGAGTGCCCTGCGGGAGCTCCGGCCGGCGCTCATGGCCGCTACCGCAGCGAGGTGGTCGGCTTCCAGTGCGTGCTGCATGCCTACCAGAAAGCCAAGCAGCAGCAGCGTGTAGTATTCCATTCTTATCCTGTCCCCCGTCAGAGGATGTGGCTCGTGTGCCGGCGGCGTCGCTCGGACGGCGTTAACAAGCCAGTGCTTCGAGCATAGCGCACCGAGTACAATAGTAGCATTCCTGACGACAGCTAGAGTCAATGGACCAGGGAACTCACGAGGTAAGAGCAGACGTATGACTAAGCACGCGATCGTGTCGGACGACATTGCCAAGAAATTCGCGAAGGAGAAAGAAACGCCTTATACCCGTTGGGTGAAACGGGAAGGGCTCGATATTCTCGATGGGATCTACGTCCCGGACCTGAATGCCGTTGAACTGAAGCCCTGGGCTCGCCGCAACGGCCGCGCCGTGTACATCAACCACGACGCGTCCAGAACATCCAACGATTGTTATGTCTGTGAGATCAATCCCGGCAGCAAACTAACGGAACAGCGCCAGCTCTACGAAGAGATGATCATGATTCTCGAAGGCCGTGGGTCCACGATGGTTTGGAACGATGCCGGTCAAAAGGCCTCATTCGAGTGGCAGGCGGGGTCTTTGTTTGCCATCCCGGTTAACGCGTGGCATCAACATTTCAATGGATCGGGCAAGGACAAGGTGCGGTTCGTCGCGGTAACGAATCTACCGCCGATCATGAATGTCTTTGAAAAGCCCGAGTTCATTTTTAACACCCCGGTCGACTTCGAGAGTCGCTTCTCCGGAGAGCCGGATTATTTTGCGCCAAAAGACGAGCTCAGCGGCTTTCTCCTGGAAACCAACTTCGTGGCCGACGCGGTGAACCTGCCGCTGGTCGAAGCCAAGGAACGGGGTGCCGGCGGGGGGCACATCCGATTCAACATGGCCAAGAGCTCCTTGAATAGCCACATTTCCCAGATGCCCGTTGCGACTTACAAGAAGGCCCATGCCCATGGGCCCGGCGCGCATGTCATCATGCTTTCGGGTCAGGGCTACACGCTGATGTGGCCGGAGGGGGAGGAGCCGAAGCGCTACGACTGGAAGCCGGGCGCCCTGATTACGCCACCGACGATGTGGTATCACCAGCACTTCAACACGGGCGACGCGCCGGCGAGGTATCTGGCCTTCAAATACGAGGGCGTCGCCATCCGCAATTCCCAAGGGGTGCCGAAAGCGTGGATCAGCCGCCGCATCGGCGGGCACCAGATCGACTATGCTGACGAGAGCCGCGAAGTTCGTACCATGTTCGCGGACGCGCTGGCCGCACAAGGCCTCGAGCCGAAGATGGAGGAGTCCTACGAGCTCGAGAAGCAGACGCTGCCGCCGCTTCCCTGACCCTCCCCGGGCTCGTTGTGACGGGTCGAGTGGGATTCGATCAGGATTCGCATTTCCTCCTGCTCCGCTACGCTGATCAACCGTGGCGGACAGAGCTGAGCTGGATCGGCTGCCGACTCGTTAGGGGGTCGCAGCGGGCGCGATTGCTAGCCTCACGGGGGCGCTGCTACACTGGCAGGCGCGCCAGATGTCACGGGAAAGCTATGACCAAACAGGTACTTGCGGCGGTTCGCACGGGGGTCCATCGAACCGAGTTTCGGGAATACCCCATGCCCCGGATGTCCGAAGACAGCGCGCTCCTGAAGATGGAGGTCGCTGGTATCTGCGGCACGGACGTGAAGTTCTACGCCAAGCCGCCGATCGATGCGCCCGTGATCATGGGTCATGAGAACATAGGCTACATCGCCGAGGCCGGGCAACAGTTCACCGAACGTAAGGGGGTCAAGGAAGGCGATCTCGTCTTTGTCGAGCACTATGTGCCGTGTTTCGCCTGCGAGTGGTGTCACAAGGGAGAATACCGGCTGTGCGCCGCTACGGATTGGCGCAGGAATCCCGACGCCATTCGTTTCGGCTATACGTCGGCCGAGCGGCCACCGCATCTGTGGGGCGGGTTCGCGCAATACATGTACCTGCCGTGGAACGCGGTGGTGCACAAGGTGCCGGATGGCGTATCGCCCGAGCTCGCGGGCGTCGTGACGCCCATGGCGAACGGAATCCAGTGGGCGCTGTTCGACTGCGAGGTGGGCTACGATTCACGGGTGCTTGTCCAGGGCCCGGGGCAGCAGGGACTTTCCCAGACGGTTGCATGCAAGCAGGCCGGCGCCTCGCTGGTCATCGTCACCGGAACCTCCAAGGACAAGGCGCGTCTCGAGGTCGCGCTGAAGCTCGGGGCTGACTATACGATCAACGTCGAGGAAGAAGACCCGGTCGAGCGCATCCGGGACATCACCGGAGGGGAAGGCGTGGATGTGGCGCTGGACTGTACGGCTGGTGCTGGAACCGCTCCCGTCCTGCTCGGCATCGAGGCGCTGAAGCGTAAGGGCGGTACTCTACTGGTGCAGGGTGAGGTCGCGACCTTTCCCGACTTTCCCCTCGCGAGAGTCACGAACAAGTACATCACAGTGAAAAGCGCTCGCGGCCACAACTATCTGTCCTGTGAGCTGGCTTTGAAGCAGCTGGCCTCGGACAGGTTTCCGCTCGAGCTGATTACGACTCACAGGCTGGGGCTCAAGGAAACCGATCTGGCAATCAAGTCCGTCGGTGGAACGGAGTCAGAAGGCGTGATCCACGTGTCGCTCCTGCCCTGGCAAGAGGTCTGAAGAGGCTTCGCGAGTAAAGGCTCCTCACACCGAGGCATGCGGTTCGCCCGGCGTCACGCGCAACTGTTGCCTCGCCGCCTCGTTATACGGCTGATCTCTCGGCAACAGCAAGGCTGCCGAGCGCACCCTGTGAGTGTCGGGATCCACACCTGGCGGCGGCGTGCCGTCCTCCTGCAGTTCTTTCAACGCCTGAAGCATCTTTCGTCGCGCCAGCATGATGCCGCGATCGGTAGGTGCCAGCTTCTCTCGAGTTCGATCGCAGATCGGACCCATGCTCTCCTGTAATGAAGAGTCTTGAACGGCAATGCCACGTACGCCGCTGTAGGTGATGCCCGCTTTCTGAGCCTCTCGATCCATCAGGTAATCGTTGCTCTTGTTGGCCTTGGGAATGAAGGTGCCGGGCACGTACTCGCAGTGAATACCGTCGCCGTGTTCCATGGCACGGCGTTCTTCCGGCGTGAGTTGCCGCGATGCCTTGTAGTCGAAGCTCCATGCCCAGCAGTTTTCATCGTCGATGGGGACCCAGAAATGCCCGTGCACGGGGTGATCGGCCCTCGGCGCAATCATGGTGAATGCCGGCATCAGCCATGGGGTGATCCGCCAGTAATACTGGTCGTCCTCTGCGTTTCGCCTGGCACCGATCAGCAGGCCTCCCGGGTTCTCGACGACCTCGAAGACCGGGCGCAAATCCCCGAGATTGTACTTGTTGCCCTCGGAACCTTTGAACAAAGGATCCGTATTCAGGGCCCCACTGTGCAGGAACGAGACATGACTGGAGTCAATCCCGCCCTCCATCGCCTGCAGCCAGTTACATTCCTGCAGACGTTTGGAAATGAATCGTTGTTCCGGACCGACGTTGCAGATCTCGTATTCTGGCAAGGGCGGCTTCTTGTCAGGATCACCCATGTAAGTCCAGAGGATGCCGCCTTTCTCCACCATGGGATACGACTTCAGTTTGATCTGTTGGCAGAATTTCGGGTCTTCCTCGGACGGCACCTCGATGCAGTTACCAAAAACATCGTACTTCCAGCCATGATAAGGGCACCGAAGCCCGCTCTCTTCATTGCGTCCGAACCACAAAGAAACACAGCGATGCGCACAGAACTCATCGATCAACCCCAGACGATTCTGACTATCTCTGAATGCGATCAGCCGTTCGTCGAACAGCTGGACGCGAACGGGTGGGCAGTCGGGTTCTGGGAGCTCTTCCGCCAACAGTGCCGGATGCCAGTAACACCGGAACAGATCCCCCATGGGCGTTCCCGGTCCGGTCTGGGTCAGAAGGTCGTTCCTCTCTCTTGTAAGCATCGGTTACACTCCTCCAAGCCAAGCATTTTAGATGGATTGGATTGGGCGGTCACTACAGGCTAGTCCCTACGTCCAGGGCTCACCGCATAACTCCCATGTCCGACAAGACAACGATACCGCAGCTGCAGCAGATGAAGCGCGATCGAAAGAAGATCGTGGGTGTTGTCGTCTGGGATTATCAGATGGCCCGTATCGCGGAGCGTGCGGGTGTGGAGATCGTGTCTGTCGGTGATTCGGTGGGCGTCAATCTCTGGGGTCAGTCCAGTCCCCTCGAGGTGACCATGGATCAGATGGTGACCGTTGCCCAGGCGGCACGTCGGGGTACCAGTCGCGCCATCTTGAGCTGCGACCTTCCCTACGGTCCGTTGCAGGAAGGTATTGCGGCCGCGGTGCGCGCGGGCATCCGGATGGTGAAGGAAGCAGGCGTCGACATGGTCAAGCTCGACGGCGCAGCAGATTTTCCCGAGGCGGTAACGGCGCTGACCCTGGCAGGTATTCCCGTCTGGGCGCAGTTCGGGATCACGCCGCACACGGCACTCCAGTACGGCATCGAATACGGTGCGTTGTCGGACGCAGAGGTGTCACCGGAGATGGCGGAGCGCCTGGTCTCCGAGGCCAGAATGCTGGAAGAGGCGGGCGCCGTCCTGCTCGATTTCACGAATTCCGGACCCGCCGTCGGGCCGCAAGTCAGCGCAGCGGTCTCCATCCCGGTGATCGGGGGCTTCGGGGGCGGACCGTGGCTCGATGGGCGGGTACGCATGGCGCACGCCGCCATCGGTTATGGAGTCAAATACCTCGACGAGGACATTGAGACCTACGCAAACGTCGCTCGTGTCACGCTCGATGCGATGACAGCCTTCAGCGAAGACGTCCGCGCCGCCCGCCAGATCAAAGGTGCGGCGACTCCTAAGAAGTAGCAGATCGATACCATGCCATCGGCGACGATTGACGGAATCGAGACGCACTATGAGGTCGTTGGCGACGGACCGCCGGTGCTGATGTTCTCGCCGGGTGGTTTCGACGCGACGCTCGATAAATGGTCGACGCTCGGCGTTTATGCGCGAATCAGGCTACTCGATCATCTTCCGGACAAGTACCGATGCATCGTCTTCGACCGACGGGAAACCGGGCGTTCTGGCGGCCGCGTCGAGCGGCTCACGTGGGACCACTACGTCAGCCAGGGCAAGGGCCTGCTCGACCATCTCGACATTCCTCAGGCGCATCTTCTGGGTGGGTGCATGGGTTGCTGTCCAGTGGTGGCGTTCGGCGTCAAGTACCCCGGGATGACGCTGAGCATGACCCTCTACTGGCCGGTCGGCGGAGCACACTTTCGCATCAGGGGACATGGCCGCTTTGCGACGCATCTCGCCTTCGTGGAGGAGGCGGGGCTGGCCGGCGTCGTGGAGCTTGCGAAAACGACAGATGAGGGCTTCGGCAAGGACCCGCGCGTTGGTCCATGGGCGCCCGTGATTCGCCGTGATCCGCAGTTCGCCGAACGCTACGCGACACTGAATCTGGAGGAGTACAGGCAGGTCGTTACCGCTCTGCCGCGAACGCTCATGGACAGGGACACCGCGCCTGGCGCGGAGCCGGAGGACCTGATGGGTCTGGGCATTCCGGCGCTGATCATTCCCGGCAAGGACAACGCGCACGCCACCTCGGCTGCGCGGTACCTCGAGGAATGTCTACCGTCGTCGGAGTATTGGGACGTAGTGCCCGAGGAGCAGACAGAGGCGAATGCCCCGGCGCGGATCATCGACTTTCTGGACAGGGTCTCCGCGGGCTAGCGTTGCTGCGCACGGGCCGCGGCGTGATCAGGCCCTCAGGTCGAGTGTCGAGGGAGCGAAGAGTGTTCCGATCTGCACGGGCTTCCTGAGAATCTGCTGAGTCATTGCGTGGCTGATCAGCTCTTCCAAGACTGCGCGATTCGGTTCGACACCATAGGGTAGTGGGTCATCCGTGAGTGTCATCATGCGTCGGTGGAGCTCATCCGCGCTGGCGGGAGCCTCGATGCGTCCTTCGCGCAGACGCTCCAGATAAAGCGCCTTCGATTGAGCGAAAGCGTCGAACAATGCGACGGCGACTCCTGGATATTCGGCGAGGACATCATCGCGGACGGCGATGAGGTGATTGATCGGGTAGTGCCCGCGGCGACCAAAGGCGGCCATACCCGCTTCCAGCGGGTCCGGTATCAGTGGCCGAACGTCGGGATCATCCGTTTGAATGTTGATGGCGGCGGCGAGCTCGCCCGCACCCAGGAGTTCCTCGATCGTTTTGCCGGGCTCGATCGGCACCACGTTCGATGGGGGTTCATACGCCTGCACGTGCTCGTCGCCCGAGAGCACCCAGGTAATCTTGCTCAGGTCGACGCCGTATTCGTCCTGCAGGATCGCACGCGCCCAGACGCCGGTGGTTACGGTGTAACCGCGATTTACGCCGACCCGCTGTCCCTCCAGCTCCTTCGGCGCTTTGAGGCCGAATTGTCTGTGGCAAACGATTGCGCCGTGATGAAACGCGCGGACTAGAAAGACCGGCAGGGCCGTAAAACGCACGCCATGTTCGCGGGCACAAAGATACGTCGTCAGAGCCATCTCGCAGACATCGAATTCGAGCCCTCGCACCATGCGGCGAAACGCGTGCACCAGCACCGGCATTTCCACGAAATCGAGCACGAATCCTGCCGGCGCGACGGTGCCGTCCTTCAGTGCCGCGTTATTGCCCTGCGTGCGGGTGACGATTTTCAGTTCGGGCGCCGCCATGGTCTGGTCCTGTTAAGACGTTGGGGCCCGCCCTGCGACCTCCCGCCGGGGCCGGTGGTGGATGCGCTCCTCACGGCGTGACCCGGCCGGGGCATCCCTGAAGACCAGCGACTTGATGGTCACGGGCACTGTGCGAGAGGGCAATCGCATGCGGCCCAGGTCGACATAGTCGAAATCCCAGAGCTCCAGACCGTCGATAACCAATACTTCGTTGAGGACTCCGAGATCCTCGCGCAGGATAGCACCGAGATTCATCGCGATATCGGCATTGAGAATCACGAAGATCGGCTTGCCCAGCGCGATTCGTTCGGCCGTGGCCCGTCGAATGCCGTCTGCAAGCGCTTTTATTCGCCTGAACTCGGGAGTTCCCTCCCAGTGAAAGGCGAGGACGATATCCGCCTCCGTCCCGGCAACGTCGAACAGCTCCATGTGCCGCTCGATCTCGCGAACCAGACTGTCGACGTCGAAGTCTTCCGTGAAATCGAAGTCCGGACGGATCACCTGGATATTGCGCCGCGGCAGAAGAAGCTCCGGGTCGCTGATATGTCCGGTGTTGCCGCTCAACTGGGCGGTGAACTCCGAGCCGCCGAGCGCGGTGGAGCGGATGCCCTGACTGTCGGGCAGGAGCTTCCAGGGCAGCACGCCGGAATCGATTCTCGCTCGCAGCGCCGCGCCGAGCCGTTGGCCGAGGTCGCCGAAATCACGATGCTCGCGACCATAGAAAAATTCGGCAACGCCACCGGAGAAAACGACACCGTCTATTCCCTGCAGCTCCGAGATCGGATCGGTCAGGTAGAGCTCCATCACATCGTGCGACGGTGCCGGCTCAGTGAGGACTGCGACCAGGTCATTCGCCATGGATTCTGCGACGGCACTGAGCTCTCCGTCGCAGACCTCATCACCGACATGCCAAGCGAAACCCGCCCGCTCCGCATGCGTCTGGCCTGCGGGGTCCAGGCGCTCGATCCGCCGCTCCGCATCGATGGCCACGAGGCGTCCGCCGACGTGGAACGCCGCCGTTGATAGAACCTTTCCCTTATCGATTACGCTGAGTTTTGTCGTGCCACCGCCGACATCGATGTTCAGCAGCCGTTCGCCTCGATCGTGCGAGGCCTGTGCGGCACCGGAGCCGTGGGCTGCGAGCATGGCTTCCATGTGGTGGCCGGCGGTCGCGCAGACCAGCTCCCCACACTTTTCGGAGAGGATCCGAGCGATGCGCTCGGCATTCTCTCGGCGAAGCGCTTCCCCGGTCAGAATGACGACGCCGGTATCGATATTGTCCGGGTGCAGGCGTGCCGTCCGATACGCTTCGTCAATAATGGCGCCGAGGGCTCTGTCGTCGATGTGCTTGTCGCTCTGATAAGGCGTCAGGCTGACGGGTGACTCGAATAAGGTTTCCCGGGAGACCACGAGATACCGGGTGGAGAGGTCGACGGCCTGGCGTCTAAGGTGCATGCGTGAGAACAGGATCTGGGTACCCGCAGATCCGATATCGATGCAGACACTCCAAAGCGTAACGTTATCTCGTTGCCACAGCGGGTGGTCCTCGACCGGACCGTCAAAGTCCGGGCCGACGTGGTGACCGTCCGGCGTGTGGTCGGGATCCGGGTGGTAGTGGTGCAGGTGCTCTTTCATTCGGATAAGTTTTGTGGAGCATCGCAGCGGATTCCCCTATGATCAGGCAGAGGCTCCTGCGAGTCGCTCAATCGTGTGTTCGGGAAGACCGTCCGTGCCGCGCCTCTGAGGGATGGTTGTTATGATACCAGCAGAAAACAACCGGCTGGTGGCGAGCAGAGATCTGGCGCGCGGCTGCGCAATAAGAATGAGGCATCGGGAGAGCACCTTGAAAACGGTCGACACTCGAAAGCCGCTTCTCACGGCGATCGTTGCAGCGGCGTTTCTGATGCCATTCGTGGGACGGAGCCAGAATCCTTTTCCGGAGGGGCAGGTGAGGGATACCGTGGTGCTGGTCTGCAGTCAGTGTCACCCGTTGACGCGAATCATCGAGGGGGATCTGACCGCCGCGGAGTGGGAGTTCACGCTGTACGACATGATTGCCCGCGGAGCCGCGGTACATGCTGAGGACCTGGACCTCGTGAGGCAGTATTTGATCGATAACTTCGCCATTGACACGCGGTAGTCCCGTTTCGATAACTGGGCTTCGTAGCGGCAGTGGGGGTTCGCAGGTGGGTGTGGTAGCGGAGGAGGTGGCCGAATGCGCGATCTGGTCGGAGATCTGATTAACTCGAAGATTTCGAGACGGCAGTTTCTCGCAGGCATGTCTGCAGCGAGCTTCACTTCGGCCGCTGCCCAGTCTGTTTTTGAGTCGGTGGCTCCCTTCGTGCCGGGGTCGGCGATGCCGGAGAACTTCACTCGCACGGTAACCGGCACGGGAGCCGACCTGCTGGTGGAGCAAGTGCTGGAGACCGGGGCCAAGTACCTGTTCGTGTCGAACGGCTCGGGCCTTGGTCCTGTGTGCGATTCCCTGGTCGAGCACCCGGAGCTTCAATTGATCCAGGCCACCCACGAAGGCCAGCTCGTGGCGATCGCCGACGGCTATGCCAAGGCCTCCGGTGAGACTGCCTTCGGGATGTTCAGCCGGGTAGGGCTGCCGCACTCCTCTTCGAACATGTACAACTCGATGAAGGACCGGACGCCGCTGGTGCTGTTCAGCGATCATGCGAATGTGGACCGTGAGGGCACGGACAGTCACGAAGACCTGGACGACTGGCTGGAAGCGGTCAAGCCCTATACCAAATGGCGCTGGACCGTTCACGAGCCCGAGCGGCTCCCGGAATGGGTACGCAAAGCATACAAAGTGGCCGGCGTCCTTCCCGGCGGACCCACGCATGTTCGTGTTCCTCGCGACCTTCTGTATACGCCGAATCTCTCAGCCACGATCTATTCCGGTCAGGCATTGAATATACCGATGGAGTTACGGCCTAACGACAATGAGGTTGAGCGGGCGGCCAGGTTCTTGCTCGAAGCGTCGTCTCCGCTGCTGTATGTGGGGCCGGAGGTCAGTCAGACTGGGGCGCGTGCCGCGCTCGTGGAACTCGCTGAGCTGCTGGCGATTCCCGTCGTCCAGCATCGCAGTTTCTACGCGGATTTCCCGAATTTCCACCCGCTTTACATCGGCGAGCTGCCCGCCGTCCAGAGCTATCTGCAGCGCTATCCGGCCCCAATCGACTGCTTCGTCAACTTCGGCGCGCGTTTTCCGAATGATTGGAACCTCCAGGATATCCCAGTGATTCATGCGAGCGTCGACCCGACCACGATGGGGCGTAACACGCCACTCGCGAGCGCTCTGGTCGGACACCTGAATGAGGTAGCGCGCTCACTGATCGAGGCCGTCTCGAGCCTGGCGACGCCTCGGCAGATCGAAGCGCGAACCGCCGAGCGTCGCGCTCGATGCACTGCCCACACCGCGCAGGTGCGTGCCGCACGCGTGGAGGCCGGTCGGCGCGTCAGCGGCGAACCGGTGCCCTGGCAGCGGCTGATGTACGAGCTGAATCAGCAACTGGATCGGGACGCTGTCGTCGTGGAGGAGCTCGGGACCGAGCAGAAAACGCTGGGTTTCTTTCCGTTCGCCGATGACGCGAAGATGAAAGTGGGCCGGACGGAGGGGCGCGCGCTGGGGTGGGGCGTGGGCGCTTCGGCGGGCGTCAAGCTTGCTCTCCCCGATCGGCAGGTCGTGTCTCTCCAGGGGGATGGTGGTTTCCTCTTCGGCCAGACGGATTCCCTGTGGACGATGTCTCGTTACGACATCCCCGTGATGACCGTCGTCACCAACAACCGTACTTACGAGGAAACGCGTTGGCAGATATTCAATCGTGGCGGTCGAGCGGGGCAGGCCGGTCGCGACTATGTCTCCTACCTGGGGGATCCGGACGTAGACTTCACGAAGCTCGCAGCCGCTTACAATATACCCGGGGCGGTCGTTTCCAACAGTGAGGAATTGGCGCCGGCGATCCGGCAGGGATTGCGCACGCTTCGAGAGGGCAGGCCCTTCATGCTCGATGTCCGTACGCGCACGCTGGGGGCGGGCGCGGAGTTAACCTGGTACCCGGATTTTTCCCTGGCAGACGAACGGACACGCAACGTTTGAGCGCACAGAGCTCTGGGTCCCGTCGGATTCTCGATCCATGCCGTTGAGGGATCGAAGATCAGTCGGTACGGATGCCTCCACGCTCGCCAGCCCATACGGTTCAGCCCGCCAAGGGTAGCCGGGCATCAATGAGTGTGGTCGTGGCCATGGCCATGAGCGTGGTGGTGGTCTTGACCTGAATTGATCGCCTCACCTTCCTCATAGCCCGTCATCAGTGCTTCGATAAGGCGCCGGAGGGGGTCGTCCTGCAACGGCTGATGTGCCGCCATGAATCCCGCCAACCGGGCGTAGACGAGCGGCTCCATGGAGAGGCGCTCGTAGCCGCTCACTTCCTCCGCCGCGGTGTCGAGCTCTGCCGCGGCGCTCAGTGTGCTGCGGAACAGCGTCTCCAGATGGGTATACAGCGGATCCGCGCGCTCGCGGCCCTCGACTTTCGAGGTCGCGAGAAAACGGCGGGTATGGTCCACAAAGCGGGCGTAATACTCTTCCGCCAGGGATTCGTCGTCTTCGATATCTCCACACATTAGGTCTACTCCAGCGCGTTCTTTCCGCTCTACTCGAAGCTGCTCAGCGCATCACCCAAACACGCCTCGACCGGCTCCGAGCCAACCAGCGCGGGGACGGCGAACATTTCCGTAACGGCGATGATAATATCTTCGTTGAACGGAGGGGAGGCCAGAGATGAGCGGAACCAGAAATTCGGCGGTGGCAGCGAGCGCTCTGCTCGTAATAGCGTTGTTCGCGCCGCTACTCCTCAAGGCGGATGCGGTATCTGATTTCTACGCTGGCAGGCAGGTGCGACTGCTCATCGGCTACAGCGCGGGGGGAGGCTATGACACCTACGCGCGGCTCCTGGCGCGTCATCTCGGCAAACACATTCCCGGTAACCCGACCGTTGTGCCACAGAATATGCCTGGGGCTGGTAGTCTCACGCTCGCTAACTTCCTCTACAACGTCGCCCCGAAGGATGGGAGTGTTATTGGCACGTTCGCCCGTGGCATGGCGATGGAGCCGCTGTTATCCGGTGAGGGCACGCGTTTCGATGCAAGCCAGTTCTCGTGGATCGGCAGCCTCAACAACGAGGTCAGCGTTTGCGTGTCCTGGCACACCTCCGATGTCAAGTCCATGCAGGACCTGGAGACCATGGAGCTGATCGTCGGCGGCACCGGATCTGGTTCGGATACCGATACCTTCCCGATCGTCATCAGCAATCTGCTAGCCGCGAACATCAAGCTGATCTCCGGTTACCCGGGTGGCAACGACATCCTGTTGGCGATGGAGCGCGGTGAAGTTGACGGTCGCTGCGGTTGGTCCTGGTCAACCGTCCTCTCACGCAACGCCGACTGGTTGGCGGAAGGCAAGCTCAACATCCTCGTGCAGGTGGCGCTTCAGAAGCACCCGGACCTTGCGGATGTGCCACTCATTACCGAATTCGCGGACAGCGAAGACGAGTTGATGGCCATGGAGCTGATTTTCGCGCGCCAGGTGATGGGTCGACCTTACCTCGCTCCTCCGGGCGTTTCGGCCGAGCGTCATGAGGCACTGCGGCGTGCGTTCGATGCGACCACTCGTGATCCGGAGTTTCTGGCAGATGCCGAGCGGCTGCAGCTTGAACTCAATCCGGTCAGCGGGGAGGAGATCGACGCTCTCATCACCCGCATCTACGCCGCGTCGGACAACGCGATTCGACTCGCGTCGGATGCGATCATCGGGATCAATCGGTGAGTACCAACGGCGGCCGATGAGTTCGCAGCCGGGGGAGGATGGCACGCCTCTCACCGGCCGAGTGGTGAGTGAGCGCCGGAGGGAATACCGTTGGAGGTGAGCGCGCTCGAGTTGGCCGCAAGTGCGCTGGGCATCATGCTCGACCCTTCCCGGCTCATGGTACTGGCGGCCGGCGTGCTGGTCGGGTTGACCATCGGGGTGATCCCCGGTCTGGGTGGCATCGTCGGCATCGCCCTGTTGATTCCTTTCACGTTCGAGATGGACGCCTACACTGCGTTCGCGTTTCTCATCGGGATCGGTGCGGTGACCACCACCTCCGACACGGTGCCCGCGGTGCTGTTCGGTGTTCCCGGAACGACCGGATCCGCGGCGACGATCCTCGATGGCCACCCACTTGCAAAACAGGGTCAGGCGGGACGGGCGTTCGGCGCCGCCTATACGGCGTCGCTTCTGGGCGGGCTCGGCGGGGCTGTGCTGCTTGCCGTAAGCATCCCCGTCCTGCGGCCCGTCATTCTCTATCTCGGCTCCCCGGAGCTTTTGGCCATCTGCGTTTTCGGCATGTCGATGGTGGCGGTGTTGAGCGGCAAGGCGCCCCTGCGGGGGATGGTTGCGGGAGGGCTGGGGCTGATGGTTGCCATGGTGGGCTCGGATCCCCAGACCGGCACCATGCGCTGGACATTCGATACGTTCTATCTATGGGACGGTCTGCCCCTCGTGCCCATTGCGCTCGGACTCTTCGCCCTGCCGGAGCTCGCGGACCTCGCTATCGCCCGGCGAAGCATCGGCGGCAATGCCAGGGTAGATACGCGTTCGGGACAGCTCCAAGGCATTCGAGACACGCTAGAGCACTGGTGGCTGGTTCTGCGCTGCAGCTGGCTCGGCGCCTCCCTGGGCGCCGTTCCGGGCATGGGCGCTGCTGTCATCGACTGGCTGGCCTACGGCCACGCGCTGAAGACAGAGAAGGGGACCGAACGCTTCGGCGAGGGCGATATCCGTGGCGTCATCGCATCGGAGAGCTCCAACAATGCCAAGGAGGGTGGTGCGCTCGTGCCAACGCTGGCCTTTGGCGTCCCGGGCAGCGCATCCATGGCGATCCTGCTGGGCGCGTTCACGATGCACGGCCTGGTGCCCGGTCCGAGGATGCTTTCGGACAACCTGGAGATCACGTACTCGATCGTCTGGAGTCTCGCGCTGGCGAACGTCCTCGGCGCCGGCCTTTGCCTGGCGCTCAGCAACCAGTTGGCGCGGGTGGCAACCATCCGGATGGGACTCCTGCTACCGGTGGTCCTGGCCGTCATGTTCTTGGGGGCTTTTCAGGGATCGAGGCAGTGGGGGGATCTGCACGTCCTGCTCGGGTTCGGGTTGTTTGGCTGGGTGATGAAGCGGCAGGGCTGGCCGCGTCCACCGCTGATCCTGGGCGTGGTCCTCGGCGACATCGTGGAGCGGTACCTCTTCATCTCCGTCGGCCGTTACGAATGGGCATGGCTGAGCAGGCCGCTGGTGATCCTGTTCTTCTCGCTCGCGCTACTCGGGCTGGTCACCCCGATGCTGCGCAATCTCCGGGCAGCGGTTGGAGAGGGGGCGCGGTTGCGCTGGCAGCCGCGGCTTTCTCCGGCAGCGTTATTTACGTTCCTGATCGGGGCAATGCTCACGGCCTCCATCGTGGTCACCTCACAATGGAACTTCGAGGCTCGAATCGTCCCCCTGGCCGTCGGTTATACGGCGTTGGCTTGTGCCATCCTGAGCCTGTTCAACGAAATATTTCTCCGACCGGAGACCGCGGGGGCGGAGGCTGCCGCCACGATGGAGGGCACGGGCGAGGAGCCTGGGCAGGACCTGCGAACCGTCCTGAAGCGAGCCGTGGAGTTCTTCGCCTGGTGCGGGGGTTATCTCCTGCTCGCGCGTGTCACCGGCATGCTGGCGGCGATCTTCGTGCTGATTCTCCTGTGCGTTCGGATATGGGGCCGGGAGAAACTGACGCTCGCGCTCGTGCTGGCGGTGGGCATGACCGCGTTCAGTTGGCTGTTGTTCGACCGGCTCCTGGCAATACCCTGGCCGCAAAACCTGCTTGGCGAAGCGTTTCCGGCGCTTCGGCCCTTCCTGCGGTGATCGCAACCGAGAGAGCCATGACGCAACACGATGAGTCGAGGGTCCTCGGTGATCCCTGTACCGACGGGACCGAGGGCGAGGGGACACCGGTGGCCGAGGACGCCGGTATCGAGCCACTCGTCATCAAATCTTTGCCGCTTCCTACCGGCGATTCGGTCGAGGCCGGTTAGATCAGCGCCGCACCCGCAACCGCGCTCCGGCGTGATGCCAGGGTCCTGGGCCTGGTGTCTTCGGGGCACTTCGTGAGTCATTTCCTGACATTGACGCTGCCCCCGCTCTTTCCGTTTCTCCGGGTGGACTTCGGGCTGAGCTACACGGAGCTTGGCTTCATCATGACGCTCTATGCCACCGCCACTGGGGTGTTCCAGATCCCCATGGGGCTGCTGGTGGACCGAATCGGCGCGTTCCCCGTCATGCTGACAGGCCTCACCGTCCTGTGTTCCGCCATCGCCGGCATCGGCCTGATCGAGTCGCCCTGGGCCCTGGGCCTCCTGGCCGTGCTGGCGGGCTCGGCTAACAGCGTCTTCCATCCGGCCAACTACGCGGTCCTGGCCTCGGTCATCAACCCGGCCCGGTTAGGGCGCGCTTTCGGCATCCACACGTTCGCCGGACACTTCGGAAACGCAGTGGCGCCGATCACGATCATCTTCCTTGCGGTGACCTGGGGTTGGCGTGGGGCCCTGGTGATAGCGGGTGCGATGGGCCTGGTCGTAGCCGCGGCCATCCTGTTTGGCGGGGAGGCCGACGGTGCCGAGGGGCGGGCGGCAAGAGGCGCGGATGCCCAGCGCCAGGGGAGTGGTGTCCCGGGGCATCGCGAAGGACAGGCACCCGGCACGCTCGAGCTGTTGTTCTCCGCCCGACTCATGAAGCTGTTTTTGTTCTTTCTGCTGACGGCCGCGGCTTCCAATGGCATGCAGACATTCTCCGTCACGGCGCTGGTCATGCTTTTCGATACGCCCTTGGTTGCGGCGAGTGCGGCGCTGACGGCATTTTTGTTCGCCTCCTCCATCGGCATCCTCGTGGGCGGTGTACTGGCCGACCGCACCGGCCGACACGACCTTGTCGCAGCGTTGGCCTTCGCGCTCACGGCTGCCATCATCGCGCTCGTAGGCTCGGTGGCGGTGCCGGCTTTCATCCTGATTTTGCTGCTCACGACAGCAGGACTCCTGCAGGGCATCATCCGACCGGCACGCGATATGCTCGTTCACGCTGCCGCCCCGGAGGGCTCGACCGGCAGGGTGTTCGGTTTCGTTACGACGGGCATCAACGTGGGGGCGGCGCTCACGCCGCCGGCGCTGGGGTGGCTCGTGGATCACGACGCGGCCGAGTGGGTATTCTGGTTCATCGCCTGCGCGATGGTGCTGGCGCTGGCGACCGTCCTGATGACACGTGAGCCCTCAGCACAGGATGGGGCAGTTGGGGAGGAGAACCGCTGATTTCGGAGCGCTGCGATAGCTGGCTGCTCGTCGAGCACAGAACCGAGTGGAGGGCTCCTCCCGGCTTCAATTCAAGAAGAATTGCTTCCTGTAGCGGACCGAGAGCGGACTCTCTTCGTTTTCCGGAGTCACGTCGATGTCGAAAATGAGGGTTTCAGCGTTAGCCACCGAGCACTCACCGAGGTAGTAGACGGCGTCCTGTTCCTGAATCTCTCGCACGCTGACGTTCTTCAGTTGCCCCGTGAGGTTGCTTGCGGATACGTTTACGTCGGCTTTCACCGGCAAACTGGCGCCGCCTGGTTCTTTGCGCAGGATGCTGACGTTAAGGAGACAGCGGCTATTGCTGCGAATGATGCCGTGCCGCTGGGCGATCTCCGCGGTCAACTGATCTGTGGTCAATGCATTGAAATGCACGATATAGTCGCCGAAATCCCTTGACGTCTCAGTGACCGGCAACGCGTTCTCTGCGGGCGGTTGCTGACAACCTGCGAGCGCTACGAGATACGCTGCGGACGCTAATCGTGACAGTCGGGCCATACTGGCCTCCCGCTTATTTTTACCGTACGGAATATAAACTATCTGCTGGGACAAATGTAGGCGCGGCAATTGCCTCGGATCCCGTCGCCGAACGACTTCGGGGAAGCGAGCGCGCCTCGTTCTATTCCCGTCGTAGGAGAGGAAGCACGTCCCGCATGAAGCCGACGGTGGGCATATCGGATTCTGCCAGGGCGAGCCCCTCGCTCGGCGAAGGTCACTGAGGAAGGGATGCGATGTAGGCCGAGATGCTGAGCATGTCTTCGGCGGTCAGGTTGGCCACCACCGGTGTCATCAGTGGGCTCTGCCGGGTGCCCTGCTTGACATCCCACAGTTGCCGCATGATGTAGCTCGCGGTGCGCCCAGCGATGCCCGGCACTATGCCCAGTCCCATGTGGTCCGGGCCGTGGCAGATCCCGCACTGGATGGTCCTGCCGTCACCGGTCGTCACGAGTCGTTCGCCCTTTGCGAGGCTGCCCACTGGGACGTAGGCGACGAATCCACCCCGCGGATCACGCGTCATCTCGGTCCGCTCCGGATCCTCGGGCACCTCGATGATTCGCTGGCCCAGCTTCATGGGCGGCATGTCCGGTATCGGCAGCATCAGCCCGTTCGTGGTAGCACGCACCTGTGGCGCCTCTTCGGCCTCGATAACACGAACCATGGGACGATACGCCATCGAGGAGTAGTACTCGGCAACCTGGTTTTTTTCCTCGTCGGTGAGGCGTGTGGCGATCATCGCCATCTCATTCGTGTTCGCCTTGCGCGGGTCCGCGCTGCGACGGGTGCCGTTTTCGAAGGCTTCGAGTTGCTGGAGGATGTAGTCGGCCGGTAGACCGGAGACGTGCCCATTCTCCATCTTCCCCTGGCCGTTGGGATAGTGGCAGAGCGCGCAGGCGCGCACGCCGGCCGCCTCGTTCCCCCGTGCAACGACTTCCGGCATCGGCGGGTGGTCGCCGGGGTACCAGTCCGCGGGCCCATAGCCGTAGTACGCCTCGTTCCGCGTGAATGATGCCGTCGTGTCCGGCAGGGTTCGCTTGATGCCGTCATCGGGGACGGGCTCTCCGGTGTACGCGCATTCGATCGGCTTCGCCGCGGGCGGGCAGGGTGGGGCGACTCGATCGCCCGGCGCGAGCGGTGACAGCAGGCCGTATGCCCAGTCGGGCCACTCGGGCGTCTGCGCGCTCGATTGCGCGTTGGAATCCCCCACGGAGCCGGCAACGCCCAGCAGCGCGATTACCCCTAATCCAATGTATTGCTTCATCCGAAGTCCATCCCGTTGGTTGCTGCACGAATCTTCTGATTTGCCGGGAAAATAGAGCACGAAGCCGCTCAAGGTCAAGGTGCTCCCTCACCGCCGGGCTTTTGGCTCCGCGGGGCGGGCGCTGGCGCTACGGGGTGTCTGGAGCGAACGCTGGTTCTAGTGCTCATGACTTGGGAGTAGAATCGAAACAGCTTTCAGAGATCGCCGCTGCGTGAGCCGTATGCCAGCGGACCGCGAGGGTGACTGCAAGGGGGATATCGCGATGATCGTTCGTAGATTATTTTTCATCGGTCTCTTGGGCCTCCCCGCTGTGAGCGGCGCCCACCACGCCATTGCCGGCAACTATGATTCCACGTCGATCATCGAGGTCGAAGGGGAGGTGACAGATCTCCTGTGGAGGAATCCTCACGTCCAGTTGTCGATGCGCGTGATCGATGAGAACGGAGAGGAGCAGGACTGGGCTATGGCGACGACCGCACTGAGTAACATGCGCCGTTGGCAGATTGATCC
>Ga0224508_10001552_pt1 | contig 20523 bp, 21 predicted proteins | sample SF_Jan12_sed_USG_4_FD_170157 | JGI IMG/M metagenome (GOLD analysis project Ga0224508, IMG submission 170157) | Sediment microbial communities from San Francisco Bay, California, United States - SF_Jan12_sed_USGS_21 | ecosystem: Environmental > Aquatic > Marine > Sediment | place: USA... | reverse complement strand
CCGAGTTTCGCTGCAAATTTCTCGCGGACGAATAGGTCCGAAACTCTCAACGCCCGCCGCGAAACCTTGTCCTCGTATGCCGGCCCGATACCGCGACCGGTCGTGCCGATTGCGCTCGCGCCGCGGGCTTTCTCGCGGGCGGCATCCAGGGCAACGTGTGACGGCAGGATTAACGGGCAACCCGGGCTCACGCGCAGCCGTTCGAAAACCGGCACGCCGCTTTCAATCAGCGCGTTGGCTTCGGTGACAAGCGCATCGAGCGCCAGTACGACACCATTGCCGATCAGGCATTGGACACCATCGCGCAGGATGCCCGATGGGATGAGATGCAGGACTGTCTTCTCGCCGTCAATGACGAGCGTGTGGCCGGCGTTATGACCGCCCTGAAAACGCGCAACAGCCGCCGCACGGTCCGTGAGGAGGTCGACAATTTTTCCCTTGCCTTCGTCACCCCATTGGGTGCCGATGACAACTACGTTCTTACCCATGATTCCCCTGCTTTGCTTCTTCTGAGGATCAACAACCGGCTGCGCCTAAGCGCGCACGAAATACAGGACCCCGAGACCGATGATCATGACTACAAGGCCAATATTGCGGATGTGATTGTCACTCAGGCGCGAAATTTCCGCCACCATCTGGCGGTACTTTCGCGGCGAGATGAACGGCAACATGCCCTCGAGAATAAGGACCAGGGCAATTGCCGTGAAAATCTCAGTGGCTATCGCTCACCGTCCGACTGGTTCAGGTAGCGGAAGAACTCGTTGTTCGGATCGAGAACGAGTACATCGCCCTGCTTGCCAATGGCGTTCTTGTACGCGTTGATGCTGCGATAGAACGCATAGAATTCAGGATCCTTGGTGTAGGCGTTCGCATATATTTCGGCCGCCTTGGCGTCGCCTTCACCACGAATAATCTGTCCCTGACGGTCGGCGTCGGCCAGGATCACTGTCCGATCCTTGTCCGCGGTTGAAGTAATCAGTGCCGCCGCCTCGCGTCCTTCAGCGCGTGTCTGCGCTGCAAGCTGCTCGCGTTCCGCGCGCATCTGACGGTAAACGGACTCACGTGCTTCGGACACAAACTCGACCTGTTTCACACGAAAATCGACCAACTCAGCACCGATGCCTTCGGCTGTGGGCCTGGCAAGCGACAGCATGTCGCGCATCAACTCCATACGCTGTACGGATATCGCTTCGCGCGTCGAGCGTTTGCCAAATTCGGTGACCACCGAGTTCTTGATGATCTCACGCAGGCGATCCGCTGCGGCTTGTTGTGAGCCACCCGTCGACGTGTAGAACTTCACTTCGTCCACGATGCGCCATTTCACGAAGAAGTCGACCGTCATGTTCTGGCGGTCAAGCGTGAAGACTTCCTGCGGCGCATCGTCGATCTTGAGAATTCGCCGCGGAAACTTCTGCACTGTTTCAATCAATGGGATCTTGAATTTGAGCCCCGGCTCATAGTGCGCCTCAATTACCTGGCCAAAACGCAACTTGATCGCGAGTTCACGTTCATTAACCGTAAATGCTGAGAGACCGACGATTACGAAGACCAGCCCAATAGCCAGAAGTGTTCCTGCACCCTTGTTACTCATTGCCGGGTCCCCCTTTCACGTGATTCTCGCGGCTCCTGCCGGGCATCCGATTCTGTCCTCGGACTGCCCGCGTCGGGGTCTCTGATCGGTTCTGCACCGGGAAACTGGACTCCGGATCGATTCATGATTTCATTTAATGGCAGGTACAGCAGGTTGCCGCCCCCGTCGGTATCAATAATCACCTTGGCCGAATCGCCGTAAACTCGCTCCACTGCCTCGATGTAGAGTCGATCCCGCGTAACGCGCGGCGCCTTCTGGTACTCAGTGAGCAGGGCCTCGAAGCGTGAAGCATCACCCTCGGCCTCGGCGATCACGCGTTCGCGGTACGCTTCAGCATCCTGCAACACAACTTCGCGCTGACCTCGCGCTTTCGGCACGATGTCGTTGGCATATTTTTCTGCTTCGAACTTGTACCGGTCTCCATCATTCGTTGCCCGAAGCGTATCGGCAACAGCATCTTCAACCGCGTTCGGATAGTTCACGTTGTTGATGTTGATCGATGTAACGGTCAGGCCGGCCCCGTAACTGTCCAGCGTATCCTGCAGTTCGATAATCGTCCGCGCGGGAATTTCCTCGCGGCGTTCGCCAATCAGCGATTCAAGCGTGCTCGTGCCGACGACGCCGCGCAACGCACTTTCCGTCACGTCCTGGAGAGTTTGTTCGGGATCTTCGACAAGAAAACTGAATTTGACCGGATCGGTGCGGCGATACTGCACGGCAATATCGATGTAGACGTACCAGAGGTCGGCCGTCAACATCTCGGTCGAGTAAGGAAAGTCATTGACCTCTTCAATATTGACAACGTCAACGGTTTCGATCGGAAACGGCAGATGCCAGCGCAGGCCCGGCATCGTCACAGGCTCCAGGAACTTGCCGAAACGCTGCACGACGCCCCGTTCGGCCGCGTCCACCCGGTACAGGCCTGTCAGGCCCCAGGCGATCAACAGCAGCACGACCAGCGCAATGCCACCGGCACCACCTCCGCCGCCACGACCGCCACCTCCGCCCAGGATGCTGCCGAACCGCTTCTGCCAGTCCTGCACGATCTGGTCTATATCTTTGGGCGCATCCCCGTCGCGTTTCCAGGGATCCTTGCCGTTTCCGTCTTCGTTCCAAGCCATAGTGTTTTTACTCGTTTGCTGCAGGTGCCGACGGTTTGGTGGCCATCAGCGCCAATTGTTCCTCGGCGAGATTTTCATGCTTTAGGAATCGCCGCAAGTCCTTTTCTGTCATTTTCAGTTCAATCTGCCAGCCGCCGTCTTCGAGCGCCTCTTCACTAAGGACAGCACCGAGCTCGAATAGTTTGGCGCGCTGCCGCCCCTGGGCGGGCTCGAGGTGAATGTACCGGCGTACGGTCTTCTGCTGCAGGCGCCGGGCAATCGCTTCCTTGAGCAGCGTCAGCCCCTCGCCTGTTACGGCCGAAATCCAGACCGCGCGCCCTTCACCCTTGCGGTTGTTGGTAACGCGCGGCTTTCTGTCCAGCTTGTCGATCTTATTGTACACCCTGATCTGCGGTACCTGGTCAGCGTCCAGCTGTTTGAGCACGGCGTTGACCTGCCGGACTCGTTGCCAGCGATTGGGATCACTCGCGTCGATCAGGTGCAAAATCAGATCAGCCTCCCTGGCCTCCTGCAGGGTCGACTTGAACGCTGCAATCAGTTCATGCGGCAGATCCCTGACAAAGCCAACCGTGTCCGCGAGCACCACATGCTCGCCTTCGGGCAGGTCGAGGCGACGAACTGTCGGGTCCAGCGTTGCGAACAACTGGTCCTCAACGTAAACGCCCGCATCGGTCAACGCATTAAACAGCGTCGACTTGCCCGCGTTCGTATAGCCCACAAGCGCCACGGTCGGGATCTCCGCGCGCATGCGATTGCGCCTGTTGATCGTACGCCGGGTATCGACATGCTCCAGCCGCTCGGTCAGCTGCCGAATGCGTTTGCCGATGAGGCGACGGTCAGTCTCGAGCTGTGTTTCACCCGGACCACGAAGACCGATGCCGCCTTTTTGTCTCTCAAGGTGGGTCCAGCCGCGCACGAGGCGTGTCGACAAGTGTCTAAGCTGGGCAAGCTCAACCTGCAACTTGCCCTCGAAGCTGCGCGCGCGCTGCGCGAAAATATCCAGGATGAGTCCGGCACGATCGAGAACCCTGCACTTGAGTTCCTTTTCGAGGTTGCGCTCCTGGCTAGGGTTGAGCGCTGCGCCAGAAATCACGAGCTCGGCCTCGGTCTCCTTGATCAGGATGCGAAGTTCATCCAGTTTTCCCTTGCCGATGAAGTAGCGAGGATCGGGTCGGCGTCGCGAACTGACGAGCTCGCCCGTTATCACCGCGCCCGCAGATCGGGCCAACTCGGCAAATTCCTCGCGTTCAGATTCGTCAGGTAATCCGTCGGTACTCGCGTGGACGAGGACTGCTCGCTCGCCACTTTGCGGTCGTTCAAACAATCACGACCTCCCGGAAAGGATTCCGCGGTATGGACTTACTCGTCACCGTCTCCAGCTTCGTCGTCCGGCAACGGCAAGCGAACGTTCCGCGACGGTACGACGGTCGAAATAGCATGCTTGTAAACCATCTGGTTGACGCTGTTCTTCAGCAAAACCACGAACTGGTCAAACGAATCCACCTGCCCCTGCAACTTGATGCCATTGACGAGGTAGATCGACACAGGAACCTTTTCCTTTCGTAATATATTCAGGAAGGGATCTTGAAGTGTTTGCCCTTTAGCCATATTGGGTCTCCTTATTCTTATTCATTAGTGAAAACCGCGTCCCGGTGGCGCCGGGGTGCCCAAATGCGGTCTTCAGCCTAAGCGTAGAAAAAGTCTATCACAGGGACTGCGCCAGAAACGTCGATATAACGTCGATTGCGCCGGCTTCAAGGGGGTCGGCAAGAAAAACACCCGTCTCCGAGCGCAGCCAGGTGATCTGCCGCTTGGCGAGCTGGCGGGTCGCGTACAACGCCTTGTTCCTCGCCTCCTCCAGGCTGAGTTCGCCTTCCAGGAACTGCCAGAATTGACGATAGCCGACGGACCGCATTGACGAATGATCCGCCGTCAGGCCGGGCCGGTCCCGAAGGGTACGCACTTCCGCCAGGAAACCCTCCTCGATCATGATTTCCAGCCTGTTTGCGATACGTTCATGGAGAATTGACCGTGGCTCGATGTTCAGGCCAACCTTCAGGTAGCTGAGATCGCTTCTCATTGGCGCGGAATCGCGTTGCCAGTCGGACAGCGGCTTGCCGCTCGCTCGATAAACTTCCAGTGCACGTTGAATACGCTGCCGATCGTTGGGTTTGATGCGACCGGCCGCCACCGGATCCACGGCTTGCAGATCGGCATGCATGGCCGGCCAGCCTCGCTTCTCCGCCTCCGCGTCAATCGACTGACGTAGCGCGTCGTCAGCCGGTGGCAACTCTGCGATTCCTTCGGTGAGCGCTCGAAAGTACATCATGGTCCCGCCGGCAAGCAGCGGAATACGCCCGGCAGCGTAAATCTCGTCCATCTCGCGATAAGCATCGCGAACGAACTCGCCTGCCGAGTAACTGTCTTCGGGGTCGCGAATATCGATCAAGCGATGCGGTGTGCGCACCAGCGTGTCAGCGCCAGGTTTTGCGGTACCGATATCCATGCCGCGATAGACCAGCGCTGAATCCACGCTGATGACATCGCAGGGGAAACGCTTGCAAAGACTGATTGCAAGGTCGGTCTTGCCCGACGCCGTCGGGCCCATCAGAAGGATAGCTGTCCGCTTCATGGCCTGCGATCAGCGGCCGCGCAGGAAGAGTCGATCGAGCTCGGACATCGTGATCGTCGTCCAGGTAGGTCTACCGTGATTGCATTGGTCTGCTCGTTCGGTGCGTTCCATTTCCCGCAATAAAGCGTTCATCTCGTCGAGCGTCAGCAAACGATTTGCGCGCACGGAATGATGGCAGGCCATCGTTGCAAGGAAGTCGTCACTGGCGTCATCAATACGATTGCTCTGCCCCGATTCCGACATATCGGACAGAACATCGCGCAGCAGCGACTCGACATCGGCATTGCGAAGCAGCGCCGGCACCTCGCGAACGGTCAGTGTCGTTGGCCCGGATCGATCGACGACAAGACCCAGTTGTGCGAGCGTTTCACCCGAATGTTCCACGAGGTTCGCTTCACTCTCGGCCACCGAGATCGTCTCGGGAACAAGCAATGGCTGACGCACAAGGTCGCGATCGTCGTAGCTTTGTTTGAGTTTTTCGTAGGTGATGCGTTCGTGCGCCGCATGCATGTCGACGACAACGAGCCCATCCCTGTTCTCTGCCAGGATGTAGACCCCGGCGAGCTGTGCCACGGCAAATCCGAGCGGTGGCACCTCAGTGGCCTCCTCAGGCACGTCAGCAAGGGAAGGCGCGGTTGCCATGGCGCGATAAGTCGCGAGTGTGTCACGCACAGCTGATGGTGACGGGCCATGTGGCAACGGCATCGACCCCTGGTTGAAAACAGCATCGCGAGTCATCGGAATCGGAGTGACATCGTGACCGCCCGGTCGCGTGTCCTTGAGCGCAACCTCGACCGCCTGCGACACGACACCGTGAACGCGGCGCCCGTCACGAAAACGCACTTCGTGTTTGGCGGGGTGCGCGTTGGCATCCACACCTTTCGGATCCATCGTCAGGTTGAGCACATACGCGGGGTAACGGCCGTGAAACAACACATCCCGGTACGCATGGCGCACGGCATGCGCCAGCGTCCTGTCGGAGATGCTCCGACCGTTGACGAACCAGTACTGCAGGTCTGGCTGACTGCGATTGAATGTCGGCAGTGCGATCCAGCCGGACAGCGCAATCCCTTCGACTTCCCGCTCGAGATGGATGCATTGTTCGCCGAATGCATCGCCGCAGATCTTCGCAACACGTTGTCTGTGCCCTTCTTCATCCTTCGCTGCGGGCAGTTGCAGGACGGTGCGCTGATTGTGCGTCAACGTGAAGGCGATCTCGGGGCGCGATAAAGCGAGGCGCCGTATCCACTTCTCGATGTGCCCGAACTCGGTCCGCTCGGTGCGCAGGAAGCGACGTCGTGCCGGCGTGTTGTAGAAGAGATCGTGCACTTCGACGGTCGTACCCTGGGGATGAGCGGCCGGTGACGGCTCGCTGATGTCGCCGCTGTCGGCTTCGACCTGCCAGGCCGTATCGCCGTCCAGTGAGCGCGAACACAGGATCAGTCGTGCTACCGAAGCGATGCTTGGCAACGCCTCGCCACGAAACCCGAGCGATGCGACGGCTTCGAGATCGTCGAGACTCGATATCTTGCTGGTCGCGTGCCGCGACAATGCGAGCGCCAGCTCAGCCTTGTCGATGCCCTTGCCATCGTCGCGAATGCGTATCAGCTTCTGCCCGCCCGCGACGACATCGATCTGCACCGCCTGCGCACCGGCATCGAGGCTGTTCTCCACGAGCTCCTTCACCACCGAAGCCGGCCGCTCGACGACCTCGCCTGCGGCGATCTGGTTGATCAGGTGACTTGGGAGCTGCTGAATGGGCATGACAGAAAAAAGACGCCAAAGGGGCGCCATTTTTTCAGATCAGGAAGGAAAAGTCCTCTAACCGCCGGCGAAGATCGGGATACTTAGTGTCTGGCCGACCCGAATCTTGTCGCTGGAGAGCTTATTTGCGCGGCGAATGTCTGCAGCCCGCACGTTGTAGCGTTCGGCGATCTCCGACACGGTGTCACCACGAGCCACGACATAGCGTACCTGCTTCGCTGGCTGGCGCCGCAAGTCCATCGCAATCTGCGTATCGGGCGGCGGATTGGTATAGAAGTAATCGCGGACGCCGGCAAGAATCGCATTGGCGAGGCGCCCCTGGTAGTTCTTGTCCCGGAGCTTCTTCTCCTCTCCGGGATTCGAGATGAAACCGGTCTCTACCAGTATCGACGGCACCTCGGCCGAGGTGAGCACCGCAAGGCTCTTCTCCCTCACCTTGTGGCTGTGCATCTTCGCTACTCGGCTCAATTGCTTGCTGACACGGTTGCCGACGTCATTGCTGGCGCTCAATGCCGCGTTCTGGGACAGGTCGTACAAAACCGATGCCAGCACCGGGTCCTTGTCGTTGAGTACCACGTCGCCGACCTTGACGGTCTCCTTGTTGCGGCGAGACAGCGTCTCACGCGCCACCCGGTCCGCCCGGTCGAGATTGAGCGCGAATACCGATGCGCCATTTGCGCGCGTATCCCCGAAGGCATCGGCGTGTATCGAGATAAACAGGTCCGCATCATGCCGTTGGGCAATCTTGACCCGGTCCTTCAGATCGATAAATACATCTCTGTCCCTGACGAGCACTGCGCGCATGCCGGGCTCCGCATCAATGCGGCGCGCAAGCTGTTTGCTCACCGAGAGAACAATGTCCTTTTCCTTGGACCGGCGCCCGGACGAACCCGGATCGTGTCCACCATGACCCGCATCGATCGCAATGACGATGTCCCGGCCCGGGCGATACTCCTCGGACGCGCGTTTGACGGTCGCGGGACCACTCGCCCGCTGCAGGTCGACCACGAGCCTGTCCCCGTAGGTGGCATTCGGCCCTGCGGTGAATGTCCGCGAGCGAACGGCTGTATTGAGATCCAGGACGACACGAAGCTGGCCATCGGCGCGAATTGCGCTGCGTATCGAGCGCACCGCTCCGGTGCCCTGCGGCATCGAGGTCAGCGACTTGGCCAGGCGGCTGTCTTTAAGGTCGATCACGAGGCGATCCGGGCCTCGCAACGTGAAGATGTTGTGCTGAACAGACTGGCTGAGATCGAGTACAACGCGTGTTTTGTTACTTTCGGACCATATACGGACGTTTTCAACGGTCGATCCCGCGAATGCCGCCGAGGTCAGCAGCAGTAGTAGCGTGCAGGTTGTGAGTCGCAGTCGGGCCATGGTGGAGATTCGCTCAGCCGGATTTCTGGATTATGTTCGGTGAGTATACGAATCTGGCCGCAAAAACCAAGAGTTTTCACTGAAAAATTATAGGGATACCTCCCCTTCTTAATCTACTCGTTGATAGGCAGCGGACAGCTTTGGACTCGCCTTATGGTGGCGGGCACCGCTTTTCGATAACGACCGTCACCTTTTTGGCGCGTTCGCTCAGCGGCGATACTTCGACGCTGCGGCCGTCACCGTCGTAGGTCAACGTGATCGACAGGTCCGCCTGCTCGACAAGACCAGGCGCACGATCCGGCCATTCCACGATGCGGCAGCCGTCGTCCAACTCGTTCCAGCCCAGGTAGCGCAGCTCATCCTCTGAAGAAACTCGATATAAATCAACGTGGTAGATATTCCCTCTCGAGAGCTTGTACGGCTCGACGAGGGTGTAGGTCGGGCTGGGCACCGCGGCAGTGTGGCCCGCGGCCTTGATCAGCGCCCGCGCGAGCGTCGACTTGCCCGCACCCAGGTCCCCGCTCAGCAGCAAGGTCCAGCCGGCGAGATCATCCGGCAAGGCATCGAGCAATTCCCGACCAAAAGCTGTCGTGGCCGCTTCGTCCGGCAGATACCGCTTCATGGATTCAGGATCGCTCGCAGCTCGGCCATCAGGTCGCTGGCCAGCATGCCGCGCTCGCCAGCCCGCGCTGCCCGATCACCGGCGCGCGCATGGGCTTCGACACCGATCGCCGCCGCCAACGCCACGTCAATGCCCTGTCCCATCATGGCTGCAATGATTCCGGTCAGAACGTCGCCCATACCCGGCGCCGCCATGCCCGGATTGCCGGATGCGCAGACGTATGGCACTGCGTCGGTCGAGACCAGCGATCCGGCGCCCTTCAGGACGACGGTCCCGCCGTACCTGGCAACGAGCGAGGCCAGAGCTGCCGGTCGGTCGGCCTGTATCGCGGCCGTATCGGAATCCAGGAGTGTTGCGGCCTCGCCCGGGTGCGGCGTAATCACCCGGTTTTGGGCAGAGGCAGGTTGCGCCGCGAGAAGATTGAGGGCATCAGCGTCCCAGACCGCTGGCAGTTCGGCTGCCGCCACGCACGTATACATGTCCCGTGCCCAGTCGGACTGGCCAAGGCCCGGTCCGAAAGCAATGACATCGGCGGCGGCCAACAATGGTTCGAGTTCAGCGCTTTCGGCAACGGCATGCGACATCAACTCCGGGCGAGAGGCTACGAGAATGGCCGCGTGAGAGGGGTGCGTCGCAATACTGACGCGGCCGGCGCCGGATCTCAGGGCTGCTTCGCCAGCAAGACGAACGGCACCGGGCATCCCCTCGCCGCCACCCACTACGAGCACATGCCCGAAATCGCCTTTGTGCGCACCCCGAGGCCGGGGCGCGAATGCCCTGGCGAGCATTGTGTCGTCAATTGACCGGTAGGCCGGCTCGATGCCATCGCGGTAGCTATCGGGTATCTCGAGGCCCGCAAAGCGAATGTCGCCGCAGTATGCCGGCGCGTCGCCCAGGAAAAGACCTGGCTTAAGCCCGACAAAGGTGACGGTCATATCCGCACGAACGGCAGTGCCCATGACCCTGCCGGTGTCGCCATGCAGGCCTGTCGGAATATCCAGTGCAAGGACCGGGGCCCCATGCGCATTGATGGCATCGGCCGCCTCGGCAAATGCACCGCCCACGTCGCGCTCGAGTCCGCTGCCGAGAATGCCGTCAACGATCAGGTCGGCTTCGCCGTCGACTTCTCCCGCCCAGGGCATGACGACACCGCCCTCGGCTGCGAAATCGCCCCACGCCGTCGCAGCGTCACCCGTGAGCTTGTCAGGATCGACCAGCGTGAGCACTGACACCACGATTCCATCTTGCGCTGCCAGTCGCGCAACGACGAAACCGTCGCCGCCGTTATTGCCCGCGCCGCAGATGACTTGCCAGCGTCTTGCGTCAGGGAATCGCTCCCTGGCTTCGCGGACTGCGGCAGCTCCCGCACGCGTCATAAGCGTGTAACCGGGTACTCCATGGTCTTCGATTGTCGTTCGATCAGTTTCGCGAACGGCGGCGACTGAGTAAATGTTGGCGGGTAAGCTCTGCATTGGGACGATTATACTGGTCAGGCCCAAACGACGGTGTGAAATTACATTGACTGCCAACCCGAACCAATACGGCAATACCGATATGACGATGCTCAAACGGGAGATCGTCGACTGGTGCCGCGAGCTCGGCTTCCAGCAGGCCGGGATCAGCGACATCGACCTGGCGGTTGCCGAGGACCGACTGCATGCCTGGCTCGCCAATCGGTTTCACGGCTCGATGCACTACATGGAACGTCACGGGAGCAAACGCAGTCATCCCGATGAACTCGTTCCCGGTACCGTGCGTGTCATTTCCGTGCGCATGGATTACCTCACCGACGAGCAGGAAAAGGCGACAGCGTTACTCGACCATGAATCACAAGCCTACGTGTCTCGCTATGCGCTCGGACGCGACTACCACAAGGTCATGCGCAGCCGGCTGCGAACACTGTCGCGACGCATCGAAGAGAAGATCGGCGAGTTCGGATATCGCGTCTTTGTCGACAGCGCACCCGTTCTCGAAAAGGCGATTGCCGAGAAGGCCGGCCTCGGCTGGGTTGGAAAACACACGAATGTCATTAATCGAAACGAAGGCTCGTGGTTTTTTCTCGGCGAGCTGTACACCGACCTGCCGCTGCCTGTCGACAATGCAGAGGAATCACACTGCGGTACCTGCACAGCCTGCATTGACGTGTGCCCGACCGATGCCATCGTAGCGCCCTACTCACTCGATGCACGGCGTTGCATTTCCTATCTCACGATCGAATCGAAAGATCCGATTCCGCTCGAGTTCCGCAAAGCCATCGGCAACCGCATCTATGGCTGTGACGACTGCCAGCTCTTTTGTCCATGGAACAAGTTTGCAAGGCGCACGATGGAACCGGACTTCGCGCCGCGTCACAACCTCGACACGGCAGAACTGACCGATTTGTTTGCGTGGGACGAGGCAACATTCCTGCAGAAAACAGAGGGCAGTGCGATTCGACGCATAGGACACGAGCAATGGCTGCGCAACATAGCCGTCGCGCTTGGCAACGCGAAAACCACGGCCGCGGTTGTGGCGGCGCTCCAGTCACGGCAGGATGGTCCATCTGCAATAGTGACCGAGCATGTCGCCTGGGCGCTGGCACAGCACGAACAAAACATACCGGAGAGCACCAATGTTTGAGGCACCTGAATCTGCCTACCTCGTTCCTTTCGACGGGAGCTTCAAAGTGGCGGAGGCCTGCACGACACCGCAAACCGATGGCAAACCGCATAAGGGTAAACACCGGCGGCAACGCACGGAAGATCTGAACAAGCTCCAGCGCGTGCTCGCCGCCGGCGATAAACATTCAATCCTGCTCGTTTTCCAGGCGATGGATGCGGCCGGCAAGGACAGCACGATCCGGTCGGTCATGCAGGGCGTCGATCCGTCCGGTTGCCAGGTATTCAGCTTCAAAAAACCGTCCAGTCTCGAGCTCGATCATGACTTCCTGTGGCGGACGACGTGCCGCCTCCCGGAGCGCGGCCGTATCGGCATTTTCAATCGCAGCCAGTACGAAGAAGTACTTGTCGTCAGGGTTCACCCGAAAATTCTCGGCTACCAGAAACTCCCCGGCAAGATAGACATGGAGACAGTCTGGGACGATCGCCTGACCTCGATACGGCAGCAGGAAGAACACCTCGCGCGCAACGGCACCGTAATCCTGAAATTCTGGCTGAATGTATCCAAGGACGAACAAAAGCGCCGTTTTCTGTCGCGACTGGATGAAGCCGACAAGAACTGGAAATTCGAGCCGAACGACGTCAAGGAACGCCGCCACTGGGACGACTACATGCGGGCCTACGAAGATGCCCTGAACGCCACATCCCGACCCTGGGCGCCCTGGTATGCAATACCGGCTGACGACAAACCCTATATGCGAGCCCGTGTCGCAGACATCATTATCGATGCGCTGCAGAGCATCGGCCTGGAGTATCCGGAACCGTCAGATGAAGACCGCGCGGAGTTCGCAGAGGCACGAAAGGAGCTCTGTAGTGATGTTTAGTGACGCAGTTCACACTCAATGTGTGGTCTGGTCGGCGGTTGATGTGCCTCGTTCGCGCGACAATATGTAAATGCAGGACACCCTCGACATAAATTCGGACTACAAGCGCTCGCTGCTCAACGGCCTCGAGCTCTTCAAGGGCGTTCGCCCCGAGGATATCCAGACGCTATTGCAGGGCTGCGACCGCCGGGACCTGCCCAAAGGCGAAACACTATTGTCGCCCGGCGCCAAGAATGAGCACGTCTTCGTCGTACTTTCCGGCAGCGTGGATGTCCACGTCGGATCTCCTGAGACACCGCCGGTTGCAACGATGGAGTCCGGTGCATGCGTCGGCGAGATGTCGATCATCGAGGATCGAGATCCCTCAGCCTATGTCATTGCTACCGAAGACACGCATCTGCTGGTGATTCACCAGTCTGTACTCTGGGAAATGGTCGACGCGTCTCACGAGTTCGCGAAGAACCTGCTGGTCGTATTGTCTGAGCGCGTGCGCAGCCACAACCGGGTCATTGCCGACAATTTCGGCGAGCTGAAGAAATTTGAACGCCATGCGACGACCGATGCGCTAACGAGTCTTGCCAATCGGCACGCAATGGAAGACACGTTCCCGAAGCAGATCGCTCGCTGCATCGAAGACGAAAACCCGGTCTCCCTCATAATGATCGATATCGACAACTTCAAGCAGTTCAACGATATGTTCGGCCACATTGCCGGTGACCGCGCCCTGTCCGCAGTGTCGAAGATTCTGCGAGCGCAATTTCGACCACGAGATCTTCTCGTGCGCTACGGCGGTGATGAGTTTGCCGTTCTGCTGCCGGACATCGCAGAAGAACGGGCGCTGGAAATTGCCGAGCGCGTGAGATCGGCGGTTAGTGGTGAGACCGCGGACGGCGAGGACTCGCTGATTCAGATTCCGGTCAGGATCTCGATGGGCGTCGCTGAACTGCAACCCCAGGGAACGCTCGACTTGTTGATTCGGGCCGCTGACAAGGCCTTGTATCGTGCCAAACACGCTGGCCGAAATACGGTATCGACGTAGCGCTCTAAATTGTCACGACAATATTGTCGATCAGTCTCGCGCCACCCAACTGGGCTGCAACCAGGACAACAAGGTCGTCACAATCCCGATCGGGAATCTCGAGATTGAGCGCCCGGCGAATCGAGAGATAGTCGACCTCAAATCCCGCCTCGCTCAAACGTTCGATCGCTGCCGCTTCGAGCGCTGCGAACTCGCGCCCACCAGCCTGGAGTTCCTGGCCAACGGTTGCCAGCGTTTCGTAGAGTAGAGGGGCCGTCGCTCGTTCATCATCCGACAGGTAACTGTTTCGAGAGCTGAGCGCGAGCCCATCGTCATCCCGAATCGTCTCGCCGGTGATGATGCCGATCGGGAAACCCAGATCTTCGGTCATGCGGCGAATAACGAGTTGTTGCTGGTAGTCCTTCTGACCAAACACGGCAACGTCCGGCTGGACCAGCGCAAACAGGCGCGCAACCACGGTCGTAACGCCATCGAAATGCCCGGGCCGGGCTGCACCGCAGAAGTTCTCCGTCAGGCCTGGTACGGACACCGTCGTCGCCTTGTCCGGTCCGAACGGGTACAACGTGTCGACATCCGGCGCGAAGATCATGTCTACCGCAGACTGTTTAAGACGCCGCTTGTCTCGTTCCAGCGTTCTTGGATATTCGTCAAAATCTTCGCCCTCCCCAAACTGAGTGGGGTTGACGAAGATGCTGACGATAACTCGCTCGGCACTCTCACGCGCCAACTCGACGAGTGACAAGTGACCTGCGTGCAAACTGCCCATCGTCGGAACGAGGGCAATGTGATCGCCATGCTGACGCCACTCATCGATTTGCTCGACGAGTTCCTGTTTCGTATGTATGACTAACACGGTTGGCTTTGACCTGCTATGAGAAGCAATGCTCCGGCTCGGGATAGGACTTGTCCTTCACAGCTTTGACGTACGCTTGCAAGGCGGCAAGTGGTGAGTCGCAGCCTGCCTGGAAGTTTTTCACAAAACGTGGCGTCCGCCCCTGCGTGATATCCAGGATGTCGTACAAAACAAGTATCTGCCCGTCGACATCCGGTCCGGCGCCGATGCCGATGACCGGAACGTCGAGTTCCCTGGTGATTTTGGCCGCGGCCTCGTTCGGCACGCATTCGAGCAGCACGATGTCCGCGCCCGCATCCTGCAAGCGCCTGGCCGAAGCGAGCATTTCCTTCGCTTTGCCCGGCTCCCTGCCCTGCACCTTGAAGCCGCCGATCTTGTGAACCGACTGCGGTTTGAGTCCCAGGTGAGCGCACACAGGGATGTCGTGACGTGCGAGATGCTCGACGATCCCGACCTGGTCATCGCCTCCCTCGAGCTTGACCATCATCGCACCGCCCTCCTGCATAAGTCGCACCGAGTTGTCGAGCGCCTGGCCCGGCTCCGTGTAACTCATAAACGGCATGTCTGCGACGAGGAACGCCCGCCGCAATCCACGCGCAACCGTGCGGCAGTGGTAGACGATGTCGTCTACCGTGACCGGCACAGTCGTATCGTGCCCCTGAATCACCATGCCCAACGAATCGCCAACCAGGACCAGGTCGGTGCCGGCGGCATCAACCAGCACGGCGTAACTGGCATCGTAAGCAGTCAGGCAGGCGATCGGCTCACCTGCGTGTTTCATTTTGCGCAAGGTTGAGACATTGACCGGGGGCTCCGGCATGCCGCGTTGTTCGAGCTGGGTGTACATGAATGCTTACCTGTCAGGCGAGAGCTGCCGCCACGGGATTGAAGAAGTGACGCCCGCCCGTCGTGCGCTGGATCTGCTGGAACAGCTGTTCGTAGTCAGCGTCATTATTAACCGGATCGATCTGCGACGCATTAACTATCAGAAGAGGCCCATCGTCGTAGGCATGGAAAAAGCGTGCGTACGCGTCGGTCAGTTTCTCGAGATAAGCGCGATCGACGTAGCGATCGCAGCTCGAATTGCGGCGTGCCAGTCTCTGCATCAATGCATCAACCGAGGCCTGCAGGTAGATAACCAGGTCCGGCACCGGCGCCTCCACAGCCAGATTGTCCGAGATCTGATCGTAGAGCTTGAGTTCCTCAGGATCGAGGTTCAATTCGGCAAAGAGCCGATCACGCGTGAACAGGTAGTCCGAGATCCGCACGCTGGAGAACAGGTCCGACTGTCGCAAGTCCTCTATTTGGCGGGCACGCGCAAACAGGAAGAACATCTGCGCCGGGAGCGCCGCCGAGCGACCGTCACGATAGAAACGCTCGAGAAACGGATTCTCCTCGACCTCTTCAAGCACCAGGTCTGCCGACAGGCTCTCCGCCAGCCGTTTGGCCAGGGCCGTCTTGCCGACGCCGATTGGTCCCTCGATAGCAATGTAGCGAGATGAATTGGCTGAGGTTGTGAGCGGACTAACTGACACAGGCTTCCTTCAGGCGATACGAGAAATGCTCGGCTCATCCATGTTGACTGGAATACTCGCAACCCTGCCCAGGCCGGGAACAACGAGATCCGGGGCGATCTCCACAAGGGGCAACAATACAAAATTTCGCTCGCCGATGCCCGGGTGGGGAACGGTCAGTTCCGTCGCATCAATTTTTTCCGAGGAATAGACCAAAAGATCAAGATCTATGACCCGCGGGCCCCAGCGCGTGTCATCCCGTTCGCGCCCTTGCCGATTCTCAATGGCCTGAAGTTCGCGCAGAAGCTCTGTGGCTTGCAGTGTGGTCAGCAGTGCCGCAACCGCATTCACGAAATCCGGCTGCTCGATCCCGCCAAACGCCCCCGACCGGTACAAAGACGATGTCGCGGTGACGCGGGTACCCGCAATCTCATCAAGCAGTCCCAATGCGTTCTCGACCTGGCTGGCCGGCCCGTTGAGATTACTGCCGATCCCGACGTAGGCCGGATACCAGTGGGTCAGGCGAGTCACGGACTCTGCGTCGGCTTCTTGCGCCGCCGCCGGCGCGGTCGACGCTTCTTCTGGCCGGTCGGTTGGCCGAGCTGAAAGCTTATGCCGCGTTCGTCAGCCGACTGAGTCTGGACGTCGGTCCAGAACTTCGCCGTCTCTTCGCTCGCCAGGCCCACTTCGGACAGCAGCAACATGAAGTCATAGGCAGCCCGGAAGCGACGGTGATCCAGCAACTTCATTGCGCGCTTACCGCGCTTGACCTCAAACCGGGGCTGCAGTGACAACATCTCGCGCATCGGCACCGTGAAGCGTTTCGGAATGGAGATGCGTCGTTGCTGTTGCGCCACGACTTCGTAAGCAGCAAGCGCGAGCGACTGTGACTCCGACATCTTCTCTTCGGAGCGCCTTATTTCGGCGTGCTTTTTCACAGGAAGCCACAGGAAGACACCCAGCAAGAACATCGGCGTAACCGATTTACCCTGCCTGACGCGACGATCCGTATTCTGCAGTGCGGCGCGCGTGAATCGCATGAAGTCCGGTTCCGCCGCGAGTTCCTCGTCGGTCGCCGGGAACATTTCCTGAAACAGGCCGTGATCGCGCAGCAGATCAAACGTACGTTCGGCATTTCCTGCCTGGAACAGCTTCAGAAATTCATCGAACAGGCGTGCGGCAGGCACATTAGTGAGCAAGTGCGAGTGATGGTCGATCGACTTGATCACGGGTTCGTCGATCTCAAAGCCGAGCTTCGCTGCGAAGCGAACAGCTCGCAGCATACGCACGGGATCTTCGCGCATGCGCTTTTCCGGATCACCGATCAGGACGATGCGTTTGTCCTTGACGTCTTCGAAGCCGCCCGTGTAATCCCAGATACTGAAATCGGCAATGTTGTAGTACAGCGCGTTACACGTGAAATCGCGCCTCCAGACATCCTCGTCGATAGAGCCGTAGACGTTGTCGCGCAGGATGCGACCCTCGTCGTCGCTGTGATGATCGTCGTGATCGTGGATCGCGGCCGCCCGAAAAGTGGCGACCTCGATGATCTCCCGCCCGAACCGAACGTGAGCAAGGCGAAAACGCCGGCCGATCAGACGGCAATTACCGAACAGCGCCTTAACTTCCTCGGGCGTCGCATCGGTAGCGACGTCGAAATCCTTGGGATGCAGTTCCAGCATGGCGTCGCGAACGCAGCCACCGACAAGGAAAGCCTGGTAGCCGGCCTTGTTCAATCGGTACAGAACCTTGAGTGCGCTCTTGGAGAACTCGGCCCGGGTGACGTTGTGGGCGGCGCGGGGAATGATTCTTGGTTCTAGCGACCCGTTATTCGGGTTCTTTTTCAACGATGTGTCCGTCTGCAGGCCATGTAAGTCGCCGTATGATAACAGCCCGAAGCCGGATGCCACAGAAAGGTGCAAATATTGCGCTATTGGGCTTGAGCCCAAGCGTACTGGCCTTATAATAGCGCCCCCGGTTCATCAGGACCGGCCGCTACGCTCCCTTCGTCTAGCGGTTAGGACTCCGCCCTCTCACGGCGGCAACAGGGGTTCGAGTCCCCTAGGGAGTACCAAATCAAAAAGGGCCCACATCGTGGGCCCTTTTTGATTTGGCAGTTCCTGTGTGGGACGAGAACCCTGTTCGACAAAACGCTAAGCGTTTTGGACGCACGAAGTGCGCCCCGAAGGGGCGAGCACCGAGGCACGCGCAGCGTGCCGACAGCCGTCGCCGCGAAACGGTACGGCCATCGGCCCTGGCCGATTCGAGTCAGTCCCCTACGTAGTCTCACCAACCATGTTGTTCTTAACCAGCAATGAGTTGATCTCGCCGACAATTGTCGGGATAGCCTTCTCGTTGTAACCAACGTGCCGAAAGGCCACTTTGCCATCCACGTCGATGATAAGCATGTGTGGAATCGGCCCGACGTCGTATTTCTTCGCCACGGACTTCTTGTAGTCGAAGACGAAGTCGATCTCATAGTCTTTCAATTTGCGGAGTGCTCGGCGAAAGTCGATCTGCCGATCATTAATATTGACCGCGATCACCTGGACTCGATCTTCCCCGCCCTTCTTCTGGACAGCATTGAGGACCGGCAGCTCTTTCAGGCAAGGAGCACACCACGTGGCCCAGAAGGTCACAATCCGGATTTTTCCGGCACCCTCCGACAGGTAGATCTTGGTTTTGTCCTTGGACTTGCCCAGGTAGTCAGGCGGCGTATCACCGATTTCTACTGCTGCGGCAGGACTGCCGATCAATGCTATGCAAACCAGCAGAATCCAATGCCAGGCGGCGGACGATGATGATTGAATCTGTTCTCTTGTGCGCATCGATACCGGGAACCAGGAACGTCGCCGCACTATATCAGACCACTGTCCCGCGAAATCCTGCTGCCGCGTTTTCTTCCATCTGGTAGATATTTTTACAGCAAGCGCGTAGGGTCCCTCGTGCGACCGTTGCGCAAGGCAACGGCCAATAACAACAAATGACAAACATCAGGGGTTATCAATGAAACTAGCACAGCTATTCGTCGGCCTATTGTTCGCCGGCTCAATGAGTATTGCAGCAGCAGATCTAGAAGCATGGACCGACTATGACATTGGTGAGGGCGTCTCGAATGTCACTACCGTCAAAGTCGATTCGAACCGCATCGACACGTATCTCGAAGGGCTCAGCAAGACGTGGGCACCGGCTAACGAAGTAGCCATCGAACTCGGCCAGATCGAAAGCTACTCGATCTTCGTCAGCGAGCTTGCGAACAGCGGCGATTTTAATGTCGTCCTCGTCGTCAACATGAAAGACGCGAGCGCATTGCAACCGACCAAGGAGCGCTACGACGCATTTATGAAAGCCTGGGGTGAGGCAAACCAGGCCATCCAGGACGAAATCGTACCGACGTATCCTGGTATCCGTACGATCGTTGGCGAATACCTGATGCGTGAGATTACGTTGAAGTAAGCAAGAGTCCCAGCGGGCCCTTCTGCATAGCAGGAGGGCCCGTTTTCGTTGCTGCACTCAACGCAACGCCGCCCTCACCGCCAGACGCATCGATCTTGTACTGAAGATACTGCGATCTGCAGCTGACCGTCGGGCATGGCCCTCGTAACCGCGTCACTGATTGCCTGCCACCTGCTGAACGTAAGCACGGTCGAAAGGGAACCCGGACTGCGCTCGTCTCGCGGCATGCATTGCTCGAGAAAGCCGCTCAAACACACATCTTCCGGATAATCGAACGTCGATTCCCACGACACGTCGCCGCCGAGCGTTCGTATCGCGCTGGAATACGCGTTACTCGCAGTCTGCGCCGTGTTCATGCAGACCACGACACTAGGCTCGTTGAAATTCGTAAACACGAGATCTGAATGCGTGATGCCCCACCCTGCGGCCGTCACTTCCTCGTAAATAATTTCGTTAAGTACTGCACACCCGTCGACTTGTGGTGACAACCCGTTAGCCTGGACGCCAGTGCTCAGGAACACCAGCAAGGCAAAAATCCATTTCGCCATTGTTCTTCTCCCTGTTATGAAACTACAGGAAGAGTGTCACCAGGCTCGCCTACTCTGGCCAGCCGCAAATCTCGCGAATTCGCTGACTATGTCAGAGCAAGCGCATTACCGCGGCAACGAGCGCCCAGATCAGCAGGATGGCCGAAGGAATAAACGTCATTGAAAAGCCTGGACTCCGTGAGCTCGGGTCCTTCAGGTATTCGGCGCGATAAACGAACCGGCCAATAATGAACACCAGGCCCAGCCCTGCACCCCACAGCGGATTCGCGTAGAGAGCATGAATCCAGAGCGCGGGCAGAAAGACAACGATCTGCTCCATGGTGTTGAGGTGTACACGGTTCATACGCTCGAACTCGTCGTGGCCAGTCGTCGCCGGCGCTTTGACGCCGTGCTTCGCGCGCAGCGAGCCGACCTGGACGCCAAACAGCACGTACTGGGCCAGCACTAAAAATGTGACTATGACAGTTGCTTCCATTTCTGATCCCTCTTGTTGTTATGATCGGCAGCATGGCCGCGACCACCGAT
>Ga0224508_10001551_pt1 | contig 20532 bp, 14 predicted proteins | sample SF_Jan12_sed_USG_4_FD_170157 | JGI IMG/M metagenome (GOLD analysis project Ga0224508, IMG submission 170157) | Sediment microbial communities from San Francisco Bay, California, United States - SF_Jan12_sed_USGS_21 | ecosystem: Environmental > Aquatic > Marine > Sediment | place: USA... | reverse complement strand
CACGGGCCTATTTTTCGGACGAGGCGGAGGCCAACGAGGCCGACCCGATACTGGGCCTGATCGGGGATCCCGCGTGCTGCCACACCCTGACGGCCCTTCGCGGCGGCGCCGCGCCGGTCTATTGTTTCGACATCAATCTGCAAGGGGACCGCGAGACGGTCTTCTTCGACACCTGAGCGGAGACGGCCCATGGCTGACAATTCCAGCAGTACGAGCCCGTGCATCATCTGCGTCGCGATCACCGGATCGGTCCCGCGCAAGGAGCACAACCCGGCCGTGCCAGTGACGATCGGCGAGCAGATCGAATCGACCCAGGAGGCCTTCGAGGCCGGCGCCACCATCGCCCATTGCCATGTGCGCGACGAGGATCAGAACCCGACCTCGGACCCGGGACGCTTCGCGCGTCTCAAGGAGGGGCTGGAAAAGCACTGCCCGGGCATGATCATCCAGCTCTCGACCGGCGGGCGCTCGGGCACCGGCCACGAGCGCGGCGGGATGCTGCCGCTTAAGCCGGATATGGCCTCGCTCAGCGTCGGCTCGAACAACTTCCCGACCCGGGTCTACGAGAACAGCCCAGACCTGGTCGACTGGCTGGCCGAGGAAATGCTGCAAAACGACGTGAAGCCCGAGATCGAGGCCTTCGACGCCTCGCATATCTTCCAGGCCGTCAAGATGCAGGGCGAGGGCAAGCTGAAGGGCCCGCTGCACATCCAGTTCGTCATGGGGGTCAAGAACGCCATGCCGGTCGACAAGCATGTATTCGATTTCTACGTCGAGACGGTCAAGCGGATCGCGCCGGACGCCACCTGGTGCGGCGCCGGGATCGCCCAGGGGCAGATCCTGCTCAACGAATGGTCGATCGCCGCGGGCGGGCATACGCGCACCGGGCTCGAAGATAATCTGAGGCTCGGCAAGGGCGTGTTGGCGCCCTCGAACGCGGCCTTGGTGAAGAAGGCCGCCGAGCTCTGCGAGAAATACGAGCGCCCGGTCGCGACCTGGCAGCAGGCGCGGCAAATTCTCGGTTTGCGCCAAGTGGCGTAGGGTGGGGTTCCACCCCACCTTTTCTTAATGGCGATCCAATCACTTGGCGGGGTGAAACGCCGCCCTACGGCGCCGCGTGCTCGCCGGCCGCGTAGGGCGGGATTCATCCCGCCAACACCAGGCCAATCAATCGTTGTCGGTTGTCCCCGCGCCCGCGCCCGAAAGGCGCGACGCTTCGGTCGCCGGGGCATATGTCCGCGCGGCGAAGCGGATCAGCACGTCCACCTGGCGCAGCTTCGCAACAATCTCCTCGGGCTTGTGTCTCTTCTTCAGCATGGATCCTCCTCCTCGGCTCAGCCGACGCTATAGGTGGATCCGTTCAAAGGGGGCAGGCCAGCAGGGCACAAGTTTCGACTGCCGGTGCCATTTTCCTCAATACCCCTTGCCGCGTGCGGTCACCGGCCAAAGCGTCTCGACCACGCCATTGCGGATGCCCACATACCAGTCATGCAGGTTGCAGGTCGGGTCGCAATGTCCGGGCACCAGACGCAGCCGGTCGTTGAGCTTCAGCGTGTTCTCCGGGTCGGCGATTACCCCATGCTCGTCCGAGAACTTGCCGATGCCGAGGCCCGGGCGGCCGAAGACCACCGGCGGGCCGCTATCGATCGAGTGCGCCTTGAGGCCGGCATCGCAGACCGCTTGGCCCGGCACTGCTGTGCTCATCACCGACGTCAGCACGAAAAGCGCATGCTCGAATTCCGAGATCGGCTGGCCCGCCTGGTCGAGCACCTTCGCATAGTCCGCGTCCATGAAGGCGTAGGAGCCGCATTGCAGTTCGTTGTAAAGTCCGGAGGCCCCCTCGAGATTGTAGGTGCCGGTGCCCGCGCCGCCGATGATGTCGCAGGCAAGCCCCGCGGCGCTCAGAAGGTCGACCGTGGTCCTCACATCCGCGATCGCGGCCTCGACCAGGGCCTGACGCTCGGAGAACGGCCGTTTGTGCTGGGCGCCCCCTTGATAGGCTTGGAGGCCCGAAAAACGCAGCCCTGGCGCCGCATCGATCGCTTTCGCCAAGGTCACGGCGGGCGCGCCCGGCGCGATGCCACAGCGCCCGGCACCGCATTCGATCTCGACCAGGACCTCGATCTGGGTGCCGCGACGCTGGGCGGCTTCCGAAATAGCGGCCACATTGGCTGGGTCGTCGGCACAGACGATGATCCGCCCTCGCCCCGCCAGGCGCGCCAGGCGGTCAATCTTCGCCGGCTCGGTCACCTGGTTGGTGATCAGGATGTCGGCGAGCCCCGCGCGCTGGAACGCCTCGGCCTCCGAGACCTTCTGGCAGCAGATCCCGCAGGCGCCCCCGGCCTCGATCTGGTAGCGGGCGATATCGGCCGAGCGGTGCATCTTGCCATGGGCCCTGTGCCGCACACCCAGGCCCTCGCAGATTTCGCGCATCCGGGACACGTTGCGCTCGAAGGGCTCGAGGTCGATGGCCAAACAGGGCGTCTGGACCTCGGCCTCGGTCATGTCCGGCAGCGCCGGGACATCGTAGCCAACTTCCATGGCTTCGGACATGCGGTCTCCTCACGGCGCTTCTCGCGCGGCGAGACTGACACGGATCGGGGGTGCCCGAAAAGAGGGGGCGGCGGCCCGCTCGGGTCGCGCGCCCCCGAAGGTCGAGATCAGAATCGATCCCAAGGGAAAACGGGTCCATCCAGGACCAAAAAAAATGCTATCGGATCGGTGGAAAACCGCTTTGATCTAAGTCAATCCGCCAACACGGGCACCAGATCGGAGGGCAGGTCGAACTGCTCCAAGGCATCCGCCCGGCCTGCGGCGGACATCTTGCGCGCCGTCCGGCCGACGATATGGCGAACGTGGTCCCGGTCGCGGCCCTCGGCGAATCCGGCGAAATACCAGCGCATGAAGACCAGGCAGGCGACGTCCTCGAGCGTCTGCACGTCGGGGTCGCGCTTGATACCCTCCTTGCGCACGATTTGGGCTGTGCGCTCGCAATCGGCTTGCGGATAGCCCACGGCGGCCATGATTTCGGCGACCCGCTGGGCATGGTAGCGGCCCAGATCGCGGCGCCATTCCAGGTAGCCCTGGCGGCCCTCGGGATAGCTGGCGCGCGGCATCTTCCAGCGCTCGATATGCTGGCCGCGCACGGCGACCCGAAGCGGCTCGGAAGCCTGGGGCGCAAAGCGGATCAACTCGGCCGACATGCGCTGTCCGTAGACCAGGGCGGCGGGTCGCGTTTCGCCCCCGTCCTCCACCGTCTCGGGGTCCGCGGTATTGGCTTGGTCGATTGCCTCGATCACGCGTGTGAAAAGATCGCCTGTCATGGCGCTAGCCTGTCACGAAGTACGCTTGGCGGGCAAGCCGTCAGGGCATGTCCAGATAGATGATCGGCACCAGCCCGTCCAAGTTCGCGAGCAAGAGGATCGACGCGAGCAGAAAGGCATAGATCACCGCCAGCACCGGCCCGGCAAGCCGGGACCCAAGATGCGATTCAAGAATGCGGTAGAGCGGGGTCATTCGGGCGCCGCTCCGAGCAAGAGGCCGATCACCGGCCGCGCGGCCGAGAGCCAGGCCAATATCGCCACCGGCGCGGCCACAGCCTTCATCCAAACCGGCCAGCGGCCGAGGCCCAGTGGGTCGCCAAGGCGCCCATAGGCATGGGTGAGGACAATCCCCAATGTCTGCCAAACCGCCCAGGCGACATAGTAGAGCGATGTCTGGTGCCAGATACCCAGGGCCAGAAGCGCCGATCCGACGCCGACTAGGGGCGAGCGCGTCGCCGCGGCAAGCGGCACATAGATATAGTCGCGGCACCAATGCGACAGCGTCATGTGCCATCGGGTCCAGAACTCGACCAGCGACTGGGCCCGCCAAGGCCGGTCGAAATTCTCCTCCAGCGTCAGGCCCATCATCAGGCAGAGGCCGAGCGCGATATCCGTATATCCCGCGAAGTAGACATAAAGCCTCAGCCAGTCGACCGCCGAGATAAGCCAGACCCCAATGAAGCCGTCGACACCGAGGCTCCGGATCATCGAGTCAAGCCGCCAGCCGAGCACGACGCCGCCGATGATCGTCACCATGGCGGCGCCCAGCAAGGCACGCTCGGCGCCGGTGAAAAATTCCTCGGCGTTCCAGCGGCGGCGCTGACAGGCGCGATTGAAATGCGGCAGCCGATGGATCGGCCCGCTGGAGAGAACCGGCAGCAGCAGATGATAGCGCGCCATCTCGCCAAGCGTCGGCACCTCGAGCCGGCCCCAGGCCCATTCCGCCAGCACATGAATGTGGCGCAGCGTGAAATAGGCGGATCCGAGCAGAGCGATCGGACCCGCGGGGCCCAAAGGAACGTCGCGCAGGATCAGGAAAGCCGCGCCCAGCAGGATGCTGGCGGCAAGCGCGACCGGCCCCCGAGCGGGCGTCGGATCGAATAGAACCGTCACCAGATTCACGAACAGGATCGAGCCCCACAGATAGACGCCAGCCGCCGGATAGAGCCAGGCGACCACGGCCAAGCTGACAGCCGCGACGCCGGTTTGCGCATGCCGGCGCGGCAGCGCCCAATAGACGGCCACCGAGACCAGCCCGGCCGCGATCAGGATCAGAATCTCTGGTCTCACGAGACGCCGTTCAGCATTTCGCGCAGGGCGTCCATGAAGCGGGCACGCCCCGTGCGGTTGACATGGCCAGGATCGGCAAAGAGGTGATCGGGCCAACTGACCGCGACGCGCCAGACCGGTCGCCCCACCACCCGGGAGAGCGCCTCGAGACGCGCCCCGAAGTCGGCTTCCTGCCGCGCACCGATATAGCGGAGCCACGAGTCAGACCGGGGAACGGCGAATAGATGGACCTCTGTCCCGTGACGGCTCGCCTTCTCCAACAGCCTGACCAGATGCGGGGTCGGGTCGGACGCGCGAAAGGCTGGCGGCGCCTCCTTCTCCATCAGCGCACGCTCGCCCTTGAAGGTGCGGTCCAGCCAGGGCGATTCATACGCCATCGTCGCCCGCACCCACGAGGTGCCGCGCACCAGCCACTTGATCTGGGACCGCAGCCGGGGGCCAAAGCCCGCGAACCCTTGCGTGTCACCGATGATCTTCTCGCAGGGCGCGATGCCGTAGAACAGATGGTTCACGCCGACGAAAATCCGCTCGGCACCGAGCTCGATCGCGGCGTCGATCAATTGATAGATGTCTTTTGGCTCGACACAGGACATAGCCAGGCGCAGGCCGCGCCGCGGCGGCTGCCCCGGCGCCGCCAGGTTCGGATGGGGCGGGAAGGCGCGTTGAGCCATCGACGAACCGACCACGATGTCTCGCGGCATGGGATCGAGCCCGCGCAGCATCTCGATGGTGCGCGCGGTGCGCGACTTGGCGATGTCCGAACCAGGGAAATACGACAGCCCCGAGAACAGCGCGGCAACGCCGAGCCCCGCCGAGATCCAGATCACGGCCATTCGCCTCGCGGCTCCGGTCATGAGCGTTCGCGCTGCCGGGCCGCGGCCTCGGCGAGGCCCTTGAGCGTTTTCACAGCGATCACCTCCCGCGTCGGCAACCGCAGGTTCAACGCCGATTCGACCGCGACGATCAGGCCAACATGGGCGAATGAGTCCCAGCGCTCGACCGTTTCGGTCGAGCTGTCCAGGCTCAGAGTCTCGCGCGGCACCCGGAAGCTGCGCGCCGCCGCAACGAGCACGGTCTCGGCGATGTCGTTCGTGCCGTTCGCGGATGGCAGCGGCTGATTGTCGGGCTCGGCCAGGAGGTCGCGCAGACGGGCAAGCTGCGGCTTTCCCGCGTCCCCGCGCGGGATCTCGGCGACTGGGGCGATCCGCTTTGGGACCTTTTGCGGTTCGAGATAGGCGGCGCAATGGGCGGTCAGTGCCGCCTCGTCCGCCGCGCCATCGAGCACCACCGCCGAGACGGCAATTTCGCCCAGATCCGGATCCTCGAGGCCCACCGTCGCCACCTCGGCGACCGCCTCGTGGCGCAGCAGCGCCTCGTCGATCTCCTCGGGCTGGATCAGGAACCCCCCGGACATGATCGCGGTCTTCAGCCGGCCGACGATCCGGTAGGTGCCATCCGGGTCCTCGACACCCAGATCGCCGGTCTTGAGCCAACCATCCGCGAATTTCTCCAATGTCGCGTCCGGGGCGCGGTAATAGCCTGGCGAGACGTTGTCGCCGCGCAGCCAAATCTCGCCGGGCGCCCCGGCCTCGGCCTCCGATCCGTCCGGCAGGACAATCTTCGCGAGACAATCCACCGGTTGACCAATCGTCCCGATCGGCCCCAGATCCGGACCGGCATAAAGCGCGCTCGCGACTGTCTCGGTCAGGCCGTACATGTTGATCACCGGCCGGCCGAAGCGGGTCTCGAGCCGCTGCCAAAGGGGAATTTCAAGCTTGGCTGCGACCGAGACGAGGAAGCGGAATTCCGGCGCCGCGAGATAGTCGTCATGCACCGCATAACGGTCGATCAGCGTCAGGATCGCCGGCACGGTCAGGAAATGCGTCGCGCTGTGGGCCCGCACCATGTTCAGATGTGCCTCCAGCTCGGGCGCGCGGAAGGCGGGCGGGCGGATCAGGCGGCAGCCGCAGAAGAGTGCCTGGATCGGCCCCTGGATCAGGCCATCCGCATGGGCCAGCACCATGCCGTTGAAAATCCGGCTGTCGGTATCGTAGTGCAGGACCCGTGCCAGCGTCGCTAGATGGGTGAAAAGGTTGCGGTGGGTGACCATCACGCCCTTCGGCTCGGACGTGGTGCCGGAGGTGAACAGAATATAGGCCAGCTCTCCGTCCCCGATGGCAGCGCGAGGCGCACGCGGCTCGGTCTTCGCCAGGGCGGCGTCAAGCCCCCGATCATCGCGCTTGCGCCCGAAGAGACCCCGGCGGGGGCTGCTGCCGGTTACGCCCAGAACCGTGTAACGGCCACACCAATCCTCGGCTGACCGCGCGGCGTCGATAAAGACCAGGCCCGGCTCGACCAGCGCCGCGATCGCCGCGATCCGCGGCGCCGGCGTCTGCGGCGTCAGCATGATCGGCACCAGCCCGTCCAGCAGCGCGGCGGTGAAAGCGCCGATCGCCTGTCGCTCGGTCTCGGTCGCGATCACGATCCGGTCGCCGGGGATCAGTTCGTGGGCCGAGAACAGCCCGCAGAACCGGCGCAGGTCCTCGGCGAAATCCGCATAGGTCAGGCGCGCGTCCTGCCATTCGATAAAGACCGCGCCCTGATCGGCGCGCCGGTCGATCAGAGCGACAAGCTCGGCCGCATTGCGCGGCATCGTCACCGCCTCACTCGCCATCCGCCACCGCCAGGCTTGTGCGGCCCCAGTCGAAGGGCCGGGGTTTCGCCGGATTTCCGGCGACGAAGGTTCCGTCAGGCACATTGCGATTGACCACCGACCCGGCGGCCACCACGCAATCGCAGCCGATCCGGATGTCGGGCAGGATGGTCGCGCCGGCGCCTATCATCGAGCCGCGGCCGACCCGCACATTGCCCGCCATGATCGCGCCCGGACCGATCGAGACATCGTCCTCGAGCACCGAATGGTGCCCCAGCGACGCGGACCGGTTCATCAGCACGTTCATGCCGACGAAGGCGACCGAGCCGATCACGCAAGCCGCGTTGATGAAGCTGCCCTCGTCGATCCGCGAGGTCTTGGCCAGGATCACGGTCGGGTCGATCAGCGCGGGCGCGGGCCTGAGCCCGCTGGCCTCGGCCTGATCGGCCAGCGCACGCCGTCGGCGCGGGCTGAAAGCGCACGCCAGATAGCCTTCGCCCCCCAGCCGGTTGCCCACCTCGTCCAGCGCGACCACCGGCGCGGCGCCAGCCATGCGTGGCGCGCCCGAGACGCTGACACCGGCGATCACCGAAATGCCCGCCCGGTCACAGCTTTCCTCGAATTCGGTGACAAGGGGACTCCGGACCCCGAACAGAACCACCCCATTCATAAACTCATAGTCCAACTTTCTCTCATGACTCGTTGGAATATAGCAGAAAAACCCAATCTTCACTATCACAGGATCGTTCAGAACCCTCGGACGCGCCGTAGCCAATAATTAACCATCCCGCACGATCGTGGCCGGGAACCCGTGAGAGCGGGTCCTGACCACCGGCAACAGTGACCCCGATATGCGCGAGAGTGTCCGGGACAACCACCGGAGCGAGCAGCGAAAATCCTACCTTGGGGCCGGCGGCGAGGGGCTGGGCCGCGCGTTCGTGCGCATGTCGCTGGGGGTGAGCGGAATCCTGGCGCTCGATATCTGCGTCAGCGTCGCGGTGGCGATCCTGCTGGCGCGCGGCCTCGGCGTGACCGGCCTTGGTCTTTACAGCATTGGCATCGCCGTGGGGCGGATCCTGACGCCACTGGTCCAACTGGGCTTGCCGGTGCTGCTGGCCCGCGAGATCAACCGCGCCAACGCCCTGGATGACCATTGTCGCCTGAGCGGTCTGTTCCGCTTCGCTGCGGTGGCGCTTTTGGCGCTGGTAGCGTGTTTCACCGTGCTCTGCCTGTTCGTCTGGCCCCTCATCGACGGCGCCGTTTCGGCCAGGGTGCAGGCGGTGCTTCTGCCCGCGCTGCTGCTGACGCCGCTTGCGGCGATGGTGAATGTCGGCGGCGGGTTGCTGCAGGGATTTCAGCGGGTCACGGCCGCGGCCATCGTCACGACGCTCGCCCAGAGCGCCACGATGCTGGCGTTGGCGGGGACCGCCATGCTGCTGGCCCCGGATTGGCTGACGCCCGGGCGCGCGGTCATGCTGAACGTCGCCGCCGTGGCTGCCACGATGGCCGGCGTGATCTTCCTGCTGGCGCCGCGCCTGATCCGCGCATGGCGCGCCGCGCCGCCGGTCTACCGCGCCGACGAGTGGTTTCGGAGCGCATTGCGGTTCGCGCTGGCGGGCGGGCTGGTCATCGCCGAGCAGCATGTGTTGATCCTGATCCTGGGCGCGACCGCGAGCGAAGCTCAGGCCACCTTCTTCCGGATTGCCCAGCGCACGGCGAGCTTGGCCAATCTGGGTTACGCCACGGTCATCCGGGTTATCGGGCCCGGGATCAGCGAGAGCCATGCGCGCGGCAACGCCGCCCGCCTGCAGGAATTCATCAGCCAAGGCGCGCGCGGCATGGCGGCGACGACCCTGCTGGTGCTGATTGTCCTCGTGCTGGCTGGAGAATGGCTGCTGGACCTGGTGCTCGGAGCCGAGTTTCTGCCCGCCTACCAGCCCCTGATCCTGCTCTGCGCCGCATGGAGCCTGCGGGCGGCGTTCGGTCCGGTCGAGTCGTTGATGGAGATGACCGGCCATGAAGGCGCCGTCGTTCGCGCGCGCCTGCTGTCTGTCGCGGTCATGGTGGCTGGCGCCGCCCTCCTGGCCGGGCCACTCGGCGCGCTCGGCGCAGCGGCGGCCGCGGGGCTGGGCTATCTGACACTGTCCCTGGCCCTTTGGCGCACCGCGCGCCGCCGGCTGGGATGCGCGTCCACTGCGCTCGGATTGTGAACCCTGCGAATTCCGCCGCCACGCGCGCCGCAAAATGAAATTCAAGTCATGGGCGAGTGGAATCAACCTATCGGAGAGTCATAGATTATCACTTACTTTCATTAAGTGAGTCGAAAGTGTAATTATATAGAAATCTCAGAATAAAACTCTTCCCATGCCAAATCAAAATGCTAGCATCTGCTGGAAAGTTAGCGTGGGATTCGCGATACCGCTCGTAAGATTTCTGAGCTCACTACCCGGTTAGCTTGCCCCCCAAGTAGTCCAACAAGAGACGAAACCGGCCGCCGGAGCAAATCCGGTGCCATGACGCCGCTCGCCGCGGCGCACGGAGGAGACGTTTGCAATGACCGATTCGATCACAATTACCGAGTCCGACATCACCGGCCCGATCGGCTCGCCCGATCTGGCGCTGACCGAAATCACGGGCGTCCCGGCGCAGGGCAGCGGCCTTGCCGGCGCGGTCTATGTTCCGGGCACCAGGATCAACTCGATCGCGGCCCTCCAGGAGGTTATTGCCTCCCAGACGCCAGACCTGACCTTCACCGCAACCGAATTGCTCTATTCTGGCCGTCGCAGCGATACCACGGTTACCCAGTTCCTGGACGACGACGCGGCCTCGCTGTCGGGCGACGGCACGGTCTTCGAGATGGGACCGTCGGGCCTGACTTTCACCGGCTTCATCTTCATTCCGGAAGGCACGCATACCATCACGGTCCTCTCGGATGACGGCTACGAGCTCAAGATCGGCGGCGAGGCCTTCTCGGACTTCACCGGCACCCGCGGCACTGCGGGCACGGCGCGAACAGCCGATTTCGAAGGGGGGCTCTACGAGATCGAGCTAAGCTATTTCGATGCTGGCGGCGCCCAGTCGCTGGCCTTGCAGATCGACGGCTTGGTCGTCGATCAGAGCGCGTTCTACCAGAGCGTCGACGACTTCCAGAACCCGGACGCGGACACGCCCGTAGTCCCGGTCGAGGACTATCATCCCTCGCAGTTCCTGGGCGAGGAATCGCTCGACATCCCCGAGACGATCGACGGCACCGAGGCCCGCGACGTGATCGACGCCCAGGGCGGTGACGACACGGTCAACGGGCTGGGAGGCGACGACGAGCTGCTGGGCGGCGACGGCGACGACCGCCTGTTCGGCGGCGACGGCGACGACTATCTGGACGGCGGGCGTGGCTCGGACCTGCTGGTTGGCGGCGACGGCGACGACCTGCTTGTCGCGCGCTCGGATTCCGGCGAGCAGCGGATCGGCCAGATCGCGGTCGGCGCGCCGACCCGGGGCGACCCGGACGGCGAGGTGAACAATGACCGCCAGAAGCTGGCCGGCTATGAAGGCCAACCGCTGATCGGCGACGACGTTTTGGTCGGCGGGGAAGGCAGTGACACCTTCCTGATCGCGCCCCAGATCAACGCCAAGGCGGACATCATCCGCAAGCACGTGCGCAGCGATGGTACGATCAACTGGGCGGGCGTCGCTGGCGAGAATGACGAAGTTCACGATCACTGGGTCGATTCCTCAGGCATCGACATCATCGCCGACTACAACGCCGAGGAAGACCACATCGCCGTCATCGGCCATACGGCCAATGTCTATGTGGAGTACCGCGACACGGACGGCGATGGCGACGACGAGAGCATCGTCACCATCATCTCGCAACAGGGCGGCGGCGGCGGGGCGCATACGCTGGACCTGATCGGACAAGTCATTGTCCACGGCGACAAAGTCAATCCTGATGACATCACCACCGATGCTGGTGTGACCTATGGGATCGTCGAGGGCATCGATGATCTTGCCGAGGCGCTGTATCCGCAAGGCGACCTCAAGCAAACCGTGATCAACGGCGAGACGGTCTACGGCTACGACACCCGCTCACCGGGCGACAATCTGGGTCCGGTCACCGGCAGCCCGGAGGACTATGTCGATAATCCGTTCCTGGACGAGGTCACTTTCGCCGATCCTTCGGAAGAAGGGCCGGAGCTGACCCGCTATCCGTTCGATCAGCTCGGCACCGAGGTGATCCCGGGCGAGACCGACACTGGCACGGACGGCGATGACGTGATCGCGCCGACCGCGCCGGAAGAAGGTGACGGCTTGCCGGGCGCACTCGCCTATTGGACCTTCGCGAACGGCGTCGATGGCGGCTTCGCCGATGCCCGTGGCGGCCCGACGGCGAAAGCCTACACGCTGTTCGAGAACCAGGCGATGCTGCGCACCGATGGCCTGACGACCGGCCCGGACGGCACGCCCGACTCGGCGCTGAGCTTCAATGGCGAGGATGAGTTCGGCTTCATTCAGCACGATTCCTCGATGCAAGTGACCCAGGGCACGATCTCGGTCTGGGTCAGGCCGGATCACCTGTCGCACAAGTCGATCATCCTGTCGAAGGACCAGAGCGGCGCGGGCGATGGCGGGCATTTCCGGCTCGGCCACACCGCGGAGGGCGGGCTGTTCCTGCGCTTCGCCACCGGTGACGGTGGTAGCAACCGGGCCTGGGAGACCAACGTCCCGAATCTCTTGACCGAAGGTGAGTGGAGCCAGATCGCGGTCTCGTTCACCGACGACGGCGTCACCGTTTATCTCGACGGGGTCGCGGTGCCAGATTTCTTCTGGACCAATGTCGAGGGCAACGTGGAGACGCCGGGCGACTTCACCGAGGCCTATATCCTGAACAACCAGGAGCCCTGGATCCTGGGCGCGGACACGTCGCACACCCAGGTCAACGACACTGCGGCCGAGTTCGCGACCGATGCCGAGCATCTGCGCAAGACCTTCGAGGGCGCGATCGCCGATTTCGGTATCTGGGGCGGCTTTACTCCTGACGACGCCCTGAGCGCGGCCGAGGTGGCCGAGCTGTTCGCCAACGGTCCCGGCACGGCACTGACCGCGCCGTCGGGCCCGCAGCCGATCCTCTCGGGCGACGACGTCTTTTCGGGCGGGGAGGGCAACGACACCATCTCCGGCGAGGGCGGCGACGACCAACTGATGGGCGAAGGCGGCAATGACACCATCAAGGGCGGCTACGGCAATGACATTGTCGATGGTGGTGAGGGCAACGACGTGCTCTACGGCGGCCGGGGATCGGACCTGATCATCGGCGGCGCCGGAAACGACATCCTGATCAGCATGGCCGATGTGGGCGAGGACCGCGCCGGGCAGTTGGTTTTGGGAGAGCCGTCACGCGATTTCCCGGACCCGTCAATCAGCAACGAATATCTGAAGCTGGTCGACTGGATCGACCAGCCGCTGGTTGGTGACGACGTGCTGGTCGGAGGCGAGGGAGAGGATCTCTTCTACTTCGGCACGCTGATCAACGCCAAGCTCGACATCATCATGGAGCACGTCAACGAGGACCGGACCATCGATTGGGCCGGTGTCGCGGGCGAGAACGACCGCATCCATGATCATTGGGTCGATGCGCTGGGGATCGAGATCATCGCCGACTTCAATGCCGACGAGGATCAGATCGCGGTGATCGGACATACGACCCAGGTCGAGGTCGACTACAAGCTGGCCGACACCGACGGCGACGGCATCGCCGACAACGTGGTCTCGGTGATCACCGTCTACTCGCAGCAGGGCAACAATGGCGGCGCCCATGACGAGGACGGGCTCGGCTATATCGTCGTTCATGGCGACCTGGTGACCGAGGACGACATCATCACCGACGCCGGCGTTACCTTCGGCATCGTCGACACGATCGACGAGCTGCAGGAAGCTTTGGCGCCGACGGGCGAGACCAAGGTCTCGACCGGGCCGAATGGCGAGGAGCTTTTCGGCTATGACACGCGCGACGTGGACGGCAACCCGATTGGCAACGATCCGGAAGCCTATACGTCGAATTCGTTCCTCGATCAGGTCACCTTCGCGGGCAACACGCCTGATGACCTGCCTCCGCCGGTGATCCTCACCGAGAATGCAGGCGGCAGCTTCGGCGGCGCAAATGCGATGACAATCCCGCACGAGGATGGCCAAGCGCAGCAGGAAGGCACCTGGGCGCTCAGCTTCACCGCCGACGACCCGGGCAACGGCACCAATCAGGCGCTCTTGTCGAAGGACCATTCCGGCTACAAGGACGGCGGCCATCTGACCATCTGGATCAACGAGAACGGCGTCCTGAAGGTCCGGTTCCAGAGCACCGAGCAGAGCGTCTATCTGGCCGACCACGATCAGCAGATCCAGGCTGGTCAGGAATACCATGTCGCTTTCACGTTCGAGGCTGGCCAGTTGCAGCTGTTCATCAATGGCGAATTGGCCGATGTGGAGGAGGGCTTCCCGGCCGGGATGCTGGGCAATACCGAGGACACCGTGCTCGGTGCCTCGACCCGCACCCGCCAGGGTGACAACGACAATCTGCAGTGGTTCTTCGACGGCGAGATCAGCGACGTGTTGGTGATCGACCGGCCGCTGGAGCCCGTCGAGGCCCTGCTGCTGGCCGAGGCCGGCGGCGACCCGGCGGCGATCCTGACCGGCGATCCGGGCGATCCCGGTGACCCGGGCGATCTGGAGGGTCCTGTGATCAGCGTTGCCGATGGCAGCCTGACCGAAGGCTCGACCGCCACCGGAATCGCGGTCAGCGCCGCCGATGCCAGCGGGCCGGTCAGCCTGTCGGTCACCGCGGGCGCCTATGCGATCGTCGCTGGCGAGCTGGTGCGCAATGCGGTTGCCGACTACGACGAGGCGACGGGCGGCGTCCAGACCGAGGAGGTCGAGATCACCGCCACCGATGGGCTGGGCAATTCCAGCACCGCCACGGTGACGGTCACGATCGAGGACGATGCGTCGGACAACGACGTCTCGGGCCCGGCGATCACGGCGGCCGACGGCAATCTGCTGGAGGGCGGCACGGCGACGGGCATCGCGGTCTCGGCGGACGACCCGACCGGGCCAGTCAGCCTGGCCGTGACCTCGGGCGCCTACTCGATCGTGGGTGGCGAGCTGGTGCGCGACACGGCGGCCGACTATGACGAGGCGGCGGGCGGCGTCCAGACCGAGGAGGTGGAGATCACCGCCACCGACGGGTTGGGCAATGTCAACACCGCAACCGTCACCGTCACCATCGACGACGATGCGTCGGATAATGGCGATCCGGGTGACCCAGGTGACCCGGGCGATCCTGCCGATACGGATGGCCCGGCGATCACGGCGGCCGATGGCAGCCTGACCGAGGGGGCCACCGCGACCGGCATCCTGGTCTCGGCTGACGATCCGTCAGGACTCGTCACGCTGGAGGTCACGTCGGGTGCCTACGCTATCGTTGATGGCGAGTTGGTGCGCGACAGCGCCGCCGATTACGACGAGGCGGCGGGCGGCGTGCAGACGGAGGCGGTCGAGATCACCGCCACGGACGGGCTGGGCAATGTCAGCACCGCGAATGTCGCGGTGACCATCGACAACGATCCGTCCGACGACGAGGCCAGCGATATGAACGAGATGATCGGCACCGACGGCCGCGACCGGCTGCGCGGTACCGATGAGGCCGACATGATGGAAGGCCTGGACGGGCGTGACCGGCTGAGAGGCCGCGAGGGCGACGACATGCTGAACGGCGGTCTTGGTCGCGACGTCCTGCGTGGCGACGGAGGAGCGGACTCGTTCGTCTTCGACGCCTTCGGCCGGATGAATTGGGACAAGGTGAAGAACTTCGAGTCCGGGGTCGACATGATTGTGCTCGACGGGACGGTCTTCGGCATCTCCGACGCCGAGTTCGCCGATGCCTTCGTGCTGGGCAAGATGGCGGCGGATGTGGATGACCGCTTCATCTACGACCAAGGCCGCGGGCGTCTTTACTACGACGCCGATGGCAGTGGCGAAGGCGACATGGAACTGGTGGCCAAGTTCGGCCGCGGGACCGATATCAGCGTCGACGATTTCGACGTGATCTGACGCGCCTGGGGAGGACGCGCCCATGGTCCGGGCATCGGCGAAAGCCGGTGCCCGGATTTTCTTTGCCCCGGATGTTCTTTGCCACGCCCCGGGTCCCGCGCGCGGCCCCAGCAAACCGGGACCGTCAGACCGCCGCGGGCGGCAGGTCAAGCCAGTCGCCCAGGCGCAGATCCCATTCGGGCGGATCGATCACGAAGGCCCCGCCATTGGGATACAAGGTCAACTCGCCGAGGATGACCCGCCCGTCGATTTCATAAAAGTCGACCCGCAGAAACGGCTCTCCCGCGGACAGCGCGGCGGCGATCTCGATCATGCGCTCCAGACCGGCCGGCCGGGGCAGATTGTCGATCGTGCGGCGTTTTGACCGCGCGAACGGTAGTTGGCGCCAATCCAGATCGTAATGAGCGCCGCGCGTCCCTCCGTCCTCGCCCCGACCCACGACGACGCGGATCAGTTTCGGCACGCCCGCGAAACAGAACACCTTGTAGTCGACTGTCCGCCCCTCGGGGAAATGCAGCAGCGGCTCGGCCAGGATCCGCCGCGGCAGGCGGCGATACTGCCACTCGCCGTCCTTCAACGAATGATCGGTCCGCACCCAGCGGCGCATTTCGCGGCGGATCTGCCGCACTGGCAAGGGCGCGCCCGGCCGCTGGAACCAATTCATGTGCCAGCCATGGGCGGCTTTCAAAACGAAGCTTTCGGGCAGATCCGCGACCGGCACATCCTCGGGCCTGTCCCAAACGCCGAGGCGTTCCAGAAGCACGTCGCCGTATCCCCGCGCGCGGACAAAATCCTGGCAGGCCACTTTGTCCGCGAAGGTTTCGTGGATCGGCTTGCGGTGAAACAATTTGAGCCAGCCCAGCTTCTCGCTGAAGGTCCTGGGGTTCGTCAGGTCGATCTCACGGCCAAAGCATCGCCGGAAATGGGTGCGCGTGACCGCCTCGTCCCATCCGCAGGCGGGGTAGCAAAGCCGCCGCGCAATCACCGAGGGCGAGACGAAGGGGAAAACCGGCGCGGCCAGCAGCCGGACGGCCATATAAGGCAATCGGAGGCGGGACGGGCGCGGAAACCCGGGCCAATTCAGGGAAACGAACGCATCTGTCGCTCGGGTCATGAGGGATCACGTAGCGGACTCTTAAGCAAAAGAACGCCAGCATTATAGCGATTTGACGAGGTTGGGACAAATGCCGGCAACGGGCGCGTGGCGCCACGCAGACATTCGGCGCGCCGCGGGTGTTCCGGCTTGACGGATCAGGCCGCCATTCGTTCTCCGGCCCGGTCCCGGAAACGCTCGATGTAATAATCCGCCTCGTTGGCAACTGATTGCACCGAGGAGCGACCGGCCATCGCTTCGGCCCAGGCGATCAGCCGCGGGCAATCCTCCGGGATCGAGATGTCGCGCCAGTGGGTCCAGGCGGGCAGGCGCTCGAAATATGGATACCAGGCCAGATCTGTCAGGCTGATCCGGTCACCGAACCAATAGGGGCCATCGCCCGAGAGCACCCCGAAGGCCTCGCGTTCGACAAAACGCAAACGCTCGGCGACCTGTCCGGCAAGCTCACCATGCTTCGCGCGGTCACGGTTGCGGATCACCGCGTAGAGATCAGGCGTGAAATACTCGTTGCAGTAGTGGTTCCAGATCCGCGCCTTGGCGCGCAGGACCGGACCTTCCGGCATCAGCGGCGGATCCGGGAAGACCTCGTCCAGATACTCGTTGATGATCGCGCTCTCGTAGATTGTCTGGCCATCGTGAAAGAGCGCCGGCACCTTGCCATAGGGCGAGACGGAGAGAAATCGCTCGGTCTTGTTCTTGAAATCCACCTCGATGTGCTCAAAGCCGAGGCCCTTTTCGAGGAGCGCGAGCCGGGTGCGGTGTGCATATGGGCAAACACGCGCGGTGAAGAGTTCCATGATCCGTCCTCCTGCGGTTGCCTGAGAGCTTAGATCGCCGGAGTTCGACGTCAACCGAGGCCCGCCAACCGGAGGCTTCGGATGTCAGCGGGCGCGCAGGCCGCTCAGACGCGGTGGGATCTCGGGGAAGCGCTTCGGCAGCTCGGCCTCGGCCGCCTTGCGGATGACGGACTCGATTTCGGGATCTTTCCTGGCCAGTTTCTCGAAATCGCGGCGAGAGAGCTTCAGCAATCGGCAGAAACCCAGCGAGACGATATCGGCGCTGCGCCGCCAGTGGTTCACGAACAGGGCCGGCTCGCCGAAAAAGTCACCGTTCGAGAGTTGAACAGGGTCTCCCCTGCCCTGGACCTCGAGCACGCCCGAGGCGATGAAGAACATCTCGCTGCCGCGTTCGCCAGCGCTGACGACGGTCTCGCCGGGCGCAGTGAACCGGGTCCTCAGATGGCGAACGATTCGTTTCTTCTGATCGTCGCGAAGCTCCTGGAACATCGGCACGGCGTCGAGCAGCGCCACGGCCGGCACCACGAGGTCCAGGCGCGGCGGACGCGCCACGACCCGCTCGCGCCGGTCGAGACCACGCAATAGATCGTCGCGCAACTCCGAGCCGATCACGCCGTCATTATGCAAGCGTTCATATTGCTGCCGCTCGCGTCTGATTGCGGCACGGGCGATCATCGTCTGTTCCAGCTCGGCCACATAGGCAGGGTATTGCCGTTCGATCGCGTCGGTCGCCGCATGAACGCGGTCGAGCCGCCAAGTGAGCAGCTTCTCAAGATTCTTGGCCGCGTCGCCGCCGACCATCGTCCCGACGGTCTCGCGCGCGAACCTATGCAACCCGCGAACCACCCGGTCGGTCTCCAAGAGGACGGTCAGGCGAAGCTCGATCGCCGCCCTAAGCGGCCGGTCCCAGCCGAGATAGCGTTGCGCAATAAGGGCGAAGCGTTGCCCCGCGACTGGGCCCAGAGACGCCTCGACCACGGTCGCGTAACCGGCGCGTCCGCCGACCCGGGCGCCGTCCGCCAGGCGCTCGGCGATCAGCCGCATTTGATTGGTCGCGCGCGGGCCGATCGCGCCCTCCTCAAAGCCACGGCGCACCAGGCGCAACTCCTGGCCGCACAGGATCGCCATGCCGAGCCGCAGCCGCTCGCCGAACGGGATCCGGGTGCTGCCCGTCTCGGCCTTCTCTTCTGCCGCGCGGCGCTGCTGGCCCAGCGCCTGCTCGACGGCAATCAGGGCGTCGGGCTCGAGCGTGCGCGCCGAGGCAATGTTGCGGATCACCTTGCGCACCCGCTCGATCGATCCGGCCACGATGCGCTCACGCAACGCCAGGTCGGCGGGTGAAAGCTGGTCGAGGCCCAGCCGCGAGGTCAAGAGCGACAAGGTCGAGGCATTCAGGAAAAGCGTCGCGAGCGTGAAGGCCGCCGCGAGCGCCCCCAGGATCGGACCGTCGTCACCCAGCGCCGGCGTCTCGGTCAGCGCGATCGCCAGGACCAGGGTGACGGCGCCGCGCACGCCGCCCCAAAAAACCAGGATCCGCCGCGGACGGTCCATGGGCGCGGCGCGGCCCGCCCGTTCGAGGAACGGGAGCACGCCGAACAGGATCAGCGCGCGCGCCGCGAAGGCACCCGCATAGACGAAGGCAACCAGCCCCCATTGCAGCCAGCTCAGGCTCGCCAGCATCCAGGGCGTCACCAGGGCAACCAGCAGCAGGATCATGTTGTTGGCCCAGAAGCCGATCTGAGACCAAACGATCTGCACGGTGCTCCAATTGCCGGGGCCCATGCGCACGAAGCCCGAATGCCCGGTGGCGAGGCCCGCGAAGACGACGGCAATGACGCCCGAGGCGCCGAGCGCCTGATCGGCGAAGAGATAGGCCGCATAGGCGACCGCGACGGTCAGCGAGACCTCGGCCAGCGCCGAGCGGCCAAGCAGAGGATAGCAAAGCGCCGCGAGATAGGCGACGCCGAGGCCTGAAGCGGCGCCCATTCCGAAACTGTAGAGAAAGCCCAGCACAACGCCGAGCACGGTCGGGTCGGCGCCCGGCGCCGCAAGCGCCAGCAAAAACGTGAAGATCGCGATCGCCGCCGCATCGTTCAGAAGGCTCTCGCCCTCGAGCAAGACCAAAAGCCGCCGCGGCGCGCCGATCTCGCGGAACGTGGTGATCACCGCGGCCGGATCGGTGGTCGCGACCGCGGCGCCCAGCATCAGGCACCCGACCAGCGCGATCGGCGACACCGCCCAGACAGTCACTCCCACCAGCATCGTCGCGGCAATGACCGCCACAACGGCCATGACAATGACCCCGCCCAAATCCTCGAGCAGCCTCCGCACATTGACCGCCAGAGCCATCTCAAAGAGGAGCGGCGGCAGGAAGAGGTAGAGCAGCGAGCTGGAATCGAAGGCAACTTGCTCGACAAACCACAGGTCGAAGGCGGAAAGCGCGGTTCCCGCCAGGGTGAAATCGGTCACCGTCGCCGCGGTTCCGGCCGCCAGTCCCACCCCCGCGATGGCAACCGGCAAAGGCAAACCGATGCGCCGCGCCGCCGGCACGGCGAAGGCGATCAGGGCCAATACCAGCGCCAGGGCGGTCAGCGCGAAAACGACAATGTCCATAGCTGGTTAGCTGCCTCTCGCAGTCGCGGAACCGGCGGTTTGGCGCATTCTACCGCCTTTGTCCGCAGGTGCCAGCCGGTTTCGCCCCAAACCTGGCTGGAAACCTGGCCCAGACAAGGCCCGGATCGCCAGCGCCGAACCCCAGCCACCGCCCGATGCCGGTCGTTGTCTTGACCCGGCACTACCCCTTGACGCGAAGGCGCCCGGTGCGTAGATGAGCCCTCTCCGGCAAAACTCCGGGCGCATAGCTCAGTTGGTAGAGCAGCTGACTCTTAATCAGCGGGTCGTAGGTTCGAGCCCTACTGCGCCTACCAAATTATGAAATAAAATCATAAATTTAAAGAAACCCGCCAACTCGGCGGGCTCTTCATTTGCGTAAAAGGTAACGCTATAGGTAACAATGCTATCGATTGACCTGCTCCCCTCTCTCGCAGCCGGTTTGATGGTAATGATCAACCGCCTTTTGGCGCCTTTTCATATCGCGCCGTGTTGCAAGGCAGAGCCGTGTGTTTTCAATCAGTTACAAAGAGGCGCGACGAATCCGTGCAACATGGTTGCGGCAAGCGATGGAACAGCCCCATGGAAGTGGTCCGACTTGATGTATGGGTTTTGACCCGAACAAGGAGGACCAGAGGATGGCGA
>Ga0224508_10001550_pt1 | contig 20535 bp, 15 predicted proteins | sample SF_Jan12_sed_USG_4_FD_170157 | JGI IMG/M metagenome (GOLD analysis project Ga0224508, IMG submission 170157) | Sediment microbial communities from San Francisco Bay, California, United States - SF_Jan12_sed_USGS_21 | ecosystem: Environmental > Aquatic > Marine > Sediment | place: USA... | reverse complement strand
CTGGACCACGTGTTGGACCTGGTCGAGTTGTTTCTGGAAATGTGTCCCGAAAGTGTGCGACACATCGAAGCCGCCGTCGAGAGGCAGGACGCCGAGGCGATTCGCGAAACGGCCCATCGATTTAAGGGCTCGCTGCAGTTCATTCACGCCGAGCCAGCCATCGCCGCGACGCAAAGGCTGGAACAGATTGGTCGCCAGCACCAGACTGGTGAAGTTGCCGAGGCTTTCGACGACCTGGTACGGCAAGTCAGACGGCTTAGCCACGACCTGCGGGCGTACCTGGCGACCTCGAACCGGTGATTGGTCCCGCGCCGGGTACAAGCCGGTAAAATTTCCGGTCCAGCAGGATTCCAGGGGCGGTACCTTTTGCCGTCTGCCCCGGTCCGTCTCTTGTCAGCCGGCGCGAGGCACATTCGCTAAGTTCCCTCAGCATAAGAGCTAGCGACCGTTGCTCATCGACCGGTGTCCTCTCTGGCACACGGTTCGCTTTACAAAAGTTCGCGGCAATCAGAGCCCTTTGTGTTTCTGAAAAGCGAGCGTTTTCCGCATTCCCGCGATGCCCGCAAGCAATTCGTGATTAGCGATTCTTGTCATCAAGGCCAGGACATCGAAAGAGCCTCATGAACCACACAGCACTGCAATTTCCAACTCGAAGTCAAGCATCCGTCAACACGCGAACCCGCCGCCGTGCCCAAACCGTAGAAATTCGTCGCCAATACGCTGCTCAGGTATTCATCACCGTGCTTACCGTCGTGGCCGTCGACGTGCTCTCGATCACGCTCGCTGCGGTCGCAACCCTGATCGGCTACGCGGTGTTTGGAGGCAGCCTTGCCGACTGCCCTGCCGCGATCGCGTGCGTAGCGTTCGCATCAGCGGTCATACTTCTGTTCCAATGTGTCGGACTTTACAAGCCGGGAATTCATCCTGTCTACGAAATCCGTCAGCTACTGTTCTCGATCACGGGCGCGTCTTTGCTGGCCGGCACACACCAGTACGTTGCCGGCAACGCCTGGCAACCGATGCTCGCGTTCATGCCAATCGCTGCCGTGTTGGTTCCCGTCACGCGGTTCCTTGCACGCAGCTTCCTCGCCCGACAAAGTTGGTGGGGTGTCCGTTGCTTTGTATTCGGGGCCAATCGTCGTATCGAGTCGCTTTACAAGCAGCACACGCAGAATGTGGCAAGCGGTCTGAAGCCAACTGGGTTTCTGCAGGAGAGTGTTCCTTCGAGCTGCTCGCAAGAAGTCTCCCACAGCTTTGAAGGGCGACCACAATACACTTTGCAAGCTGCAAAACGACATGGAGTCGCCTGCGCACTGCTCCATCGCGCGGGCCGCAATGACCACGATATCCATCATTTCATTGAAAAGCACCTGCGAGAATTCGCACGCGTTATCGTTCTTCCGGACGATCCACGCCTTCCTTCGCTGTGGTCGTTGAGAGGGGCCGGCCAGTCGATCGAAGACAATCTTTTAAAATCGTCGGCTCAACTTGTGAAGCGTAGCCTGGACGTTACCATCTCGCTGGCCACGCTGGTTCTGGGGTCCCCGGTTTTTGCGGCACTGGCCCTGTGGGTCAAATTTACTTCCCCAGGTCCTGTCTTCTATGGGCACACACGTGTCGGCAAGAATGGCCGCCGCTTCAAAGCCTGGAAGTTTCGATCGATGGTCACCAACGCGGACCAAGTTCTGCAAGCACACCTCGACGAATCGCCCGAACTTCGAGCCGAATGGGAAGCCACCTTCAAGCTGCAGAACGATCCACGCATCACGTCCGCTGGCCGGTTCCTGCGCAAAACCAGCCTCGACGAGCTGCCGCAACTGTGGAATGTTCTTGTCGGCGACATGTCGTTGGTCGGGCCGCGCCCGATCGTTGAAGACGAGATCGAGCGCTACAAGGATTCGTATCGCTCGTACCTGCGAGTTCTGCCGGGTATCACCGGTTTCTGGCAGGTTTCCGGTCGCAACCTGACCACTTACGAACGACGTGTTGAGCTGGACGAATTCTATGTCCGCAACTGGTCGGTATGGTTCGACGTCTACATTCTGTGCCGCACTGTCAAAACCGTCCTGTTGCGCGAAGGAGCTTTCTAAGGACGACGCGAGTGGCACCCCAGCTGAAGGTGCCGTGGTAATCCAACCCAAGGCCTCTCGAAAAGAAACGGACAGATCTATGACTCGATTCGCACTGGTACACGACTGGTTTGACTGCGTCGCCGGCTCTGAAAAAGTCGTCCAGGAAATGATGCACTGCTTCCCGCAATCAGATGCCTTCTCCCTGGTCGACCACCTGACCGACCAGGAACGACAAGGTCTGGGCATTAACGAGATCACGACTTCATTCATTCAAGACTTGCCGTTCGCGCAAAAGCGCTTTCGCCATTATCTGCCCTTGATGCCGCTGGCAATCGAACAATTCGATCTGGCGTCCTACGACGTGATTCTCTCGTCAAGTCATGCGGTGGCCAAGGGTGTCGTGACAACTGCCGAACAACTGCATGTTTGCTACATCCACACACCGATGCGGTACGCCTGGGACATGTACCATGAGTATCTGCAGCAGCGCGGTACAAAGGGCGGACTGAAAGGGGCATTCGTGAAGCTGGTGTTGCACTACCTTCGCATGTGGGATCGCAGTACCGCCAATCGCCCCGATATCTATGTCGCAAATTCGAACTACGTGGCAGCGCGGGTTCGCAAGACCTACGGACGCGACGCACAGGTGATCTATCCGCCCGTGAACGTGCACCACTTGAATACGCATCACAAGAAAGACAATTTCTTTCTGGCAGCGGGGCGACTCGTTCCGTACAAGAGATTTGACTTGCTGGTCGAAGCGTTCGCGCAACTTCCGGATCAGCGTCTTGTCATCATTGGTGACGGTCCTGAGTACAAGAAGCTGAAGGCCTTGGCGCCAGCCAATGTCGACATGCTGGGCTTTCAGGATGACGAAACACTGTTCGCACACATGCAGCGCGCCCGTGCCTTCGTGTTCGGTGCCGTCGAAGACTTCGGCATCATGCCCGTCGAAGCGCAGGCATGCGGGACTCCGGTCATTGGCATGCGACGGGGCGGCGTAGCGGAAACCGTCATCGACGGAGAGACCGGCCTGCTGTTCGACGAGCAGACACCGCAGTGCGTGGCCGAGACGGTTCGCACGTTCTGCGAATTGCCCCACGGATTTCTCGATCCGGACCATGTACGCGCCAATGCGGAACGGTTCGGCGTGGATCGTTTTCGACGCGAGTTCGCCGAACTGGTGAACTCGGCCATCCAGAAACGAACGGTTTCAACGAGATCCATACCCGGCAACATTTCGGTTGCCCTTCCCGTCAGACACTCAGCATAGGTGAGCCCGATTCATGGATAGCCCTCCGGAACTCAAAGCGCTCTACGAAATCCTGCTCCAGCGTTGGAAAATACCCGCGCTCTGCGGCCTGCTGGGTATCGTTTTCGGGCTGATCTTCTGCGTAGTTACTCCCAGGCAGTATCAGTCAGAGGGCCGGCTGCTGGTCATGCAGAAGTTGGCGAAGTTCATCGGCGACAAGGGGAAAGTACTGGACCCGAAGGCTTATGATAGTCTATTTGCGACCCACCTCCAGTTGATTGGCAGCCCACGAATCATCCAACAGGCCATCGATACGCATGGGCTGGATGAACTCGCATCTTTGAACGCTGCCATCGAGGATAAAAACGAAACTGTGGTCGACGTGATCGCCGAGCGGCTGCGTGTCAGCCGGGCTGGCTCGGGCGACTCCGACGGCGCGTTTGTGATTCGACTCGAGTTCACACATTCGCAGGCGGAGGATGCCGAAGCCGTCGTAACCGCGATCATCGAAACGTATCAAAACTACATCCAACAGTCGTCGCTGGACGGCCAACAGAAAGCCGTGTCGTTGATCTCGGCCATGGAAGCCGATGCGGAAAAGGAAGTGGACGCCAAGGGGCAGGCGTATCGCAAGTTTTTGCAGGCAGCACCGGGTGTCTGGAATCGCAATACGCTGGAAAATCCACACCAGGACCGCATTGACAAGCTGCAGACCGAACTGACTGAGCTGGAGATTCGAAAAGTCGGTATCGAGTCGCGCATCCAAATTATGCGCGACTCGCAAGATCCGCAGCGCTATACCGATCTTGATCGCCTCGCGTTGATCGATGACATGCACGTCGCTCGTTTGACACTGCTGGTGTCCGTAAAGAGCGACGAGCTGAATGAGTTCTTTCAGTCGAAGTACCCGGAACGCCAAGAGCACGCCAGTGCCCGCTACGATGACTTGCTGACGCTCCAGAGAGAAAAAAGCTCCTTGGCGGAAAATCTCGGCAAGGCACATCCAACGATGCGACAGCTGGACGCCGACATCGCCACGTTGCAAAGGCTGTTGAAAGAGAACACCGGCGCCATTGAATCACCGCACAACGAGTTGAGAATACATCCGCAACAACTTTTACAAGCGTACCACTGTCTGCTGGAGAACGATCTGGCCGACGTGATGAAGCACATCACGTCTGTCAACAAGTCGCTTTACGCGGAAGAAATGGCCGCCAAGAACCTTTTGGATGTGAGTATTCAGGGCGAGCAACTGCAGCACGAATACGAACGTAGCCGAGAGCTCTATCAGGCGATGCTGGACCTGTTGCGTGAGCAAAGCCTCGTGAATGATTTTGGTGACTACGTGGCAGAAATTCTGGCAGATCCCAAGACTGGCGAACAGGTCTGGCCCCACGTGCCCATCCTTGTAGCAATCTTTATGATGGCCGGTTGTTTGGTTGGTGGCCTGTTGGCGATTGTCGCCGAATGGCTACCGCCGCAGAGTCTACCGGTAACGAGAATACGGCATCGCGAACAGGTGACTCGGCAGGGTTGAATCGTGCCAGCTTTTCGCGGCTTTTAGCGGAAGGTCTTTGTTAGAGCGAAGTTGAAGTCGAACAGATTGAGGAGGACGTTGCCGGCCAACTCCTTGGGTCGGTACTTCAGCAATATCAGGTCACCCGGCGCGATGATCAGACGCTCAGCGGGGTCATTCATCGCCTTCCGTAAATCGACCTGGATTGTGAATTGTTCTGTTTCCGAACGACGGCGAATAACGACGGCATGCGTAGGTGGAATTATATTACCGGGTCCGCTGCGGAATTGCACGACATTTTCCATGGCTCCCACTGGACCCAAGGGGTTGCCCGCCGCGACGGCAATTGCCTCAAGGATGTCAATGTCGCGATCCCGCGCAAGCGGGAACCGACCTCCGCCCAGCAGCCCACCGGTCAAGAAGACATCGCCATCGCGTCGCGGCAAGAATACGACGTCGCCGTCCCCCAGTACGACGTCGTCGCGATGAAATGGCAGTGGTTGGTCGATCGGCACGTGAAGGGGAATGCGAATCAGCTTGCTGTTTTCCTTCGGCAGCATCATGGGAAGTTCGCCGACAATCTTTGCTTGGTCGATCGGAATCCTCACGCTCTCTGCCTCTTCTGTGGAAACACGCTTCATGACCCAGATTTCGTTGCGAGCATCAATGCCCGGCAGACCTCCCGTTTGCAACAAAGCGGTGATGACGGTCGCTTCCTTCGGTTCCAGATACAAAATCGTTCCCGCCCAACGCCGAGAGATTTCGAATTGATCGGGCCGTTGCAGGCCCGGAACATTGTAGCGCGTGTCTTGACGGAATACGTGAATCCGGAAGAAGCGGGGCGTGATCAGCGTCACAACCGTGTGGCTACGCCCGGGCTGTATGAAATCAGTCTTGGTCGAATACTCATGAGAAATTACATCGCGAACTTGCCGCAGCGTCATACCGTTGACGTGGATCGGAGGAATGTACTGCAGCTGGATCGTGCCGTCTGTCTCGACCTTGATCGGCTGGCCCACAAACGGTTCTGGGGGCGCATTGCGAACTCGGTAGTGAGGAAACGACACGGCGGGCAGGTCTTCTCGCTTGCCCAGAATGTCAGCCACATAGATGCCCAGCACGTCGCCGGCGCCAACAATGTGCTCATTCGGAACCGTGCCGCCCAGCAGACGGTGATCGAGCGGAACCTGCCTGCTGCGCGAAGTCGCTTGACATTCAAACGGCAATTGCTGTGGTGTCACCGACGAGGCGTGTGGTGACAAATGACATCCCGTCAGCAGCGAGCAGAGCAAGGGGAGCGATGCCAGCCCGCACATGACGCAACGGCGAATGAGTAAACACAATGCGTACATATGCTGGCATCGGGCGACATGCCCCCCGGAGTAATTCATGTCCGATACCTGTAGTTATCACTAGGATCGACCCCCTGCGCAGGGAATCTATACCTTTTTTGCAGGTTTTACGGGCTGGCACAGTTATGCGTGACAGGTTTGCCGCGGCAGCGATCCACAACAGGGGCAGAAATGCCGCGAAACGTATGTTTATCAATGGGCTTTGTTAATCCGCCAACATGAAGGTGGGCGTTATTTCCATGTCAGATCTTCCTGTCGCAAAGCGCTTTGCAGCGAGCGCTGTGGGTGTGCTGCTCGCTCGAGTCATGGCACTTGTCGCCGTGTTTGGCCTGAACGTGATTCTAGCCCGCTCGCTCGCCCCGGCTGATTTCGGCCTCTTCATCCTGTTCTTCAGCCTGACCGGACTCGCATCGCTGATCGCGTGCGTGGGACTTAATCGCTCGATCGTTGTGCGAATCGCCGAGGACAACCAAATCTGTCGCGAGGCGGCGCACGGCGTGATTCGGTTTGGTCTCCTGATTGCCGTCGCGGGCGGATGCATTACCGGCCTTGTTGCCGGTGTGGGCAGCTACCTGCTGTTGCCCGAGTCCGCCACGGTTTCGGCGTTGATGCGCGCAACCTTGTTCGGCAGTATCATTCTGGTCCGCACCGTGCACCTCGTGTTGGCCGAATCGGCACGAAGTTTCCACGAGCGGATCTGGTCCAATCTGTTCGGCGGGCCCGCGGGTGGACCGGTTCCGCATCTGCTGTTCGTCGGCTTGTTGCTTCTGCTTCACCCATACGTGCAGGGCTCACTGGCTGCCGCGCTGGGACTGTACCTGGTTGCCTTCGTCGTGACCTTGCCGATCCTTTGGAATCGTGTCTTCGCGCTAGCGAGAGAGCAACCGGAGCAGACTGCGGCCAGCGCGGCAAGTCGCGCAGAGCACAATCTCGCAGATGGACTGCTTGTCCTCGGCGTCCCGCTGATGCTCACGCAAGCCTGCGGGCTGGCCATGTCGCAGGCGGATATCTGGATTGCCGGTGCAATGGCTGCACCCGCCGCAATTGCGACGTACGCAGCAGCACAACGAATGTTGGCTCTGTTGACCATTCCGTTGCAAATTGCCGGAACCGCGATTGTGAACTTTGTTCCCGAGTTGGCCGCGAAAAGTAGACCGAAACTGCAGAGCATGGTGGGCCTCGCCGCGACGGCAGGCGGTCTGCCCGGCGTTGCGCTGGCCGTGATCTTCATGGTATTTGCGGAACAGATTCTCGGTTTCGTGTTTGGCAGTCACTATGCCGAGGCCGGCCACATCCTGCGCATTCTGGCCGCCGGGCAGGTCATCTGTCTGCTCACCGGTCCCTGTGAGATCGTGCTGTCGATGGCGGGTCAACAGAAAACAGCGTTACGTGTCAATGTTTGCGCTGCCATCGCGCTGGTCATCCTCGGCCCGCTGGCGATCGTCGGCTATGGAATGCTGGGACTTGCAACGGCGATCGCAATGGTCACCGCTACACAAAATCTCGTCAACTGGTATCTCGCTCATCGACTGCTCGGCATTTCAACACATGTCGGTGCACTGCCCTGGAAACTGCCAGTACTTTGGCGAACCGCGTACCAACCAGAAGCCTGGATGAAGACTTGATATGAATTCACCGAAACCCAATCTGTTTGTCGTCGGGGCGCCAAAGTGTGGAACCAGCGCACTGACCGCTTATCTGGACCAGCATCCACAGGTCTTCATCTGCGATCCGAAAGAACCGTTCTTCTGGAGCTCCGATTACCCGGGCCTGCGTCGCAGGCACGGAATGAACTCACTGGAATGCTACCTGCGGCTCTTCGCGGACGTGACTGCGTCGCATCTGGTCATCGGCGAGGGATCGACAAACTATCTGCGCTCCAGCGAGGCCATCCCGCAGATTCTGGAATTTAATCCCGATGCACGCTTTATCGCCATGCTGCGAAACCCCATCGAGGTGGTGCACGCGTTCCACTCGGAGATTTGTTTCAGCTACATCGAAGATGTGGAAGACTTCGAAACTGCATGGCGATTGCAGGGAGCGCGCCAACGTGGCGAATCGATGCCACGACGCTGCGAAGCTCCCCAGTTCCTGCAGTATGCTGATGTGGCCAGCTATGCACCTCAGATCGAACGATTCTTGGACCTCATTCCTGCCTCGCAGCGGCATGTCATTGTCTTTGATGATTTCGCAGCGGATACCGCGGGGGTCTTCCAGGAAACACAGCGGTTCCTCGGTCTGGAACCGATTGCCAAAGACTCGTTTGAACGGGTCAATGCGGCACACGCGCACCGCAGTCAACTGATCGCGAGCCTGGTTCTGGATCCACCTCCGCTGCTGCGGCCGGTCGTCAGCGGCATGCGTCAACTTGCTCGCCAGCAAAAGGGCGGGTGGATCGACAAGGCCAAGCGCTGGATGCGGCGTTCACAGAAACGAACGCCGCTGGCTGCCGAGCTTCGCCGTGAGCTTGCGGATTTCTTTTGCGACGACGTGCAAAGACTTTCAGAATTGCTGGATCGCGATCTCACACATTGGGTCGAACCAGACTCGAAATCGACAGGATGCGAATCGATGGAAAACGACACGAGAGCGTTGCAGGAGGCCCGTTAATCCGTGTCCTGCGTGTCCGCCACACTACCGAATGCGTCCCGGTCCGAAGAAGGACCGCAGAGGCGTGGCTGGTTGCACACCGAGCCCTGGTGGATGCTGGTCGTGCTGATGTACGCCTTGTGTATTCCTCTGGTCACCATGCATTTGCCGGGGCTTGGCGGAGTCGGGGCAGCAGACTTTTTGATGCCCCTGGGTTTTGTCTCGCTGCTGTTGCTGCGACGCGTGGCACCGGTTCAGCTCAGCCACCTGGCCTTGGCTGCCTTCGTGATGGCGGCGTTACTCTCCCTGTCGATGATTGGACAACCCAGAATTGCGATGGACTGCACCATTCGCTGGGTCCGGCTGACATCGATAGTCGTCACGTTTTATTTTGGCCTGTTCATGCCGGCTTCCCGTCAACAACTAAACCGAATGTTAATCACTTACGGTATCAGCGGTTTGCTTGCGGTTGCGATCGGCATCCTGCTATATGCATTGCAAATCGAGATTCGCGCCAACCAACAGAAATTATGGTTGGGCAGCACCTTTCAGGTTCGCGCCGGCGGACTGATCGGGAACTCAGGTGCTTTCGGGCACCTGACGGCTACGTGGTGCGTAACGTGCGTGGGTGCACTTTGCATTGTGAGTCGATCCCGCTACCGATTTGTGCTGGCGGCAGCCGTCTTGATGATTGCGGCTTACACGGTGTACATCGCTTCCTCCCGCGCCACGATGTTCCACCTGGTCACGGCTTTGACCGCATTCGCCTTGCTGTTGAAAACGCCGCTTGCCTGGCGAAAGCAGGTACTGACATTTGCGCTGGTCGCCGGACTCGCGTTGACGCTGCTTGTCTGCGTTTCCCAGGTCTTGAGTCGACCGTCTGACCGGGCATCGAACGTGGTGACCACCAATCTTGAGCGTTTCATTCCCGGATTGAACGGTGTAGGCATCAATGAGTTCACTTCGAACCGGTTCGACAATTGGCCTGAGTACATCGCCATGATGTCGAAGAACTGGCTGCTGGGAACCGGCTACAAAACCGGGGTACGCATGCACGAGGCCTCGCCCGATAACTCGTACCTGTCGGTCATGCTGGAGACAGGCGTTCTCGGTTTCACGTGCCTGAGTGTGTTTGTCGTTAGCGTGCTGTGCCGTCTGGTGACACTGTACCTTGCCGGCGATCCGTACGCTGCAGTGATGATTCCCGTTTGTGTTGGTCAGTTAACCCACGGCCTGACATCGGACATTTATACATTCTGGATCACGATGCCTGTTGTCTATCTGCTGTTGGGATTTGTTATTCAACGAAAGCCTGAACCGAGAGTAAAATGATGATGAAGGTACTTCAATTTGTTGCTGATGGTTCGCCGGGAGGTGGCACAAACCACGTCTTGCAACTTTTGCGTGGGCTAACTGGCTCGTGCCAACCGATCCTGATGACGCAACAGGATTCGTATCTCCCGCGCGAGGCCCAGAAACTTGGCGTTCGCGTTGTGACGGGCGACTTTCTGCGCAGTCGAATCAATCCATCCGCGATCCGGCTGGTCCGTGAGACGATTTGCCGACACAAGCCCGATCTTGTCCATTGCCACGGGGGGCGGGCGGCGTTCTTTCGTAGTTTGGTCAGGGACCGTACGCCTTCGGTGTACACCGTGCACGGGTTTCACTTCGCGAGGAAACCCCCGCTCGCCAGGCTCGCCGGTTGGTGCGGCGAGTTCTGGACGTTCCGCCGAATGCAGCATGTCATCTTCGTCTGTGACTTTGATCGTAAGCTGGCCGTGCGATCAAGGTTGCTTCCAGCCAACAAATCATTCCGCGTCGTCTACAACGGCATTCCTGCACCTTGCGTCGAGCAACCCGAGCTGCAAGAAAAACTGGGCGTCGGCTTCATTGGTCGCATGGTCTACCAGAAAAACCCGCAACTGTTTGTCGAGGTGCTCGACCGACTGCCCGACGTTCATGCCGTGATGGTGGGCGGTGGAGATCTGGAATCGGAAGTTGTCCAGCTGATCAAATCGCGCGGGCTGGCCGATCGAGTCAGACTTTACGGTAGCCTTGGCCATGAAGAGGCGCTCAAGGTCCTGTCCCGACTCGACGTGTTGCTGATGACGCCACGGTGGGAAGGGCTTCCTTTGCTTCCGCTCGAGGCGATGTTCCTGAAGGTGCCAGTTGTTTCGACATCGGGCGGAGGCATTCCAGAAGTGATCGACCATGGTCGCACGGGTATGCTGGCCGAGTCTGAAGACGCAGATCAGTTGGCAAGCCATGTAAACGAACTCTTGCACAACGATTCGTTACGAACGGAGATCATCGAAAACGCGTCGAGGAAAGCGGCAAGCCAGTTTGGGCAGGAAGTGATGCTGCAACGCGTGATGGAAACGTACGCCTCCCTTTCACGCGCGCCGAGAAAATCGCCCCGGCCATCTCTGCCGACGAAGCTCCTCTCGTTGTGGAAGGCGTCCGGATCGTCGTGACCCTGGTCCACGCGAGATTCCTTCCTGGTCCGCGCCACGATCCTGCAGGGCACGTTCTACGCCGCCCTGTGGCAACCCGCCGAAGTACGCGAACATGTCCGCGCGTTGCTGCGGGAATGAGTTGACGAGTCGTCCGTGAAACCCTGTCCGTGAGGGACGGCAAAACCTACCGGCTAGCGGGAAGGTAGTTCCAGTAAGCTTTACCGTCCCCTCGGGGCGAGTCGCTGGCGATTGCCGGCGCGGTACTGCGTAAAGTCAGCGTAGCAACGGATTTTCAACAAATCCATCCGCAGGTCGCTTGTCTGGCACGCCTCATGCACTCGGTGGTATGTGAACGTGCAGTCGCGAAATATCGGAGAGAAGCACCATGAATTCACATTGGTCACGGTCGCTACCAGCGGTGAAGTCGCGCTTCGTTCAATCATCGAAGCGGCCGCGAATTTTGTGCGTTGACGACGACCCCAATGTGTCGGACGCAATCGCGCGCCGGCTGCGACCTCTTGAAATCGATGTTCTACACGCCTACAGCGGCATGCAGGGCTACTGGCAATTGGTCAGCGAATCTCCAGATGCCGCAGTTGTCGATCTGACCATGCCCAACGGTTCCGGTACCGAGATGATTGAGTGCGTGATGCGAAACAAGGCAACCATGTGTATTCCCGTAATTGTTCTCACGGGCAGTTGCGATCAAGCTGTGCGGCGCCGTTTGTTCCAAATGGGAATTTCAGGCTTCCTGCACAAGCCGGTTACCTGCGAGCGCCTGTTGTGGGAGCTGGGCCACTACATCAACCTCAGTAATAGAGCGTTGCGAATAGCCGTTGATCAAAAATAGTAATCCCGCCATCAAGAAATGAGCCTTTTCAACAACGGCCATTCAAAATCACCAAATGAACCCAAGGGATTAGAGACGTCCGAATAGTGGGCGAACAAATGCGAGAGTCGCCGTTTTAAACTTTACCTGCAAACCTTCCTTTTCATAACGACAATGCTGCCATGAAACCAACTGTACTTTTAGTCGATGATGAACCGAATATTCTTTATGCGGCGATGCGCAACTTGCACAAGCAGCCGTTTCTCATGCTGACCGCGACCGATGCAAAATCTGCAAGACTTATTTTGCAGACCAGGCATGTGGACCTTGTCGTTACGGACGAGAACATGCCTGGCCAGTCGGGCACAGAGTTGCTGATGTGGGTCATGGAGCACTTGCCGAAGGTCGTACGGATTGTTCTTACCGGGCAACCTTCAGTTGACGTGGCAATGCGGGCAATCAACGAAGCCAGCGTCTTTCGTTTCTTGCGAAAGCCGTGTCGCCCATTCGATCTCGCCATGGCGATCCGAGAGGGCCTGGAAAGCCTGGACGACACCCCAGAGGTCGGTGATTTGCAAGGACTCGGCTCTGATGGTTGCCTTCCGTCAAAAGTCGTGAACGCCAATGCGCAGGGAACCTGGCTACGAGCTCTGTCCTGAAACTGCAGAACTTATAGGAACGGATCAACCGTCAGATTCGGCAACTCCGCCGCATTCATTTTCGGCATGCTGAGTCGTCATGCCCTTTTCGTCACCTACGATGACATACTTTTTTAGAGAGGAAGCGTCACTTTACGCGCGAACCAGCTGGAGCACGGCATGAAGGGAATTATTTTTACCGAGTTTCTGGAAATGGTCGAGGACCGTTTCGGACTGGAAATGGTCGACCGCATCATCGAGCAATCGGATTTGGAGTCGAGCGGTGCGTACACGGCTGTCGGTACTTACGGTCACGATGAACTATTGCAATTGGTGTGTCAGCTGAGCGCAAGCCTCGCCATTCCCGTCCCCGACCTGGTTCGCGCATTTGCCCATCACCTGTTCAAGAGCTTCACTTCCACCTACCCGTACGTCTTGGAAGGGCTAAATTCCTCGATTGAGATGTTGCAAAACGTCGAAGATTTCATCCATGTCGAAGTCAAAAAGCTGTACCCTGACGCGGAACTTCCGACGATTGGTTTTCGCAAACTGCGTGAAGATTGTTGGGAGCTGACGTATCGCTCCAGGCGTCCCTTCGCCGATTTGTGCGAAGGGCTGATTGAAGCTTGCATTAACCACTTTGGCGATGACGTGCATCTGGAGCGTGAAGATCTCGACGTAGATGAGGGATCCGCTGCTCGGTTTATCCTTCATGTGACTAGAGAGGCAGCCACATGCACGAACTTGACGTCTTGAAACGGGCTCTCGACCGCGAACGCCGCGCACGCAAACAGGCCGAGGCGCTGCTGGAAGACAGGAGCCGTGAGCTCTACTGTGCGAATCAGGAGCTGAAGGAACTGACGGACGCGCTGCGCGAGCAAAGTCATCGCACACAGGCAATTCTTGATACCGCCGCCGAAGGCATTATTACCATCGATCAACAGGGGATCGTCGAGTCGTTTAATCCGGCGGCGGAGCGGATCTTCGGTTATGCCTCCGCAGAGTTTATTGGCAAGAATATCAAAATGCTGATGCCCGCGCCGCATAGCGAGCTACATGACACTTATCTGGCGAATTACCTGGCGACGGGTAATTCGCAGGTGCTGGGCATCGAACGGGAGATTCAAGGTCTGCGCAAAGACGGCACGACATTCCCCATCGAAGTGTCGATCAGCGAGCTGGTGATCGGTGACCGGCGTATTTTTACGGGGATTGTCCGCGACGTGACTCGCCGCAAGCACTTGGAAACCCAGTTGGCGCACGCTCAGAAAATGGAGTCGGTCGGCCAGTTGGCCGCCGGTATTGCACACGAAATCAACACGCCGATTCAATACGTCGGTGACAATACTCGATTCTTGCACGATGCGTTTGGCGATCTCAGCCAACTGCTATCGCTGTACGAACAACTGGAACAAGTGTGTGAACAGGATGATCCGCCTCAAGCGATACTGCAGAGCATTCAGGCAACTGTAGCTGCGAAAGATGTTGCCTTCGTTCGCGAGGAAATCCCCAAGGCGCTGGACCAGACGCTCGAGGGGGCGCAGCGGGTCGCCCGTATCGTACGCGCCATGCGCGAGTTCTCGCATCCCGGCTCGAAGGAAAAACACGCTGTCGACCTCAATCAGGCGATCGAAAGCACAACGATTGTCACACGCAACGAGTGGAAGTACGTCGCGGAGCTGATTACCGACTTCGATCCCGACCTCCCGCCGGTGGCTTGCCTGGCGGACGAATTCAACCAGGTGATTCTGAATCTGATCGTCAACGCGGCTCATGCCATTGCCGAAACCGTGGAGGGATCCGATGAAAAAGGGACGATCACCATCACCACCCGTGCGAAGAGCGGGTGGGCCGAAATTCGTGTCGCTGATACAGGCCGTGGCATTTCGGAGAAGCATCGTTCCCGAATCTTCGATCCGTTCTTTACCACCAAGCCAGTTGGCAAAGGAACGGGGCAGGGCCTGGCGATTGTCTATTCGGTAATCGTCGAAAGACATGCTGGAGCAATTGACTTTGTCACCAATGAAGGCAAAGGCACCACGTTTATCCTGCGGCTGCCACTGGAGAATTCCACGGTGAGAAGCGGAGAAGTGACGAGTGAGGCGCTCGGTTCAACGGCCGAGCGTGCCGTACCGGTGGCGGATTCGATGTCCCTCCCCGCCACGCAGGGAGTCGGGCACGACGGGGCGTCGGGGCAACAAGACTGGACGGGGGGTTAGTTCATGAGCGCGCCAGAACTACGCCGTCTTGCTGGCTGGATTACGTCGATGTTCCATCGGCGCACCATCTTGATCCTGCTGCTCGTGTCATGCGTTGCTACAGCGTTCATGATCTGGCAAGCCAGCTTGTCCCATGCGCGGCTGGTCGAGTCGGCGGCGATTCACCAGGCCGCTCACAATCTGAACCTGCTGGCCGAATTTCGCGCGCTGTACACATCCGAGGTTGTAACGCCGGCCATTGCTCACGGGCTGGAAGTTACGCATGACTATGCGGGGAAGGGAGGCGCAATCCCGCTGCCGGCTTCGCTGAGTATTCTGTTGGGAGAGCGCCTGGCCGACAGCCAAGGCGGCGGCCACCTGCGACTGTATAGTGAGTTTCCCTTTCCCTGGCGCAGCGATGGTGGCCCCCGCGACGCCTTTGAGCGGGAGGCCGTGGACCGCCTGCGGCAGAATCCACACGCCCCGTTCTTCCGTTTCGAAGAGACGGATGGACGGAGGATATTGCGCTACGCCACGGCGGACGTAATGCGCCAAGACTGCGTCTCCTGTCATAACACCCACCCGGAAAGCCCCAAGAATAATTGGCGAGTCGGCGACGTGCGAGGTGTGCTGGCGGTCACTTTGCCGCTGGACTCCGGCGTCGCTCAGGCCGACAAGGAATTGCGGGGGACGTTCATTCTGATCAGTAGTGCAGGCCTGTTCGGACTGCTCGGTATTGCTGTCGTAATCCGCAGGTTGCGAGGCGACTCCGCTGAACTGCAAGCACGGGTCAGGCAACGTGCCGCCGCGGAGGCGCTGCTGGAAGCAAAGCGCGGTGAGTTGTACCAGGCAAATCAGGAGTTGGAGCAACTGACGGATGCGCTGCGCGAGCAAAGTCACCGCACACAGGCAATTCTTGATGCCGCCGCCGAAGGCATTATTACCATCGATCAACAGGGGATCGTCGAGTCGTTTAATCCGGCGGCGGAGCGAATTTTCGGTTATGCCTCCGCAGAGGTTGTTGGACAGAACATCCGCATGCTGATGCCATCGCCGCACAGCGAGCGACATGATGCTTATCTGGCCAGTTACCTGACGACCGGTAATTCGCAGGTGCTCGGCATCGAGCGGGAGATCCAGGGGCTCCGCAAAGACGGCACGACATTCCCCATCGAAGTGTCGATCAGCGAGCTGGTCATCGGCGACCGACGTATTTTCACCGGGATTGTCCGCGACGTGACTCGCCGCAAGCAGCTGGAAACCCAGTTGGCGCACGCTCAGAAAATGGAGTCGGTCGGCCAGCTGGCTGCCGGTATTGCACACGAAATCAACACGCCGATTCAATACGTCGGTGACAATACTCGATTTTTGCACGATGCGTTCGGCGATCTCAGCCAACTGCTGTCGCTGTACGAACAACTGGAACAAGCGTGTGAACAGGGCGATCCGCCTGAACCGCTGTTGCGCAGCATCCGCGAGACACTGGAAGCGAACGACCTGACGTTTGTTCGCGAGGAGATCCCCAAAGCGCTGGGCCAGACGCTGGAAGGATCCGAGCGCGTCGCACGCATCGTGCGCGCCATGCGAGAGTTTTCTCATCCTGGCTCGGAGGAGAAACAGGAAGTCGACCTTAACCGGGCGATCGAAAGCACGGCGATCGTCACGCGAAGCGAGTGGAAGTACGTCGCGGATCTGGTCACCGACTTCGACCCCGACCTGCCGCCGGTGCCCTGTCTGATCGACGAGTTCAACCAGGCGATTTTGAATTTGATGGTCAATGCAGCCCACGCCATCACCGAGACGATAAGAGCATCGGGTGAGAAAGGCACGATCACCATCACCACACGTGCGCAGAGCGATTGGGCCGAAATTTGTATTACCGATACGGGCAGCGGCATCCCTGAGAAGTATCGTTCCCGAATCTTCGATCCGTTTTTTACCACCAAGCCAGTTGGCAAAGGCACGGGGCAGGGTCTGGCGATTGTCTATTCCGTGGTCGTCGAAAAACATGGTGGGACGATTGACTGTGTCACCGGAGAAGACAGAGGCACCACTTTTATCGTGCGGCTGCCATTGAAAAATTCCAGCACAAGCAGCGGAGCCAGGAATCTTGAAGAAGCACATTTTGTTTGTTGACGATGAAGCCTTCGTGCTTTTCGCCTTGCGGCGCTTATTGCGCTGCCATCGTGATTTGTGGGATGTCGAATTCGCCGAAAGCGGCCAGCTGGCGTTGCAGAAAATGGACGAGCGTCCTTTTGACGTGATCGTCAGCGACATGCGCATGCCAGGGATGGACGGGCCCGAGTTGCTGGCCGAGGTTCGCAAGCGGCATCCGCGCACCGTACGAATCATCCTTTCCGGTCAGTCCGACGAGGACGTGCGTTTGCGGGCAGTTGGCCCAGCGCACCAATATCTTTCGAAACCTTGTGATCCGAAAACGCTAAAGAACGCAGTCACGCGTGCGTGCATGTTAAGGGATCGTCTCGAAAACGGATCGCTGCGGCGACTTGTCTCGCAAATCGAATCGCTGCCCTCGCTTCCCAGCGTTTACCAGGAATTGGTAAGCGAGCTTCGGTCTGGTGACGCATCCATCGAGCGTGTGGCAGAGATCATTGCCAGCGATATCGCTATGACCATGAAAGTATTGCAGCTGGTCAACTCATCATTCTTTGGGCTCACCCAACGGATTACCGATCAGCGGCAGGCGGTAAAATGGCTGGGGATCAAAAGGATCGAGCCCCTGGTGCTGACCGCCGGAGTCTTTTCACAGGTCGACAACGGCGACCTGCGTGGACTTGACTTTGCCGCGTTCGTGGATCACTGCCTGGCTGTTGGGACGCGCGCCAAAGACATCATGGCCCAACTTTCGGACAAAGCTGAAGATGCTGAGGATGCGTTTCTGGCCGGTATGTTGCATGACCTGGGAAAACTCGTGCTGGCCTCTCAATTGCCGGCACAATACCTGGAAGCGGTGGATACAGCCGCACAACGAGCGGTGCCGGTTTGGCAAACAGAGATGAAAATGTTCGGTGCCAGTCATGCCGAGGTCGGCGCCTACCTGGCTGGCCTGTGGGGACTTCCGGATCCAATTGTTGAAGCGATTGCCTTTCACCACGACCCCCACAGAGCATCGTTGCGAGAATTCGCTCCGCTAACTGCCGTGCATGTCGCCAACGCTCTCGAACACGAAGACTACCCCAGTGACGGCACGCAGGGACGGTTGAATGTCGACAAGTCGTATCTCGAATCGCTGGGCATGCTGCACCAATTACCGCTGTGGCGCGAACAGCGCGAGTCACAACGAACCGAGGTTGTTTGACATAAACACGCGCTCTTCCTGAGGGGGCTAACTGCGCGCCGCCAAGCACGACAGCCAACCGGGCCGCTGCGCACGACTTACTTGTCGTCAAATCCGTTGGGATGCGCTTGATGCCAATCCCAAGCCGTCTGAATGATCTGGCGCAAGCTCTCGGATACTTTGGCCGCCCTCCTAAATAGATTCAGGCGCGGCAGCGTCATACGTTTGACCGCATGTGCACGACTGCTGGCACGACGGCCTGCTGGCGGCCGGTTTTCTATGCCTCGCGGGTTCGCCGTCCGTCACTCGACTTTGTGTAACTCCATGCTGTCGTCATGGACGGCCAGAAAGTAGGCCGGCAGTTCGGTCCAGGCTCCGGTGTTGATGTAGCGTATGCCGTCGACCGTAAGATCCTCAGCAAAATGGGTGTGACCGCAGGTGATGGCCGCGAACCCGTTTGCGCGGGCATAGGCAATCGCGCTGGCCATCACACTGCGCCGCAGATACTGGTAGCACAAGGCCCATTGCTTGGCGTACTGAGCGACGTGTACCGGTTCGGCGCCCAGCCACAAACGGAACTTGTGAAGTTTGTTGAACATCTTCACAAAGGGCTGGTAGCGGGTCATGACGTTGTCGAAATCGTATCCGTGGGACACAAACAGCCGCTGGCCCAAACGGAAGGAGCGACAAAATTCGATCCCGCCCGGGTCATCCAGCTGGTATCCGTCATCATGGTTGCCGTACACCCAAACAACCTGGCGGCGCAGCGATTCGTCGCGGATCAGGTCCAGGACCGGCGCGTGCTGGTCCGGCAATGGATGGTGAACGCGGTCGACGATATCGCCGTTCAGAATCAAGGGCACAGCGTCTGGGAGCGTGCGGAAGAATCGCAGTACATGTTCCAGCTGGACGTACCGCGACCCCAGGTGCAGGTCACTGATCACAATCGCATCCATTACCGCATGGTCTCCTCGTGCCGATTATCCCTTCTCAGGGCGTAGTTTCCCAAGACGTGAATTCGGGCTTTGCTGTCGGTTAAGGTGTTTAAGGCGAATCGCAGGCCGGCGGACGTGCTGCAGCGTCACGGGTCAAGTGTCTTGGGTTCGCGGGCCAGGAAGTTACCGGACATCTGGCGCGGGTGATTTGCGGGAAGTTTTCGTAAACGCAATATTTGCATTGGAACGCTGCGAGCCTGGGGCAGGATTTGAGGTTCCGCCACCGGTGCCGGGTTGATGATTTTCTTGACTTGCGACGAATTTGCTTATTAAATGGAGGTGTTGACGAAGGTTGATGTGTTACTGAACGCAGGTGCAGGTTGCCTGATAAACACGCACGGATTCGAGACGTCCTTTCGTTTTTTGTTCGCCTTGAGTTATCCCTTCCCGGTACCTTGCTTCATCGTGCCTTGCTTCATCACTTTGCCACGACTGCTCTGGCACAGCTAGATTTTCGGGTTGGGTTCGATGATGTTCGTTTAACCCCGGCGCGCCGGGGCAAGCGACGGCGTTTGTTACAGGGAAAGAGCGGTCGCCTGTCACCACGGCGACCAGGGTGGCTTGCCGTTAAACGATCAACCCCAATTCTCAGCGGTGACAGAGCACTGGGCCGGTCGTGCCGGTTTTGCGACCGCCGGTTAATGCGGCGGACGCTCTATAATCCTCAGATGCCGACTAGCGGCAAGGCCCGTTGTTTTGCCACTTTTCTGGCGATGCGCGGGGGGAATCCGGCGATTCCTGACTACGCCCGGCGATGCGGCGGGCGGCGGCGGCAATTATCATGAAAGAAGTCGATTTTGACAGTCTCTGTGAACTTATCTCGGAGCGCCTGGGGCTCGAAGTCCGCGGGCGGGATCGTAAAAAAGTGCAAGCCACCGTTGCCACGCGCTGCCAGGATCGAAAGCTGGATGGACCTGAACAATATGCGGGGCTGCTGCGCGGTACCGGCCGCGATGCGGCAGAGGAGTGGCAGCGGCTGGCATCGCTGCTGACCACCGGCGAAACCTTTTTCTTTCGCAACAAGGGCCACTTTCGCATGTTGCGCGAGCGGGTTCTGCCCGAACTGATTGGGCTGCGTCGCGCCGACAGGTCGCTGCGCCTATGGAGTGCCGGATGCGCCAGCGGCGAAGAACCTTATTCGCTGGCCATGCTGCTGCAGGAAGTTCTGCCGGAAATCGACCGCTGGCAGGTCTTCATGCTGGGCACGGATATTGACGCAGAGGCTCTGGATAAAGCGCGGCGGGGCGTTTACAGCGAGTGGTCGTTCCGCAACGTCGATCCGCGGACGCGCGACAGGTATTTCCGCCCGCACGGCGACGATTGGGGAATTGACGAACGGG
>Ga0224508_10001549_pt1 | contig 20536 bp, 24 predicted proteins | sample SF_Jan12_sed_USG_4_FD_170157 | JGI IMG/M metagenome (GOLD analysis project Ga0224508, IMG submission 170157) | Sediment microbial communities from San Francisco Bay, California, United States - SF_Jan12_sed_USGS_21 | ecosystem: Environmental > Aquatic > Marine > Sediment | place: USA... | reverse complement strand
AATTATTCTAATGTCGAATTTAAAAAAGGAGACATTGAGGAAGCAATTCCATTGGATCCCAATTCAGTTGATGCAGTAATTAGTAATTGCGTGATTAATCTTACAACAAACAAGACAAACGCATTCAAGGAAGTCTTTAGAATTTTAAGGAGTAATGGAAGAATGGTGATTTCAGATTTGATTACAGACGTAGAGTTGCCTCCAGGAGAAGTTAATTCAGACCAATGGTGCGAATGCATTGATGGTGCACTAACAAAAGAAAACTATCTTTCATGTATGAGACAAGCTGGATTTGAAAAAATCAAAGTGTTAGAAGAGAGAGCATACATGGAAGGAGAAAAAATCAATGGAAGAAAGATTACTAGTCTTGTAATCAAGGCAGTAAAGTAATTTTCATTCAAAGTATAATGAAAAAAATTCTTTTTGTTTGTGTTGAAAATGCTGGAAGAAGTCAGATGGCTGAAGCATTTTTTAAAAAATATCTACCATCAGGATTTCAACCAATCAGTGCAGGAACAAAACCTGCAACAAAAGTAAATCCGACTGTAGTGCAAGCAATGAAAGAAGTAGGAATTAACATTGAGAATAATCCTCCTCAAAATATTTCACAACAAATGATTGACGATGCTGAAATTGCAGTTAATATGGGATGTATGGATAAAGAATCTTGCCCTGCATTGTTTCTAAAAGATGTTGAGGACTGGCAGATACAGGATCCAAAGGGGAGATCTATTGAAGAGGTAAGAAAAATTCGTGACCAGATAGAACAAAAAGTAAAAGATTTCATAGTTTCTATTACTAAAGGAGAATCTATTGGGCTCTGAGGATACCATTTATCAAAAAGAATTAGATTTTTTCAGCAAATATCTCTCGTTTTGGGTTGCAGTCTGCATTGTTGTAGGAATTGCCATCGGATACTATTTTCCAGAAACATCAGATGTGCTGGCAGAATTTGAGTATGCAAATGTCTCAATCCCAATTGCAGCAGTCCTGCTATTGATGATGTATCCCATCATGCTCAAGGTAAAATTCACCGAACTGATAAGAATAAGAAAAAACGCAAGACCCATTTTGTTTACCACGCTGGTTAATTGGGGAATCGCCCCATTCTCCATGGCATTGGTGGCATGGATCTTCATGCACATTGTTTTCCCTGATTTTATTTCAGAGACCCTGCAAAATGAGTATGTAATAGGTCTGATAATTTATGGTATAGCGCCATGCACTGCAATGACCCTTGTCTGGACATACCTTGCCAAAGCAAATCTTAGTTGTGCATTAATCCAGGTCACAATTAATGACCTGTTGATTTTGGTTTTGTTTGCACCCATAGGAATGCTGCTTTTAGGATTAACAACAGGATTTTCAGTCCCGTTTGCCACGTTGTTTTTTTCTGTTTTATTGTATGTTGCAACACCGTTGGGATTTGCAGCCATTACAAGATGGATTATCATCAAGAAAAAAGATGAGAGATGGCTAGAACAAAAATTCATAGCAAGGATAGAAAGGATCACGCCAATTGGACTTTTGGTAACTCTGATATTGATTTTCATTTTTCAAGGAGATATCATCATTGAGAATCCACTGCACATAGCATTGATTGCCATACCAATTCTGGCTCAAACATATCTTCTCTTTGCAATAAGTTATTTTGGAACAAAGAAACTTCGCATTCCTTTTGCAGAATCTGCCCCTACTGCATTCATTGGAGCAAGTAACTTTTTTGAGCTGGCGGTAGCTGTATCCATAATACTATTCGGAGTCCATTCAGGGGTGACTCTGGCAGTGATTGTTGGAGTACTAGTAGAGGTACCTGTGATGCTATCCTTAGTTAAAATCATGAAAGCAAAAAAATCAAAATTTGAGTTTGATAAGAAAACTACTTGATCACCAGTACTGGAACCTTTGAGCTGTGCACTATCGTGTTGGATACGCTTCCAAGAAGCATCTGCTTTATCGTACCTCTTCCTCTTGCACCAATCACGATAAGATCAAATTTCCTTTTTTGAGCAAAATCAATAATCTCCTTTGCTTCATGTCCAAATACAATTTCCTTTTTGAATTTGATAGAGTTTTTTGTCACTTGTTTTTTTGCAGTATCTAGAAATTTCTCTACTTTTTTTAATTCATTTTGTGTTTGAGGCACGTAAATCAAATTGGGATTATCAAATGCTGTACGCAAAACATACAACGCAGTAATTGAGGAATTACATTTTTTTGCAAGAAAGATTGCTTTTGTTAATGCTTTGAATGAGTTTTTTGAACCATCCATAGGAACAAGAATTGTTTTAATTTTCTCCATTTGTATTTTTTATAATTGAGACTTAAAAATTAAATGGGAACTATCATGATTGAAAATTATCTATGAAGATAGTACGGGTATAAGGAAATACAATCTAGATATTTTAATTAAATTTTCTCAGTTTGATTCCTATGACCCAACATGATCTTGTAATTAATTTGGTTCAAGTCAACTGAAATGAAATCGATAGAATTTGAAGGTTATTGATGATTGTTTTGGTATCAAAACAATTCAAGAAATTATTCGTAACATGATAGTATTTTGGTAATCTTCTAAAACCATTGTCACAAATCGCACCTAGTGAAGATTTCCTATCTTTTATCAAAATTCATCATATCTTTTTGATTTCATTTGGGAAACTATTGGTCACTATCAAACATCCAAAAGCCAAACGGGCAGCTTGACTCGGTAAGAGATTTTTTAGGAATAACAGACAAGTCAAAGATATCATGCTGCCAGGTAATTGTGCCCATTACAATTGACGTCAAGCTTGCCATGCAGTCAGCTTCTAATATTTTGGGACTGCCATCAAAGAACCCATACCACAGCACAGTACGTTCCTTTGAGGTATGGTGGGACGGCACAAAAAAGCAATTAAAGATAGTTCTGGCATCTCACTCCCCTGAAGACCTGGAATCCTTCAGGACTGCATTCTCACAAATGTATCCCAATGCCACATATTCTAATCTGAAAGCAATTATGCCTGAGTGGTATTCTGTATCAAAAGATTACAACGTATTTGACGTGTCGACTCATCACGGTCATTACAGTGCCTTGTTTGACAAGTCAAATGCACATGATACCATCACCAGAATTGCAAACACAATACAGCTTGCTGATTTTGCATGGATTCAGTTTGTCTTTGCACCCTACAACTTTACCCCCTATCTAAAGTCACATCACAACCAGCTAAACCGCAGAATCAAGTTTGTCACAAGCAAAAAGTTTCGGGACTGGATTGATGAGATCAAGGAAACAAAGCCGTATGAGAATCCAGAAAACGGAATGGACTTTTGGCCATCATGCATCTTGGCAAGGCGGTTTTTGGCCCATCTTAGTTTTCTAGGATAGTGATAGATATCATCATCGTCATCATAGCTCAAAGGATGTTTGGCAGCATCAGCATCACTTTTTACCATACCAGAAGAGGAATGATTTTCATTTAAGGCAGGAATTTTGTCTGAAGGGAGCAACAACATAATAGTATACGCCAGGTAAGGGATTCGAACCCCTGCACGCTTACGCGTAGCCGTTTTCGAGACGGCCGCCTTACCACTTGGCTAACCTGGCATCAAATCTTAAATCATCACCATAATAAAGCAAATCAGAAGATTAGGTTCAAGACACTTTATCTATATCAAAGAGTTCATCTTTGAATTTATTCTTAATCTGATCTTTGGTTTTAGCCCAATCTTCATCAGTTATTTTATCTGTAAAAATAGAGCGGAATCCATCAAAAGAGTCTTTATTTAAAATGAAAAGAATTTTGTCTCTTTCTGAGTCAGAGAAAGGAAAATAGGAAACGATTTTAGAAATATTGTTACTTGCATCAAACTGTATTTCAAAAATTTTATCCTCTAAATGAATAGGTAGATCTAATACTGTCACAGTAATTGGCAGATTAATCACATATTAAAATCGATTTTAAATTGCTTAAATCAGAATACAAAGTCACATTACAGTGATTTGATCGTCTGCAAAAGATAAACACAAAATAGCACAAATTTTCAACAGAATCCTATGGGATTAAATCTGAAGGACTTGGTAGTAAGAGAGAAAACAACTCTAGAGGCATTTTCAACTAAGATAATTGCAATTGATGCATATAATGCGATATACCAATTTCTAGCTAGTATTAGAGGTCCTGACGGATTACAGTTATCAGATGCAGAAGGAAGAATTACCAGTCATCTAAGTGGTTTACTTTACAGAAATGTCAATTTTCTATCCTTAGGAATAAAACCAGTCTATGTCTTTGATGGAAAACCACCATCACTAAAAACTGCAGAAATTGAGCGCAGAAAACAGATTAAAAAAGATGCAACCGTCAAATATGAAAAGGCAATATCAGAGGGAAATATAGAAGATGCAAAAAAATATGCACAGCAAACTACCAGTATGAAAGATGGAATGGTAAAAGAATCAAAACAACTCCTAACCTGTTTTGGCATCCCATACATAGAAGCACCATCAGAAGGAGAAGCAACAGCAGCACATCTAACAAACACAGGACAAGCCTATGCTTCAGCAAGTCAGGATTTTGATTCTATTTTGTGTGGAGCAAAAAAATTAGTGAGAAACTTTACAAATAGTGGAAGAAGGAAAATACCTAACAAAAATACATACATAGACATTGTTCCAGAAATAATTGAAACTCAAAAAACACTTGATGCATTAGAATTAACAAGAGAGCAACTAGTAGATGTGGGAATTTTGATTGGAACTGATTTTAATCCAAATGGATTTGAGAGAATTGGTCCAAAGACAGCACTAAAAATGATCAAACAACATTCAAGATTAGAAGATATTCCACAAATTCAAGAGCAACTACAAGAATTAGATTTTCAACAGATAAGAAAGATTTTTTTGAATCCAGAAGTAGCTGAGGTAGATGAGATTATTTTTGACAAAATAGATTATGATGCAATTACAGACTATTTAGTAAAAGAAAGAAGTTTCTCAGAAGATAGAATACAGTCAACACTAAACAGACTAAAAAAAGTATTAGAGAAGAAAAGTCAAAATTTAGATCAGTGGTTTTAACAAGATTTCAATTTAATAACTAGTCAATCTAATTCTAAAAAATGCCTCAAACTGAAGCAAGAAAAATTCTCAAAGACGCACCTATAATGTGGAGAAGAATAAACTCCATAGGAATAATTCTTGATTGTAATTCTACATATGCTGCCAATCTAGGATATGTTAAATCAGAGATAATAGGAAAGTCAATTTTTGAGCATGTACCTAAAGAATCATGGGAAACCATGAATGATTCTCTGAAAACTTGGTTTGACACAGGAAAGGTAACAAATAGAAAAATTACATTCAAAAGGCAAGATAAGAGTACTTTTCCAGTGCTACTACAGGCAACAAGTCTTTATGATGAAAACAAGAACCTGCTTGGAAGTAATACAGTGATTTTTGATCTAACACAAATGGCAGATGACAAAATAATAGAATATGAAGTATTTTTCAAAGAGGCAAGTAGCAGATTAAATGAAATTAAGGAAACAGAATATGAGCAACTAGATCAAAATTCAAAGTCAGAATACGATGGACTCAAAAAAATGTTTGACATGCTATTGACAGTAAATTTGAGAGAATTAAAACAGTTATTTTGATTTTTCCTTAATTGATTTTTGAATATCATTAAACGTATTTTGAACTTCAGTTACTGCTGCACCATCTTCCAAAGTGCTAACATCTCCAATTTTCTCGTTGTTTGCAATTGCTTTTAACAATCTTCGCATAATTTTTCCACTACGTGTTTTTGGAAGTTTTGATACAAAATAGATTTGTTTTGGTGTAGCTATGGCGCCAATATCGGTTCTTATTTTTTCTGAAAGTTCTTTTTCTAAATCAATAGAGTTTTTTGTTACTCCTTGTTTTAGAACTGCAAATGCAACTATTACTTCACCTTTTACTTCATCAGGAATTCCACATACTGCTGATTCTGCAACACTAGTATGAGATACGATACAACTCTCTAATTCAGCAGTTCCAATTCTATGACCTGCGACTTTTAGAACATCATCTGCACGTCCAAGTAACCAGATATATCCATCTTCATCTTTTAGTGCATAATCTCCAGGATAGTAATAGTTCTCATACTTTGACCAATACACGGTTTTGTATTTTTCATCATCTTTCCACAATGTCAAAAGCATTCCAGGCCAAGGATTCTTTACAATAAGATATCCCTTTGTATTCGGGAGTACATCGACTCCATTTTCATCAACTACTGCAATATCCACACCGGGGATTGAAAGGGTTCCAGATCCAGGCTTTAGAGGAATAGTTTCCAAACCAGGAAGGGGTGAAATCAACATCCCTCCAGTTTCAGTTTGCCACCAAGTATCAATAATAGGACATTTTTCTTTTCCGATAGTTTCAAAGTACCATCTCCAAACTTTGGGGTTTATTGGCTCACCTACAGTTCCGAGTAATTTTAATGAAGAGAGATCAAAAGAGTTTGGAATGTCATCTCCAAACTTCATAAACATTCTAAGAGCAGTAGGAGTAGTGTAAAAAATAGTAGCTTTGTATTTTTGTAGAATATCCCACATTCGTGATGCATCAGGGTAATCAGGTGCGCCCTCATACATTATTTCAGTTGCACCATGAAGTAATGGAGCATAGACTACATAGCTATGACCTGTAACCCATCCAATATCAGCAGTACAAAAAAACACATCAGAGTCTTTAATGTCAAATGCCCATTGGAAAGTAGAATACAGATGTGTAAGGTAACCACCAGTCCCATGCAAAACTCCTTTTGGCTTTCCAGTTGTTCCTGATGTGTATAATATGTAAAGAGGATGGGAGCTATCTAGTTTTTCAGCATCACATGAATCAGAGACACCTTTCATTAAATTATTCCAAAGTTTGTCTTTGGGATACATGTTAATTTTATTTTTTGTTCTTTGGAGAACTACAACATGATCTACAAAATCAAAATCTTTGATAGCCTCATCAATTACTTCTTTGAGTTTGACAATTTTTCCTCGTCGATATCCCCCATCAGCAGTAATGACAATTTTAGAATTAGAATCACTAATTCGGTCTCTAATGGATGTTGCACTAAATCCTGAAAAAACTACTGTATGTATGGCACCAATTCTAGCACATGCCAACATTGCAATTGGTAATTCAGGAACCATTGGAAGATATATCGTTACCCTATCACCTTTTTTAACATCTAATGATTTGAGAACATTTGAGAATTTTTGAACCTGTATGAACATATCATGGTAGGTTAATGTTCTAGACTCTCCATTTTCACCCTCCCACAAAATGGCAGGTTTGTTAGCCCTAGCATCAATATGGACATCAAGAGCATTATACGATGCATTAATTGTGCCTCCTACAAACCATCTAGCAAATGGGGGATTCCAGTCCAGAGTTTGCCTCCAAAATGAAAACCAGGAAAGATTCTTTGCCTGTTCGCCCCAAAAGGATACAAAATCAGAATTTGCCTTTTCTCTAATCGCAGAGTCATCATTTCCAAGGCCTATATCATATCGCTCAGACATCAAAAAATGTATGAGTATAGATCTTTTTAATGTTAAAGAAAAAATAAATTAAAAAAATTATTGTGCTTCCATTCTAGCAAGCCAATCGTTGTCGTTATTGTCTTTTGGAGTTTCTGGTGTCACCTGTTGAGGTGGTTCTGGAAATGTAGATGAAACTTCAGATTCTGTTGGAGATTCTAGTATTGGTAGAGTCTCAGCTTCAATAGGGTCTGAAGGTATCGTTACTGGTTCTGTTGGTGCTTCTGGAAGTATTGTCTGAACTACTTGTTGTGATTCAGATGTCTCCAGATATGAAACGGCCGATTCTTGGATGTTTGATTGTGATGGAGCAATTATTTCGTGTACTTCCAATTCAAGATCTGCAATCCTATTCTTTACATTAGAGATTTCTGCGATTTCGTGTGTAACATGCTCAATTACCTCAGTTGTGCATGATTTCACGGTCTCAAATGTTGCATCAGGAATTTCATTGCTCTTGGATTGTACTTTTGCATCAAATAATAACATCTTTGCAGACTTCATTTGTTCATCTAACTGGGTCAATCTTGCCTCAAGTTTGGCTTTGATTTGATTTTCTGTTTCATTTAATGATACAAGTTTTGACTTGTATTTTTCATGAATGATTTCTGCATCTGATTTCATGTCATCATTTTCAGAAACAATATCTATCAATGCCTTTAGACGACGCAATGTTAGTTGTTTTTCACGAATGAGTCTTTGTGAGTCTAGTCTCCATTTTGGAATAAAAATAACAACATCGTTTTGTACTACTAGTTGCTCATATTGGATTTGCTGTAATCCTTGAGAACCGCAGTCAATACCAACTGATTGGATACTACCATCGATGTCAGTTATTGTTCCTATGACTTTACCCATGAATGTTCCGTACATGTCTTTGACGTTTTTACCGAATATTTCGATATCGTCTTGGGTCATGTGAGTTACTTATGAGATTTGTATAACCGACAAAGTGTAAGTATTGTTTTTGATTTTAGTAAGATTATTTTCACTAACTTAGAGCCACAAAATTTTCAGTAATTTTAAAATTTAGAGACATAGTAGCAATCTCATGATTCAAAGAGAAGAACTCGAGCAAATATTGAATTTCGTTGCAAATAGATGGAACGAAGTCACAAAAGATCCTGACAATAAATCCATGGAGACTTTGCCAAATGATTTTTGGATGAACTCTGTTGGTGGAAAAACTGCAAAAAAAGGATATTGGATTACGACATTAATGTATACTGAAAATGAAGCAGACGCAGCAGCGTTTAAGGAAGTTTTGTTTCGATGGCAAGCCAAAGGAAATGACAAAGACAAAGGTCCAGATCTAATTCAAATTGGAAAAAAGAAATAGACTATTAATAATTGAAAAATATCCATACTGATATTGTCAGAGTTTTCAATTAAAGAGAAAAAGATTCTATCGGATCACTTTTCAAATACGGATGATAATGTCTTTGCAATCATTACTCCACGTCAAGTTGATCGCGGGGCATTAATGTCAAGATATAGCAGAACAGACAAAAATATGAGGCAAATTTTTCTTGATGAGTTTTTAAAAAATAAGAACCGAGGGGATGAATTTTACAATAGAGTTCTTTTAGAATATGGTGATGACTCGGTTGCAGAATTAGGTGAAGCGCAAATTGCGATTGAAGGTTTGTCAAACATTGCAGTAAAAAAAATTGAAGATAGACGAATTGGGTTATCATATTTAGAGAAATCATCAAGATATGTTGCATGGGATAAAAAAGAAAAAGGAAGGTATAGATTTTACAGAGATTCAAAAATTATGCAAACAAATTTTGCAGACAGATATGAAGAGTCATGTAATTTTTCATTTGATGTGTATTCAAAAAATATAGAACAGATGATAAAATATGTCAGAGAAAAGTATCCCATTGAAAAATATAGTTTTAAAGATTCAACAGACGGAAAGGAAAAAATAATTCATAAATTAAAAAATGAAATAGACATAAAATCTGCCAACATGATTTACAAAGGCTCAACTAAAGCTAAAGCACTTGATATTCTAAGAGGATTGCTGCCGGCATCAACTCTGACAAATGTAGGGATAACAGGTAATGGTAGAGCATTTGAGTATCTTCTAACAGTTTTAGGCTCATCTGAGCTAAAAGAAGAACAAGATTTAGCCTCAAAAATCAAAAAAGAGTTAGATACTACGATAAAATCATTTGTTAGAAGGGCAGATGACAAGTACGGAAAAGCATTTCAAAAATATCTCAGAGATATTAAAAATAAATCAAGATTAATTGCAACAAAAGAAATCAAAAGGAATCCAAGCATAGGAACAATAACAAAGCTTGTAGATTATGAATCAGAAAAAAATGCAATTGATAAAATCATTACAAGTATAATTTATGAACAATCACCAAGTACAGCATATCAAAATATTTTACAGCAAGTAAAGAAAATGCCAAAGCAAAATAAGATAAAAATAATTGATGAATTTACAAAGATTCGTACAAACAGACGTCATAGACCATCAAGAGCATTTGAAAATGTTTACTATACATTTGATTTGTGTAATAATTTTGGAATGTTCAGAGACTTTCATAGACACAGAGCATTAACTCTAGAAAGACAACTTCTAACAACAGATCATGGGTATACTATTCCAAATGAAATTAAGATTCTTGGAATTGAGAAAGATTTCAAGGATTGTATGGACAAAACAAAAGAAACATTTGAAGTAATTAAAAACAAATATCCAGAACAAGCACAATATGTTGTAAACTTTGCATACAACTATTCTTATTTTATGAAATTAAATCTTAGAGAAGCTTGCCATTTAATTGAATTAAGAACAGTTCCACAAGGACATGTAGATTACAGACGAGTTGCACAAGAGATGTTTAAACAGATTAACAAAGTTCATCCCAGTTTGAGTAAAATCATGAAGTTTGTAGATTTGAAAGAATACGATTTGGAAAGATTTGAAGCAGAGAAAAGAACAGAAGAAAAAAGGAAAAAAATAAAAAAGTGACATGTCCAAATACCAAAAGAGAAAGAACAAATTATGACAGATAAAATTATTAAAAAACCTGAAGAATGGAAAGATCAGTTAACTTCAGATCAATATGAAATATGCATTAATCATGGAACAGAGCCCCCATTTTCTGGAAAATACAATAACAGTAAATTAGAAGGTGCTTTCAAGTGCGTATGTTGTGGTGAGGAACTTTTCTCATCAGATGCAAAATTTGATTCAGGTTCAGGTTGGCCAAGTTTCTGGAAACCAATTTCAGACGATAAAATAGAGTTTATTTCAGACACATCATATGGAACTGTTCGTACAGAAGTTAATTGTAACAAATGTGGAGCACATTTAGGTCATGTATTTGATGATGGTCCAAAACCTACAAACTTGAGGTATTGTATTAACTCTATATCATTACAACATGAAAAAGATAATGAAATATGATATATCAAATAACATATTCATAGAAATGTTATTCAAAAATTATTAATAAAACACAGTTAATCATAAAAAAATCAAGAGAGATAAAATGAATCACAATAATACAACAGAAAGGAATGAAATAATTTGAGAATAATATTATGTGGGTTTGGAGTAGTAGGTCAAAGTTTAGTAAAACTATTTGATTCAAGATCAGAGAATCTTTATGCTAAATATGGATTGAAACCCAGAGTGGTAGGAGTATTTGATAGCAAAGGTAGTGCAGTAGATTCATCAGGATTAGATTTTAACAAGCTTGTAGAAGTAAAGAAAAAATTTGGAACTGTAAAAAATTACTCGGATACAAAAAATACCCTTTCGGGAATAGAAATGCTAAAGAATATCGATGCAGATGTTCTTATCGAAACTACTGCTAGTAATTATAAAGATGCAGAGCCGGGAATGACTCACATTACAACTGCCATGAAAAAAGGGATGCATGTAATTTCAGTTAACAAAGGTCCGCTGGCACTAGCATTTCCATCACTTATGGAACTTGCCATATATAACCAAGTCAAATTCAAATTTAGTGGGACTGTGGGAGGTGGCACCCCAATTCTAGATTATGCTAAAAATAGCCTAAGAGGGGAACGAATAATATCATTTGCAGGAATCCTAAATGGCACTACAAATTACATTTTATCAAATATGGCCACAGGATTGTCTTTTGATGAGGCATTAAAAGATGCAAAGGGTAAAGGATACGTAGAGGCAGATGAATCTTTAGATTTGGACGGATTAGATGCTACTGCCAAATTAGTAATTTTAGCAAACTGGATAATGGGAATGAAGGTAACAATGCCAGATATCAACCGTACAGGTATACGACATGTAACAGTAGATGACATTAAAAAAGCAGCCAAGAATAATTGTGCGGTAAAATTAATTGCATCATGTAACAAAAAATTAGTTGTAGGTCCAAAAGAGATATCAAATGACGATCCACTTTGTGTTAACGGAACGCTAAATGCAATTGCTTTTACGTCAGAGCATTCAGGCACTCAAACAATTATTGGTAGAGGTGCAGGAGGTATGGAAACTGCCAGTTCAGTACTAAGGGATTTGTTAGACATAAGACAAGAGATTGCAGGAACTTGAAATCAAATTTAATTTCAAAGAGTGAGACATCAGCTCTCTTAAAAACAGTATCAGAGAAATGGGGAATTGAATTTCCAAAGATAAAAAATCTAAAGGTTCATCAAATTTTGGATGATGCACAAATCATCACTGGAGAAGGCATAAAGATATTGAAAATTAATGATGATTATCTGCCATTCTTATCGGAAATTGACACTTTGGAGAAATTCCCAAACGTCATGGTGGACATGGGGGCTGTCAAATTCATGTGTAAGGGGGCAAACGTAATGAGGCCAGGAATTAAGAGATTTACAGAGTTTGAAAAAGACAATCTAGTTTGCATCGTAGAAGAATCAAAACATAAATTTTTAGCAGTTGGAAAGGCGATGGTTTCTAGTTCAGAGTTGGAAAATATGGAAAAAGGAGAAGTCGTAAAAAATATTCATTTTATTTCAGATAAATTTTGGGAAATCGGAAAAACAATTTACGACTAGAATAACGCTTGTAAAATATAGGATTAGTTTATTCCTTCAGTGAATTCTTCAGTGCCCTGACTGGTGATTACAAGTACATCCAAACCATCGCCACTGGCAGAATCTCTTAAAGCTGCCGAACGAACTGCACGTTTTGCTAAATCAATGGCCTCATCTTTGGTCATATTTGGTTTGAATTGAGGATCAAGTACACCAAGTGCCATTTCTGCACCAGTTCCAACTGCAGCATATTCATCAGGAAGGACAGAGCCCAGTGGATCAAGAGTATACATTATTGGCTTATCTACAATTCCGCCAACAATAACCTGTGTCAGTAATGGAAAATAGCGTCGCTCATACATCATATTTGACATCATTTTTGCAACAGTGTTAGGAGGCACTTCTCTTTTTAGCTCCATTTTTCGAATTTTTGCAAGCGCAGAGATTTGTAAAGATAAGATTTGCATGTCAGCCACAAGACCAGCACAAGTTGCACCCACTTTAGGAGTAATAGAAAATGTTTTTTTGGTGGATTTACTTACAAGGAAATTTCCAAATGCGATCCTTTTTTCACTGGCTAAAACTATACCACCATCAAAAGTAATTCCAACAGCAGTTGCTCCCGGCATATACATTGACATAATTCAAATAATTTTGCAGCATAATAAAGGGCTTTCTACATTTCACGTGGGATTCATTAGCAAAATAATTATACTAAAAGTTTCAGGAATTCCCATTGGCTACAAGTGAGATAAAAGAAAAAATCCTTAATGATGTTGTTTTTATGGGTTTAAGATCAGCTATTGGAACAATCTTTATCGTTCACGGAATATCAAAACTAAATCCAGGATTTGCAAATTTTTTGCCAAACATTGGACTTCCACCAGAGATGCAAATTCCAATTGCTCTAGCAGAGGTAGTTCCAGGGATTTTATTGATTGCAGGAGTTTTTAGCAGGCTATCAGCATCTTTACTTTCCATCATTATGTTAGGAGCAATTTTCCATGTCAAAGGAGCTCAAAGCTTGACGGGTGACAAAGGAGTAGAGATAGATGTAATTTTGCTTGCAGCATCAATAGTAATTATGATTGTAGGTCCAGGTAGAATTTCACTTTCTCAAATTATTCGAAAAATACCTAGATGTCTTCACTAGATTTTTCCAAAATTTTCCATAATTAAGCAGACACATTTGGTAGTTTTCTTCAGCAAATCTACTCTGGCAAATTCATTTGGAGAATGAATCCTTGAGAACATATACGTACTTCCTATCGAGATACATGGAGCTTTTAAGATATCAACAAAAGGATACATTGGACCAGTACCAGCATTTGAGACATTAAGAATAGATTTTCCAAAAGATTTGTTAGCAGCATCTTTGACTTGAGAAACAAAAGGATTTGATGAATCGGTTCTAGCAGCTGCCTCACCATGAAATATTTTGATTTTTACATCACCAAAGCCTTTAGACTTTAGGTGTTTTTTTAATCGTACAACTTGTTTTTTTGGATCCATTTTGGGTATCAATCTAAAATCAATTTTAACTAAGGCCTCAGAAGGGAGAATAGTTTTTGCACCATTGCCAGTATATCCAGAAACAAACCCTGCAATATTGCAAGTAGCACCACCAATTAGTGCTTTTTTTGCAGCCATTCCGTTTTTGTTTGCTAGGAAAGAATTGATTCCAAATTCTTTTTTAAAGGCATCATCATCAAATGGTTCTTCTTTAATTAACTTCAAATCTTTTTTTGAGAAAGGTGTAACGTCCTTGTACCAATCTTTAATGAGAACCCTTCCATCAGAATCTCGAAGTGTTTTAACAGCTTCAATTAATTTCCATGCAGGGTTTTTTATCAAAACTGCCAGACTAGAGTGAGCATCTCGGGAGGATTCCCTAACAGATAGTTCAACAAATAGTAATCCTTTCATCCCAAGACCGATAATAGGTCTGTTTTTTGCATCAACATATCCAAATTCCCAGATGACACCATCACTAGCAAATTTCTTTTTGTATTTTTTTAAATAATCCTCGATATGAGCACTACCAGTTTCCTCTTCACCTTCTATTACAAATTTTATATTACAAGGAACATCACCAGTAGTTTTTAAACAAGATTCAACAGCCTTGATTCTTGTAATTAATTCGCCTTTGTCATCAGTTGCACCTCTTCCGAAAATTTTGTTTCCTTTTCGAGTTCCCTCAAATGGAGGATATTCCCACAAATCAAAAGGTTCAGCAGGTTGCACATCATAGTGATTGTAAAACATCAGAGTTTTTTTTGGATTTTGTTTGGATTTTATCTCACCATATACTATAGGAGCAACTCCTTTTTTCAACCGTAAGATTTCAGAATTAATGCCGGACTGTTTCAATAATTTTTGCACCAATTTTGCACATTCTTCAATACCTTCATTTTTTGCAGAAACACTAGGTTGTTTAATCAGAATTTGCAGGTCAGAGATCAAATCATCCATATGTACATCTACATACTTTATGGAATTCATTTCAATCACACAATTTTGTCAAAAGGCTTCATCACAGTAGGTATATCATCTAGCAAATCCATCGAAGTCATATGCAGTCCCAGTCTCTTTTGTACAGATTTTCCTGCAAGTCCATTGATGAATGTAGCTGCCGCTGCAGACTCTAAGGCATTGCGATTTTTAGATAACAATCCTGCAACTAATCCGGACAAGACATCACCAGTTCCGCCAACAGTCATGGCAGGGATTTTTTTCTCATAGAGATAAGTAGTCGAACCATTCGAAATCACATCAGTAGCGCCCTTCAGTAAAACAGTAATCCCATATTCCTGAGCATTTTTTTCTACAATTTTGATTCTTTCATTAATTGAGTCAGAAGGAGACACTCCAAATAATCGCTTGAATTCTCCAGCATGAGGAGTAACTACCACATTTTTGTTTGCTAAGAGAGGTAAAACTTCAGGAATCAAAGCACTTGCATCTAAAGATAATCTAACATCTCGATCTAAGAGAGATTTTACAAGATGTAACAAAGAATTTCTCTCTTGTATTGCAAGACCCATGCCAATGGTTGCAGAATGCAGATTTCGGGGGAGAGCACCTACAAGCTTGTTTACAGCACCTCGAGTCAATTTTTGATCAACTAGTGGAATTACTATAAGATTCGGCGAAATTGCACGAGTTGATGCTACATTAATTTTTGGGATAGAAGTGTAAACTAGATCAGTTCCGCATCTTAATGCCGCAATTGAGGACAATATTGGGGCACCATGATAGATGTAACTTCCGCCAACAATCAAAACAATTCCGTTATCGCCCTTCCGGGATTTGGATTTTCGTGGAGGAATGAATTTCTTTACAGTTGAAACAGATAGATTTTTTCGAACCAATACAACATACTCTTGAAAATAGTGGAATAAATCTTGTATTGAAGGGATTAGAGTAGATCAGGATTGTTTTTTTCGTGGTTTTTTTGTGGTTTTAGATTTTTCAGAGGATTTTTTGGAGTCTCTCTCAAAAAATGCCTTTCGAGCATAACAAAGATAGGTGGTATGGCCAATCCCTTGAAAAGAATGACGAGTTTTTCCCTCTCTAGCTTCAATTGTACGCAAAATATGTTCAGTGGATTCTATATCAGTAAATTCATTCTCAACTAGAGCCATAGTTAATTTTTCTAGTTGATTCATAGTAGGGCAAATAGCAAAAACAGAGCCACTTCCTTTGAGCATCTGTCGCACTTGAGGCACAACAGTCCAAGGATCACCCAAATCTATCAACGCCACATCCATATCTTTTAGTGGCATCTTCTTAGCAGTCTTGAGATCCAAGTTATGCTGAGTCACATATTTAGAAACACCTGCTTTTTTGATATTTTTTTCTGCAATCTTCATAAACTTTTCATCAACATCAAAGGTGTATACATGACCACGTGATTTCACAATACTAGCTACAAAAGAAGTGAGAGAGCCACTACCAGTTCCAATCTCTAGAATTTTTTGGCCACTTTCAATTCCGGCTCTTGCAACAATATAACCAAGATCTTTTGGATAAACAATCTGAGTACCATGTTGAATCTTCATCACATAGTCATACATTGTAGGTTTGAGAAGATAGACATACTTGTCCTTGTTTGTAATCAACTTAGAGCCATATTCTTTTCCAATTGCATCAGAATGTTTCAGTACTCCAATATGAGTATGAAGTGACTCTTTTTTTGAGATCTTTACTAACCATTTTTTTGAATTGTTAAAGTAAAATAGAACAGAAGAATTTTGTTTTATTTTGTTCATGTATGTTTCTCAAAAATTTTAGATAAGAATCTACTGATAGACGTTAAAGGGTTTATCGAAAAAGAGTAAAAAGACATTCCTATTGCTTTTTGTGTCTTATTTTTTGTCTTTCTTTTTTCATGAGTCCTGTACTGTATATTTAGACTCTTTTCTTCGATAAATTTTAAACTACAAATTGAGCATTAGAACGTATGTAATTTTTCATTAAATTATACTTTAATTTTGATGTTAATTGGAATTAGAACTAACGTCACCATAATCTAAATTCCAAATAAAGAAAAACGTTAATCAAAATCCCAAGCCATGGTTCTTCTTTTCTTGAAATAGTCTATGATTCTCTGAGACAGAGTTCTCTGACCATATCGTTCTTGGATTCTTGTAACATCCCTTTGATGTAGACTATTTTTTCTTTTTCCCAGATTAAAACTTGGATACATAATTGATTCTTTTTCCATCGTATCATGACGTAGGCCCAAAGAATGACCAAACTCATGAATCAATACCGGTACCAGTGGAGGATTTCCGATGGTTTGGTATTTTGATGATGTCACCCAATTCCATTCATCATTGATCTCACAATCACCAGAAACATTTCCCTGCCCTGGAAAATAAGCTTGAGCAAGGATTCCAGGACCTGTGAAATTTTCAAGTGGTTCAAACGACACTTCAAAATCGACTGAAGGGTTTGGATTTCTTTCTCTTCTAAATCGCACCTTATTGATTCGCAATTGCCATGCACGTAATGCAACAGTTACTGCTCTGTGCTGTAGTCTTTCTTTTGCAATGTCATTTGTAAAGCTGTTCAGTCGGTATGATATTTCCCCATCAGGTCAGTTGTAAGGATACTCGTTTATTCCTTGTATATTTTCTTTAAAGTATATTGACTGATGATCGTTTTGAATTTCCACAGTACATTTTTCAAGAGATTCTTTAGACAGAATTATTAGAAATAAAAATCAGAATTAAATAAGCTTTTTTCAATTTTCCTTATAGTCAATTATCTTCCTGTTCTCTGATGTTTTTTATTTTCTGCTAACACCACAGTAGGGCATCCTCTCAGTTTTTTGCAATATTTATCACTGCAAATCATATAGATCGTCGTATCACCAACATAGTTTTTCTTGAGGTATGAAATAACCAGTTTACAATTATCGTAAATGGACTAGACTAGTAAACGTGTATGTGAATTATTAGTTAAAATCAATTAGACAATCTAAGGGTTATTTTCCATTTTTTAGACAACAATACCATAACAACAGATGCGAAAACGATGACATATTCATTAATGGAAAATATAATTCTAAATTATCATACAGTTTGAAAATTGAAAAAATCTAGATTCAGTAGGTTTTAAGATTAATGCATAGTATTTTAATGCCAAAGAAAATATCAAAGTAAATTGACAGAATTCAAAGTTCAAGGTTCAGGAGGCTACATCATAGCTGAATTAACTGAGGAACAGGCAAAAAAAGCAGATCTAGGAGTTGGGAAATTATTTTTGGCCCCCATTGGGAAACTGGAAACAGAGAAAATGTCCAAACATTACTGCAACAATTGTGAAGTTGAGTTTGATAATCCACCAAAAATTCAGATGGAAGAAAATCCAAATGAAGAGGTAGCAGACAACTTGATACTAGTAGAAAGAGGGCAATATACTTGTGAAAAATGCAATGCCATAATAGGTGAATATAGAGTCTTCAAAAAGAGCGATGAGTCAAGTGAAGTTGGAAAAGCAGTTCCTTCATAATAAAATATTTTTAATTTTTTTAAAACAAGTAATACACATTCAATAAATATAGTAATTTTTGACAGTTAGCATGGCAAATATGAAATGTGTATCATGTGGAATTAGTTTCTTTTCCCCAATGGGTTCAGATAAATGCTCCAGATGTGCAGGAAAAGAATCTCCAGGATATGAAGGTCATGACTCCTGTGGTTGCGGACACAGCCATTAATCTTTTTTTTATACAACTAAATTCTTTTTTGGACTTGATGTTTATAAGAAACACATGATGCATATATTGAACATGAAATAATCTTACATATGGCTAAGACATCAGAACTAATGAAAACCATAGTGGAAGATTTTATCAAAATAACTAACATCAACTATGAAGATCAAACTGAGAAAATTAAAGAAAAAAGTAAGATGATAGAATGGCAGTTTCATGTAGGAACAAATGTAATTGTTAGTAAAAATGCAAATAGAACAGATAGAATTCATCTTAACGTAAATATGAGATTCCCTGCAAAAGATGCAGAACTATTAGTAATAAAAAATCCATCATTTTCAAAAGCAATTATGGAAATCAGTGAAATTTGTACGACATGTGGAGTCGGACATCAATGGATTAAAGAAAATGAGAATATTCGAGGTTTAGCAATATTTACACATGTTGATGAAGAGATCTTAGATAGAGTTTCATTTCACAATGCTTGGGATAATGTTTCCAGAGTGTCAGGACATGTTCAAAAAATCCTACGTTCAAATTTTAGTGGGTTTGTATCACAAAATAGCTTATCAGAAGAAACAACAGACAAATCAATGTATGGTTAATCAAGTAACATAATCATTTCAATTATTTTGATATTTCATATGAGGATAGTTAGTGAAGATGTTTTTTCAATAATACCGAAATGAACATACACTAGTGATTTACATTACAAAACGAAATGATTTCTTTTGAGCACAGAATTTTGAGCGAATACAAGATAAAAACAGCAAAAATAGATACACTTGCTAATTCCATCATGACTCATAGGGATCCCAAAGGCATTGAAGCCAAAGGCGCATCAGACTTTCTAGATGTTTTAATTACAGAGGCAGATAGATTTTATGAAGAATTTAGTGAGATTCTGTCAAATAATGGAAAAAGACCTCATACTCGTTCACGTCTAGAAGAGACAAAACAATGGAATGAAAATGTAGAGCAGTTTTATGAAAAAAACCCACATAGAAGACCTAGGAAATAACGGATTCAAATCAATTCTTAAAACTAGGTAGAATTATTCTTAATTTTAGATCATATTTTTACAAAAACTATCATGAAAGTTTGGCAAACCAATTTGTTTAAATCAATAATAAAAAATAACTAATTGATGAGTCAAAAAGAAAACAAAGTAGAAGATAATTTTAGCATCCTAGAAAAAAACAACAAAAGGTATTTTGCCGAGATTGAGAATTCAGTACCACATTTTCAACAAGAATTATTTGAATTACAAAATGAGTTTTACAAGACATGGAAAAATATAGTAAATACAAACTTTGCAATACAGAGAGAATTTGCAGACAAAATAGGAATTAACTATGCCCTCCCAAAAACATCTCAAACAATCATCGAAAACATAAATGAAGAATTTGCAAATTTTTGTTCAATGCGAGACAAAGCCATCATTGCAACAACACAGACTACAAAGAAAAATATCAAAATATGGAACAAAAACACAGACATGTTTTTAGATTGGAATAAAAGCATGTTACAATATTGGACATCAGGGTTTACAGCAAAACCCGAAAAATAGAAAAATAATCTTTTTGTGTTAAAGTTTACGTCATAGAATCTAGCTTTTTTCTTCTAACAGTTACACCGTCTATATGAACCTGATCCTTTTCTTCAAAGAGACTATGCCATTTCTTGTCATGGGGGAGAAGTTTACTCATCTCTTGCAATTTAGCA
>Ga0224508_10001548_pt1 | contig 20540 bp, 12 predicted proteins | sample SF_Jan12_sed_USG_4_FD_170157 | JGI IMG/M metagenome (GOLD analysis project Ga0224508, IMG submission 170157) | Sediment microbial communities from San Francisco Bay, California, United States - SF_Jan12_sed_USGS_21 | ecosystem: Environmental > Aquatic > Marine > Sediment | place: USA... | reverse complement strand
CGAAAGTGGTGCGCGCTGTGCTCCGCTTCATGTGGAAAAGGGGACACCTGCCATCAGTGCCTTACGCACCGATGGAAAGTGCTCCCGAACAGAACCCCGAATGGTACACCGAACAGGAGCGCGACAGGTTCCTAGACGGCATGTTCGAGAGGTTCCCGCAATGGTACACGTTCTTCTATGTCACGACACGCCTCGGGCTGCGCGCCGGGGAGGTCTACGCGATCTCAAGGGATCGAATTCGCGATGTACCGCCTATGTTGGTGGTGGATCGCGCTGTGCAACGTGGCCACAAGGATCGGCCTGCGGCACTGGGGCCACGCAAGAACAATCGTGTGCTGACACTGTCGCTCACGCAGGACGTGGTCGACGCGATTCGCTGGCACATCAAGAGCGGATTCGCAGGGCCCGAGTTCCTGTTCAGCAAGGACGGGTGCTTTCCCAAGAAGATCCACTCCCACGCGCGTCCACTGCGCCTCGTTCAGCGCGCACTTGGGCTTCGCGAGCTCAGCCATCACAGGATTGGGCGTCACTCCGTAGCCAGTCAGGCGGCCACGGGAGGGCACTCCATGAAGGCGATCCAGGCGCAGCTCGGGCACAGATCGCTCAAGAGCACGGAGCAGTATGCGCACCTTGGAAAGCGCGCACAGCTCCGAATCGTGGCCGACCTCGAGCCCTCCTCACCTCCTCACGGCACCCTGACGGCACCGGGCTGAGGCACCATCCGAAAAGCTGCTTAGATTTCAGCAGCTTACATAAAAAAGGGGCGACCCGGCACGGATCGCCCCTTTTGGAAGCTCGCTAACCTCGCGACGAAAACTCGTCGCTTGGCTCGGTGGGTGCGAATACGTCGCACTCACCACGACCGACTCTGTCTGGATTTCGAGCCGAGGCTCGATGGTGGGCCTATTCAGCCTCTCCTGCTTTGCGCGACACGTTCCGGCGCGATGCATTCCCCGTCGGGAAGCCTGCTAACCCCCCGCGTGAGCTATTGGACTCACTGGAGGAGCTTTGACCGACACGTCCCGCGCGCTGACGTCGTACCTCTCCCATGATTGGTTCGAGATACCGAAGACTCGCATAGGTCGCCCTACGCTCTTCATTCGGACAGAGCCCCAGCGATGGTTTGGGTTTAGCAAACCGTCGTGATTGGACTCCGCGACGACTCTCGTCGTACCTGAACCCTTGGTGTTCGGCTCTCCAAGGGCGTGTAAATGGGATGCGCTTGTGGCGAATCCGATGGCTCATGCCGCACTCCGCTCTGCCGTCGGAGCTTTCGCCCGCAGTACGGCGGTGTTGCGCAGCATGTTCAGGCCGACGCGTGCAATCCAGAGTTTTAGTTTTCAAAGATGGGCACCCGAACCTCGTGAGATTACCGTCACCGGTTCCGAACCGGCTTGTAGACGGTGAGCCGACGGTGTCACCCCGTCGCGCTCGCTTTGGCGGGAGCTCGATCGCCGAAACGGCCGAGCTCCGAACCTCTGACGCGCCGTCACGGCCATCGGTCGGCCCTAGTGCCAGGTGCCGCCGACGGCTCGTCTAGAACCTTCGCGCTCGCTCTGTGGTGAAACCGAACGACGTCCCGATTCTGGCGCGCCTTCCACCGCTGCTCCTCGCGTCGACGGCCCTGGCCTGAGCTTTCGCTCGACTCGGACCCACGCATCAGACCAACGGCTTTTGCAATGCTCACGACCCACGGACACGTTCGGCGTTCTTATCGCCTCCCGACTGCGAAACCTTTCGGCCTCGCCCCTTACCCCCGTGAGAGTGAGAGACCGCAACTTGCGTTGCTGTCGTCAGATGGGTTGATTCAAAGAACGTCCGACCTCGCTGTCGCGATCTTCCGACCCCTTTTGTCACCGATCCGCCGAGGGAGATCAACGGAATTCGCTTGTGGAAAACGCGTTTCTTTTTCCACAACGCGAGCGCGTTGCGCCCAAGTCATCCACAGGGAACCCAATGCGCGAAATCGCTTCGATTTCAGGGCGTCGTATTCACCGGCACCGGCGTCGTATTCACCGGAATCGCCGCTGGCGCGGTCGAAGGCATGCCGCCCTCGCCTGGCGATGGCGTCACCTCTGCCGTCGTCGTGAATGGATCCTCGGCCAGCTCCGGCGCTTCGAGCGGCGCGTCGAAATCAAACGGCTTGACCCGCGGCGTCAAGTTGCCGAAGCGGTCGACGCTCACCCAGGCGCCGTCCGGCATCACGTACGCGCCAACGTCGCGGTCATAGCGCGGCAGAGCGACTTCGATCGGCTCTTTGACTTGGCCCCGAATTCGCCCGGGAAGGACGTCGACGTACAAGGGCTCATCGAGCACGAAGTTGTAGCCGCCCTTGTCGAACTCCATCAGGTACATCTCTTCTTGGAACTCGAACTCGCGCCGGTAGATCATCGGCTGCTGGCCGTAGCGCGTGTGCGGACGGTGCTCGAGGACGAACGACATCAGGCGAACCGCGATGTGGTTGTGCATCCGATGACAGCCGTGCGAGTGACGCCGCATGATGCTCATGTAGTCGACCGAGCCGTGCGTCCGAATGCCCTCGTCACCGCCGAGTTGCATGGTGCCGTCCGCGCCGCGGTAGTACCTGCGGTGGTACGCCGCGACCAAGCCATACGCGGACGCGTAGCTCGGGCCCGTGGTGTGGTAGTCCACCACGAAGTAATCCTTGCCGCGCTTGCGTTGCTTCTTGACCATCGTGCGCGGAGGCGTGCTTTCCGGCGGTACCCAAACCGGCGCAGCGGAAATCCGACTCCACACCCGCCGTCCGGTGGGCGAGCCTTTGTACTTCAGCATCACGACCCCATCGATGTAGTCAGTCCGCCAACCGCCGATGGTGGTACCAAACCGCGCGAGAGGTATCTTCTGCCCGTTGTATTTGACCTGGATCGTGAGCCGTGGTCGGCGGCTGACCGGTTGGGAACGCGCCTTGCCCTCTTCGTCATAGGGAAACTCGAACCAGACGTCGCCCCGATCGATCGAAACGCTCAGGTCCATGGCGTCGCTGTAGTAGGGAGGCCGCTCGATGCCCCGAACCGCGATGACCTTCTCCGCGGGAATCTCGCCGAGCGATTCCAGCCAGGCATAGGTCGATTCCGGCGTCTGAAGGCCGAATGCCTCGATGACGCGCTCGCGAAGCTCGGCTTCGAAGTTTGGAATCTGGAGCGCGCGCCCGTCCTCGGCCTTGTAGGTACGCGGCTCGCCGTCGCGCAAAAACGATGTGCTGCCGTCTTCGATGACTTCTGCAGCGTGCATCGCCCGCTCGGTCAGCACCCGAATCACGGCTTCCCGCTCCGTCTCTTGCGGCGTCTCCTGCAGCACAGCGAGGGTGTCTTTCCCGATGAAGCCCCAACCGTAGACGCGGTGCCGACGCTCGAACTCGGCAAGCGCTTCGTGCGTACGCCAGTCGAACAGGCCCGGCGTGTACTCGCCCCGGCCTTCGAAAAAGCCTTCGCACTCGAGCCGGGCCTGTGCCGCAACGATGGCCTCGATCTCGGGCGCCACGGTCCGGTATTCCTCGACCTTCTCCCACTCGTCGGCGTCCGCGGTGTGCGCGCGTGTCACCTGATCGAGGCTTTCGACTTGGGCACGCTCGACGAGCGCGGCCATCTTCGGCTTGAGGAGCTCATAGCGGGCAAGGCGACGCGCGGGGCGGCGGCCCTTCTGATAGGCTAGAAACCCGTCGAAGTCCTGAAGCGGCACCAGGTCGAGCTGCTCGGCGCACTGCAGCGCTCTGACCTCGGCGAAGCGCTGCCTCAACAGAGTCAGGTTCGGCAAAATGCCGTAGAGCTCGAGGTACTGGTCCCTCTTGGCACGATACCCGTGGCGGTCGTCCGGGAACTCGCCGCGCGCCAGCGCCAGATAGGTCGCACGGTACTCGCTCGGCTTCGGGACCTCATCTCCCGATCCCTCGGTGAGAATGTACGGGGTCCAGTCTTCGCCGAGATCCAACAGAAGGTGACCGTCTTCGTCGGCCGTGGCGGCATCGACCTCGCCTTCTGCCTTGCCGTCCTTCCAGAAGGTCACGGGGGCCTGCAGCACCACAGGCTCGGAGTCCGCGTTGCGGGCGGCCTTCGGCGCAGGCTTGGCCTCGCCTTCGACCGGTGCGGTAACAGGGCCCTGCTTCGGTGTGCAGCCATAGAAAACTACACAACCGAGAATCGACCATAATCCCAGGCGCCAATGAAACACGACCCAGACACCTTGGGCCCGAACCCGGTGCAACGCAAATTTAGCGCCCGCAGAACGCAGCTTCGCCTTGCGGTTTTGTTGAGTGCTGCCTCTAGGGTGACCCATCCTTACAGTTCCCCACTTTGTACGAGGCAACCATGGGATCTCCGGGCACCGTCCCCTTTCTTCTAAATCAACTGAGGCCACTCGGGAAGGGCGACGCGGCGCTCACCCAAGCGGCCGCGTCCATCGCGCTTTCGAACGGTCAACCACAAACGATCGTCGACGTTCTCCACGGCCGCGCCTTTCGTTACTACGCCGAAGGTCTGAGGCAGTACCTCGCGATTCGAACCGGCTCGACCGAGCGCGCGGAGCATTACCTCGCCAAGCTTCGCGCCTTCGTTGCGAAAACCGAAAGCGACGAATTGCTTCAGGCGCCTGGCGTACGCGCGAGGCTTTACAGGGCGGCGCGCGGCTACATGCACAACCAGAGCCGCCCCCACGAGGCGCCGACCAAGGAAGTGTTGGAGGGGCTGCCCTGGCGGGCCCTTCCCTCCGCGCATCACTCCACGAGCCCCCTCAATGCGCTGCGCTTCGACCTCAGCAACGAAGACTCTGAGCTCTTGGAGCTTCGCCACGCGCGGGAGCTCAGCATCGAAGAGCTGGCGTTCGTGTACGGCAAGCCGCCGGAGGTGATGAAAGAGCGCGTCGATGCGGCCATGACGCAGGCGCGGCGGATTCTCGCGGAGCACGGCGTTTCCGACGCCAGCCGCTTGGGTCGCGTCGTCATCGAGGCGTTTGCTCTCGAGGCCGCGCCGCGTGCACCAGGCGAGGAGAACGAAATCGTCGAGCCCTTGTCCAACGGCACGATCGTCGGCGGGCGGTACTCGATCGAGGCACGCGTCGGGCTAGGCGCGTTTGGAGACGTGTACCGAGCCAAGGACACTGAAGTTCCGGGCCATGTCGTCGCCCTGAAAATGTTGCACCAGCCCGCGCACTCGAAGTCGGCCAAGCAGTCTGCCCTGCGGGAGCTGCGACTCATCGCCTCGGTGTTCCACCCGTCGATCGTGCAGTTCAAAGACCACGGCTGGTTCGAGGAGCGGCTCTGGTTCGTGATGCCCTGGTACGACGGCGAGACGCTCGAGTCACGTCTGCAGCGTGAGCCCTTGAATCGCGCCGAAGCGCTTTCGATCTTTCAGCCACTCGCGCGCGCGCTCGCCGCGATGCACGCCGCAGGGGTGCGCCACCAAGACGTCAAACCAGAGAACATCTTTCTCGCTCGGATTCCCGGATTCGGCGCAGAGGAAGTCACGCCGGTGCTTCTCGATCTTGGCGTGGCGGCGACCGAGGCCGAGATGGTGGTCGCCGGGACGCCGACGTACTTCGCGCCCGAGGTCGCTGCGCAGTTTGCCTCGGTCGCGAGCAAACCGGTGGTGAGCAACAAGGCCGACGTGTTCGCGCTGGCGCTTTCGCTTCGGAACGCGCTCGAGCCGGAAACCCAAGAGGACGTAGCCGCGGGGGCGGTCGACACGTTCATCGAGAATCGCTCCAAGGAGACGCCTGGTGCACCGAGACGCAAAGGTCTCAAGTACCTCGCACCGTTCTTCCAGCGCTGGCTGAGTCTGGATGCCGCCGAGCGGCCCACGGCCGAAGAGCTTGCCGGGGAGCTTTTAGCGCTCTCGCTCCCCGAAGAGCGTCGCAAACGCGTGAAGACGATTCTGCGTTGGACGATTCCGCTGGCGCTCGCTCTGCTCGGAGCATCGGGCGCCGCCGTGACCGTCTTCTATCAGCAGGCCGAAACCCAGCGCGAAGTGGCTCAGCAGGCCAAGCTCACTGCTTCGGATCTTCGGCGCGACCTCGCCGACACGCGGGAGATCGCCGAGCAGCTGGAGCTCCGCTACGAGCAGAGCCGGCTGACGCGCACCGAGCTTGCGAAGAGACTGGCGCGCACCGACGGGCAGGTCGCAGCTCTCAAGACACAGCTCAAAGACGAAGAGAGGCGGCTGACGCGGACACGCGAGAAGCTCGCGCAGAACCGCCAAGAGAAGGCGACGATCGAGCAGCACCTTTCGGAAACCGAGCGTGACCTATCTGCGACCGAACGCTCGCTCGCCGGTGCGAATCAGAAGCTCGCTGCGACGGCCCAGAAGCTGAGCGCGGAGCAAGAACGCGCCGAGCGCATCCAACGACGGCTCGACCGAGAAGGTCAGCGCCGACTGGAGCTACAGGGTGAGATCGCAGCGCTCGACGCCCGCCTGAACGCCGAGCTCTCGAAAACCAAAGACCTGCAAGATTCCGTCGCCAGGGCCGTCGCCGCGCGTAGCCGCGCTGAGCTCGAGCTCGAGTTCGCAGAAGAAGAGCTCCAAGCGCTTCGCAATCGTTCTACGCCACACGCTCCCGAGCCCGAATCCGACCCGGCGTCGGGCGATCGGACCCCCGGGAGCTGAGCGGTCGTCGTAGGGGGCCCGGCTAGCGGCGGCCCTTGTAGCCCATCATGTCTTGAACGACGGACTCGCTCATCTCGGCGATTTCCGATTCTTCGGCGATGCGCTCCGCACAATCTTCACAGACTTTGATGCGGTGTCCATCTGCCTTGACGGAAACGAGCTCGTCGGTCTCGTCCTTGCACGATCGGCAGGTCGGCATGGCGCCCTACCTTGCCCGCGGAAGAAAGCGGCTCATGCCGGGCAGCAGGACGTTCTGGCGAACCGAGCGAAAGGCGCCTCCAAACCCCGTTGGAAGCGCACGGAAAGCGATATCGACGTGCTGCTGATCGGTTTCGACACCGTGCAGCGTGACGAATGAAGTCAGCAAGGACACGGCGCGTCGGACGAGCGGGTTTTTGCCGATCTTTGGATCGCGCATGAGATCGAGCACGACTCGGTTCCCGTTGGCCTCGGCCAGAACCGGAGAGCGGCCCGGCATGAAGTTCACCAGCGTGCCCGGATTCGAAAGGTCCAGCGCCCCGGACTTGATCAAGGCAGCAATCGGGGAGTCGGACTCGCCATTGAGCTTGAGCTGCACTTCCTCGAGTCGAAGCGCAACCGTCAGCTCCTCGTCGTTGAACACGATGCGCTCTACAAAAACGATCGCGCCGGCGCGAATCGGCGTGTTCATCAAGTCGATGTTGCCCGATAGACGAAGGCCCGGCGGAACCGAGTCGATGTGAAAATCCTCGACCTTGCCGCTGCGCTCCGCCTGCTGGCCGAGCCAACGCAGGGCAGCGACGGGGACGCCGACCCTGAGGCCCAACGCGCTGCGAACCGCGCGTCCGACCTCCTCGGGGTGCAAGCGCAAATAGGAACGAAGGGCGTCGACTGTTTCTTGGGGTGTGGGCATGACCGAGTGAGTCTAATGTTCCGACCGGCCCACGTAAATGGCCAATTCAGGGGACCCAAGCTACGGGTCGAGCATGATGGTCGTTGGGTCGCAAAAACCGCGGCCGTCGCCTAGATCGGTGCATTGAGGCGTCAGGTCCGCCACATTTGGACAGGGTTGGCTGGCGCCCAGGTCGCAAATCCGCTGGCACGTCGGGCCGTTCCTGCCCTCCCCTTCGCAGGTCGCGCCGGGGATGCATACGCAGACGCCACCGAGGACGCAGTCGAGGCTGACGTCGCAGAGGAATCCGATGTCCCGCGGGAAGTAGTCCGGGTTCTCGAGCTGTCCGGGTAAGCAGAGCCAGAGCTCCGGTTCGGCGCCGCCGACGCCGCCGATGCCGCCTTCGCCGCCGGCGCCGGCTTCACCACCCATGCCGCCCTGGCCGCCTGCACCCGCGCTGCCACCGATCCCGTCGGGATCGAAGAGCACCTCCGCCGATTCCAAGCACGCGGTTCCGTTCCCGCACCGCACTTGTTCAACGTCGCAGACCTTCATGCAGTATTTCCCGTAAACGGTCTCGGCACAGATCGAACCGCCACGGCACTCCGACGTTTGGAAGCACGCGCTGCCCTCGTTGAGCGGCTTCGCACAGGCGAAGAGAAGCGCCGTCAACAAAGCAAAGGGCAAAAGAAGAGCTCGGGGGTTCATCGAGACGGTATGTAGCAAGAGAGCCCGGGGCGCGCGATTTTTGTACAGTGGAGGCCTTGCCTAGGCGCCGATCTCGGAGGCGTCACGGGGCGCGGAGCCGTATCGCTGGGCGCGTTCGTCATAAACGAAGAGCTCGGCGCCTTCACCGAGAGCAGCGCTCTCGACCGCTGATTTATCGGGTCGAAAGCCGTCCGTCATCGGGATGCGCTCGAGGCGTTTGACCCAGTGAGGCCGCTCCCGTGGGTCCAGCCCTGCGGCAAACTCGTTCCAGGCCTGCAAATCGAGCCCGCGATTGCCCTCGGTGACGACGATCGCGACGGGTCGATCGAACCCGTCTCGGTGAATCCCGTACACCACGTTGTGACGAAGGGCGGGGAAATCGTAGAGGGCATCCTCGATCGACCGGGTGGCGACGACTCCGGTCGCGGTGCGCAGCATGCGGCTTACGCGATCGACGAACCAGAAGTCACCGTCACCATCACGCTGCAGCACGTCCCAGGTGACAAACCAGGTGTCGTCGGGCTCGAAGACTCCGCGGAGCAAGCGCCGGCCGGCCTCGTCGCCTCCGGTGAAGCTCGCGAGCGGATGGTCGGCGTCGAGTCGCGCGAGCAGGATACCCGGCTCGCCGTCGTCGCAGCGAACCAGCATGCCGTGCTCGTCGCGTCCGAACTCCTCGGCCTCGAAGTCATAGCGGACCAGCTCGACTTCCGCGCTCCCGGGAAGTGGACGGCCAAGCGCGCCCACCTTTTCACCCGAGGCGTTTGCGAGCACGGCATTGCCCTCGGTCGCTGCATAGAACTCCAAAACGCCAACCGGACCAAAGCGATCGACGATGCGCTGCCAGGCGTCACGCCGTAAGCCGCTTCCGGCAAACAGGCGAATCGGGTTTTCGTTGTCCGTAGCCGAGGGCTCGGCGCGCAAGAGCTCGCGCAGCATCTCGCCCGCATAGAAGACGACCGTCGTGCCGTATCGACGAACATCGTCCCAAAATGTATCGGCGTCGAATCCTGTCGCGAGTGCCAGGCGGGATCCACCCACGAGGCCGCCGCCCACGGTCACCAACATGCCGGCCGGGTGATGGAGCGGTAGACAACAGTACACGGTGTCGCGCGGCGACAAGGTGCAGGCGGCAGCGGCGCCGTAGGCCGAGAAGGCCCAGCGTTGGTTGGTGATCTTGGCCGCACGGGGCTTCTTTCCCCTTCCCGCCGTGAGAATGATCATCGCCAAATCGCGGGCAAGCCCCGGGTTCGGCTCGTACCAGCCGGGAAGCTCTACCGCGTCGGGGTCGATTTGCTCCATGTCGGTGACCCCGGATGGCAGGGTGCGTTCTTCGCCCACGCCGCCGAGGACGAGGACCTCTTCGGAGAGCTCCTTGCCCAGGGCCGCGTTCTCGGGGTCCGTGACGAGGAAACGCGGCGCGGAGCCATGAAGCGCATCTTCGAGCGTGGCGCGCGAACGGCTCGGGCTGAGCAGAATCGGCACCGCACCCAAGCGGCTCAACGCCGCGGTCATCGAAAGGTAACTCGGGCGCGCACCCATCAGAACGGCAACCGGCTCGCCGCGGCGAACGCCGCAACGAATCAAGCCACGAACGACATTGTCGACGCGTCGGTCCGCCTGCGCGTAGGACAGAGCACGCCCTTGCCAAAGAAAGAAGGTCCCCTCCGGATTGGCGTGCGCCTGTTCGGTCAGCGCAAGACCCAAGCTCACCCGGGTGTCGGGCTGCATCTGTTGAAGAACGCTGAGGCGGGGCACTTGCCAGCGCAGGTTGTCGAGCTGTTCGCCGAGATCGGTCGCTGCTCGCCCCACGCGCTGCCACCAGGCACCCACGCTACCGACGACGGTTCGATAGAAGAGCTCGATGTCGAAATCGACCTCATCGAAGCTCGCTTCTTCGGGCTCTTCGAGTGGCGCCGGCGCTTGGAGCAGAGCGGGCTCGGGGCCGAGGCCTTCCCGCCAGCGCACCCAGCTCGCGACGGTCGGCCAGGTCACTGACATGGCCTGTTTGCCGACGACGAGTCCGAAGTGCCCGGCGCGCATCGAAACTTCGAAAAGCTCCGCGTTCGGGGCCGCACCGCGGATCGCGCGAATCGCGGATTCGTTTGCAATTGAATCGCGCTCGCCGACAAAGAACAGCACGGGGCAGGTGATGTCCGCGAGGGTGACGGTGCGCCCATCGACGACGAAGCCTCCGGAGAGCATCCGGTTGTGAACGACGAACTCGTCGATGAACTTCTTGAGCGCCGGGCCTGGCCAGGCTACGAAGCCTTCTCCGCCCAAGAACCGCCTCCGTGCTTCGCGCTTTTCGAGCGCCTGCCGGTCGTGCAACTTCCGAACGAAGTCCATGAGCTGGCCGACTTCCTTGTGTGCGGCGAGCAGCTTGAACCCGGCGCTCGTCAAAAAGCCAGGCAGGCCTTCGAGCTTGTCGAGCGGGGCGTCGAGGGCGCCTTGTGCGAGCTCGAACACGCGACCCGCGATGCTGTCCTGGATCATCGGAAGGTTCCGATGAATGTCGACCGGGCTTCCGAAGGTCACCAAAGACGCGATGCCTTCGGAGCTTCGGTAGGCCGCGGTTTGATACGCGAACATTCCGCCCTGCGAGTAGCCAACGAGATGCACGTCGTGGCCTGTGGCTCCGCGCACCCAGTCGGTCGCGTCGCTCACCGCCTTGATGTGATCGTCGAGGGTGCGCTTCATGCCGCCCTCTTCTTGCTCCGGAGAGCCGAAGTCGATGACCCAGACGTCGAGCCCCAGTTGTGTCAACGCGGTCACCCCACTGATGTCCGGCGCCACGTCGTAAATCTCCGCGGTGACCATGAGCGGCGGAATCAGGAGCAAGGGCGCGGCGACCGTCGGCCGGTAGTCGTCGCCCCCGTAGCGGCGCAGGCGCGCGATCCGCATCTGGTGGGCGACTTTGTACGGCGCATGCTCTGGGTCGGTGAAATGTCCGAGCCGCGCGAGCTCGAGGGCGTTCTCGGTCGCCATCGCAACGCGACGAAAAGGCGCTCGCCAGCCTGGTTTTCGGCCCTTGCCTGTCATCGTCTAGACGGTGACCCTAACACTCCGGAAGCGGGAATTGGAGCCTCCAGCCGAGGCGTGTCACAACCGCCATCCCTTCATGACCGTCCTTGCCTCCATCACGATGCCTTCCTTCGAGCCGAACGAACGGCTCGTGCTGCGACGCATCGAAGGCGTGCTCGCCCGCCACCCCTACATGCGCGTCGACCTAGGTAGCGGAGGCCCGCTCGCACATGAGCTCGAGGGCGTGCTGAGCGCTCGCCTCGCCCTGCTTCACACAGAGGGCGCTTCGAATGGGCGGGCGCTTCGAACCAAGCTTCGCGCTTGGGAGGCACAGCTGGCAAACGCGGCGCGCGACGAGCTGGGTTCGGAAGAGGCGCGCCTTCGCTACGAGACCGCCCTCCTGCTTCACCCCGAGCCCGAGCACGCCGACGAGACCGGCAGAACCGCCGCCGAGCTCACTCGCATCACCAAGGAGTGGGAGGGCCTGCGCGCCAGCCGCTCGCTCAAGTCGACCCTCGCAGAGAAGGCAGCTCAGAGCCGAGACTTTCTTCGCCACGGTGCCATCCTTCCCGTCTACTGGTTGAGGCGTCGAAGGATTCGCAAGCTCCTACCAAGCGTGGTGCGCGACAATCCGCGGCTTCGCGAAACCTTCTCGGCCATCGAGCAGATCGGCCCGCTCGTCGACAACTTCGCGTTCAAGGGCGCCTCTCAGACGCCGGTCTCGACTGCGGTTGCGATCGCCGATGTTGCCTTTCTCTACATGCAGTTGGCCGACGAGTTCCTCGACGAGCTCGCAGCCGCGGTTGGGGGACATGACGCGGCGGGCGAGCTGCTGAAATCGCTCTACCGGGACGATACCGCCGAGCGTCCACTCTGCGACTTCTCTCTCTCGCACCTTCGCAAGCTCGGTATCTGGCCAGATGCGCACACGACCAAGTTCGGAATCACCCTGTCGGAGCTGTTTGACGCGCTCGATCAAGTGGCCGCAACCATCGACTCGCGGCTCGCCGATTCAAGCCACGAGACCGTGAACACCACGAATCTCTTTTTGCACCACTGCTTCCAGACCTACCTCGATGAAGCCGAGCTTTGCTGCACCGCGCACGAACGTCGCGCCGACCGGTTGTGCTTGCGGGACACCGCCTGGCACTTCTATCGCAAGAACAACATGGTCATGATGCTCTGGCTCGACCTCCGAGCGCGCCTCCTCGGCCTCGACCCGGCCAAGTACACCGACGAGATTCGGCGTTGGGGCTATCTCTTGGCGTCGTTCCAGATCTTCGACGACCTCAAGGACATCGCCCTCGACCTCGGTAAGCAACCGAGTTACCCCCTCCAGATCGCGGCCAACGACTTCCCTGCGGAGTTCGCCTGGCTCGACGCGAAGTTTGGAACGCGGCGCGCACCCATTTCGCGCGACGAAGTGCCCGAGGTCAATCTTCGAGCGAGCGGGACCGTTCAGCAGTGCATGCACTGGAGCCGGCTCATCGCACTCGCTCACTTCGACAACACCCTGCTGTACGCCTGGGACCAGCGCTGGCGAAAGAGTTGGACCCGCCGCCGCAGCTCGTTCAATCCGCGCGGCAACAAGATGCGCCAGGCTCGAGGGCACGCGGTCGATCGTCTCGTCCGCGCGCTCGTGGCCACGCGCGGCATCGACGCAACCTCCTCGGTCGGCGAAGAGCAACTCGCGTTCGCGCTCGATGCAAGCGCCTACGAAGGATCGTGGCAGATCTACCTTGCGCTGTTTCCAAACATCCGCGCCGTGTATCGCTTTGCAACGCTTCGAATGTGGATGAGCGCGGAAGAGAAGGCGCGCGCTGCCAGGCAGCTCCTGCGCCGCTATCCTCGCGCGCGGGCCAACGCGCTAGTCTGCCTCGCCGATGCTGATGTCGACCATCAGGTCAGCGGCGATCGACTCGAGGCTTTCTCGAAGCTGATCGAGGTCTAAACCCTTCGGCGCGCGAAGACGGGCCATCGCCTTGAACAGGGTGTCGCCCGACCACGGGGCGCCCTCGCATTCCGTGTTGAGCTCGTCGACGTTGACGCCGCGTGCCGCCAGCGCCTCGGAGATCTTGTGAACGATGCCAGGCCGGTCGCTGCCGATGAGCTCGAGGACGATGAGATGCCCCTCCTCGGCGGTCTCCTCGAAGCCGCGCTCGACCACCACGCGAAGCCCATCGGCTCGAAGCGCTTCGAGCGCTCCGGCGAGGGCGTCGGCCTGCCCCGCGGGCACGCTCACCCGAAGAATGCCGGCAAACTCACCCGCCAAGCGGGACATCCGGCTCTCCACCCAGCTCCCGCCATGCTCCTCGACCGCAGCCGACACCGACTCGACCAGCCCCGGTCGATCCTTCCCAATCACAGTAACGACAAGCGACTCCATAGGGGACACGCTCCATACCCGTAATCACCCGACATTCCAAGGCTTTTCAGGCAAAGATCGCAGCGGCTCGCCGGGGGCGCTGCGATCTTTGCCTGAGAAGCGGCTAGATCTCGGGCAGTTAGGACCCTAGAGCGTGTCCCCATGTTCGCGAAGCGCACACGAGAGGTGGAGCCGTTCCTGGCGATGGAGGTGATGGAGCGGGGAATGGCCATGGCGCGAGCGGGGACGTCGATCGTTCAGCTCGGGGTTGGGGAGCCGAACTTCGATGCGCCGCCGGCTGCCGTCCAAGCTGCGGTCGACTCTTTGGTGTCGGGCGAAACGCACTACACCGACAGCCGTGGTTTGTTCGTTCTGCGCGAAGCGATCGCGCAAGATTGCCAAAAGCGTCGCAGGGTCGCGGTGGACCCCGACCACGTCATCGTCACCAGCGGCACCTCGCCTGCGATTCTCCTTTGTCTGAACCTCTTGGTCGACCCGGGCGACGAGGTGATTCTCGCGACGCCACACTACCCTTGCTATCCAAACATGATCTCGGTCTGCGGAGGCACACCCGTGCTCGTGCCGACGGGTCCCGAAGACGGCTTCGTCATGGATGTCGCCAAGGTCCGGGCAGCCATCACGCCGAGGACGCGCGCGATCTTCCTCGCCTCGCCGGCCAATCCAACGGGCGCCGTCCAGCCGCGCGAAGTCGTCCAAGAGCTGAGCGAGCTCGGCATCCCCATCCTCTCCGACGAAATCTACGACGGGCTCACCTATGACGGCGCCCAGGTCGCCTCGCCGCTCGGCTTCACCGAGAACTGCTACGTGCTCGATGGCTTTTCCAAGCGTTACGCGATGACAGGGTTCCGCCTCGGCTACCTCATCGCCCCCGAAAACGCGATGAGGCCGCTGCAAAGCTTGATGCAAAGCTTCTTCATCTCCACCTCGCAGTTCGTGCAGCAAGCCGGCATCGCGGCGCTGGCGCATGGCGCCGAGCACGTCGAGCACATGCGCCAACAATATGCGATTCGACGGCGCATCCTGGTCGACGGCCTTCGAGCGATGGGCCTTTCCATCCCGATCGATCCACCCGGGGCCTTCTACGTTCTCGTCGACATGCGCCACTTCGGACGCAACTCGTTGACCTTGGCCTTCGACATCCTCGAAAAGGCGCACGTCGCGCTGGGCCCGGGTCGCGACTTCGGAGAAGCCGCTGAGGGCTTCGTGCGGTTCAGCTTTGCCACGTCGCAGGAGCAAATCGAAGAAGGCCTGCGTCGCTTGGCGCGCGCGGTCCCCGAGCTCTGAGCGTCACCCGTTTCCGCCGAGCATCTCGATCAGCGCCGCCTCGTCGAGGGTCGTGACGCCCAGCGTCTGCGCCTTCTCGAACTTGCTGCCCGGATCCTCGCCAGCGACGACGTAGTCGGTCTTCTTCGATACCGACCCGGATACCTTACCGCCGGCGGCCTTGATGCGCTTCGTAGCGTCGGTTCGTTTGAGCGTCGGCAAGGTGCCGGTCAGCACGAAGGTCTTCCCAGCCACGGCCTCCACCGCACGCACGTCGGCGGCTTTCACGGCGAGGTTCACGCCCACCTCAGCCAGGCCGCCAAACACCTTTCGGACCGCCGGCGAAGCGAGCTCGTGGAAAATGCTGTCCGCCGACTTGCGCGCGAGGCCTTCGATGGCGCCACGCTCGGTCGATTTCGCCGGCGCCACCGTCTCGATCGCTTCCTCGTCCTCCGCCACGTATCTCCCGGCGAACGCCAAGAGCGCGTCGGCGGTCTTGAAGTAGGCCGCCAAGTCCTCGGCCATGGCCTCGCCCACGTGTCGAATCGCCATGCCATGGAGCACGCGCGCAAGGCCCCGCTGCTTGGCTTCCTCGAGGCCGGCCTTCACTCGCTCTGCGCTCTTTTGCCCCATGCGGTCGAGCCCTGCGAGCGCGTCGACGTCGAGCCCAAACAAATCATCGGGCGAGCGCACGCCCAGCTTGTCGACGACCTGATCGACGAGAACCTCGCCCATCCCGTCGATGTCCATCGCGCCCCGGCTCGCAAAGTGACGCAAGCGCTCGCGAATCTGGTCCGGGCAGGCCGGGTTGGGACAGTACACGAATATCTCTTCGCTCACCGCCTCCGTTCCGCAGGTCGGACAAACCTTGGGCGGCACGAAGCGCCTCGCCCCACGCTTGCGCTTGCTCTTGTCGACCTCGACGACCTGCGGAATGATCTCTCCGGCCTTCTCGACCAGCACCGTGTCCCCAACGCGCACATCCTTGCGCTCGAGCTCCACGAAGTTGTGAAGCGAAGCCCGGCTCACCGTCGTCCCCGACACGAACACGGGTTCGAGATGCGCAACCGGCGTGAGCTTGCCCGATTTTCCGACGGACACTTCGATCGCCAGCAGCTTGGTGGGTTTGCGTTCCGGCGCGAACTTATACGCGATGCCCCAGTGGGGGTGATGCCCGGTGGCTCCGAGCCGCGCATACAAACCGAGGTCATCGACCTTGATGACCATGCCATCGATGTCGTAGTTCAGGCTCTCCCGCCGCGCCTGATAGTCGTCGCAATACCGCAGCGCCTCTTCATCGGAATCGGTTCTGAACACCTCGCTGATGTATACGTCGGCGCCGCGGTCGCCCAACCACTGCAGGGTTTCGTATTGCGTCGGCGGCAGCTTCACCCCTTGGTCCCACGCCACCTGATAGAAAAACGACCGAATCCCGGTCGCTTCGAGACCGGTAGGGTCCTTGCGCTTCATCATTCCCGCGCAGCCGTTGCGCGGATTGATCAGCGGCTTGTCCAGCGTCGCATTGAAGCGGGCAAACTCCTCGAGCGGCCAATAGAGCTCACCTCGGATCTCGAGCTCGCCGCGACCGGCCCGCTCGAGCTTCATCGGCACCGTCCCGAGCTGCGCGACCTGCTTGGTAATCACATCGCCTTTGCGCCCATCGCCTCGCGTCACCGCGCGCCGCAAGACGCCGTCGGCGTAGAGAACCGACACCGAAATCCCATCGACCTTCGGCTCGACCAGCACCGGGAGTGCATCCACCTCGAGCTCTTTTCTTCGTCTCCGAAACCACGCCGCGAGCTGTTCGGAAATCGGCATCGGCGCCCCGCTGCTGTCGCGCCGGTTCGGGGATAGCTTTTCGAGCGAGAGCATCGGTACGCGGTGCTCCACGGTCTCGAAGCCTGCGGTGTGATCTTGCCCCGGCTGCGCATCGAGTCGTTCCGCCGGGTCGATCCCGAGCGAATCGGCAAGCTCGCGGTAGCGCTCGACGAGATCATCGAACGCTGGGTCGGTGATCTCGGGCGCCCCTGCCCGGTACGCGGCCTCGTGATAACGAATCTGCTCGCTCAGCTGCTCCAGCTCGACTTCGTCCCGCGCTCGACCCGCCATCCCCAAACCTTGTCAGAATTAGCCCTTTTCAAAAGGAGACAGGCCACCCCGGCCAGGGCTCGAAATCCGCCTTTCGGGTCAGCTTGTGACATCCCCTCGTCCCTCAGGCACTTTGTTAAAGAGGGGATGAACCGACAGGGGCAGCTTTTGCGGGACCGCGAGGCGGAACTCGAGGCTCGTCGCGAGCAAATGCGCGACGAACAGATGCGGCTTCGCTCGCTCGCGGCGCTCCAGCACGTATTGCCCGTCCTGGCGTTCATCTACGCCGCGGGGGCGGTGCTTTTTCTCATGGCGCCGCCTTTCGTCCCCAACGGGCCGCACGTCTTGATCTGCACAGTGTCGGCGGCCCTGGCGCTTTTGGTCTGGACCAGCATGCGCGTGGACGACCCCCGCTACGACACGCCGGCCTCGGTCGCCACCATCTGCATCGCTGCCGGCATGGGACTTGCCATGCTCGCCGTCAGCGGTTCGCTCAGCAACACGACGACGCTCGCGATCGCGATCATGGCCACGGCTGCGGTGACCTACCGTTTTTCGATCTACGTCGTGATGATCGTCGTCGCGCTCGCCGGATGGTTCCCGCTCGCTTTTCAAGTCGAGAGCCGTGAGATCGGCATGGGGATCCTCCAACTCGTGGCCGCCAGCACCGTGGGCGGCCTATTCCTGTGGTCGCGTCGGCGGCTGATGTTCGGCCTCTACGAACAGGCTGAACAAGCCGAAGCCATGCGGCACTTCGCAACCGAGCAATCGCGCACCTTGGAAAGCGCACGCGATACGGCCTTGGCATCCGCGCAGGCCAAAGGGCAGTTCCTCGCCAACGTGAGCCACGAGGTTCGCACCCCCCTCAACGGCATCCTAGGCCTGCTCCAGCTCATCGACGCGCGTGCGTTGCCCAAACCGCAGGACGAATACCTGCACGAGGTCCACAAGTCGGGCCGTGCGCTCCTCGCAATCGTCAACGACTTGCTCGACCTTTCGAAAATCGAAGCCGGCGAAATGCGCCTGGAATCCGTGCCATTCGACGTCGTTTCGATGACCGAGGAAATCGCCGTGAACTACGCGTCGGCGGCACAGGCCAAGAGCATCGAGCTCATCACGCATGTCGGCCCTGAAGTCCCGGAGGAGGTCTGCGGTGACCCCCTCCGCCTGCGGCAGGTGATCTCCAATCTCATCAGCAACGCCCTCAAGTTCACCAAAGAGGGAGAGGTCGTCGTCGGCGTGCGTGTCCGCGACAGAGGTCCTTGGCACGTCGATCTCGAAGTCCGAGTAACCGACACTGGTGATGGCATTCCCGAAGCCTGCGTCGAAAGCATCTTTCGACCCTTCTCGCAGGCCGACGCGTCGACGACGCGCGAGCACGGCGGCACTGGGCTCGGCCTTCCGATCTGCCGGCAGCTGGTTGCCTTGATGGGAGGTGAGCTTCGGGTGGTGAGCACCATCGGACAGGGAAGCACGTTCTTCTTCGAAGCGCGCTTCGAGCTCGAGGAGCGGCTCAGCGAAGAGCTGCAGGCCGTCACGGAGGCCCTGCACGGGATGAAGGTCTTGATCCTGGAGAGCAACAACCGCGCGCGCGAAACGCTCAGCGCACAGCTCGAATCCTGGGGCATGGAGCCCTGGGCGACGACGACATTCGACGGCGCGCTCAGCACTTTGCGCGTCTCGCAGCGACCCAATGTCATGTTGATCGACCTGCGGAGCCTCGGCACCGATTGGCGAAGCCGCATCAGCGAGCTCAACGCAATCGCGGCGAAGGAGGGCATCTCGCTGGTCGCCATCTGCTCGTACCGCCACGAAATCAGGGAACTGGTGGAAGCGGGTATCAGCGTGCACGTCGAGAAGCCGATTCGACGGGCGAAAATCATCGCTGCCCTACTCGAGACGCTCAATCGCACCAGCGAGCCGAAGATCTTGCCGGACGAAGCCTTGCGCGCATCCTTGCCTCCCTCGATGCCCGTGGAGTTGGAGTCCAATGGAATGAAAGTTCTCGTCGCCGAAGACAATGAGATCAATCAGCGCGTGGTGGTCGCGCACCTGAGTGCGCTCGGATACGAGGTCGACGCGGTGAACGATGGCGTCGACGCCCTCGAAGCTCTGAAAGACGAACGCCACTGCTACGCAGCCGTCATCATGGACGGGCAAATGCCGAGAATGGACGGCTATCAGGCCGCGCGCGAACAACGCGCGCGCGAGCTCTCGTCCGGCCATCGGCGTGTTCCGATCATCGCACTCACGGCACACGCGATGATGGGCGACCGAAACACCGCGCTTGCCGCCGGGATGGACGACTACCTGACGAAGCCCTTCACGCGGAACGAGCTTCAAAAAGCGCTGAACCGCTGGGCGGCGCGACCCGCTGCCAGCATTTCGGAGTTTCCCCCGAATGCGCTCGACACCACGATAACCGCTCAGCTCTTGGAGCTCGATGAAGAAGACCCCGGCTTCGTCTCCGACGTCATCCAGAGCTTCTTCCAAAACGCTGACGAAAACATTGCCCGCATGAAAGCAGCCGTCGAAAACGGAGACCTGAAAGCCTTGCACCTCGCCGCCCACTTGATTCGTGGCAGCAGTCAACAGCTGGGCGCAAGCAGGCTCGGCGCCACTAGCTTGAAGATCGAAACGACCCAATCCATCGCGGAAGCGTCGGCGTTGCTCGATGCCGTCGAAAGCGACCTCGACGGGGCCCGCGAAGCGCTCACGGCTCTCGCGGACCGCGCGCTGGACGCAGCGTCCTAGTCGGCGTCAGTTGTCCCCGGCGCCACAAAGATGGGCGGCGTCCACGATCCAGCTATCGCGAATCGTACGCTCGGGAACGCCGTCCACGTGCTCGACCAGCCATTCGACGTCCGACGCCTCGAACCGCGCAATCTGATGGAAGTGGTAGATGCCGAGTCGATTCAGCATGCGTTCGAGGCTCGGGTCGACGCCTTCGAGACGCTGCAAGTCGTCACGCGGCCCAAACGGCTGCACCATGACCCAGGCCGGCGGGCGCGATTGGCCGCTGCTTCGCACCTCGAGCTCTGCGTCCCGGAGCCGGCCCTTGAGACGTTCGATGTCTTCGAGCATCCGCTCGTGAATTCCATGAAGCACCTCAAGCTCGGTTTGCAACCGCATGCCGCGCGCCTCGGCTTGCCGTAGCGTCGTATTGGCTTCGTCTCGTTCTTGTACCGCGATGCGAAGCTCGTGACGCAGGCCGTCGGCCGACTCGCGCGCGCTTGGCCGTTCCTCGAGCTCGACCGCCGAAAGCCGTTCGTGGACTTCTTGCATCGCACGATTGCGCGCATCCAGAGTCGCGGTGAGTTGCCGCTTGGCGCGCTGCAGCGTCACGATCTGCTGCGTCAAGCCGCCTAGCTCTTTTTGAAGCCCTTCGATGCGTGCGCCCTGCGTGTTGAGGTCTGCGCGCGCCTCCTCGAGCTCGTACTCGAGCGTCTTGGCCCGCACCGGAGCGACTAGTCGCCCCCAGAAAACCTGCCCGAGCCAGAGCAAGAGCGCCCCCAGGACCGCCGAAATCAGCAAGCCGCCGATCATCTGCAACATGAGATACGTCACGTCTCACCTCCCCCAAGGCTGT
>Ga0224508_10001547_pt1 | contig 20542 bp, 16 predicted proteins | sample SF_Jan12_sed_USG_4_FD_170157 | JGI IMG/M metagenome (GOLD analysis project Ga0224508, IMG submission 170157) | Sediment microbial communities from San Francisco Bay, California, United States - SF_Jan12_sed_USGS_21 | ecosystem: Environmental > Aquatic > Marine > Sediment | place: USA... | reverse complement strand
TCGCTTCGAGCGGAGGTCGTCGATCTCGGCCTCTGCGTAGCCCAGCTCGGCGAGGATGTCGGCGGTGTGCTGGCCGAGCGTTGGTGCGGGATGGCGGATAGACGTGTCGACCGCCGACATCGCAACCGGGAACTCGGCGATCGGTGCCGGCTGTGACAGCCCGCCGGGATAATCGGTCGGCTGCAGCAGGCCGATCGCGGCGATGTGCTCGTCTTCGAGCGCTTGCTGGGGCGTGTACACCGGCGCCGCTGGGACCTTCAGCTCCGCCAGCGCATCGAGCGCCTCGGCCACCGTCCGACCGGCGCACCACTCGTCCATGACCGAGCACAGCTCGTCGCGGTGATCACCTCGGCTGATGTCGTCCTTGAACCGATCGTCGTGGAGGAGGTCGGGACGGTCGACCAGGTTGCACCACCGCTCCCACAGCGGCGCTCCCAGGACCGTCGCTGCGATGTAGCCGTCGGAGCAGCGGAAGTAGTCGCTGGGCGCAGCGTTCTGACCGCGGTTGTGGGTCGAGGTCCGGTCGACGCCGAGCAGGGCCTGCTCGACCATCGCGCCGTTCATCATCATCAGCGCCGTCTTCAGGAGCGCGGTCTCGACCTGCTGGCCCTCACCGGTGAGGTCGCGGTGCCGCAGCGCTGCCAGCACCGCGACGGCGCCGAGCGTGGCCGAGCAGAAGTCGACGAACGGTGCCGCCGACCGGCTCGGCATCCCCGGCGGGCCCGACATGGCCGCAGCCCCCGACATCGCTTGAGCGAGGCCGTCGAATCCGACCCGCTCGCTCCACGGACCACCGGAGCCGAACACATTGTTCGTAGCCAGGATGATGTCGGGCTTGATGGCCCGCAGCGACTCGTAGTCGACCCCCATCGCCGCCAGGCCGGCCGGTGGCATGTTCGCCACCACCACATCGGCGCTGGCGACCAGCCGCCGGAGCACCTCGGCGCCGTCCGGCTTGGTCGGGTTGAGGGTCAGACCTCGCTTGTTCCGGCCCACCTGGAGGAACAACGCGCCCGACCCATCGTCGGCCACCGGGGTCACATACCGGTCCTCGGATCCGTCCACTTTCTCGATGCGGATGACGTCGGCTCCGAGATCGGCGAGATGGGTCGCCAGGCACGGTCCGGCGATGTAGCGGCCGAAGTCGAGCACCCGGATGTCGTCGAGCACACTGGTCATGAGGTCCCCCTGGATCAGCGGCTGCGTGGCGACCGCGGACGAACAGCTATCGAAACGATACGACCGGGCCCGCTCGCGACGCCAGACGATCGAGGCCGGTCACTCGCCTCTCACGGCCCGGGTGAAGGTCGCCTCGTCGAAGAAGTCCCGCCAGAGGGTGATCTTGTCGTCCTCCACCTCGAACACCCCGGCGACCGGTAGCTCGATCTGGCGACCGCGCATGACGAACCGGTCGATGCGATCGTTCATCACCGTCGTGTCGTTGGCCACCTGGCGCAGCACCTCGAACTCGACCGGGCCGTCGCCGCCGAACATCGGGGCGAGGAACTTCTTCATCTCCTCGGGCCCGGTCATTCCCCCGATCGGCACGTTCTCGTAGTAGCAATCGTCGGCGACATGAGCCATCGCCGCGTCGAGGTCCTTGGCTTCGACGGCGGCGATGAACGCATTGACGGTTTCCTCTGCAGTCATGGCAGCGACCCTAGTTCCCAGAAGCGGGTCTCGTGATTGCGTGTCATGTCCTGGGGTGTTCGGCCGGAGGCCGAACTCCCAGGAACCCTGCGGGTTCCCGCGGGCCACCGTCCCGCCGCACCCCTTGTCAGCAGCGGGATTCCGTGCAGTTGCCACCGTTGGCCACGCATCGTGCCGGAGCGGAATGCCCCGGCACCGCCCGGCCCGGCCGGTAGTCTCGTGCCGTGTTCCTGAAAGCGTTGACGATCAAGGGCTTCAAGTCGTTCGCCGAGTCGGCGAACCTCGACCTCGAGCCCGGGATCACCGTCGTCGTCGGCCCCAACGGCAGTGGGAAGTCGAACGTGGTCGACGCCATGGCCTGGGTGCTGGGGGCCCAGGCACCAACGTCGGTCCGCTCCCAGAAGATGGACGACGTGATCTTCGCCGGGACCGCCGCCAAGAAGGCCCTGGGCCGGGCCGAGGTGTCGCTCACCATCGACAACGCCGACGGCGAGCTCCCGATCGAGTTCAACGAGGTCACGCTCACCCGGACCCTCTTCCGTAGCGGCGACTCCGACTACGCCATCAACGGGGTCTCGTGTCGCCTGCTCGATATCCAGGAGTTGCTCTCCGACTCGGGCGTTGGTCGCCAGCAGCACATCATCGTCTCTCAGGGCCGCATCGACGACGTGCTCAACGCCAAGCCCGAGGATCGGCGGGGGATCATCGAGGAGGCGGCCGGGGTCCTCAAGTACCGCAAGCGCAAGGAGCGGGCCGAGCGCCGCCTCGCCGCCACCGAGGAGAACCTCCACCGGCTCCAGGACCTCCTCCGGGAGGTCCGGCGCCAGGTCCGCCCGCTGGAGAAGCAGGCCGACGCCGCCCGCCGCCACGGTGCCCTCGTCTCGGAGCTGACCGCGCTCAAGATCCACTTGGCCGGTCGGGAGCTGGCCTCGCTCACCGGCCAGCTCGAAACGGCCGGACGCCAGCGACGCCACTGCAACGAGCAGGAAGACCGCATCACGTCGACCCTCGCCACCCTCGATGCCACCGTGTTGGAGGGCGAGGCCGAGCTGGCCGCTCTCGGTACATCCGACGTGGCCGATGTCGCCAGCCGGGCCCGGAGCCTTCGGGAACGGATCCGGGGTCAGCACAACGTGGTGGCGGAGCGTCGCCGTCGCCTCGAAGGCGAGCTCCAGGCCGCCGTCGACGACGGGCTGGTGGCCAACCTCGAAGCCGAGGCCGCCCGGCTCGCCGGCGAGCTCCGGGTGGTCGACGCCGACGCTCGGGCCCTCGCCCCGCAGTTCGCTCGGCTGGAGGAGACCGAGACCCGCCTCAGCAACGAGCAGCTCACCTTCGACACGGAGTGGGACGACGAGCTGGCCCCCAAGCCGACCCGGGCTCCCGAGATGCGGGCCCAGCTCGAAGCTCTGGCCAGGGCTGCGACCCGAAGCGGAGCCGAGATCGGCCGCCTCGAGCGGGAGCTGGAGTCGCTCGACGCTCGGCGGGCGGCCACGACCAACGACCGCAATTCGGCGTCGGCCGCGATAGCCAGGCTCGAGCGCCAGCGGCCGGAGCGTCAACAGGCCTTGGCCGCAGCGAACGAGCGGCACGAGCGGTGCGACCGCGCTCTGGCCGAGCGGTTGGAGGCTCGGCGGCAGGCCGACGACGAGGTGAGCCGCTGGCAGGCCCGTCGCGATGCGCTCGCCCAGGCCCTCGACGACGCCCGATCCCGGGCCGGGGCCGATGCGCTCGAAGACGCCGACGGGGTGCTGGGGGCTCTCCTCGACCTCGTCGCCATCGACGACGGCTGGGAGCCGGCCGTCGAGGCCGCGGCCGGTGAAGCCCTCCAGTCGATCGTCGTCGACAGCCCGGCCAACGCCTCGGCCGCCCTGGTCGCCCTCGAAGAACGTGACCTCGCCGGTGCCGTGCTCGCCCTCGGCCGTCCCGGACTTGCCGATCCGGGACCGCCCACGATGGCAGGCCCGTCCCTGCGGAGCCGGGTGCGGGCCCGGCGTGATGATCTCGATCCGCTGCTCGACCTCTTGTTCGGCTCGGCGGTCGTGGTCGACGGAGGTTGGCGGCAGGCGATGGACGTGGCGATCCGCCACCCTGACCGCGTCGTCGTCACCAGGGACGGTGACCGGTTCGGCCCCGGCGGCTGGCGTATCGGCGTCAGCGGGACCGGTGCCACCGGTGCGGCGCTGGCCGAGGCGGATACCAACGCCGCCGCCGCTGCCGCCAACGCGGAGATCGTCGCCACCGAGCTCGCCGAGTCCGAGGCCGACGCCAAGCTCGCCGCCGAAATGGTCCGGGACTGCGAGGACGAGCTACGGCGGGTCACGGCCGACCTCGACAAGGTCACCCTGAGCCGAGATCGAGCGTCGGGGGTCCTGGACCAGCTCGACGCCGACCGGCACCGGCTCGACGAGCAGCGCAGGGAGGCCGTGCAGCAGCAGGGCGCCGACCGGGCGGTGGCCGACCGGTTGCACCAGGAGCTGCCGGCGGTCGAGAACGAGGAAGCCGAGTACCTCAACCGGGTCGAGGCGCTCACCCTGTCGCGGACGTCGTTGGAGGAGCGGTCACGATCGGTGGCCGAGGCCCGCAAGGAGCTCGAGGTGAGGGCGGCCGCGATCGAGCAACGTCGGGAGATCCTCGTCGGTCGCCAGACCGAAACGGAGAACCGGTTGGAACGGCTCGTCGTCGAGCGCGACAAGGCCCGGATCCGACGGGAGGCGATCGAGGCATCGATCGCCGAGGTCGACGACCTGACCGGCCGCCTCGACGAGAAGTCGACCGTGGTCGACGGCTGGATCGAGCTGCTCGACGCCGAGCAGCACGTGCAGTCGGAAGCGGCCCGCCGGGTGTCGACCGAGCTGACCGCCCGCCGCGGTGAGCGGCAGCGGGCCGAGCGGGAGCTGGTCGAGGTACGGGAGCGCCGCAGCCGGATCGAGCTCGACGAGACCGAGAACCGGGTCAAGCTCGAAGCGCTAACCGAGGCGCTGCGCCGCGAGCTCGACACCGACCCCGACGTGGCCATGGCCACCGACCTGCCCGAGATCGAGGCAACCGAAGGCGGAACCCCGCCCTCGCCCGAAGCTCGGGTCCGGGATCTCGAACGGGAGCTCAAGTTGCTCGGGCCGATCAACCCGCTGGCGCTGGAGGAGTTCCAGGCTCTCAAGGAGCGCCACGAGTTCCTCGACGCCCAGCTCAACGACGTCAGGACCGCCCGGCGCGATCTCAACACCCTGATCCGCTCGATCGATGAGGAGATCGTCGGGGTGTTCTCGGCCGCCTACGCCGACGTTGCCACCAACTTCGTCGAGCTGTTCGCAACGCTCTTCCCCGGAGGCAAGGGTGGGATCCGGCTCACCAACCCCGACGATCTCCTCAACTGCGGCATCGAGATCGAGGCCAAGCCGTCGGGGAAGAACGTGAAGAAGCTCTCGCTGCTGTCGGGTGGTGAGCGCTCCCTCGTCGCCCTCGCGTTCCTGTTCGCGGTGTTCCGGAGCCGGCCGTCGCCGTTCTACGTGATGGACGAGGTCGAGGCTGCGCTCGACGACGTCAACCTGAGCCGGTTCCTGTCGCTCGTCGAGGAGTTCCGCAAGGAGGCCCAGCTGATCATCGTCAGTCACCAGAAGCGGACGATGGAGGCGGCCGATGTGCTCTACGGCGTCACGATGAAGCCGGGCGGCTCGTCGAAGGTGGTGAGCGAGAAGGTGGAAGGCCGCCGCACCGGCGATCCGGTCATCGACCTGGAACGGCAATCGGCGCCGCTCTTCGCCGACGCCGCCGCTCGGAACTAGTCGAGACTCGCCGGCACTGCCGGTCAGAGCCGACTCACGGTATGCGCTGGAACCAGAGCAGGCTGAAGGCGGCGGCCAGCGTGAGGAGGCCGACGCCGGCCCCGACGAACCAGTCGGTGATCTCGCGATTGACCTCCTCGTACCCGACCGCCGAGCCGATGTCGGTGTAGACCGCTTCGAGCTCCTCCAGCGTCGAGGCGGTGAAGAACGCACCACCTGTCTCGTCGGCGATGTCGCGCAGGTTCTGCTCACCGACCGGCACCGGAATCGGTTCCGACTCGACGGTCAACGTTCGGGGGTCGTCGTAGATGATGACGCCCTCCGGGGTACCGAAGGCGATCGTCGAGACCGGTACCTCGGCGATCCGGGCGGCTTCGACCGCCTGGGTATCTGGCCGGCCGACCGTGGTCTCGCCGTCGGACAGCAGCACGATCCGAGCGGGTGGGGGCTCGCCGGTCTCGTCGGGCGGGGCGTTCTTGAGCGCCTCGAGCGAGGTGAAGATCGCCTCACCGATCGCCGTCGACTCGGCAAGGCTGAGATTGTCGATCGCGGTCTGGGCGGCCAGGCGGTCTTGGGTCGGCGCCACGAGCACGGCCGCGGTCCCGGCGAACGAGACGACGCCCACGTTCAGCGTGGGCGGAAGCTCGTCGATGAAGCGGTCGGCCGCAGCCTGCGCCGCCTCCAGCCGATTGGGCTCGACGTCGGGGGCCTGCATCGACAACGACACGTCGATGGCGACGATCACCGTCGCCCGCTCTCGGGGGACCCGCACGCTTCTGGCCGGTTGGGCGAACCCGGCGATCAGCACCGACAACGACACCAAGAACGCCGCCGCTGGGACGTATCGGCGAAACCCCGGGCGGTTGGGGGCCACCGAGTCGAAGAGCTCACCGGCGCTGAATCGCAGGGCGTAGGCGTTGCGCTGACGTTGCAGCAAGACGTAGGCGACCGTCAGCACCACAACCAACAGGAGGAACCAGAGCCGCCAGGCCGACAGGAAGGTCACGGCCGTGCCGAGAGGCGCTCGAGACGATGCTTCCTCGCCACGACGAAGCGGACGAGGTCGTCAAGCCACGGCCGATCGGTCGAGAGCACGAGGTGATCGACCCGGGCGAGGCGGAGCTCGTCGACGATCTGACCCTGGCGGGCGGCCGCAGCCTCGGCGAACGCGTCCCGGACCTTCCGTTTCTGGGTCGCGACCTCCCGGTCCCTGCCGGTTGCGGGGTCGCGCAAGACCACGACCCCGACGTTCGGCAGCTCGAACTCCCGGGGGTCGGTCACCTGTATGGCCAGGACGTCGTGACGTTGGCCGAGGACCCGCATCGCCGGCTCCCAACCCGACTCGACCAGGAAATCGGATATCACGACCACCAGCCCTCGCCGCTTGGCGACGCCGCTGAGTCGCATCAACGCCGCCAGCAGATCGGTGACGCCTCCGCCGTCGGCTCGGGGGTGCTCGCTGATGTCGTGCAGGATGCGAAGGAGGTGCCGACGGGTGCCCCGCGGGGGGATGACAGGAGCTGCGGGCTCGTCTCGGCCGTCGGTCGTTCGGCCATGCGGTCGTCCGGGCCCGGCGAACACGGCACCGATTCGGTTGCCGTCGCGGTTGGTCAGGAAGCCGACCGCGGCCGCGGCGGCCAGGACAAGCTCTCGCTTCTCGGTCAGCGCGGTGCCGAACGCCAGCCGGGGTGAGCGGTCGACGCACAGCCAGGTCTGCAGCTCTCGCTCGGCGATCGTCTGCCGGATGTGAGCCTCGGAGAGGCGGGCGGTCACGTTCCAGTCGATGCGGCGGACGTCGTCGCCCGGAGCGTAGCGCCGGGTCTCGCCCAGCTCCGACCCGTGGCCGGGTACCAGTCCCCTGTGATCGCCGTGGAGGAGCCCGTCCAGCCGCCGGGTCACCTCCAGCTCCAGTCGCCGAAGGACGTCCCGGGTGTCGTTCGACATCACCCGCAGCGGGTCGTCGATGTCGGCCACCCCGCCTCCCGTCACCGTCGGGGCTCGGCCGGGCTCGTGCCCGGCGAGCGACTGGGCTGTGCGCCGGGGCTGGCGGGACCGTCCGATTCGCCGACGGCGTCCGGGGGAGCGAATCCCGGTCCCTCCGGTGGGCGGTTCCGAGCGTCGGCCGCCGATGGGGTCACCGGCTGGTGCGACGCCGGCAGATCCGCCGTCGCCGGTTCGATCCCGGCCGCTGGCAGTTTGGGCCTGGACTGCTGGGGGCCGACGTCGGTCGCCGGCGAGCCGTTCTGGCGCGCCCGGTGCTCCACCTCGATCGGGGAGATGGCGGTGGCGGGCACCATGGCCAGGACACGGTTCAGGACGTCGTCGGGGCCGAGACCTTTGGCCAGGGCCTCGTAGCTCAGCATGAGCCGGTGCCGGAAGACGTCGCGGGTCACGTCGAACGTGTCCTGTGGGATGACGTAGGTGCGGCCCCGCAACAACGCCAGCGCCCGAGACGCCGAGATCAGCCCGAGCGTGGCCCGGGGGCTCACGCCGAACTCGATCAGCGGCTCCAGCTCCGGCATACCCCGGAGCGAGGGCTCACGGGTGGCCATCACCAGGTCGACTGCGTACTGGGCGACGGCGGTGTCGACGTATACCTCGTCGGCGACCGCCTGGAGCGCCTGCAGCCGATCGAGGGTCATCACCCCATCGGCCTGGGGAGGCCGGACCCCCATCCGTCGGATGATCTCGAGCTCCTCCTCTGGCGATGGATAGCCGACGACGACCTTCATCAGGAACCGGTCGCGCTGGGCCTCGGGCAGCGTGTAGACGCCTTCGGACTCGATGGGGTTCTGGGTGGCCAGCACAAGGAACGGCACCGGGAGCGGTCGGGTCGTACCGCCGATCGAGACCTGGCGCTCGGCCATCACCTCCAGGAGGGCGGATTGCACCTTGGCCGGGGCCCGGTTGATCTCGTCGGTGAGGACCAGGTTGGCGAACACCGGCCCCCACTCGATGTCGAACCGCTCGTCGCTTGCCCGCCAGATCCGGGTGCCGACCAGGTCGGAGGGGAGGAGATCCGGGGTGAACTGCAAGCGCACGAAGGAGCCGCCGATCGCTTGGGCCATCGTCGACACCGCGAGGGTCTTGGCCAGACCCGGCAGGCCTTCGAGCAGAACGTGACCACGAGCCAGCAGTGCGACCAGCAACCGCTCGACCATGTGGTCCTGACCGACGATGACGCGCTTGATCTCGAAGAGCACCTGTTCGAGATCTGCGGCGGCTTCGGAGTTGGTGGTCATGGTCCTCCATCGGCGCACTGGCCGGGTGGGCGGAGCGGCCAGAGTGATCGGCGGTGGCGTCGGTCGGCTATTCCATTGTGACCGGCCGTCACCCCAGTGAACCGGCATCGAGGGAAAGTCGGGCGAAAATGGCCCCCTCGACGAGCCGACCGGCAGGAGGCTCGCGCCCGCTCCCGTCGAACCAAACCGTTCCGTGCCCCTGCTTCGGTAACGTTTTGCCTGATTGGACCCCTCCTCAGGGGCTCCGCGCCCAGTGCTCGCTGCTGCGCGAACCTACTCTGATGCAGCCGAGTACGCCGACGATGGTGTTGGTGCACGGCGCGTGGCACGACGAGCGATGTTGGGGCGACGTGACCGCCCAGCTCGATCTCCGGCGCGTCCCGTGGGCGACGCTCACCCTCCCGTCGACCGATCCCGGCGATGATCTGCCTGGCTTCGCCGCCGACGTGGCCGCCGTCGTCGACCGGATCGAGCGGATCGACGGCAACGTCACCCTGTGCGGCCACGGGTACGGCGGCATGGTCATCAGCGAGGTCGGTAACCATCCGCAGGTGAGCCGGCTCGTCTACCTTGCTGCGTACTGTCCGCGACCGGGGGAGTCGGTGCTCGATCTCGCCGCCCGGATCTCCCGCTGCCCGCCGCTGCTGCTCGCTCCTGGCGACGGCCGGATGCGGATCGGCAGGGCACAGGCGCAACGGCTGCTGTACAGCGACCTCGGCCGGGCCCAGGCCGCAGACAAGGCTGCGCTGCTGCGGCCATCGACCGCCGCTATCTACCGGGCCCGATCGACGAACCCCGCCTGGGTCACCAAGGAAGCCACGTACGTCCTGTGTCGACGAGACCGCGTCATCCGACCCAGCCGAGCCCGGCGGATGGCCGATCGAGTGGCCCGCAGCCAGATCGCCACCGGTCGGGCCGCAACCCACCTTGCCGTGCTCGGCACCGGTCACAGCCCGTTCTTCTCGGCCCCCGGCCATGTTGCGGCGCTCCTCGCCAACCCCAGCCGCCGGGGTGCGGCCGTAGGGGGGTAGATCGATAGCCCAGACCAGGTGTCGATTCGGTCGCAGCACTACCGTCGTGACCATGCGCATCCTGGTCGTAGAGGACGAGCCCGACCTGTCCGCCGCCCTATCGGCCTCCCTGCGCCGCGAGGGCTATGCCGTCGACGTGGCCGACGACGGCCAATCGGCTCTCGATCGGCTCGCAGTGAACAGCTACGACCTCGTCACGCTCGACCTGAACCTGCCCGACATCGACGGTCGCGAGATCTGCCGGCTGGTCCGGACCGATGACCGCTTCGATCCGGCGACGAGGATCCTGATGCTCACCGCCCGCGACGACATCGACGATCGAGTCGCCGGCCTCGACGACGGCGCCGACGACTACCTCGTCAAGCCCTTCGCTTTACGAGAGCTTTCGGCCAGGGTTCGTACGTTGCTGAGGAGGGAGACCTCCGGCGCCGACGCCGTGTTGACCGTCGGGTCGCTCCAGCTCGACACCGCTCGCCAGCTGGTGTCGTGGGGCGACGACGTCATCGAGCTGACGACGAAGGAGTTCGCGCTGTTGCGATACTTCATGAGCCACCCAGGAGAAGTGCTCTCCCAGGAGCGCCTCCTCGAGCACGTCTGGGACGAGATGGTCGACCCGTTCACCAATACCGCCCGGGTTACGGTGGGGACGCTGCGTCGGAAGCTGGCGGCAGTCACCGGATCACAGTTGATCGAGACCGTCATCGGATCCGGCTACCGCCTGATCGACGACCCGGATCTCGTTGGGACCCACGACGCCGCCGACCGCGGTTACAGCGGGGATCGGGGAGGCTGAAACCGTGCCTCGCTGGGCCCAGTCGGTGCGGTTCCGGCTGTCGCTGGCCTATGCCCTTGCAGTATTCGCGACCGGGGCGGTTCTGATCACCGCTCTGATGCTGTGGCAGATGAACCGGCTCGACGAACCCATCATGTTGAACCGTCGCCGCCTCATTCTCGAGAATGCAGAGACCGGCGAGCAGTTCGACACCCAGCTCCAGGTCTTCACCCAGTCCGACCTGAACAACGCGTTCCTCGAGCGCTTCGAACGCGAGGCTCATCGCGAGTCGCTCGCCGAGCTCCGCCAGGCGTCGCTGATCGGCCTCGGGGTGCTCTTCGTTGTCGCCTTCGGCACCGGCTGGCTGCTCGCCGGATGGGCGCTCCGGCCGATGGGGAGGATGGCGGCCGTCGCCCGCGACATCTCCGGTACCGAGCTCTCGCGGCGGATCGGTCTACGCGGCCCCGACGACGAGCTCAAGGACCTGGCCGACACGTTCGACGAGATGCTTGATCGGCTGCAGGCATCGTTCGAGGATCAGCGGCGCTTCGTGCAGGACACCTCGCACGAGCTCCGCAATCCACTGGCCGTGACCCGAGCGAACCTGGAGCTGGTGATCGACGATCCTGGCGCCACCACCGAAGAGCTGCGGGACGCAGCCCGAATCGCCCACACCTCCACCGAGCGCCTGAGCCACATCATCGATGACCTGGTCACCGAGGCCCGGGTCGGTGTTCCCCGCTCGACGTCCACGACGGTCGACCTCGCCGCGCTGACCGACGAGGTCGCCATCGAGCTCGCCGCCAGCGCTTCCGGCCGAAAGATCACCATCGACGTCGTTGCCGATGCCGACACCGACCCGGTTGCTCATCGGCCGGTGGTCAAGGGCGACGAGGCGGCACTTCGGCGGGCCCTCACCAACCTGGTCGTCAACGCCATCCGCCTGGCCCCCGAAGGTTCGACGGTCACCCTCCGCTCGGGCATCGACGAGGACTGCGCAACGGTGTCGGTCGGCGATGAGGGTCCCGGGATCGACCCGGCCGATCAGGAGGCGGTCTTCGAGCGGTTCTGGCGGGGATCGGGCGCCGGCAAGGGACTCGGGCTCGGCCTGAGCATCGTGCGGCAGGTCGCCCAGCGCCATGGTGGCAACGTCCACGTCCGCTCGGCTGCCGGCGAGGGGTCGACCTTCACGATCCGGCTCCCGATGCCGGTGTCCGTCACCAGCTGACACGGCCGGTGACCCGAGGGCTTTACTCCGGCTTTCGTGACGGTCGCTAGCCTGAGGTGAGAGGAAGAACTGGAGGCAGACATGGCAACCGAGTCCTGGGAGTCCGAGGACCTTCCCAGCGAGCCTCCGGAGCAACGTCGAGGCCCTGCCCTCGACCAGCCGTTCCTCGACGAGACCGAGCCGGCCGGCCCGGTCGCCGACACCTCGACCGCGACGATTCCGGCCGGCACGACATCGCCTGCGTCCGCCCTATGGGCGTCGGCGGTCGACGACGCGAACCTGCCGACGTCTCCTGTCGATGCGGTCGATCCCGGCCGGTTCCGGGCGACCACACCGCTCGATCCGTCGACGGTTGCCACGCCGTCGTCGACGACGCAGCCGCTACCGACCAGCGGGGGTGCCGGCTCGCCGTTGGTGCCACCGGTCCTCAGCGGCGGCAACGTGTCGACCGCGGCGCCGCCTTCGATCCCGGCGCCGCCATCGGTTCCGCCGCTCGCGGTTCCGCCGATCCCGGCGCCGCCTTCGACCGCGGCGCCGCCATCGGTTCCGCCGCTCGCGGTTCCGCCGATCCCGGCGCCGCCATCGGTGCCGCCTTCGGTGCCATCGCCCGCGTTCGGGCCCGCTCCTTCGAGCCCGCCTCCCCGCTTCCGCCCGGACCCGGCCGCGTCCCTCGCCGTGCCTGCCGCCCCGGCGGCGGCAACCGACCCGACGGCGCCCGACGAGACGTCGGCACCGGTCGTGAAGCCGGCCCCCGGTTGGGGCTGGCGAGCCCTCGTAGCCTTCGTGGCCGGCGGTGTGCTCACCGGTGGCGGGTTCGCCTTCGGTCAGCTGAGCGGTTCGGACGAGGCCGCAACCGCGACCGACGCCGGCGCCACCACGCCGGTTACCGCCGAGGCCCCGACAACGGCCCCAGACACTCAGGCACCGGCCACCACCTCCCCCCGGCCTCCCGACTCCGAGGCTGGGGACGCCGCCTTCGTCGCCAAGGCCCTCGGCCCCTCGGTCGTCCAGATCGAGACCCCCCTCGGCATCGGCTCCGGCGTCGTCTACGACGACGGATTGATCCTCACCAACCACCACGTCATCGAGGGCACGACCGACCTCGTCGTGCAGCTCAGCGACGGCCGCCGCCTCAGAGGCTCGGTGCTGGGGAGCGAGCCGAACGTCGACATCGCCGTCGTCTCGGTCGGCGAAGGCAACGACCTTCCGATCGCCCCGCTCGCCACCGATGAGCGGCCCCAGGTCGGTCAGGTCGCGATCGCCATCGGCTCGCCGTTCCGACTGCAACAGACCGTCACCGAGGGCATCGTGTCCGCCGTCGACCGGCCGGTCCCGACAGGATCGGTCTACACAGCGATGATCCAGACCGACGCCCCGATCAACCCCGGCAACTCCGGAGGCGCCCTCGCCGACCGCGACGGACGCGTCATCGGGATCAATACTGCGATCCAGACCGATGGCAACTCGAACACCAACGCCGGTATCGGCTTCGCCATACCGATCGACACCGCGGTCAGCGTCGCCGACCGGATCGTCGCTGGCGTCCCGATCGAGGCCGGCTTCCTCGGTGTCGCCGGGGATCAGGCCGTCGACGGGTCGGCCGGGGTCGAGGTCACCAGCGTCACCGCTGGCAGCGCGGCCGATGACGCCGGCCTCCAGGTCGGGGACCTGATCCTCTCGATCGACGGAGCCCCGGTCACGGCGTTCGAAGAGCTCGCAGGGCTCGTCGTCGCCCAGAGGCCCGGCGATGTCGTGGCGCTCGAGGTCGTGCGCAACGGCCAGCCGCTCACGATCGAGGCGACCCTCGGAGCCCGCGAGGAGTAGCTCTGGCGGTCTCGTGTGGCCGTCCGACCGGCCGTACGAACACCGTCCGTGGGGTCGACCGTCTAGCCCAATGGGTTGATCGACTCAGGCCTCTGACCTGCGTTGACGCACTGCGTCGACAATTATGGTGCTGATTGGGTAGATCCCCCCTCCCGGTGTTCGAGACGGGGCGTCTACCCTTTGACACTGAGAGTGCCCGGGGCAGGGATGGCTCGAACGAGCGTCCGGGTGGAGGGAACATTGAGGCAGATTCTGGCGATGATCAACGCCTCCGATAGGGGTCGTTACTTTGTGTTGTCGATCGTTGATACGACGGCGTGGCTGGTCGCGCTCGCAGCGGCGACCGCCACACGGCTGTCGATCGCGCAGAGCGAGGTCCACTGGCGCAACCTGATCTCACTCGTCGTCGTCGCCACCGTCGCGACCCTGATCCTGTCCCGGCTCCCGGCCTTCCATCCAGCGAAGGCCCGACGGGGATCGATCGACGACGCTCAGAACGTGCTCACCATGTGGATGATCGTCTCGCCGATCGTCTTGATCATGAACTACTTCGTGCTGGGCCGACCCGTCCCGACGCTCGCCGCCGCCCTCGGGCTCCCACTCGCTCTCATGGTGATGCTCGGCGCCCGGGTCGGATGGCGCGTCGTGTACGAGCGCCTCCGCCGCCCGAACGCACACCCAGACTGCAAACGAGTGATCGTCTTCGGCGCCGGCGACGGCGGCGAGCAGATCATCCGGGCAATGCTGAGCGACCCGAACTCCGAGTACCAGCCGGTGGCGATCCTCGATGACAACCGCGACCGCCGGTCGATCCTCGGCGTCCCCGCCTTGGGGTCCCGGGGAGACATCGCCAGCGTCGCCGTCAGGCTCGAGGCCGACGTGCTGCTGATCGCCATCCCCAGCGCCGACTCCACCCTTATCGCAGAGCTCGATGGGCTCGGCCGCGACGCCGGACTCGAGATCCGGGTGCTCCCCTCGACCACCGAGCTGCTCGGGATGCTCGACGTCGGTGACATCCGTGAGCTGACCGAGGCCGACCTGCTCGGGCGGGCCGAGGTCGACGTCGATCTCGACACGATCGCCGAGTACATCACTGGGCGACGGGTGCTGGTCACGGGGGCCGGCGGCTCGATCGGCTCGGAGCTGTGCCGGCAGCTGACGCAGCTGGCCCCCTCCGAGCTCTTCATGCTCGACCGCGACGAGAGCGCGCTCCACGCCTTGCAGCTCTCGATCGAGGGCAAGGCGCTGCTCGACACGCCGAACCTGCTCATCGCCGACATCCGCGACCTCGAGCGGATCGACGAGGTGTTCGCTCAGCACCGCTTCGACGTGGTGTTCCACGCAGCCGCTCTCAAACACCTGACCTTGCTCGAGCGCCATCCGAGCGAAGGGGTCAAGACCAACGTGCACGGTAGCGCCAACGTGCTCGACGCCGCCGTCCGGCACGGGGTCAAGGAGTTCGTCAACATCTCTACCGACAAGGCGGCCGATCCCACGAGCGTGCTCGGCGCAACCAAGCTCCTCGCGGAACGTTTGACGACCATCGCCGCGGCCGACAACGAGCTCCGCTACCTGTCCGTGCGCTTCGGGAACGTGCTCGGTAGCCGGGGGTCGGTCTTGCCGACATTCCGCCAGCAGATCGCCCGTGGCGGCCCGATCACCGTCACCCATCCCGACGTCACCCGCTTCTTCATGACGATTCCCGAAGCGGTGCGGCTGGTCCTCCAGGCGGGAGCGATCGGTCGAGGCGGCGAGATCATGATCCTCGATATGGGAGAGCCGGTTCGCATTGTCGACGTTGCCCGCCGCCTCATCGAGCAGAGCGGCAAGCGGATCGACATCACCTTCACCGGTCTCCGTGACGGCGAGAAACTGCACGAGCAACTGGTGGCCCAGGGTGAGATCGGCTCACCCCGGGAGCACCCCCTGATCACCCACACCACCGGATCGGTCGTCCTCGACATCGCCGCCGACATCGACCTTGCCGAACCGGGGCGGACGATCGTGTTCGACACCTCGTCTGCCCTCCTCACGGCGAGGGGCATCCACGTCAGGAACTTCGCCGGTTAGCGTGCGGCGGGCCTGTCTCGCGGGCGGCCCCGGTCAGGGAGCGGGTAGGACCCGGCAGTAGGATCGGAGCCGATGGAACCAATCCTGCTGATCGTCATCATCGCCGTTGCCGTGCTCGTCATCGGCGGAGGCGCCTTCGTCGCCCTCCGCGGCCGCGGTCGCGACCTCGAGCTCGAGCGCCGTGACGGCGACGTCGCCCTCGACACCCGTCCCGAAGCCGGAGGCACGGTGCTGGAGGCGCCGCCAATCGACACCGCGGTGGTGGAGGCGCCGCCAATCGACACCGCGGTGGTGGAGGCGCCGCCAATCGACACCGCGGTGGTGGAGGCGCCGCCAATCGACACCGCGGTGGTCGAGGCGCCGCCGGTCGAGGAGCCGATCGTCAGGCCGAGCTTCTTCGAGCGGCTTGGCAAGGCACGCTCGGCCTTCACGGGCTACCTCGGGGGGCTCGTCGGCCTGTCGAAGATCTCCGAGGACGACTGGGAGGAGCTGGAGGAGGCGTTGATCCAGGCCGATGTGGGCGTGGCCACGTCGATGTCGCTCATCGAAGACGTCCGGGCCGAGGCGTCCGAGGCCGGGGCGGAGGACGGTGCCGCCATCATGGGCCTGCTGAAGGCCAAGATGCACCAGGAGCTCGAGGGTAAGGACCGCTCGCTCACCCTCGACGACGGTGAGACCAACGTGTGGTTGTTCGTGGGGGTTAACGGGGTCGGGAAGACGACCACGATCGGCAAGGTCGGCAAACGGCTCGCCATGGAAGGTCACCAGCCGTTGATGGCCGCCGGCGATACGTTCCGGGCCGCCGCCGCCGAGCAGCTCACGATGTGGGCGGAGCGTGCAGGGGTCGAGATCGTCAGGGGGAGCGAGGGCGGCGACCCGTCGGCCGTGATCTTCGACGGTGTGGCGGCCGCTGCCGCCCGAGGCTGCGATGTGGTCCTGGCCGACACCGCAGGCCGCCTCCACAACAAGGCCAACCTGATGGAGGAGCTGGCCAAGGTACGCCGGGTGGCGGCCAAGGAGCCCGGCCACGTGTCGGAGGTCCTACTCGTGCTCGACGCCACGACGGGGCAGAACGGCATGTCACAGGCCAAGGTGTTCACCGAGGCCGTCGACGTCACCGGCGTGGTCCTCACCAAGCTCGACGGCTCGGCCAAGGGTGGCATCGTGTTCGCCATCGAATCCGAGCTGGGACTCCCGGTGAAGCTCGTCGGCCTTGGCGAGAAGGTCGGCGACCTCGTCGATTTCGAGCCGACCGAGTTCGTCGACGCCCTGTTCGAGTGACCCGCCCCGCCGTTCCGGGGTGGCCGGCGACACGCCGTGTGGCCGAGCCACGCCAGAACGCTCGTAGAATGAGCCGAGATGTTTGAATCGCTGACCGACAAGTTCGAAGGTATCTTCAGCCGACTCGGCAAGAAGGGCCGCCTCACCGAGGCCGACGTCGACGAGGCGCTCCGGGAGATCCGGGTCGCTCTCCTCGAAGCCGATGTCAACCTGACCGTCGTCAAGGGCCTGCGCTCCCGCATCAAGGAACGGGCGGTCGGCGAGGGCATCCACAAGGCTCTCAACCCCGCCCAGCAGGTCATCAAGATCGTCAACGAGGAGCTGACGAACAGCCTCGGCGGCGAGACGATCAAGATCACCTACGCGTCGAGGCCGCCGACGGTCGTGCTGATGGCCGGCCTCCAGGGCTCTGGCAAGACGACCTCGTCGGCCAAATTGGCCCGCTGGTTCAAGAGTCAGGGCCGGAACCCGCTCATGGTGGGTGCCGACCTCCAGCGCCCGGCCGCGGTCGAGCAGCTCCAGACGCTCGGTCGCAGTATCGACGTCCCGGTCTACAGCGAGCCGACCAACCCGGTCGACGTTGCCCGCCACGCCGTCGAAGAGGCCCGATCGTCGGGGCGTGACATCGTCATCGTCGACACCGCCGGCCGGCTCGCCATCGACGAGGCTCTGATGGAGGAGGTGCGCCACATCTCCGAAGCGGTCGAGCCCGACTACACGTTCCTCGTCGTCGACGCCATGACCGGGCAGGATGCGGTCAACGTGGCCGAGGCCTTCGACCAGAAGCTGGCCCTCGACGGGGTGATCCTCACCAAGCTCGACGGCGACGCTCGGGGCGGTGCTGCGCTGTCGGTCAAGGAGGTCGTCGGCCGGCCGATCGCCTTCGCCGCCACCGGAGAGAAGCTCGAGGACTTCGACCTCTTCCACCCCGAGCGAATGGCGAGTCGCATCCTCGGCATGGGCGACATGCTCACGCTGATCGAAAAGGCCGAGCAGACCTACGAGCAGGAGGAGGCCGAGGAAGCGGCCGCTCGGATGCTCGAGGGCCAGTTCACCCTCGAAGACTTCCTCGATCAGATGCAGCAGCTCAAGAAGATGGGGCCGCTCCAGAACCTTGTCGGCATGCTCCCCGGCCTCCCGAAGGAGATGCGCGACGTCGACATCGACGACCGGGAGCTCGGCCGCATCGAGGCGATCATCCGGTCGATGACGATGGCGGAGCGAACCGATCCGAGGATCATCGACGCCTCGCGCCGGACCCGCATCGCCAGGGGCTCGGGCACCAACCCCACCCAGGTCTCCGGCTTGATCTCGCAGTTCGCCGAGATGCAGAAGATGATGAAGCGCCTCGGTGGTCTCGGCACGAAGAAGGCCAAGGGGGGCGGGCGCAAGAACAAGAAGCGGGGCAAAGGCGGCGGCCGGACCACGGCGAAAGGTGGCGGTCGGGTCACCCAGAAGGGCGGGAAGCGGCCGCAGAAGTCGAACGGCCGGGTCACCCCGAAGGGAACCAAGTCGAACAAGGCGCCGCTCATGCTGCCGGGTCTCGACCGTCTCGAGATCGACGACCTGGAGCGCCTCGCCGACGACTTCGACGCCCGGTCCTGACCGAGCTCGCCAGGAGGCGGGAAGTGGAGGCACCTGACAGCGCCGGTAGCCTCGTAGGTCGTCCTGTTCGAGATGTCATAGAGAGAGAAGCCCCGTGGCCGTTCGACTCCGCCTCATGCGGATGGGTAAGAAAAAGCAACCGACCTATCGGGTCGTTGCCGCCGATCGCCGCTCGCCCCGCGACGGCCGTTTCATCGAGATCGTCGGCACCTACAACCCCCGGCGCGAGCCCTCCGAGATCAAGATCGACAACGCCAAGGCCGTAGGCTGGCTTCGCCAGGGGGCCCAGCCGTCCGAACGGGTTCGCAAGCTGCTGGAGATCTCCGGCGCTTGGGACGCGTTCACCGCCGGCAGGACGGCCGAAGAGCTCGAAGCCGAGCAAGCCGCCGCCGCTGCCGAGTCCGACGACACCGCCCCGGACACCAGCACCCAGAGCGCAGAGCCGGCACCGGCAGCTGGCGCGGCGGCGACCACTGGTGCCGAAGCGTGAGCACCTCACCCGCTCCTACTGCGGAAGCCGTGCTGCTCCACCTCTGCCGCTCGGTGGTCAGCAACCCCGACGACGTCTCGATCGAGGCCACGGCTGACGGCGATCGGGTTCGCCTCGACGTCACCGTGAACAACGACGACATGGGCCGGGTCATCGGCCGCCGGGGCCGGGTCGCCTCGGCTATCCGTACCGTCGTCGGTGCTGCGGCCGCCAAGGATGGCGTGACCACCGAGGTCGAGTTCGTCGAGTGACGGCGATGCCGGCGCCCGTCGTCAGCGACCCTGCACCGGCCCGATGACGACGCCTGGCAACGAACAACCGGACGATCGCCTGCTCGAGGTGGGCCGCATCGGCCGGCCGCACGGGCTCAAGGGCGAGGTGACCGTCGATTTCGTCACCAACCGGCTCGACGAGCGAACCGCCCCCGGGGCCGAGCTGTGGGCCGGAGGTCGGCGGCTCGAGGTCCGAGCGGCCCGGCCTCACCAGAAGAGGTGGCTGATCTCGTTCGCCGGGGTCGACGATCGGAACGCCGCCGAGCGGTTGCGGGGGTTGCTGCTCGAGGCGATCGCGCTCGACGACCCCGACGCGCTCTTCGTGCACGAGCTGATCGGCAAGCTGCTCGTCGACCAGCACGGGACCGGCCACGGTCCGGTCGTGGCGGTCGTCGAGAACCCGGCCTCGGATCTTCTCGAGTTGGAGGACGGGCGTCTGGTGCCGCTGGCGTTCCTGATCGACCAGGACCCCGAATCGGTACGGGTGTCGGTGCCGGCCGGGCTCCTCGACGATCCCGAGGCCGAGGCCGACGAGGCAGCGACGTGAGAGCGCGATGCGCATCGACGTCCTGACCATCTTCCCCGACCTCGTCGAATCCTTCGCCGGCTCCAGCCTGCTCGGCAGGGCCCGCGAGCGCGGCCTGCTCGACATCCGCACCCACGACCTGCGCAGCGTGGCCACCGACCCCCATCGCTCCGTCGACGACAGCCCCTTCGGGGGCGGTGCCGGCATGGTCCTCAAACCGGAGCCGATCTTCGACACCGTCGAGGCGGTCGACCCGCCCCGCCCGATCCTCTACCTGTCGCCAGCCGGGCGCACCCTCGATCAGGCCTACGTCGCCGAGCTGGCCGGCCTCGATGGGTTCACCCTCCTCTGTGGACGCTACGAGGGGATCGACGAGCGAGTCCGAGAGCACCTGATCGACGGTGAGGTGTCGATCGGCGACTACGTCCTCGCCGGAGGCGAAGTGGCGGCCGCCGTGGTCCTCGAAGCGGTCGGCCGCCTGGTGCCAGGGGTGGTCGGCAATCGAGAGTCGGTCGGCGACGACACGTTCAGCGACGGTCTCCTCGAGTACCCGCACTACACCCGTCCGGCCTCGTACCGGGGCTGGGACGTGCCGGCGGTACTCACCTCCGGCGATCACGGCCGCGTCGCCCGCTGGCGACGGGCCCAGGCCCTGCTCCGCACCGCCCGCCACCGGCCCGACCTCCTCGCCGCTCGCGGCGGGCTCGGCCCCGACGACCGCGCCCTGCTCGAGGAGTTCGATCTGCAGCCCTGACCCGCTCCTCGGTCT